>OCTA010000537.1_pt1 | contig 35040 bp, 33 predicted proteins | sample 1538991 | NCBI WGS metagenome assembly OCTA01 (sample SAMEA3539302, study PRJEB22396) | soil metagenome | biome: tundra; feature: field; material: soil | place: USA | collected 2010-05 | depth 0.15 m | reverse complement strand
AGGAACCCGTAGCCCGGGTGAATCGCGTCCACGTTGGTGATTTCGGCGGCGCTGATGATGGAGGGCATGTCCAGGTAACTGCGCGCGCTCTTGGCCGGTCCGATGCAGATCGCCTGGTCGGCGAACCGCACGTGCGAGCTGTACCGGTCGGCTTCGGAGTACACCGCCACCGTCTTGATATCCAGTTCCTTGCAGGCGCTGATGACGCGAACGGCGATCTCGCCCCGGTTGGCGATGAGAACTTTGCTAAACCGTACGGACGGCAAACAGAGCCTCCCCGTACTCCACCGGCTGCCCGTTCATGACCAGCTTGCTTTCGACGATGCCCGACGTCTCCGCCTCGATCTCGTTCATCAGTTTCATGGACTCGATAATGCAGAGGACCTTGCCGGGTTGCACGTGCTCGCCGATGCGCACGAACGGCGGCGCGTCCGGCGACGGGCCTTCGTAAAACGTGCCCACGATGGGAGACTTCACCAGGACCAGGTTGGGATCGGCGGGTCCTGGCTCCTTGGACGGCTCGGGTCCGGAGGGCGTTCCCGCAACGGCGGCCGGAAACACTTGCGGGGAGGCCAGGATTTCCTGCTGCGCCGAAAAGCTGGCGCGCCGGATCCGCACCCGATTATCACCCCGCTGAACCTCCAACTCCGCAATCCCGGTTTCGCATGCGAGATTGATCAACTCGCGGATCTCATCGACTGTCATCAATGGATTAGCTTAGCAGAGGTACCGGTCGGACCGTCACCGCCCAAGAATTTCAAACAGTTTTCGCCATCTTCGGTGATAATGGCTTCTGAGGTATTGCTATGGCCAGGAAACTGCTTTTTGTGGGTGCGATTCTCCCGATTATTGCGCTTGCCGCGATGGCCGCCGATGCGGTCACCGGCAAGTGGCGCATGGAGCAAGAGGGTTTTGGCGGCGGTCCAACCCGTGTGTCGACGTTCGACTTGAAGGCCGATGGCGCCACATTGACAGGCACGCTCACGCAGCCCGGGTTCGGAGCCCCGGGCGACACTCCGCCTCCTCCCACCACGACGCCGATCTCCAACGGCAAGGTGGATGGCAACAACATTTCGTTCGACGTGACCTTGGATTTCGGGGGCAACTCATTCACCATCAAGTACGAATGCGCCATCACGGGCGCCGACATGAAGGTGAAGATCACCGTTCCAGGCTTCCAGGGCGGCGACCCCAGAACGTTCGACGCGACCGCGAAGAAGCAGTAGGGGCCGGGCATGCCCGGCCCTCGGCCGCTGGGCAAATCCACACTGGAGGTCGCCTTTTGTTTGGCGTTCGCCTTAAATATCCTTAATGCCCGGATCTACCGTTTTGCAGACAGGCGCTTTGGGGTATCATTATCCCTGAGGTGGACTCCATGACGAAGAAGTTGCTTTTTGTAGGTGCGATTCTGCTCGCGGTGACGCTTGTGGCGATGGCGGCCGACTCCATCACCGGCAAGTGGGTGTACGATCAACCGGCCTTCGGCCGCGGCGGCGCTGCTCCTGCTCCTGCCGGCCCTCCCAGGCAGGTGACAATGGATCTGAAGGCCGACGGAGCCAAACTGACCGGCACGGTCACGACCCCCGGCTTCGCCCGCGGCGGCGGCGACCCGCCTCCCCCAACCACAACGGCGATCTCCAACGGCAAGGTGGACGGTAGCAGTTTTTCGTTCGAGGTGACGCGGGACATGGGCGGCAACTCGTTCACTACAAAGTACGAAGGCTCCGCCTCCGGCAGCGAGATGAAGCTGAAGACCACGACTCCCGGCTTCAATGGCGGCGATCCCAGAGTCTCGGACGTCGTTGCGAAGAAGCAGTAAGGTTGCGAAGAGGCGGTAGGTAGGCCGGCCGCCGTGCCTGCGCCGGGAAATAGCGATTTTCCCGCGGGTTTTGCGGAGTCCGGCCCTCGCGCCGGAACTATGTATCGAATCGCGGGCTTGCCGCACCTCAGGCGCGGAGAGCCCGTTTTTTTTGCGCCCCACTTCGAACAGCTCGGATTTTCCGCTCGAAATCTCCGCCCGGCAGGTAACATTGTGGGTTATAATCACGCCTGAGATAGTACTATGACCAAAAAGCTGCTTTTTGTAGGTACGATTCTGCTTGTAGTGGTATGCGTCGCGATGGCGGCCGATGCCATTACCGGCAAGTGGACAATGTCGCAGGAGGGCCGCAACGGTGGTCCAGCCCGCGTGACAACCTTTAACCTGAAAGTCGATGGCGCAACCCTGACTGGCACCGTCATGGCGCCGGCGGGCGGCCGTGGTGGTGGTGGCGGTGGCGCTCCTCCTGCTGCTGGCGCCGCTGCTCCCGCTCCCATGGAAATGGCGATCAAGAACGGCAAAGTTAGCGGAAGCACGATCACCTTCGAAACGACCCGCACCGGACAAAACGGTGAACAGGTCACGAAGTACGAAGGCACGGTGTCCGGTGACAATCTGAACTTGAAGACCACCCGTACCGGCCAAGACGGTACGCCGATGACCACCGAAGCGGTCGCGAAGCGCGCTACCACCTAAGTAATTTCAACCGGCGCCGGCCGTCGAGCCGGGACGGGAATTCCAGCGGCCTACCCGCGCCTCCGCGCGGGGGGGCCGCTTTTTGTTTGTAGGGGTCGGGCACGCCCGGCCCTCGGGCCGCGGAATGCCCGGCCCCTACGGATCGCCGGGCATCTGCTCGCCGAGCCGCCGGGCTTCTTCCAGCGCGCGTTCCGCGTCTGCCACGCGCGATGCCGGCACTTTGATGGTAGCCGCACGTCCGTAATAGTCCCTGTCGGAGACGAAACAGGGGATGTCGTTGCTCTCCAGCACGCCACGGATCAGGCCTGCCTCAAGCGGCGAACCGCACGCCCTGAATTCGACCAACTCGTCGTCTTCCTTCCACTCTTGATTATCCACGGTTACCGCTTCAGGCAACTTCGGCGAGTTCCGGCGTGTAGCCGTGCTGGGGGAACCCTGCATCCACGGCGCACCTGACCGGCATTTCGCGCAGGTACAGCGGGTCCAACCCACGGGCCGGCTGGCGCTGGTCCCAGCCGTTTTCGCGGGCCGGGAACATCACCCAGCCCAAGCCCTGAACGTACGCGATCCAATGATTGCGGTGGACCGCGCTTTGGTACAGTTTGCTCATATCACCCTTCTTTCTTGGCCGTCGCGGGACGGGCAGGTTCCGATTTCCGAAAGCGGCATTTCGCCACGCATCCGGTGTTCTTGCAGGTCAGACAGACACGCCTTTGAGCCATTGTGATTCTTAATTTAACCGGACTTGTGGCTTATTTCAACGAAAACTATGCGGGGATGCGTAAGATACCCCTGCTGGGGGGTATGGAGGGGTGCGGCGTGCGGGGTGACCGTCCGCCGATCACTTGCGCGGGGGAGCGAAATACTGGGCTGCCTCAGGCACGGCGGCGCCGTCCTTGCGCGGGTCCGATGCGCCCCAGTTCAAGCCGCTGGCGGAATCGTGGATGACGGCTTGGCCGCCGCCTACGTCGCCCGAAAAATCGCCCAGCACTTCCAGCTTGTCGCCTTTGGCCGTCAATGCGTCGCGAACTTCTTTCGGGATGCGGTCCTCCACGGACACGTCGCAGCCGCCGATCGCCTTCTTGGTGAAGCGCGGGGCCTCTAGCGCGGCCTGGATGTTCATGCCGTGGTCCACTACGTTGGAAACGAACTGGGCGTGCGCCTGCGCCTGGTTGAGTCCGCCCATGATGCCGAAGCCCATGTGAACGTCGCCCTTCTCCATGAACCCGGGGATGATGGTGTGGAACGGGCGCTTGCGGGGCGCCAGCGCGTTGGGATGCGCGGGGTCCAGGACAAACAGCCCGCCGCGGTTGTGTAAGGCGAAGCCGTAATCGTCCACCACCACGCCCGACCCGAAAGCCTTGTATACGCTCTGGATCAGCGAAGCGATATTGCCCTCGCGATCCACCACGGAGAGGTAAATCGTGTCTCCGCGCGACGGCAGCGGTTCGCCCGGCGGGATCTCGCAACGGGCCTTGCCGGGGTCGATCAGTTTGGCGCGCTCGCGGGCGTAGCCCATCGACAGCAGGCCCTCGACGGGCGGCTTGGCGAATCGCGGGTCCGCCACGTAGCGCTGGAGGTCCGCGTAGGCCAGTTTCTGCGCCTCGATTTGCGCGTGCAGCTCCTCCACGCCGCGCGGGGCGTAGCTCGCCATCGGAAACTGCGAGAACAGGTTCAGCATTTCCAGCGTGGCGATGCCCTGGCCGTTGGGCGGCAGCTCGTAGACTTTCCAGCCGTGGTATTCGGTGGAAATCGGCTGGACCCATTCCGATTCGAACTCGCTCAAATCGGCGGCATCCATTTTCCCGCCGAGCCGGGCGCTGGTCTTCAGCAGTGCTTTGGCGATCGCGCCGGTGTAGAATGCGGCCCGCCCTTGCTGCGCGATCAGCTTGAGCGCGGCGGCCATTTGCGGATTGTGGAACACCTGGCCCACTTTCGGCGGCGCCCCGTTAGGCAGGAAAACCCGTGGGGCATTCCCGTCGCGCCCCAGTTTGGCCGTCTCCAGACCCCACGCCGCGCTGATGATCTCGGTGACGGGAAAGCCGTGCGAGGCGTGGTAAATGGCGGGCTGGAAGACGTCGCTCCACGGGAGGCGTCCGAAGCGCTGGTGCAGTTTGGACCAGCCATCCACGCATCCGGGAACCGTGACGGATTGGATGCCCTCCTGCGGCATGGTGGTTTGGCCCATGGCTTTCAGGACTTCGATCGTGAGCGCCTTGGGAGCCCAGCCGCTGGCGTTGATGGCGGTCAGTTTGCCGGTCTTGGCTTCCCAGTAGATGGCGAACAGGTCGCCGCCGATCCCGCAGCTCTGCGGTTCCACCACGCCGAGCGTGGCATTGGCCGCGATGGCCGCATCCATGGCCGATCCGCCGCGCGCCAGAATCTGCGCGCCGGCCTGAGACGCCAGCGTCTGGCTGGTGGCCACGATTCCGCGGTCAGAAATCACCATCGACCGCGCCTGCGTCCGATCCTGCGAATACACGGGTAGAGCGAGCATGAGAAAGACCCAACAGCGCATGCGGTGATGATATCAGGTGGCGGAGACCCACCGGGCATCAGTGCTTGTTCGGAATCGGGCCGAGCCGCGAACGTAAGACAGCGGTTGGTACGGAACTATTCCGTGACGAATCCTTGGATTAGTGCGTCATCGAATACACGATGTAGTCCACGCCGATGCGAATGCCGAGGGCGGAGAATCTCTGCGGGTATTGGGGGTCGTCGGCATTCTCCCAGGAGTCGCCCAGATCCATGTCGTGACAGATGGCCACGATGAGCCGGCCGTTGTCGTCGTAAATGCCGCGCCACCGGGGTATATCGCCGCCCCCCGATCTATAGACGGGATTAGTCGGGCACTTTTCGCAGAGGCTATGCGACGTCACATACTGATAGCCGGGCACCTGGTAACGATCGTCCAGGTCGAATACCGTATGGAAGATGGGGTCGGGGCGCTCGATGTCCACGATGGGCCGGTCGGGAAACACCTTCGACATGCTGGCCACGAAGTCGTTCCATTCGTCCGTGCCGTGAAAATCGTCGCACATGAAGAAGCCGCCGCGCAGCAGGAACTCACGAAACTTCGCGATCTGGGAATCCGTGAGCTCCCAATGGCCTACTTCCACCGCGTAGAGCCACGGGTAGTTGAATACGTCGTCGTCCTGATCCAGATTGATGGGTTGCTCGACGGACTTGGCGTCGATGCGCGTCAGCCGCCGCACGGCCGCCGCGAGGTGGCGGTCCGAGCGGGGATAATCGATGGTCCAGTTGGTGTTGCCTTGGCGCCAATCGTAGTAAGGCCGAAATTGCCAGTCGATCTGGATGTGGGATGAGGGGTACATGAGGCGGGCGAAGGTCCATTCCCCGGGGTCGCGCCAGTCCAGCGGTATGGGGAAATTGTTATATTCCCACGCTGGATACTCGCGGAACGGGTTCTGGAAGGCATAGAGCGACCATCCCAGAACGATAATCCCCGCGGCAACCCCCAGTATCCGGCCGGCACGCATCAGTTCTCAGTATAGGCGAGTGGGGCGGGCCTCCTACTTTTCTGTCGGGCGCCGAACCCGCTGTTAGAATAAAGAATTCCAATCCCATGCTCGATCAATCCATACAGGAACTGGAGTCCGGTTCCCTGGCGCGCATCGCATCCGCGGGCTCGCTGGAGGAACTGGAGGCCGTGCGCGTCCAGGTTCTGGGCCGCAAAGGCGCTCTCGACCAGGATCGGGTCGATTCTGTCTTGTGCGTGCATCGCACTTGTGATTGGGATCCTGACTTCGCCCGAGGTGGGGCAGGCGCTTTCGCCTGCCAACGGACGTGCATCGCACTTGTGATTGGGATCCTGACTTCGCCCCCGGCCGATAAACCGGATCTGCTGGGGTTCCTCCCCGGCGCCTTCTTTTGGACCATCGCGTTCGGTGTCCTTCCCCTGAACTGGCTCTTCCGAAGACGTCCCGTGGAGAAGGTGACAGGGTAGCGCCGGCGTCGCCAAGACGGCGTCCAGTTTGCACGGAGGACAGATGAGGGGGACGGAAACGGAACGTTCGCTAGGCAGCCTGGAAGATCGCAGTCGTGGTCGCCCGCGCCCTTCATCCGCCCCTGGCCGCAAGCCGACTTGCGAGGAGTGATCCCCGTCAGGTGGTAAAATCAGCGTCGCAAATGCCGACGATCAGCACGTTCTACGGGATCTTGATCCGGATGTTTTTCAATGACCACCCGCCGCCGCACTCTCACGCTCGATACGGCGAGTTCGAGGCCACCGTCAACATCGGCGCCCTGGAGATCATCGAAGGCGAATTGCCGCACCGGGCTTTGAACCTCGTCCAGGAATGGGCGATGATACATAGAGAGGAATTGTTGGAAGACTGGCGGTTCTGCCGCGAGAAGACGGCGCCGGCGAAAATTGAGCCGCTGGCCTGAACGGAGCGACTGTTCGATGCACTGGGACGTAGTTGAAGTGAAGCCCGAACCGCAGTACTGCCTCTTTGTTCGGTTCAAAGACGGACTGACGGGACGCGTACGGCTGCCGCGAGAAGAACTGACAGGTGTGCTTGCGCCGTTGCGGGATGAGCGGTTTTTCGAACAGGTTTTCATCGATTACGGCGCCGTCGCGTGGCCGGGCGAGATCGATTTGGCGCCGGATGCAATGTATGCCCAGGTCGCCAGCCAGCTTCATGAACCACAGCAGGCGGGTCCAGGCAAGAGTCACCGCTAAACGCAAGCCGACTTTTCGGTACTAATCGGAATACAACTGGCCCGCCGATACACACGAAATTGCGTGGTTCAGGCTGACCCGTTTTTCCCCCCCTTTCGGTGCCCGCAGCCTCGTTTCTGCGCCAGCACCCGGCAGCGTTGTCGGCGCGAGCATGGCACACCATCACAATCCCGTTCTTTTGTCTGCCAGCCTGGTGGTTTGTAGGACTAGGTCTGGACGGTTTGCTCGCCCGAAGACGTCTGCATTGGACGCCGCTTGCGATCGGGTCGATTCTGTCTTGTGCTTGCACCGCACTTGTGATTGGGATCCTGACTTCACCACCTGCCGATAAACCGGATCTGCTGGGGTTCCTCCCCGGCGCCTTCTTTTGGACCATCGCGTTCGGCGTCCTTCCCCTGAACTGGCTCTTCCGAAGACGTCGCGTGGAGAAGGTGGCAGGGTAGTGCCGGCGTCGCCAAGACGGCGTCCAGTTTGGACGGAGGACAGATGAGGGGGACGGAAACGGAACGTTCGCTAGGCATCCTGAACGGTCGCAGTCGTGGTCGCCCGCGCCCTTCATCCGCCCCTGGCCGCAAGCCGACTTATTAATCCCAACCCGGCCCACGGTCTCCTTGACAGCACAAATGGGCCGACCGGGTTAGTGCCGCCGTAGGTCCGCCCACCCGCCACGAAGCACATAAAGTCCGTGAGCCCCTGTCCGGAGTGGGCCCCGACGGCCAACTCAGCGCAGTGCCGGACACTCGGGGTTGCGAGTCCGGCCGCATTCGAAGGCCACGTCTACCTCGAAAGGCCCGCCCGAGGTTTCGAAAGGTGCTATTAATAACAGGTAGGACGTCATCGCTCCCGATGCGCCCGAAGGGGCTGCGCAGTCAGTCTCCGGTGATGCCAACCTATGTCGCCCTCAATTCCCCCGCCGTCCAATCTCGTCCCATTCCCTGGCCCGACACCGGGTGCACCGGAGAGGCCCCGCGATGGCGTGATCGAGTTGGGGATCATCGAGCTTGATCAAACCACTCTCTTCAAACAGCTCCACTCGGACTTCAAGGACGATTGGTTTCCGGACCCTCGTGCCTTTTCCGACATGATTGACTCGGGTCTGGTGGCCCGGAAGATACAAGATAACTTCGCAGCCAACCATGGAAAATATGTGCCCCGGGCAAGGGACGTGTTCAACATTCCAAAACCGAACTTTACGTTGCGGTACGGGCTTGAGACTGGCCTTTGCGACAGAGTCCTTTACCACGGATTGACAGCTTATTTAGTTCCGCTTTATGACGCACTTATTCCGTGGAATGTCTTCAACCATCGATATGATCATGTGAGGGCAAGCCACAAGAGTCTGTTTAAGAGGGCCGTTCCCGCCTGGAAGGATTTCATTGGCACCGTGCGCAGCACCCTTGAAGAAAAAGCCCAGACTGGTGCTGCCTTTTTGCTCTCTACGGACATCAGCGACTACTTCGACCGAATTGACCTGTCCCAGCTCCGTGACACCGTCCTGCGATTGCTCCCTCAGGTCCAGGCGAACGCTAACCAGAAAAGCCAGCTTCGCGCCCGCATAGACATGCTCTTTGACTGCCTTCGCTACTGGTCTTACCAAGAGTCGCGAGGACTCCCTCAGAACCGCGACGCATCCTCATTTCTCGCTAATGTGTACATGCACCCGGTCGATTCCGCACTCCTCAACAATGGGTATGCCGGGACATACTTTCGATACATGGATGACATCAAAATCATCTGTAGTAGCGAGCACCGCGCGCGACGGGCCCTCAAGCAGCTTAGCATAGCTCTCCGAGAAATCGGCGTATCGCTCAACTCGAAAAAGACGGTTATCTGCCCGGCTGCCGACAAGCGCATATCCGAATACCTCGACGAAGGCTCGGCTGACGTTCAGCACATTGATGAAATGTGGAGAAGCAAATCGAGGCATGCAATAATGCGCTCCTTTCCATTCCTGAAGGCGCTTACTCTGCGCATTTGTCAGGATGGCCGATTTGACAGTAAGGACTTCAGATTCTGCATCAATAGACTGAGCTCGTTGGCCCTGTGCCCTGACTTCGGTGTGCCGGACCAGTACTTCGATGACCTGACGCCGCCCATCCTGGAAAGCCTGGATCGCTGCCCGGCTTCTACTGATCAGCTCGCCCGATATCTATTGGCAGCTCCCGTTCAACCGTCGGATCTCGACAGGGTCGGCTCCTTCCTCTGTGATCGGGAGAAGTGTTTCTATGGTTGGCAGAACTATCATCTCTGGTCCCTCCTTGCCCGTAAGAAGCACCGCGATGTGAAATTGATTGAGCGAGCTGTCGAGATCATTCAAAATGAGGACGATGGCCCTACCCGTGCCGGAGCCAGCCTTTACATCGGGACGCTGGGTGATCCAGTGAGTAAGCGACAGCTGGTCGATAGATTTTCTTCAGTGAAGACCTTCATCGGACAACGTTGCGCCATAATCGCGATGCACGAGGTGCCGTATGCGACCATAAGGGAGAGCGTTCAACCGCAAATGAGAGACGATCTTGTGGGCGTCTATCGCGCCCTACAAGGGACGCGGGGAGTCTATTACTCGCCGCCTGAGCGCATTCCGCTAACCGAGCTTGTGGATTTGGACAGCCAGTATGACTGAGTACCTGTCACTCGCCTTTCTGGTGGACCCGTTTGATAGCGTGCCGCCTGCGCTGGTAGTGTCGTCTGGTGATGACGCGCGCAGTGAGGTTTCTTTGGCGGAGATCGGCTGCTATGCTTCGCCACTGATTACGTACGATGCTTGGCGTCTCGTCGACCTGCTTCGTCGAGTTCGTTGCCCGCTCCCCCGGCGCCTTATCGATATTGGCGATGCGTTAAGGCTTCAATCAGGTTTATCTCGTGACCAAGGTGGAGAACGCCACTGGAGTGTCTGGTCCGCCACGAGGGATAGCTTTGATGCGCCGCGGGATGCCGACGTGCTGGAGTCACTAATTGAAGCGAAAACTGTCTGGCCGACCCGATCTGAAGTGCTGCGGTTGCTCGCTAGTGCTGCAGGGGGAATTCGGAGGGCGTGGCCCAAGATATACACGGGGCTACGTCAGTCTGGTGAGGAGATCCGTTTTGTCGATGTCGAGGTGCCGGTACAGCAGATCTTCCTTTCTCGGCAGCATGCTGGCATCCAAACGGACAAGAATGAAATCGAGCGTCTTCTGGACACGGTGCGCATGGAGAAGTACTCGGCATATCGAAAGGTTGCGACAGTTCTGGGTTTTGCCCCGGAGAGTCTGACTTTTCGAAATGTAGGCCCGTTCCTGGCACGTACTGACGCGCGGCACTTGGCGGAGTTTTCGGATGGTTCCATCGAAGAGCATTTCAAAATGGCTCAGGAGCAGTCAAGCTTCGCGAGGTCCTTCTTGAGTTATATGCGAGCCAAGCGTAACCTTGCCATTCTGACCCGGGCTTCGGGTAGCGAGGCGCGGCTTCACCCCGTGTTTAGCTGTTTTGGGACGGTGACTGGCAGAATATTGGTGGCGGAACCACGCATACAGGAGCTGCGCAGGAGGTACCGAGGGATCTTGTGCGCAGATCAGGGCAAAGAGCTTCGTTATCTCGATTACGCCCAGTTTGAGCCCGGCATTCTCGCAGATAGGGCTAGGGATGAGACGTTTTTGCGGCAGTACAACTCATCTGACCTGTACAAGTCCCTGAGCAGGGCAGTCTTTGCGGACATTGACCACAGAGCGGTGTGCAAACGGATTTTCCTCGCTTACTGTTACGGCATGACCGCTGAAAACATAGCCAAACTTCTCGCAGGCCCGCAGTTCAACCTGGAGGCATTGATTCGCTTCAGGGATGCTGTGTCTGGCTTTTTTGGTGCCTTCCCTGGCCTGGAAGTCTACCGGCGCTCAGTAACAGAGGAGTTGGAGCGAACTGGTTCGATTGGTACACTTCTGGGCAATCGCCGGATTCGGCTGTCGACCGGTCCCTTAGACAATAAAGAGCGGCGCTGGGCGATCAGTCAATCCATCCAGGGCAGCGCTTCGTTGATATTCAAGCAGGCGATGATCCAGTTGGCTAAACGGTTTGGAAACGACAGTATCCTGGTGCCGATGCACGACGCAGTCCTGATGCAGTTCGATAGGCGAGAGGTGGGTAGCGCCGAAGCTGTAGCAAAGGGGATCATGGCAGCGGTTTTTCAGGCGCACTGCCCAAGTATCCAGCCTCGGGTAGTGAGTGCGTCGTTTGTCGAGGAGGCACCCAGCGCCCTCGCACCGGGCTAGGGCTCCTGCCGGCGTTCGTTCTGAGCTGCGGGCCCGGTGGCTCAGGTCAGGAACCGGCTGGGCCGTAGCGTCCGCCGAAGAATCACGTTGGGGGGCGCTCTACGGGGACGCGCGCTCTACGGGGACGGGGGACGCGCGCTCTACGGGGACGCGCGCGCTCTACGGGGACGGACGGAACGTTCCCCGGACCGCCAGAACCTGCGAGTAAAAGTGCTAGGGCAATTCCAGTTCCAGGCCCCATCTCCCGATGCAAGCCGACTTGTCAGGATTAATCCGACCCACCTTGCGATTGGCCAAGACCCGCACGGACCGGGGTATCCATTCGGTCTGAATGTCAGCGTGCGACGCCCCCCGGTTGTTCTACGCTTTCGAAGCGTGGCTCATGACGTCAACTACGGCTTCCATGCCGTACGGAAACCCAATGCCCGGTTGACGTGAAACGGATTACACCAGACAACTGACAAGCAGTCACACACGTCGGGAATCCTTCGATTCTGGCGTTTCTTACTTGGCTTTGAGGCCTCCATGGTGACCACGCACCTTTCCGGGGCCGACATGCAATACGCGATGAGAAACGGGTCGCGCCCGACCTCCTCCAATTCATCATCGGTAAGGTCAGGGGCATATCCCTTGCAGACGACCTCCTGAACCAGAGCCGCATCCACAGCTTCGTTCAGCTTCAGGGCGTCGTGATTCTCCTTCTCTTTAATCCAGTCCAAGAGCGGATCGTCGTTCTTGCGGCCAGCCAGTATCTCTTCCAGAATCTCAACAGGAAGTTTTATGTTGCCGAGCTTGCCTTGATGCTGAATCCACGCCCAGAACTCGGGTATCTGATCGACGGGGTAATAGCTGTTGCTGGCCGTGATCAGGACGTTTGCATCGAACAGATAGAGCACTTTCTTTTAGCGTCCGCCTCGCATCGCTGCCGAATACAGCAAGGGTTCCACATTTCTCGGTTTGACGCCCAGCACGCGGCCGGCTTTCGTGTATGTGACGTTCCCTTCATCGAGGGACCGCCGCACAAGGCCTAGCAGCGCTTGTCCGACGCGATGCCTGCGAACTACGTAATAAGTCGGGCCACCTTCCGCGGCGCGCAGCTTGTTGGCTTGACGTTCCTTAAACGCCAACCATTCCTTGTGAAAGTGGGTGCTCAAATCCGACCACATAGACCTGCTGATCAGCCCCATGCGCAGCAGCTTGTAACTCACCATTGCGCGGCTGACACGGCGCTGTTCAGCAAAATCCGAGATCTCCTTCACCGCTGTATTAAACGCCATCCCTCTTGGGAATGCGCCCAACTCTGCGGCGGGAACGAGAATCTCCCCCGCAACATCGTTGCAGTATTGCTCGATCTTGATGCCCGCATCTATGCCGCTAATCCCCGTGTTCCCGAGCCACAAATGAACAAGCTCGTGCAGGGCAGTAAACGACCACGCTGACCGAGCGTCCTGATCGTTGATAACGATCAGCGGTGCGACTTGGTCCGAGCTGGCGAACCCTCTGAAAATCTCGACCGGTATGTTCGTATGGTGACTGCCGAGGTTGCCCAGCAGAAGGACAAAGACCCCGGTGCCTTCGATCTTGCCGCGAAGGTACCCGAATGCCTCATCGGCGCCCTTCGCGGCACGGAAATCCGTCAGTCGAAGCTGCAGATGATCCGCCACGCGCTTTGCCAGTATTGGCACGGGCATGTCTGCAGTAGCCGATCCGACGAAGCCGAGGGGCTCCGATTCGGCGTCCTCCAGCATCGACTTTATTAGGCCTTGCCGCCCTTTGATGTCCCTGATTAGCGCGTCGAGTCCAGGATTGTAGCGTTCATGACCAGGGAGTGTCCGGAAATCCTGCCCCCTGTCACCCGTCTTCGGTGGCGCGTTGAGGTAGAAGGCGATCAGGGGGCGCCGGTAGGCCTGCGCCATTTTGACGAGTATTCCTCGCGGCGGTTGCTCAGCCCCTTTTTCGAGCGCCGCCAGCCGTTCCGCCCCGCTTTGCCCCCGCGCCGGCTTGAGATCGATCGCACGAGCGGCGTCTTTGAGCGACAGCCCAGCCGTCTCTCGTGCCCATCGCAAGATTTCCGGCCGTGTCGCGCTCATAGCAAAGCCCTACTCTATCCCATTACAACCCAAAACGGAGAATTCTGATGACGGGCGGCTTGCGCGCCGTCTCACCGTCCTTTGATCGACGCAAACCCCAGCCCGGCCCGTTCACCGGCACTTTCCACCAACTAACCCTCTTTCCTTCCCATCACTTGCCGCCGGTCGATTGCAGACTGAAGCCCCTCCCCGTGCTAGTTCTTAAAGCGAAAGGATAACCCCATGCCGAACTCCCAAAACACCGTCTCCCCGGAGCAACTCGCCGCCAATCGCGCCAATGCCGCCAAATCCACCGGACCCCGCTCCCCGGAAGGCAAGACCCGCTCCGCCCAGAACGCCCGCAAACACGGCTTCACTGGTTCCACTTTCGCCGTCGTCCGCCTCGAAGACCTCCAGGAGGTCGCCCACCTCAAGGACGACCTCGTGGCCTTCTACCAGCCCGTCAACTCCCAGGAACTCTTCGCCGTCGACCGCATCGCCCTCGCCCAGCATGCTCTCCTCCGCGCCGCGCGCCTCGAATCCGGCCTCTTCACCACCTGCCTCAATTCGTGCTACGACCCCTTCGGGGAACCCATGGTCCTCATGAACGAAGAACTCGCCGGGAATGGCGATATCGAAATCACGCGCGCGCAGAACCGCAACTACCTGCTGGGCGAAGGCTTCCACCGGATGGCCAGCAAGTCCAACAGTTGGTCCCTGTGCTTGCGCTATCAAGCCCAGGCGGAGCGCCAGTACCGCCGCGCGGTCGAGGAGTTCGACAGGCTGAAGGCCCTGCGGGCAGAAATACCAAACGAAGCCATTTCCGAGGCCCAACCCGAACAAACTGAATCCACTTGTACCTTTGACGAAACGAACCCATCTCCGCCTGAAGACCCCGCCCCCGCGCCGGACCCTCCCGCCTCAGTCCCCGAACCGAAGATGAATCTCGCCGGCGAACCGGGTGTTCTGGAAGACCGGGAAATCGAAGCGCACCACCCGGCGCGCGCGCCCGTCTCGCCGATTCCGAGCCCCGTCATCGAAGGCGAAGCCTGGAGCCTGCCGGAACACCGAGATGCGGGAGCGCCTTTAGCTGATCGCTGAAAGCTGACGGCTGACAGCTATCCGGACCCAACCCGTTGTTAGAATAAAGAATTCCAATCCCATGCTCGATCAATCGATACAGGAACTGGAGTCCGGTTCCCTGGCGCGCATCGCATCCGCGGGCTCGCTGGAGGAACTGGAGGCCGTGCGCGTCCAGGTTCTGGGCCGCAAAGGCGCTCTCGACCAGTTCTTCAAACAGATGGGCAAACTGGCGCCGGAAGAGCGCGCGCGCGCCGGTAAGCTGCTCAACGGCGCCAAGCAGGCGCTCGAAGCGGCGCTGGAGTCCGGGAAACGGCAATTCGCCGAGGCCTCTCTTCGCGCCCGGCTCGACCGCGAATGGGTGGATCTCACGCTGCCCGCCCCCGGCCCGCGCCGCGGCCATTTGCACCCCATCACGCACATTCAGCGCGAATTGGAAGAGGTCTTCCTCTCCTTGGGTTTCGCCGTGCTCGACGGCCCCGAGGTCGAAACCGAATATCGCAACTTCGACGCCCTGAATATTCCCGCCGATCATCCGGCGCGCGACGCCCAGGACACCTTCTGGCTGGCGAACGGCGACCTGTTGCGCACCCACACCTCGCCGGTGCAGGTCCGCGGCATGGAGCGCCTGGGCCCTCCGCTGCGCATGATCGCCCCCGGCCGCGTCTTCCGCAATGAGAGCGTGGACGCCAGCCACGAGCACACCTTCTACCAGATCGAAGGCATGATGGTGGACCGCGGTGTTTCCGTCGCTCACCTGTTGTACTTTATGAAGATCATGCTGGCCGAGGTATTCCGGCGCGAGGTGAGCGTGCGCCTGCGTCCGGGGTTTTTCCCCTTCGTCGAACCGGGTTTCGAGCTCGACATCCAGTGCCTGCTCTGCAACGGCTCCGGCTGCGCGGTCTGCAAGCAGAGCGGCTGGGTGGAACAGCTAGGCTGCGGCCTGGTGCATCCCAACGTGCTGCGGATGAGCGGCATCGACCCCGAAGAGTGGAGCGGCTTCGCCTTCGGCCTGGGCCTTACGCGCCTGGTGATGATGCGTTACGGCATCGACGACGTCCGGCATTTGCAGGGCGGGGATTTGCGGTTTCTGGAGCAGTTTTAAATACAAAGCCTTCCGAGGACCCCTTGAAGTTCTCCTACAACTGGATTCGCGAATTGGTCGAGGACCTGGATTACGCTCCGGGGCCGCTCGAGAAGCTCGTCACCATGAAGACCGCCGAGTGCGAAGGCATCGAGCGCTCGGGCGAGCTGCTCGAGCGCGCCTGCGCGGCGCGCGTGGAATCCGTGGAGCCGATCCCGGGCAGCCATAACGTCAAGGCGTCGGTGGATGCCGGGCGCTATGGAAAGAAGGACGTGGTGTGCGGCGCGCCCAACTGCCGCCCGGGCGTGGTCACGGCTTACGCGCCCATCGGGAAGAAGGTGGTGGACGGCATCGAAAGCGACGGCATGCTCGCGAGCGGCGCCGAGCTCGGCATTAACCGCGACCACACCGGCATCATCGAGCTCGAGTCCCAGGTTGGCGCGCCGCTCGCCGGATGTCTTCCCGACAGCGTTTTCGAGATCGATAACAAGTCCATCACCAACCGGCCGGACCTGTGGGGACACCTCGGCATGGCGCGCGAGGTTGCGGCCATCCTGGGGCGCAAGCTGAAGGACCCGGTGCGGCTCGACCTGCTCCCGGAAGGGCCCGCCGCGGTGGAGATCCGGATCGAGGATCTCACGCTCTGCCCGCGGTATAGCGCGCTGGTCTTCGAGAACGTCACGGTGAGGCCATCTCCGCTGTGGCTGCAATGCCGCATGACGGCCATCGGCCTGAATCCCATCAACAACATCGTCGACATGACGAATTTCATCATGGCCGAGCTGGCGCAGCCCATGCACGCGTTCGACGCGGACCTGCTCCAGGGCGGGACCATCTTCATCCGGCCGGCCAGGCCCGGCGAGCGTTTCCGCGCCCTCAATGAAGAGGAGTACGCGCTGGACCCCTCGAATCTGGCGATCGCCGATGCGGGCGGCGCCATTGCGCTGGGCGGCGTCATCGGCGGCCTCGACAGCGCCATAAGCGAAAAGACCACGCGCGTGGTGCTGGAGAGCGCCAACTTCCAGGCATCGTCCATCCGCAGGACCTCGGCGGCCATCAAGCTGCGCACCGACGCCTCCATGCGGTTTGAAAAGGCGCAGGACCCCGCCAACACGGTTCGCGGCCTGGCGCGCGCCATCGAGTTGCTGCGCGAGATCTCGCCCGGCATCCGGCTCGTGGGCGGCCTGGCGGACCGGAAGAAGGAGATCCCGCCGCCGCCGCCCATCCGGCTTCCCCTGGATTGGCTCGAACGCAAGCTGGGGCGTTCCATCGAGCCGGCCGAAGTGCGGCGCATCCTCGAAAGCCTGGAGTTCGGCGTCGCCGAGCCGGAGGTCCGTGTGTTCTCGGTGAGCGTGCCATCCTGGAGGGCCACCAAGGACGTCTCCATCAAGGACGACCTGGTGGAAGAGGTGGGCCGCATGGTCGGCTACGATTCCATCGCGCCCACCGCTCCGCTGGTGGCCGCCGCCGTGCCGCCCCGCAATCCGGAACGCGCATTCCAGCATGAAGCGCGCGGCATTTTCGCGGACCAAGGCTTTACCGAGGTCTACAACTATTCGTTCATCGGCGAAGAGGACGCGCGCGCCTTCGGCTTCGACCCGGCCGCGCACGTGCGCGTCTCCAACCCCATCGCCTCGGACCAGGCCTTGCTGCGCACTTCGCTGCTGCCCGGCATCTGGAAGAACATCCGCGAAAACAGCAAGCATCGCGAGGCCTTCCGCCTGTTCGAAATCGGTCTGGAGATTCACCAGCGCGCCGAAGGGTTGCCGGAGGAAATCCCGCACCTCGTAGCCGCGATCTACGACCGGCAAGGCGATGGCGTGGCCGGCCTGGCCGAGATCCGGCGTGCGGCCGAGTGTTTGATGCCGGGGGCCCAGGCGTCTCCCGCCGAAGCGCGCCCGTTCGAACACCCCGTGCGCACGGCCGCGATCCTCTGGAGAGGCGAAACCGTGGGCCGCGCCTTCGAGCTGCACCCGTCGCTGGTGGAATCCGGGCGCGCCGCCGTGCTCGATCTCGACCTGGGGCTGGTCCGGAAACTGAGCGCGGCCGATACGAAGTACACGCCCATCCGCCGCTACCCCTCCAGCGCGTTCGATCTCTCGGTCGTCGCCGGACTGCGCGAGCACGCCGGGAAACTGGAGGCCGCCATGGCTTCCTTCGCCGGGCCCCTGCTGGAATCGATCCAGTTCGTGCGCCAGTATTCCGGCCCGCCGCTCGAAGAGGGACAAAAGAGCGTCTCGTTCCGGCTCACGGTGGGATCGCCCGAGCGCACGCTCTCCTCCGAGGAAGCCGGCGAGATCCGCGCCCGCATCATCGAAGGCATGCGCGCGCGGGGATATGAGCTGAGGGTGTGAGTGGGGCGGGCCTCCTGGCCTGCCTTCTTCGATGTTGCCCGGAAGGCAGGCCAGGAGGCCCGCCCCACTGACTACTGGATCTTACCTCGCAGCACCGTAATCGATGCCTTTGGCAGCTCGTAGCTGGCTTGTGCCCCGCCCGCCAGGCTCTTGCCGATGGGTGGGCCATCGGGATCGGCGCGGCTGTTGGGGCCATCGTCCTTCCAGACATATTGGTCGCTGCCGAACGTGGTCCAGGTCACCGGCCCGGCAAACGATCCGGTCTTCTTGCTCTTGGAATCCTGGAAAGCCACGCGCACGGTGTGGGGATTATCGTGGTCGCGGTTGACCAGCATCAGCGACCAGGCGCCGTCGGGCCGGTGGACGGCGTAGCTGGTCACCAGCACGTGGCCCCGATCGTCCTTGAGATCGCCCGAAGACGGATACAGTTGGTGCATGCCGGAGCGGTGCGCCACCCATTCCAGGTTGATCATGTGGGCCGCCCAGTAGAAGGCCGTGTAGCCGCCGATGTTGTAATCGCGGTCGGCCTCGAAATTCGACCAGGAGGCGTAGCCTTCGCAGGTCTGCTGCGTGGGCTGCGGCTGAATGGGCGAATGGTAGTAGGCCGCGCCGCCACCCTCAAAGAATGAACCGATGCTGTCCGCCAGCCAGAGAGCGCCGAAAATCTGGCTCATGGGGCCGGTGAGGCCGGCCGCAACCGAGCTTTCCGTCACCATTTGCGGAACGTCCTTGGGTACGCCATCCTCGCGCCACACATCGATAATGTGCTTCATCAACTGCGGCTCGCGGTACAGGTCGTTCCAGGTGGTATTGCAGCGCCCGAGCGGGTAATGTTCATAGGAAACGAAGGCCAGATCGCCGAGCCGGTTGTGGGCTTTCAGATAGGCCACGAAGCGCCCCATCCAACTGGTCCGCCCCTGGGCGTCCGGCCACACGCGAATGTCTTCATTGACGCCCTCAAAGACCGGGCCGCCCAGCTTCAGCTTGGGATCCACCTTGTGAATGGCTGCGGCCCACTGCAGGTAGAGCGCGCCGTAATCTTCCGGGATGGCGTGCTTGCCGTCCGGCTCCTCGCCCATCTCGATGTAGGCGATGGGGTAGCCGCGCTTTTCGATGTAGGCGATCTGGGCGGCGGCATCGTCCGGCGTGCCATACAGCAGGGTCACCGGGATCATGGCCGGCAGATTGTTGGTCAAGCCGCTGGTGAAGAAGATGTCGAAGCCGCTGTGCTGGCCGCCGCCGCCGGTATTGGCATCGGTGGCCGCGTGCCAGGGATCGATGGAGGAGACGCACCAAGTGGGCAGGTTGCGATTGCCGCGGCCCCCACCGGCGCCCTGGGCGGCCGGCTGCGGGGCGGCTTGCGTGACGTCCACGAAGTTGCCGCCCGCGTCCACGCTGCCGGCTTTCAATTCCTCCATGGCGTATCCCACGCAGTTCCGAACATCGTCCGAGCCGTGCTCGTCGCAGGTGTTCGACGATTCGGTCATCCACACGCGCACGAAGCGCGTCGAAACCGGGGCATCGGCCAGCTTGAGCACCACCGTCCCGCCCTGCGCGTTGTTCACTTGACCCTTGGCAAACGTCTTCCATTCTCCCTTGGGGCCGTCGTCGAAATCGAGCGCGTCGCCGCCCACCCAGTAATCCACCTGGTAGGTTTTGGCATAAGGACTTTTCCAGGCGATGCGCACGGCGCTCACGGGCTGGGCGGCGCGCATGTCGAGCACCACCCACTGCGGGTGCAGCGCATCGCTCTCGCCGGTGAACTTGCCGGCGAGGTAGGGATTGCTCTTCCAATAGCTGAGGTGGGGGCCTTCCACCGGGCGGTCGCCGCTGGTGGCGAAGCCGCGATGCGGCAAGGAATACGACAGGATGTAGCGCAGCGGCTCTTTCAGTTCGGCGCTGCCGGTGAAGTAACCGCTCTTGTGGACCGGGTCGCTCCACGCGCCGTTCTCGGTCCAATGCCACGCGGCCATGCGCAATTCGGTGTTGTTTCGGAACGTGATGGGTCCCCATCCCGCGGATAGCGACTCTTGCAGGATATGCGGGCTGTACACCCTGTCGATGCCGGATTCGGACAGCACGTCGATGGAGCTGCCCAAGGCGCCGTCGGGGTCGAATGAATTGATGGCGTGTCCCGGGGTAACGTCTACGGTAATATTCCCGCTTTGCGCGGCGAGCGAAAGCGAAGCGGCGGCTAAGACAACCGCGCGCACGCACCTGCACTGAAGAGTCATCAGGCCTCCTGGGATCATTTTAGGCACGCTGACAATATGGGTGTGCGAAAAACACCGCCGGCGAAGACCGGCGGCGCTACTTCTTCGCCTTGTTGCGAACGGGCTTGCCGGCGAAAATCGAGAGATCCACGGAATCCGCCATGACCGCGTAGCCCGCATCGCTCGGGTGCAGATGATCGCCGGCGTGCATGTCGGCGCGGAATTCCTTCGGGTTGTTCTTGTCGCGCACGGCGGCGTCGAAATCCACCACCGCGTCAAACGCCCCGCCAGTGCGTATCCAGTCGTTGACGGCTGCGCGGATGACTTCGCCGGCGTCGCTGTAGTAGCTGGCGCCGCCATAAGGGGTCAGCGTACAGCCGGCCACCTTGATGCCGTGCATGTGCGCCCTCTCCACGATCTGCCGCAGCGCTCCAATCAGGTCGGCGGCGGTCAGGGCGCCGCTCTCTCTGGCGTTGGTCCCAATATCGTTGATGCTTTCCAGGAACATGACCCACGTGACGCCGGGTTCGTTCAACACATCGCGGTCGAAGCGCGCCAGGGCGCTGGTTCCGGCGCCGTCGCGGAGCACTTGATTTCCCGAGATGCCCTGATTCACGATCGCGAACTTCGCCGTCGCCTTGTTGGACTGGAGCCTGGCGGCCAGCAGCGCCGGCCACATGCGGTCGGCATTTTCCGTGGAGCGGGCGCCATCCGTAATGGAATCTCCCAGTGCGACGATCAGCCCGGTCTTGGCCGGCGCCAACACGTCGATGCTCGAAAGAAAGTAATACGATGGCACGGTGGCCGCGTCGGCGATGGCCGCCTGGCCGGTGAAATCTCCGGCTTGCGAAATGTACGTGGAGTGCAAGCCCAGCGAGTGCGACGTGGGCGGCCCGGTTTCGCCGGGAAAGTAGAGGCTCACGGCGAGGTCCGCCAGCTTCGGCACGTCGAGATCCATCGGGTCGCTGACCGTCGACACTCCCGGCCGAAGCGTACACGTGGGCTTCCCGCCGAACGTCAGCGCGCGATCCGATCCCGGGACGATTTCGGAATCCTTGGCGCGGATGGCGATGTGCGCCGCGCCCACGGCCACCAGCGGTGCGCCAACGGCATCGGAGAGCTCGATCCGCACGCGCTTCCCTGCGATGCTGGTGTGCGCGATCATCCGCACAGTTTGATTGTTGAAGCTGGCGCCCGGCCGGGGAGGCGGAGGCGCCGGAGCCGGCGTCGCGGCCGGAGTTGGCGTGGGCTGCGCCCCCCGGCCCGCTTGCGGCGCGCCCGTCCGAACCGCCTGCTGAGCCGTGGCCCAGGTGGCCACCCAGTGCTCCTGGTCCTTCTTACTCTGCGCCTGGGACAAGGCGCAGAAGATCAATGGCAAGGCAATCGAAAGTCGCTTCATTCCCGTGCTCCTCTATGCGCGCATCACCGGATAGCAGGTGAACGCCTGGTCTGCTACGACTTGCCAGTATGGCATGTATTCCTGGCGCTGGAGCCCGCCCTCGATGGCGAAGCGCAACTGCTGGCCGGCCTGCGCCCGCAGACGCTTCGGCAAGTCCTCCGGCGCGATGGGAATCAGCGCCCCGCCCCGGTCGTCCACTTCACCCACCAGCGCCAACAGAATCGGACCGTATTCGAGCGCGTATTGTTCCTGGCCGGCGACCCTCTCCACGCCCGCGTAGTGGGTCAGGCGGAAATCCATCGGCAAAGTGAATGAGATGGTGTCGCCCTCTCTCCAGGCGCGGGCTAACGTCACGTAGGTCCCGGCTTTGCCCGTGGCCGCCGCGGAGCCGTTTACGCGGATGGGCATGTCTCTGGCGGCCCAAGCCGGAACCCGGATGCGGAGCCGGGCGCGCACCGGCCGGGCCGCGGAAAACCGAAGTTCGACTTCCGGCCGGAAGGGGAACCCGGTGACCATGTGCAGTTTCAGCGATTGCCCGGCCTGTTGCCAGGCAATGCTGGAGGCGGCGAATAGGTTGACGTACAACCCGTCCGCGGCGAGGGAATAGATGAACTCCGGCATGGCGCCCAGCAGGCGCGTGCCTTGGCCCTCGCAGCACGTGTTCATGTTCATTCCCTGGTTCCCGGTCTTGTTGGCTTTCCGGCCCACCAGGCACGCCGTGTAGCGTATGCCTTCCGCGCCCGCCTGGTTCGCCAGCGCCACGTTGTAAATCGACTTCTCGATTTCGTTCACGTACTTCTCCCGCTCCGGGTAGAGCGCGTGAAAGCGCTGGCTGAGGAAGGACCAGAAGGAGCTGCCGCAGAGTTCGCCCGTCTTGGCGTGCAGCCGGTACGACGCCGGCGGATACGCGCTTTCCTCGCAGATGGCGATCGTGCCGCCAACGTGCTCCCACTTATCGCGATACAGGTCCCACCCACCCGTGACGGCATCCAGGTATCGCGCGTCGCCCGTCGCCCGGTAGAGGTCCATGTAAGCTTCCAGATCGGTAATCAGGTAGCAATGCGGCCGGTCATAGGGGTACTGCCAGATCGCGGCGTCCTCGCGCCTCGCCAACTGCGCCAGCCAGTAGTTCTCCTGGAAATACCGCTGAAGCGCGTGGAGATCCTCGGGTTTCCCGGCCGGCGTGTGGTACATGCGGGCATTGGCGATCATGCCCTGCACGCCCTGTGTCGCGCCCCGGAGCAGCCTGGGGAGATACTGGCAATCGTCGAACCAATCGTAGTACCCGCGCAACAAGCCGAAGGCGTCCGCATTGCCGGCGTAACCGGCTTCGATGAGGCCGTGGGTCAGCCAGGCGCGGGTGTAAGCGCCCCGTTCGGAATAGAATATGGTGTCTTCCGGATAGGCCATGATGTAGCCGTTGGGCTGGCGGCACTCCGCGATTCCCGCGACCATCCGGTTCAGCCGGTCGCGCAGTTCCGGATGCTCGGTCCAGCGTAGCGAGTTCCCGGCGCCCATCAGGAACCGGCCCGCATTGGAGCCTGCCAGATCCGTTTGCCAGAACCTGTCGGGCGCACGCAACCCGGCGGGGCTGGGCTTGCCTGCGCGGTCCCGAAACTCCTTCAGCATCTCGTCCACCGTGAAGGAACCCAGCAGGTAGCCGATGTTGTTCTCGAAGGCTGTTTTGAGCACGCCTTCTTCCAGGCGCACTCCGCCGCGGGGGATCCGAACCCGCGAGGCGGGCGGCTTCCAGGTTCGGGCCTCGGTGACATTGGCGGGATGATCGGTGACGATGGTTTCGCCTTGCGGCCGGGCCGGGCGCGTCAGCGGGGTGACTCCCAGATCGCCCTTGCTGGAATCGGCGATGGGCCGCCCCTCGGCGGCGTCTTTCCCATCGGAAAGGACATCCATCTTCGCCAGCGAGAAGCCGTAGCGCGGCGCCCTTCCGCCCGAGGATTTGAGCCGGGTGACCGTCACCCGCACATACCGCCCAGTGACCCTGCTGGCGCGAAACGTCCGAATATGATCGGCCGGGTCGGCGTAATCGGCGCCGGTCTCATCGGCGATTGTCGCGGCCACCCGGAACTGGGCATCGTCCGAGACCTCGATGCGGAACCGCACTGGAAAGCCCTGACTCCGCTGACCCATCCAATTGACCTTGGGATAGAGCCTGACCGCATCCACGTTCCGCGGCGAACCCAGGTCCACCTGAACCCAGCACGGTTCATCTGCGCGTTCGGCAAGCGCCGAGTCGTACCCCGCGCCCGTCGGAGAGGCGATTCTGTCCTCGTCAGGGGCCACTTGCGGCTGGGCGCCCAGGCGTCCCGAGACGCCGCTCAGGAGCGCTACGCCGACGAATTCTCGTCTCTTCATGCGATCACCTCCCGCCGAGTGTGTAGGGGCCGGGCATGCCCGGCCCGCGCGCCCACTGGGCAGATCCACACGGTTAAGCACCAGAGTATCGCGGTCATGGCGTGCGTGTCCCGCGCCCGGCGCAGGTCCCGAACTTGGTGGGGTGGAACCCCGGCCACTCGACCAAATGGTCATCCGCCCCCCCGCGCCCGCTCTGCTCAGACGATGAACCGTCCCGCGAACGCCAGGTAACCTCGCTTGCCGCTCTCCCTGGTCCAGCGGCCAATCGACTTGTGGATGCGTTTGAGGCATGCGACGATTTCTGCCGTCGTTTTGGGCTCCGACTCGGGTTCGTCCGTAATCTCGGGGGCCGGCCCTGGGGCTCTTCCCAGCCGCCACTCGCATATCGCTCCTACCGAAACGAAGATCCTCCGCGAGAGGTCGCTCAGCCGGGGTTCCGGCGGTCTGCGCCCCTCCATCCCGGCCTCGTAGTGGCGCACGAGCGCGTTCACGGCCTCGAGAACGTTCAAATCCAGGATGGAGCCATCCTCGCGAAACTCGGTCACGATGGCAAACTCGATGTTCTGGAGCACGTCGAGATGTTCGTCTTCCACCCGCATGATTCACCTCAATCGGCAAGCATAACTCATGGCGGCTTGCTGCAATGCTGTTCACCTGGCTGGGTAGCGGAGATCCCTGCCCTCAGCGGATGCTATGCGCCGATGCCGACGCGAGAACCGGCTCTAACTGAGATCGAGCGCGTTTTCGAGACGATCTCCGCGGAATATGGCGGCAAGGGACAGCCGTTGCCTGCGGACACGACCGAAATCGTACATGCCTAGCGCCCTGTCCCGCGTAAGAGTTGCCAATTAGCGCAAGAGCGCGACCAGGGGGTCGCGCGCGGACGAGGGCGTCCGCCCCACTCTTGCCGTCGCCCATTGTCAAGCATTCGGCCCCCTCAGTACGCTCCGCGGCCCCGCACTACCACGCTGGCGGTCTTCAAGAGGATCTTTAGGTCCAGCCCCACGGTCCAGTTGCGGATGTATTGGCAATCCAGATCCACGCGGCGGCTGTAGTGGGTGTCGTTGCGGCCCGATACCTGCCAGAAGCCGGTCAGGCCCGGCAGGACTTGCGAGTACAGGGCGAAACTCACGCCGTACTTGGACGCCTCTTGCGAAACGATCGGCCGCGGCCCAATCAGGCTCATATCGCCCCGCAGGACGTTCCACAACTGCGGCAACTCATCCAGGCTGGTCTTACGCAGGAAGCGGCCTACGCGGGTGACGCGGGGATCGGCTCGCAATTTGTGGGTGCGCGCCCATTCCCGAGCGCGGTCGGGATTCGCCGCCAGGTACTCCGCCAGGCGCGCGCCGGCATCGCCGGTCATCGAGCGGAACTTCCACAGCCGGAACGCGCGCCGGCCCTTGCCTACGCGGGTGTGGCCAAAGAACACCGGGCCCCGCGAGTCCAGGACGATCGCCAGGGCAATCAGCAGCCCGGGCAGCGCCGCGGCCAGCGCCAGAAGCGCCGCGAAAATGAGGTCGAAAACGCGCTTGATGCGCTGTGGGCCCACGCCCAGCAGACTGGGCGCGTCAATGGTCACCAGCGTGGCGCCGGCGGGCCAAACGGCCTCGGCGGGCGCCCCGGCCAGTCTATTGCGCGGCATCATGGGTCAACGCCATCTCGTATATGGCCGCCGTTTTCTCGATCATGTACTCCAGCCGAAACCGGGCCTCGTAGGTAAGACGAGCCGCCATTCCCAGTTGTAACCTGCGAGGAGCATCCGAAATCAATCGAGCGAGCGCCGCGGAGAGCGCGCCGGCATCGCCCCGGGGAGTCAGAACCCCGTTTACTCCATTATCCACCAACTCGGATAGCCCTCCCACATCGCTAGCCACCACCGGCAGGCCCGCGCGCATGGCCTCCAGCACGCTGCGGGGGAGGGCTTCGGAGCGGGAGGACAAGGCGAAGATTTGTGCGCGGGCAAGTACCGCCGCCACCTCCGGCGAGTAGCCCAGAAAACGGACTCTCCCGGCGATTCCCAAGTGCGCGGCCAGGGCGCGGCAGGCGGGTTCCAGGGGACCGTCGCCCACCAGTTCCAGTTCCCAGTCGAGGCCCGGAAGCAGGGCCAACGCGCGCAACAGGGTCGCATGGTCTTTGGGCGCCTCGAACCGCGCCACGGAAACGATCCGTGCGGGGCTCGTCCCCGGATTGGCGCGCAGCTCCCCGGCTATCTCCCGTACGCCGTTGCGCACCACCAGCAGCCTCTGTGGTGGCGCGATGGAGTGGGCCAGCGCCAGCCGGCGTTCGTGTTCGCAGACGCAAATAATGGTCCGCACCCAGCGGCCCGCCATCCGCTCCGCCAACTGGAACAGCAAGCCCCGCGGGCCTGGCATGCGGTCCCCGACCGGCAGGCCGTGGGGCGTGTGGATGGCGGGAATGCCGAGGCGCACGCACGCCGCGCGCCCGATCCAGCCGGCCTTGGCCGTGTGCGTGGAGACCAGATCCGGCCGGAAATCCCGCAGCGCCGCCGCCAGTTCGAGGAACGCGCGCAGGTCGCGGTCCGGACGAACGGCACGCCGTAGAAACCGCAAGGGGCGTACCGGCACGCCGGCCTCGGCCAGTTGCCGGCCGGCCGGACCGCCGCCGCCGATGAAGACCGCGACGTCGTGCCCCCGGTCCAGCATCGCCCGCGCCAGCTCGAGCACGTGTATCGTGGCGCCGCCCACCGCGTCGGCGCGGGTCACCACGTAGGCGATCCTCATCGGTCTTCCTTTCGCGAGAGAATCACCAGGAAGGCCAGCTTGCGGAATAGGGCGACGGCCGCCGCGCGCGCCGGGGGCAGGCGCAGCAGCCGCGCGGCCGGCGCGCGCCACCGCCGTTCGCAAAGCCGGTAGCGGATGTAATCGGCTTCCATCGGCTCGCTCCGAAAATACCGGTCGAAGGCGCGGAAGATCCCGGCGCGCGAGCGGTAGCGGGTGTAGGCGTCGATCCACGCCAGCTTGTCGATGGCCCACTGGCGCCCGGTGGGCGCCTGCCGCTTCCAGTAGCCGAAACCCAGCGAGCGCAGCGCCCAGGCGTACAGAAAGCGGGCGCGCGAACCGCGCGGGAACCAGTGCGCGAACGGGATGCCGATATGGCCCTCCCGCCAGACGTCGCGCGAAGGAAAAATGCTCAGCGCCGCGCCTCCGGGCTTCAGCACGCGGTGGATCTCGGCGAGCTCGCGATCCAGATCTTCCACGTGCTCCAGCACCTGGTTGTTCACAGCCAAATCGAAGGTGGCGTCGGGAAATGGAAGGCGGCCATCGCGGATTTCGCGGATGTACGTGCCCAGCAAACCTGCGGCCTCAGCCTCCCGGCGCGTGGTCGATCCGCCGTAGTACACGTCCGCTCCCCAGATCTCCAGGCCGGCGGCGCGGCCTTCCACCACCAGACGGCCGGCGCCGCAGCCGAAATCGAGGATCGTGCGGGGCGGGCTGCCGCCTGCCCTGCCGAACCGGCGCGCGAAATCGAGCACGAAGCGGCTGGTTACGTCCATATCAGTAAGAAGGCAGGCCGGGAGGCCCGCCCCACCGCTGGTTACGTCCATTGCGAAGCGTTCTCCAGCATATCGCGGTAGGCGGCTTCCCACTGCGAAACCACGACACTCAGGTCGAACCGCGTCACTGCGGTCGCGCGGGCGGCCCGGGACATCCGCTCGCGCGCGTCCGCCGGGAGCGACGCCAGCTTCGCCATGGCAGCCGCCAGGGCCGCCGGGTTGCCCGGCGGGACGACAAAACCCGCTTCCCCCCCGCCGAGGATTTCGCGGACGCCTCCGGCATCGGCCGCCACTGCGGGCAGCCCGCTGGAGGCCGCCTCCAACAGTGCCACGGGTAGGCCTTCCACCACCGACGAAAGCGCCAGGGCGTCGGCCGCGTTCATCAGCGCGGGCATATCGTCCACTCGCCCGAGGAAGCGCGCGTCAATGCCAAGTTCGGCGGCGAGTCCCTTCAGTTCGGCCTCTTGCGGCCCAACGCCCGCAATCAGCAGCGTGGCCCCGCGCAGCCCTGCAAAGGCGCGCAACAGCGTCGGGTAGTCCTTCTTCCACATCAAGCGGCCCGCGGCCAGCCAGACGAATTCGGATTGCAGGCCGAACTCGCGGCGAACGCGTTCGCGCCGCTCCGGGTCCGGATGGAAGACCGCCGTATCGACCCCGTTCGGAATCACCCGCAGCTTCCCTGGGCGCACGGCCCCACAGGCAGCGTGCCGGTCGGCGGCGGCGCGGCTCACGGCGACCACGGCATCGGCCATCGGATCGGTCAGACCATACAGCCAGTCGCGCCAGCGCGTGCCGGGATAGGCGGCCGGCTTTGGGAGGAGGTTGGCAGACCACAAAAAACGATGGTCTACCCCACTGGGGCTCTCGGCGGCGCTGTGCAGGGTGGAGATCACCACCGGCACGGGGCAAAAGAGCCGCGCGATGCGCGCCAGCAGGTTGGCGTGAAACATGTGGCTGTGCAGCACCTGGGGCCGCAGGCGCCTCAGCACCGCCGCCAGCCTGGCGAGGCCCCGCGGGTCCGGCCTTCCCGGCCGCATGCCCAGCGAGAACACCGCCACCCCGGCCGCCTCCAGTGCGTTCACGTAGCTCGTTGGAGGCAGCAACGAGACCACCGCCGGCTCCCAGCCGCGGCGGCTCAGTTCCAGGGACAAGCGGAACACCTGCGTCTCCGCGCCGCCGGGCGCCAGGCATGTCGTCAGCATCACGACGCGCGGCATCGGCTCTCCCCCTGGCATACCCGCTCGAATAGCGCGGCATAGCGTTCCACCATCGCGCTGGTATCGAATTGGGCCGCCCGCCGCGCCGCGGCCTCCCCGAACTCACGGCGTCTGGCCGGGTCACGCGCCAGTTCGGCCAGCGCGCCGGCCAGCGCCGCGGCGTCGCCGGCCGGTGTCAGCACGCCCGTCACGCCATTCTCCACCAGCTCCGGCACTCCGCCCACGGCGGTGGCCACCACGGGCAGCCGCGCGGCCATGGCCTCGATCACCGCAACCGAAGCGCCCTCCCAGTCCGAAGCCAGCACGAAGAGGTCGCAGGCGGAGAGCAACTCCGGGACGTCCAGGCACAGACCGGAAAAGTGGACGCGGCGGGCCACGCCCAGGCGGGCCGCCAGGCGGCGGCTCGCCTCCAGCATGCTGCCCTCGCCGGCCATCACCAGGTGTGCGCCGGGCGCGCCGGGCAGTGCCCGCGCGAACGCCTCGATCAGCCCCAGCGGGTTCTTCTGGGGTTCGAAACGCGCCACCGACGCCAGCAGAAAATCGTCGGGACCAAAGCCGCGGTCGCGCCGCCAGGCCTCGCGCGCCTCGGGCCGGAAGCCGTGGCGCGTATCGGCGCCGTTGGGAATGGTGGCCGTGGGCGCAAAGCCGTACATTCTCTCGAAGGATCGCGCCACCTCGCCCGAAATCGCCACGGGCAAGGCGCCGGCGCGAAAAGCGACTCGGTGAATCGCCCGCCCGAGCGGCTCTACTTCCCTTTCGGCCAGGTTATGGACCGTGTGGACAATGGTCCCCCGCCGCGCCAGCCACCACGCGGGTAGCACGTAGCGCATGACATAAGAGTGCGTGTGAACGATGTCCGGGCGAAAGCGGCGCAAGGTCCCGGCCAGCCTGGGCCACATGCGCGGATCGAGCCCGCTTCGCTTCTCCAGATGCTTCACGGGAACGCCGTGGTCTTCGAGTACCGGTTCGAACCCGCCGGGGAAGGGAGGCTTGAGCGAAATCATCTCGACCTCAAACGCGGAACGGTCCAACCCGCAGGCGATCGAGACGGCCACCCGTTCCGCGCCGGCCCGCCGCAACGACGCCAGCACTTCCAGCACGCGGATCTTCAAGGCGTGCGATCCTCCGGCTGAAAGGCGCGCGCCCAGGCGGTCATGATCAGCGCGAATATCAACCAGGTCGGCTTCCGGTGCTCCCATGTCACCGTCAGCACGGCAACGCCCCACACCGCCAAGGCCGTGAACCACATGGCTCGCTCGCTGGCGGCGAGCAGCCCGGCGAACCAGATCAGAGTGGCTAGCAGCAGCCCCCACAAAACGAACCCGATCATGCCCGTTTCCACCAGCACGGAGAGGAACGTGTTGTGGGCGTTGTAGTGGATGCGCAGCACGGGGTACGCCGCCTTCGGATACGCCCCCAGGCCGATACCGAGCACTGGGTGTTGTTTGAAAAGTCGCAGGCCGGCCTTCCAAATGCGCGTCCGGTCGTGCAGCGTTCCTTCGGTAGCCTCATTGGGCAACGTCGCCAGCCGCGCGCGGGTGGCCGCCGGAGCCAGCCGGACCGTCCCCGCAATCAGCAGCAGGAGCAGCGTCAGTGAAGAGAGCCTTTGCGAAACGGTCGTATGCCGCCAGGCCAGGACCACGAATACGAAGTTCATCAGCGCGGCCACCAGCGCGGCCCGCGAAGCGGTCAGCAGTATCGCCGCGACGATCGGAACGGTCGCCAGCCGCACCACCCAGACCGCCAAGCCCCGCACGCGCGTGCTCAAGTAGAGCGCGAAAGTCAGGGCGATCGCGAGCGTGATGCCGAGGTCGTTGGGGTCGAATCCGGTGGTGGCGTAGCGGCGGTAATTCGTCTGCCGGTTCAGCGCCGCGCGCATGATGGTCCACGCGGAAGAGACCGCCGCGCCGGCTACAAAGGCCTGGATCAACCGAATCTGCGCGGCCCCGGTACGGCACAGTTCCCAGATCAGCCAGGCCATTCCCACCAACTGCGCCATGGTGATGAAGCGCGTCAGGGTTTCCGGCCGCGCAACGCTCCAGCCCCAGGAGAGGCCGCCCCAGAGCACGAAAACGGCAGCCAGTGGCAGGGCCGCGTTCGGCTTGCGGAGATTGCGGCGCCGGACCACCGCGGCCGCGCCAACCAGGAACGCCGCCTGACCGAGCACGCGAGAGATGGTCCCCAGGTGCGCAAACTGAATCCCCTTCTCCATGGGAAGAGAGAAAACCAGTAAGCACAGCAGCGCCCACGCCGCGCGCTCCAGGAAGGAATCGGGGCTCTTCACGAAATAACCGTACCAACCGCTCCCTGACGGTCGCGGCTCCGCCCCCGATTCCGAGCCGGGCCCAGAGGGCGCCCCGGCAGGGAGCGGTCCAGGCGAGATGGCACGGTTGTTTGTCGACAAGCCCTTAGGTCTCATTTCGCGGCCGCCGGCGCCGGGCAGGCCAGGCCCCTTCCTCCCCCGTGCCCCGTGTGGGCCGGAAATGCCCGGCCACGCCAGGCGCTACGCAGGATCAGCAGCGATCCGCCGGCCTGCACCAGCGACGTGACCGCCAGCGCCACGGCCGCGCCCTCCAATCCCATCCGCGGTACCAGCATCCAGCTCGCGATTCCCGCGGTGGCGGCGACCGCCGCGAACAGCGGCGCCTGGGCTGCAAACGCCCGCGCGCTGGTGATGATGTATCCCAGGGCGCCGGCAATACAGCTCACCAGGGCCGCGGCCATCAACCAAACCAGCAGGCCGCCGTAGGCGGCGTAGGTTCGGCCGTATAGCAGGCCCAGGGCAAAACGCCCCATCGCGAGCGCCACGCCAATCCCCGCCGCGCCCAGCAGACCGGCCGCGCCGGCCAGGTGCAGCGCCAGACGGCGAAAGCGGCGCGCGTCGCCTTCGCTGAAGTAGCGGGCCAGCCGCGGAGTGGCCGCTTGCCCCAGCGCGTTGATCACCGTGGATCCAACGGTCATTAACGAAGCCGGGGCCGCGAAGGCGCCCAACGCGGCCATGCCGAAGCGGTGTTCGATGGCGTAGCGCGGCATGTTTCCGGCGAGCGAGAGCAGCATCAGGACAATCCCGAGCGGCAGCGCCACCGCCAGAATGCCCGCCTGGGTGCGGGCGCCCGACGTGGCCATCGATTCGCCCGCCGAGCCCACCGGCCTGTCGTACGCCAGCAACACGGCGAGGCGCCCCGCCGCTTGCGCCGCCACCGCCGCCAGCAAGCTGTGGGTCAGCCACAGCACGATGCCCAACGCCGCTACCGATAGCGCCCCGCGCGCGGCCGTCGAGCGCGCGATCTGGTCCATCCGGTCGCGCCGCTGCATGACCGCGTAGTAAATGTCGCTGAGGTTATCCGCGCTGAGAACTACGCCAGCCGCCACAATGACCGTCGCAACCGGCCAGGAATAGCCGCCGGCCAGGGCGATGCCGCCAACGGCGAGGACCCCTAAAGCAGTAGTTCCCAACCGCACCGCCAGGTAATCGCCAAACGGATGGCGCCGCTCCATATCCGTGGCCAGCACGGCCCGGAGGTTCAAATGAGAAAACAGCGCGACCGGCGTGGCGATCGCCAGCGCCAGTGCGTATTCGCCCAGCATTTCGGCGCTGCCGAGCCTCGCGATCAAGCTCAGCGCGGCCCATTGGCTGGCGGCGAATACCACATTCCCCGCGAATGTGGCGATGAAGCCCTTGCGCAACGATATGGAGGGCGGCGCGGCTGCGGCGGCATCGCGGGGAATCCCAAGCATTTGTCCTTACCATTGTAGCGGCCGGTCGCGCCGTCGCACGCAGCAGCGCGGGTGCGCGACGCAGAAGTGAGAGATTCATGGAAGCATCGGCCGATTAAGAGAATCCTAGCGTAGGGCACATTGTGCTCGTGGCCGACGGAGCCGGATTCGCAGCCGTGCAGGTGGCGTCCGTAGCAGACGAGGGTGATCAGGTAAATCACGGACCGGCCCCAATTCGACCGCTCTCTTACGTTCGCGGCTCGGCCTGACGTACTCCTAGGAACCCCGATCCTGGAAGTGGATTCGGCGCGCGCGGCAGCCGAGCGGGGGTAATGCCTGAAAGGTGCGTTGATTGCAGGTTGCTGATAGGGTTGGTTGCCGATAAGGGCAACTTGCAATCACAGCTAAGCGGCACTCCTCTTCCCACCCCTTGCTCTCGGTTGCGCGAGGTGGTAGCTTCAAGCAGATCAGGGACGCACGGGTGCCACCGCCGCTGAAATGTGATGCGGTAAACGGCCCCTTCGAGCCCGGTCATTGGCGAAACGGGTTGCCGCCCGAATGCGGGCTGCGCCGCTGCCCACGCCTCAAGGCGATTGAAAAGGGGCGGCGGTGGGATTATGCTGGAAATGTGCCTAGAAAAGTGGACTCGGCTACCGATATGGTTCGTGTATACTAACGTTACTATACGCTCATGGCCCCGTTGAATCGAAGGGGGAAAGATGGCTGAACTCTCATCAGATCAACAGTTTAAAGAGGTTTTAGCTGTTGCCGAAAACCAGCTCAAGAGGAACCAGATCCAGGTCCGCTTTGGACCGCAAGGGAACATGCGGTTCACCATAGACGAGGCGAGCCTAGAAGCTGGCTTGGTTCAATACCGCGTTAAGGACGATGTTTTTCGCAAGATCTTTTACAACGAGATAGGTCCGCTCCTTGAGGCCAATATTCGGGGGAACCTTGAGACACCTTTGCCCTTCCAGGACTATGAGCCGGACCCCACGACGCGTGCCGCTAGAAAAGAAGCGCTTCAAGCGCGTGCCGCGCTGGTCAAGGAGGCACTGGTTGACGATGACCTCCGCTCCCGCTACCTCCTGAAAGCCTCCTCTAAACATCCCAGATTGAAGGCTTGCAGTTGGGAGATCGCAAAGAAGCTCGAACTATCCACGAAGGAGCCGTGGATGCGGCATTACGCGACTGTGAGCTTTGAGGCGATTACGCCAATTCCGCAGATGGGGATTTTTGCCTGGTTTCCATTAATTTCGTCCGATGCTATCGGGCGCGGCGAGTCTCTTGCTTTCGATTGCGACGAAGAGGACCTGAATGACCTGATACAGGCCCTCCAAGATGCTAAGATGGCACTGAATAGGGCTAGATCATGAGCGATATACTTTCCCAGATAAGCTATCTAGATAACTTACCAGATCCGCCATCGGCGGGTGCCGGTCTACCGCAAGACTGGGACGCCCTACAGTATATGATCCAGCGGGAAATAGCCCATCACATCCGTGCGCAACAGAACGAAGCAGTGGCTTATCGCCTGGCCGAGTTAGAAACGCAAGTGCAATGGGTGATGCGGAGGGTCGAAATCCAGAGAAGACGTCCTCCGGTCCAGTATGTGATTGTATCGCGCGATAAAGATCATCAAGTGGTCATTACTGCTGCACCTGTTCCAGCCAAGCCGAAGGTTCCTACGGCTATGGTCCTGTTCTATGGCGCTGGTTTGATCTGTTCCCTGGTGTTCGCTGTTTTGCTTGCATTATCGACCATGGGAGTCGTAGTGATTCACCCATTTCTATCGCTCCTCGGTTTAGTGGGAGGATTGGGTTGGCTAACGACAGCCTGGACAGATCTTCTTTTATGGAAGCGCGAGAGCCCGAGTGCCAACGAATTTACCCAGCAAGAGAGAAATATCACGTCCGTCACCGCACGCTAGAGACTGGCGTCAGTCCGCAGTCGAGGCATGCTCTCAGTTACTCGCGTCAGTTCCAATTCCAGCTCGCGTCAACCTGTCGTCAGAAGTCTTTTTGGTAATAGTTTTTTTCCTAGGCGGTAGGTACTATCAGCCGATGCCCTCGGCGGTGAATGCTACCGGGTTTTTGTTCTGCACGGGGTTTCCTCTTGTTTGTCTATTCTACTGCCTGCGAAGGAAGAAACGCTAAACGCGGCAAGCGCGAAGGTGAGAAGCAGGGCCGCAATCTCTGGTCCGCCTACTGCCTGCACTTCGCCTACTACAACTTTTGCCGAATTCACAAGACGATCCGTGTGACACCTGCGATGGAAGCGGGGATCACAGACCATGCTTGGGAACTGGCGGAATTGCTGGCCTAGAACGCAGAGACTTCCCTTTCAACTCGGTACGGGATCATCCCCTTGGATTCCATCGTGCAGTTGAATTGCGCGAAAAGCAAGCGATAGCTGTTTTTCATTCAACGCACTTTTCAGGCACTACCCGAGCGGGAGCGTATGGATCAGGCTCCCTATAATCTGGACCAGATCCGTCGCGACGCCGTTTTGGAAGCGATTCAGGAGGTGTGTGCGCGTCGTGGCTGGAGTCTG
>OCTA010000536.1_pt1 | contig 35058 bp, 24 predicted proteins | sample 1538991 | NCBI WGS metagenome assembly OCTA01 (sample SAMEA3539302, study PRJEB22396) | soil metagenome | biome: tundra; feature: field; material: soil | place: USA | collected 2010-05 | depth 0.15 m | reverse complement strand
ATGCCAAGGTCACCGATCACCACGCCATCATTCCGACGACCACCGCGCCCGAGAAAGCCAAGCTGTCGGCCGAAGAACGCAGGATCTACGACCTGGTTTGCCGCCGCTTGCTCAGCGCCTGGCACGACGATCATATCTGGTCGGTGACCACGGTGATCACGTCGATTCGGAACGGCGATGTTGTCGATCGCTATCACACATCGGGCACGGCGGTGCAGCAGGTGGGCTGGAAGGCGCTGGATATCGCGGCGGCCAGGAAGCCGGGGAAAGGCGACGATCGGAAGGCGGAACAGGTCCTGCCTTCCGGCCTGAAGAAGGGCGATCCGCAGAAAGTAGTGGAGGTGGAGGCCACCCGGAAGAAGACGCGTCCGCCGAAGCGTTTAACGGAGGGAACCCTGCTGACGGCGATGGAGACAGCGGGCAAGACCCTCGACGAGAAGGAACTCTCGGACGCCATGAAGGAGACCGGCTTGGGCACGCCGGCGACGCGCGCCTCCATCATCGAAGTGTTGCTCAAGCGCGCCTATATCGTCCGAAGCGGTAAGAGTCTCGAAGCCACCGGCAAGGGGATCCGGCTCATCGAGATCGTTCACCCCGAGGTCAAGAGCCCGGCCATGACCGGCCAGTGGGAGGCGTACCTCACGCGCATCCAACGGGGCAAAGCGCAGCTCGGACCTTTTTTGAAAGGCATCGAGGACTACGTGCGTGAGGTGGTGGGCAAGACCGGGCATGTGAAGCCGCCCGGCAAGGCCCCGATCATGGCTCCGGCCGGGCACGCGCAAACCGGCGACGCATTGCCCGAACCCGCCAGTTCACCTGTGTGGGAAGCCGGCGACACGCTCTCGACTCTCCTCCATCGCGCGTTCGGCTTTTCCTCTTTCCGGCCGAATCAGGAGGCGGTCTGCCAAGCGGTTGCCGACGGGAAGGACGTGCTGCTGGTCATGCCGACCGGCTCGGGCAAGTCGCTGTGCTACCAGTTGCCGGGGATCGCCCGGGGTGGAACGACACTCGTGATCAGCCCGCTGATCGCGTTGATGGAAGACCAGGTCGCCAAGCTCAAGGAGCGGGGCTTCGCCGTGGCGCGCATTCATTCGGGCCGTGAGCGCGCCGCCTCGCGCCAGGCCTGCATCGACTACCTGAACGGCAAACTGCAGTTCCTGTTCATCGCGCCCGAACGGCTCCGCGTGGCCGGCTTCCCCGAAATGCTGGCCAAACGAAAGCCGTCGCTGATCGCCATCGACGAGGCGCACTGCATTTCCCAGTGGGGGCACGATTTCCGGCCGGACTACCGCATGCTCGGCCAGTACGTGCCCACGTTGCGTCCGGCGCCGGTGATTGCGCTCACCGCCACGGCGACGCCGCTGGTGCAAGACGATATCGCCGAGCAGTTGGGGCTGGCGCGGCCGGCGCGGTTTATCCACGGATTCCGGCGCGCCAACATCGCCATTGAAGTGGTCGAGGTTGCGCCGTCCCAAAGATCCGCGCTGGCCTTCGAACTGTTGCTGGACGAGGAGCGCCGGCCGGGCATCGTGTATACGCCCACGCGGAAGCAGACCGAAAGCGTGGCGGCCGAGCTCGGGGAACGCTTCTCCACTGCGGCATATCACGCCGGGCTGGACGCCGAGCATCGCAAGCGGGCGCGGGAGGAATTTCTTGCGGGAAAGGTCGAGGTGATGGCGGCGACGATCGCGTTCGGGATGGGGATCGACAAACCCGATATCCGCACGGTGATCCATACCGCCTTGCCGGGCAGCCTCGAAGCGTATTACCAGGAGATCGGGCGAGCCGGGCGCGACGGCAAACCGAGCCGCGCGATTCTGATGCACTCCTACGCGGACCGCTACACGCACGACTTCTTTTTCGAGCGCGACTACCCGGACGTGGCCGTACTGGACGCGATGTTCGCCAAGCTGCGGCCCGAGCCGATGGACAAGTCCGCGCTACGGGAACAGATGCGGGTAGATCCCGACCTGTTCGACAAGGCCATGGAGAAGCTATGGATCTACGGCGGGGCCGTGCTGGATTACGCCGAGAACGTCAGCGCCGGCCAGGGCCAGTGGCGCGAGTCCTACATCGCCCAGGGCAAGCAAAAGCGGGCGCAGATCGAGCGGATGATCCGGTTCGCCGGCGCCAACCAGTGCCGCATGTCGGCGCTGGTGCGTCACTTCGGCGATCTGGCAGACGGCCGTACGGATTGCGGGATCTGCGATTTTTGCGCCCCGGCCGATTGCGCGGCGCAGCGTTTCCGGCCGGCCGCGGAGGCGGAGCGGGCGGCCGTCTTCCGGGTGTTGGCGGCCCTGCATGCGGGCGAACGGAAATCGACGGGAAAGCTGCACGCCGAACTGTTCCCGGGTGGCGAGATGAGCCGCGACGATTTCGAAAACGCTCTGGGCGCGATGGCGCGGGCCGGCCTGGCGCAGTTGTCCGACGAGGTGTTCGAAAAGGACGGCAAACAGATTCCATACCGTACGGTGAGACTCACTCCGGCCGGACGGGCGGCGGATGACGGCACGCCCATCGAACTCATCATGAAGGACGCTGCCACTCCCTCGGCAGAGCGGAAGCGCACGCGGAAAGCGTCCGCTTCCCCAAAGCGCAAGACTACTGACGCTCACGACTCCGTACGGAGCCACGACCGTGAGGGAGTGGTCTCCCGCAAGAGCGCAACATCGCGCGGTAAGAAACCTGGCGCCGCGCCGAAGGAGGCCGTAGCGCCGAAGAGGAAACGCAAGGCGCCCGTGGCGGACGCAGGCGTGGAAGAGGCATTGCGCGCCTGGCGTTTGCTCGAAGCGCGGCGGCTGGGCGTGCCTGCGTTCCGCATCTTCAGCGACCAGGCGTTGCGAGCGATCGCTCAAGCGCGTCCCGCGACGGCCGCGGACCTCCTCGCCGTCCCTGGCATCGGCTTGAGCGCCGTCGAGAAGTACGGGCGGCAGATCTACCGCATCTTGGGAGAAGGCCGGACGTGAGGCGGAAGACGGCGCTCCGCGGCGAGAGTACAATCGTCTCAGTATGAAGCGACGCGATTTTCTGGCCGCCGCAAGCGCGGCTTCCGTTCTGCTTGCCACGCCGCAGGACGCGGACGAATCCGGGTTCGCCGGGCTCTTCGATGGCCGGTCGCTCGATGGCTGGTCCGTGCGTGACGGGCCGGAATCGGCCTTCTACGTGAACGACGGCGCTATCGTCGTACACGAGAGCGCGGGGTATCCCGCGTGGCTGCGCTCGGCGCGGCAATACGAGAACTTCGATTTCCGCGGCGAGTTCTTCGTCAAGGGATGGATCGACTCGGGCATCTATTTCCATGCGCCCGAGCACGGGCGGAACATGTGGTGCGGGATGCAGATCCACATCTTCCACCAAGTGGACCAGAAGCCGGCGCCCGAATCCATGGGGTCGATCTTCCCGCTGGTTCCACCGCTCAAGGTGAACGTCAAGAACAACGGGGAGTGGAACTCGTTCCGCATCCTGATGGACTGGCCGCGCCTGCGGGTGTGGACCAACGGGGAACCGATCCACGATCTCGACGTGGAGACGGCGCCGGAGCTGTGCCACCGGCTGCGTAGCGGGTATCTGGGACTCGAGTCGCTTTCGTATCCGATCCGCTTCCGCAACTTGCGCATCCGCGAACTGCCGTCGAAGGTCGCGTGGACGCCGCTCTACGATGCCGCGCCGGACCTTGTCAAGTGGCACATCTCGGACGGCAAGCCGGTGTTCGAGGCGCTCGACGGCGTGCTCCACAGCGATGGCGTCGGCCACTTCGCCACCAACGAGAAGTTCCGCGATTTCGAGCTGCAGATGTACGTCCGGCACGCGTGGCATCACAACGGCGGCGTTCTCTTCCGCACCGACGGCCGGGGGTCGAACGGCCGCCACTACGAGATCCAGTTGCACGACGTGGAAGGAGCGCACTATCCCACGGGGTCGCTGTATTCCTACAAGCGCGGGCTTTATCCGCGCATCGAACCCGGGCAGTGGTGGCTTCTGCAGTTGCGGGTGAAAGACAACACGTGCCTGGTGCGGATCAACGGAGAAACGGTGCTGGAATACGACCGGCTGGAGAACCTGGAAGAAGGCCCCATCGAGCTGCAGGCGCACGACGCCGGCCGGTGGACGGAGTATAAGCACATCCTCATCCGGCGGATCTGAGCTTTCTCAAGCTGACCCTCGCGGGCCCGTGGTCTCGCCGTCGATCTTGGCGTCAACTCCCTGGAAAGCGCATCATGGCCGACGAACCGGTTGCGGCTTGTCTTCCTCACTAGGCGGCGGGGCGTTAAGACTCCGGCCGCCGCTAGCCGGAGGCTTCCAGCCATCGTTCGAAGGGCCGTTCTGGAAGAACTTCGCATCCTTGCTGAGCGGATGGCCCGTGGCGTAAGTGGCGTTGGCCTGGCCGAAGATCTTACCTGCTCGCAGGGTCTCGTCGTGAATCTTGGTCACCATCGTTTGATAACGGTCGTCGTTCTGCGGGAACCCCGAAAACACGCTCAGGTCGTTGTTGCCGACGATCACGACGTCGATCCCTGGCACAGACGCGATGTCGTACGCGTTGGCAACGCCGGTCGGCGTTTCGATCATCACCACCACCAGCATATTGTCATTAATCGTTTTGGGGTAGTCGATCCCGTTGATCCCCCAGATACTGCGCGCCTGTCCTTGACCGGAACTGCGACGCGCCACCGGCGGATACCGCGACCACTTAGCCGCTTCGCGCGCCCGGTCTACATCGTCGACGGTAGGTACAATGACACCCAGCACGCCAATATCGGTGGCGTGTTGGATGTGCCATTCCTGCGCGTCCGGCAGCCGAATCATGGGAATGGCGGCGACGTGCGGGCACGCGGCGACCATCGCCTCGATATCTTTGAATTCCAGGGTGCTGTGCTGCATTTCAAACCAGGTGTAGTCGTAGTGTTTGGCCGCTTCGCAGTAACCCGCAATATCGAATTTGGATTGTGTGAAGCTGAAGACCTGCTTGCCTTCGAGCAGCTTTTGCTTGGCCGTGTTATAGAGTACCGGCTTTGCATTGCCCGCGCCCCGATTCCCTGGCTGTGCCAGCGCCGGGATGCCCAGCAGTGCGACGGATACAACCGACCTAAGAGTGGATGAGAATCTCATCGTTGACCTTCCTTTCCAATTGGATCCAATTAAGGTATTGCGAGCGCCACTAACTCGGCCGGCGTCCCTCGTGCGCCGGTCGCGACCACGATATACTGCTTGCCATCGATCAGATAGGTCATGGGAACGCCCGTGGTGCTTGCCGGCAGCGCTAGCTCGTAAACGATCGCTCCGGTCTTCTTGTCGATCGCGCGAAACATCTTTCCGCCCGCCCCGGGACCCGCATTGAACAGGCCGGAACCGTCGGCTCCGAATAGCAGCGTCTTTGTCGCTAATAAAGGGGAGCGCTCCGGCTTGCCTGCATTGCTGAGATCGATGCCTTTCATGGCAGGGTGATTCTTCACGGCTTCCGGGGCGTCGCCGTTGGCGATCGTCCAGACGCGATCGCCTGTATTCAGGTCGATCGCGGTAATCCGGCCCCATGGCGGCTTCACAAGAGGCAACCCCTGCGGCCCGATGTTCGGCCGGGCGGGCCCTTCGCCGCCGCTGAATCGAGGCATTCCGCCCGGAGGAGAGTCGGAGGGCCTGCCCCCAGGTGCGCCCGACGTGGCCACATAACCCATATCGGAACGTTTGGAGTCTGCCGCTACGAGCGCCAGGCTATCGGGATTGGTAACGGAGGAAACATAGAGTATGCCGGTTTCCGGATCGAACGCGCCACCGGGCCAGTTAGCGCCTCCCGTGTGATGCGGAAGAATCAACGAACCCAGTTTGCCGCCGGTATCGCGCACAATCGGAGGCAAATAGAGGGGACCGGTCTGATACTGAGCGGCGATTTTCATCGCTTCCGCTTTCAATTCAGGCGTGAAATCGATGAGATCGTCCGCCGTAATGCCCTGTCTGTCGAACGGAAGAGGTTTAGTGGGAAATGGCTGGGTCGCGGAGGTCTTCTCGCCGGGGACGTTGGATTGGGGCACCGGCCGCTCCTCAATGGGCCACACCGGCCGGCCGGTGACGCGATCGAAAACGAAGGTGAAGGCCTGTTTGGTGACCTGTGCTACCGCTTTGATCTTTTTCCCATCCACCGTAATGTCGGCGAGAATCGGGGGCGACGAAAGGTCCCAGTCCCAGAGGTCGTGGTGAATCGTTTGGAAGTGCCAAATGCGTTTCCCGGTCCGCGCGTCCAGACAAACCAGACTGTCGGCAAAGACATTGTCGCCCCAACGATTTCCGCCGTAGAAATCGCCGGTGGGCATTTCGACCGGAATGTAAACATAGCCGAGCTCTTCATCGCCGCTCAGGGGAGCCCATGCGCCAGTATTGCCGGTATATTGCCACGAATCCTTTTCCCATGTCTCGTGACCCACTTCACCGGGACGGGGAATGGTGCGAAACGTCCAAATGCGCTTGCCGGTGCGGACATCGTACCCGCGAATGTAGCCGGGCACGTTCGCTTTGGAGGCGGGCGCGGTACCAGCCTGAAGGGCCGCGCCCACCACAACCACGTCGCGGATAACGATGGCCGGCGAGCTGGACCCAATCTGACCGGGCTTGACGGCATCCCGATCGAGGCCCTCGGTCAATTCGACAATGCCGTTCTTGCCGAAGTTTGAAATCGGAACGCCGGTCCTGGCGTCGAGCGCGACCAATTGAAAGCCGGGCGAAATGAGAAGAACACGGGTATCGCTCTTTCCATCGGTCCAGTAGGCCAAGCCCCGGTTTTGTGTCCGGACCGCGCGGTCTCCCCGTTCGCCCTCGTCGAGCCGGTACATCCAAAGGGTCTCGCCGGTGGCCGCATCCACGGCGACCGCATCGCGCCGGGAACCCGCCGTGAAGTAGAGGACGCCACCAGCCATCAAAGGCGTCACTTCCCAATTGTAGTCGGGCTGGGGACCGAAGTTTTCGGCCTTCCATCTCCACGCAATCTCCAACTGCTTCACGTTCGCGGCGTTAATCTGGTCGAGAGGCGAATACTTCGTGCTGCCCGCGTCGCCTCCATAGAAACGCCATTCACCGTTGGCCGCGCCTTGCTGTGCAGGTGCGCGAACGCCGCATAGCGCCAGCAGGATCGACGGCATAAAGAGCGGAACCCGATACGGTTTCATGGTTTCGATTGGAACACGATCTCATTCAGTGCGGCCGCGTCGGGTTCCAGGTCGCTCTTTCCCGCGGGAAAGCCGTTGGCGCCGAGCAGGTAGGCGATGATATCGGTGCATTGCTGGCGGCTCACTTTTCCCGGGCCATCCGAGGGCATCGTCCCACGAGTCAACTCGACGAGACTGCCAACAGACTTGCCATTCCACCTTTCGAGGAAGTCCTTATCGACCAGCGGCGGGGAATCTTCGCCTCCGAGCAAAGCGTCACCGTGGCATCGTGCGCATTTGGAATTGTAGGCGGTCTGTCCGCGGCTGGCCTGTTCCCTGGAGTAGACGCCATCCCAGACCGAGCGAGATCCAGCGACCGCCGCCGCGGCCAGAATCAGGAGTACGGCTGGGCCCATTGCGAAACGCATCCTCGACCTCGCTCAAGGAAGTCTACATGAGCCACATGGCAACGTCAACCGAGCGAATTCTGCCGAGGGTCTGCCGCAGCTTGACGCTGACCTGGCCGAGTTGTACCAAGTACCCACCAAGCGACTGAATGAAGCAGTACGCCGCAATGCGTTCAAGTCTGGCTGACGATTGCGATAAGTCGGTCCACTACTTCGTTGAGCTTCCCTCCAGCGCCCTCCCCACCATCGCCTGCGCCTCCTCCTGTATCCGCCGCAGGTGTTCCCTGCCCTGGAAACTCTCGGCGTAGATCTTGTAAATCTCCTCGGTGCCGGATGGACGCGCGGCGAACCATCCGCTCTCCGCCACCACCTTGACGCCGCCGATCGGGCTGCCGTCTCCCGGAGCTTTGGTCAGGATTCGCCGAATCTTCTCACCCGCAAGGTCCCCCGCGTCGATGTCTTCCGGCGAAAGCTTTGCGAGAATCGCTTGCTGTTCGCGGGTCGCCGGCGCATCGATGCGCTCGTATACCGGGCTGCCCATTTCGCGCGTGATGTCGGCGTAGATCTCTCCCGGATCGCGCCCCATTCGCGCAGTGATCTCCGCCGAAAGCAGGGCCGCGATGATGCCATCCTTATCCGTGGTCCACACTCTGCCGTCGCGGCGCAGAAACGTGGCGCCGGCGCTCTCCTCGCCCGCGAATCCAAGCGAACCATTCAACAGCCCATCCACGAACCACTTGAAACCAACCGGCGTCTCGAACAGCGTTCGTCCCAGTTTCGCCGCTACCCGGTCGATCATGCTGCTGCTCACCAGCGTTTTCCCCACCGCGGCGTCCTTGCTCCATTCCGGGCGGTTCGCAAAAAGATAGTACACGCAGACGGAGAGATAGTGGTTCGGCGGCAACAGGCCGGCGCTTCTGGTGACCACCCCGTGCCGGTCGTGGTCGGTATCGCAGCCGAATGCCACGTCGAACTTGTCCTTCAATCCAATCAGCCGCTGCATCGCGTACGGCGACGAGGGATCCATGCGGATTCTGCCGTCCCAGTCCACGGTCATGAAGCGGAACGTCGGATCGACGGCGTCGCTCACCACCGTCAGATCCAAACCGTACTGGGCCGTCAGCGGTCCCCAGTAGTGAACTCCGGCGCCGCCAAGCGGGTCCACGCCGAGCTTCAATCCCGAGCCGCGAATGGCCTCCATGTCGATGATGTTCGCAAGATCGTCGATATACGGCTTGACGAAATCGCGTTGGTGCGTGCTTGCCGCCCGGAGCGCCCTTTCGTACGGTATCCGTTTCACGCCGTCTGAAACGCTCCCCAGGAGCTCGTTCGCCTTCGCCTCGATCCACGACGTGATCTCCCCATCGGCCGGCCCTCCATGCGGCGGGTTGTACTTGAAGCCGCCGTCCTCGGGAGGGTTGTGCGAAGGCGTAATGACAATGCCGTCGGCCAGTCCGGCGCTACGTCCGTGGTTGTAGGTCAGGATCGCGTGAGAAATCACCGGGGTCGGCGTATACTCGCCCCTTTCCGCAACCATGATCTCGACGCCGTTCGCCGCCAGCACTTCCACCGCGCTGGCGAGCGCCGGCTCGGAGAGCGCATGCGTATCCATTCCGATGAATAGCGGCCCGTCAATACCCTGCTGTTTGCGATACAGACAAATGGCTTGCGTGATGGCGAGGATGTGCCATTCGTTGAAGCTCTTGTCGAAGGAGGATCCGCGGTGGCCCGACGTGCCGAAAGTCACGCGTTGCGCGGGCACGGCCGGGTCGGGCCGCTCCTCGTAATACTCCGTCACCAGTTTGGCGACATTCACAAGGATGGAAGCGTCGGCCGCCTTGCCGGCCTGGGGGTCTACGTTAGCCATGTCGCTTAATAGATGATACCCCGCGAGCCTCCGCCGGCTGCTGCTGCGTCAGGCAATGTAACGTCCCGAACCCCAGCACCAGATCCACCGCGTGAATACCAACCACCTGGCGATCCTTGAAAAGCTCGCCGAGGATGCCCAGCGCGGCCCGGTCGTTCGGGTCGTTGAAAGTCGGAACCAGGACCGCGGCATTGCAGATGTAGAAGTTCGCGTAGCTGGCGGGCAGCCGGCCGCCCTCGAAAAACAACGGCCCTGGCATGGGAAGCGCCACCACCGCGGGCTTCCCGCCGTCCTCGAGCCGGAAATCCTGGATGCGTTCCCAATTCTCCCGCAACGGCCGGTAGTTCACGTCCTCCGGGTTGTCCTCGCGAATCAGCACGACGGTCTTCGCATCCACGAAGCGGCAAATGTCGTCGATGTGCCCATGCGTGTCGTCCCCGGCCACGCCGCCGGCCAGCCAGAAGATATTGGTCGCGCCCAGGCAGTCCCGCACAGCCGCCTCGAATCCCTCGCGGCCCAGGCCGGGGTTGCGCACCTGCGTAACGGAATCGAGATAGCACTCTTCGGTGGTGAGCAGCGTGCCGCGGCCGTTGACTTCGATGCCGCCGCCTTCCAGAACCAATGGCCGTCCGTCCGACCGCGCGTCGAAAAGCCGTTTCTTCAGCCGCTTCGCCGCGGTTTCCGGAACCTTCCGGTCCTTTTGCCAGTCGGGATACTTCGCCCATGCGTTGAAATGGAAATGCACGATCGCCGTTTCCAACCGGTTGCGGACGCACCGGCGCACGAAGACCGGCCCGCTGTCGCGAGTCCAGCCGCGGTTCGTCGCGTGTACAGTGAACTCCACGCTCCGCGCGTCGGCGCCGGCGCGGGTCAAATAGCCGCGCGCCAGCTTCTCCTCAGCCCTGGAGTTGACCAGCATGCGTACAGTTTCGCCCGGCGCGATCTTGCGCGCGATTTCGGCGTATACCCAACGGATCGTGTCGAGCTTATCCGGCCAGTCGGTGGAGTTGTGCGGCCAGCCCAGCCAGGTAGCTTCGTGCGTTTCCCATTCCGCCGGCATGGAGAATCCGAGCGAAGCCGGCGTCCGTAAACGTCCCATGCCCTTACAATATCCTCTCAACGCGAGCCAAGCATTCTTTAGCTGATGGCTGAAAGCTGACGGCTGACAGCTTCTCCATGCACTCTTCCTGGGATAAGACCTCCGTATCCAGTGTCAACCCATCGCCGATGTACACGTATTCGCGCACCATTTCCGCCACCAGTTCTTCGGTGAGGTCCAGGCGTATGGCGTCGGGGCCGCGTTCGCGGAAGCGCCGGACGGCGGTTTCGGGCGCGACGCGGCACTCGATCCGCTTCAACTTCCCGCCGCCGATGCGTGCGAGTTCCTCGCGATCCTCGCGGTGTCCGTAGGGCGCGTCGAGAATCGCGCTCGCTCCGGCCGCGAGCAGCAGCTCGGCCGCGAAGTGCATGGCCCGGTACGCCACCTCGCGGTCCGCGCGCGTGTGGGCCGCGCCCGGCAGGATGCGCTGCCGCGTGGCATCCATGGAGAGATGCGGGATGCCCAGGCGGCGCGCGAGTGCAGCCGCCAGCGTGCTCTTTCCGGAGCACGGCGGCCCGGCGAAAACGATCAACATACCGCAGCCACTACTCGATCACTTTCTTCTTGCGGCACCAATCGATCAGCAGATCGCGCAATAGCCCGACGTCGTCGCCAAATTTCAGACCGGTGGTCCTCAGCTCCGATGGGGCGCTCTGGTTGGCGGCGGTGAAATCGGTCGCCGCCAGCGTATATTCGCGGCCGGGGTCGGGCTTCCGGCCGCCCAGAACCACCGCCGGCAGGTCGCTCCCCTTGACTTTGGCGATGACCACCAAATTGTCGAACGGCATGATGTCCCAGATGTGCCGTTCCAGCAACTGTCCCTCGGGCAATTCGTCGCGCACGCCGCCCAGATTCATGAAGGCGAAATCGGCGCCGGTCTCCTCGCGCATCGCCTGCTCGATCAGCGCCTTCACCTCGGCGTGAGTGAAATTCTTCCTGGAGACTGCCAGGGGCCGGTCCACGCGCGCGGTAACTTCGTCTTCCCACCGTTTCACCAGGGGCGCGACGTCCGCGGCCGGTTCGATCTTGGAAGCGTCGATCAGGATGCGTTTCCACGTCCACGAAACCGGCGCCTTCTTTTCGGTATCGACCTTTAAATCCAGCCGCCCCAGCTCTTCGGCGTATCCCTTCACACGCACCAGCACGCGGCCGTCGCGCGTCATCTCGCGCTCCAGACCGTTGTGCAAGTGCCCCGTGACGATCACCGGAATCTCCGGCGCCGACTCCAGGAATTCCTTTTCCTCCTCGCCCGTGAGATGCCCGAGCAGCACGATGAGGTCGGACTTGTCTTTCAGCTCGGCCGCATACCGGCGTACGGTGGCGATCACCGGAATGGTGTGCCACTCCTCCATCAGCTTGGGAGTCGAGAGGTTGCGCATGTCGTCGGTAAGGGCGCCGATCACAGCCACCCGCAGATGGTTTACGTTGAGTACGACATATGGCTGCGGCGCGAAGAGGCGGTTGTCCGCGCCCACCACATTCGCGGAAACCATCGGGTAGTTGGCGGTCTCGATGAACTTCCGGGCCTGCATCCATCCGTAATCGAAATCGTGGTTGCCGAGCGTGGCCGCGTCGAAGCCCAGCAGGTTAGCCACCTCGAAAACCGGCAGCCCGTGGAAGATGGTGGAAACCGGCGTGCCCTGCACCAGGTCGCCCGCATTAAGCAAGATACATTCCGGGCAATTGGCGCGCTCGCGCCGGATGACCGTAGCCAGGTAAGCGAACCCGCCCAGTCCCTGGTCCGACGGCGACAGGTGGGCGTGAATATCGTTGATGTGGAGAATGGTGAGCGGCCGGACCTCGCCCGGCGCCGAGGCGCAAAACAGCAGGAACAGCGCCAGCCAACTCCGCTTCCATCTCGGCATAAGACGCTATTGTAGCGTGGGGGCTGGAGTCTCCACAGTGCTCGCCGTGGGGTGGGCCTTTTGGTCCGCGATGACGCCTTCTGGCGTCATCAGCCGGGCGGCAGCCCGGCTAGGGCGGCGCAATGCCCTGGGGCAGCCGATTCGCCTGCCAACGCTTTTTGCGCTTCTCGCGCCGATATTTGCGATGATGAGACTTCCCATGTTCTCCGACGCCGACAAACAGGCGTGGCTCGCCGCCGCGCGCGCCGCCATTCGGATCGAAGCGCGCGCCCTGGAGCGGGCGGCCCTGCAACTCGATGGCGAGCTGGTCCGCGCGGTGGACCTGATCCTGGCGCATCCGGGGAAGGTGGTAGTTACCGGGATTGGAAAATCGGGCCACATCGCGCGCACGATCGTCGCCACCCTGTGCAGCACCGGAACGGCATCCGTGTTCCTGCACCCCGCCGACGCGGTGCATGGCGACTTGGGGATCTACACGCGCGGCGATCCCACCGTTCTGATCTCCAAGAACGGGACTTCCGCCGAGTTGCTGGCGCTGGCGCCGCTGCTGCGCGAGTTCCATTCCCCGCTGATCGGCATCCTGGGCAACGCCGCGTCGCCGCTGGCCGCGCAGGTGGACGTCCTCCTGGACGCCTCCGTGGAGCGCGAGGCCGACCCCAACAACCTGGCGCCCACCGCCAGCGCGGTGACGGCCCTCGCCCTGGGCCACGCGCTGGCCATCGCGCTGATGTGCGCCCGCAAGTTCACGCCGGAGGAGTTCGGCCGGTTCCACCCGGGCGGCCAGCTCGGACGGAACTTGAACCTGAGTGTCGGCGAGGCGATGCACGGCGCCGGCGAGGTGGCTTTCGTAAACCCCGAAGCCTCGCTAAGAGAAGTCATCATCGCCATGACGCGCCAGCCGCTGGGAGGCGCGTGCGTGACCCTCCCCGGCGGCGGCCTGGCCGGGTTCATTACGGACGGCGACCTGCGCCGCGCCCTCACCAATCACGACGACATCCGCGCCCTGCGCGCTCGGGACGCCATGACCCGCTCGCCGGTGACCATCGGTCCGGACGCCACCTTGGGCGAGGCGCTGGAACTGATGGAGCGCCGCCCCTCGCAGATCTCCGTTCTCCCCGTGGTAGACGCCGCCGGCCGCGCCTTGGGCCTAATCCGCCTCCACGATATCTACCTGGGCTCGCGCTGACCGCGGCAGGCCAACTCAATTCTTGAGCTTTTTTAGAATGTGATTGGCAAGGGTCTCGTTGATTCCTCGATGACGTGGCACAGGTTGAGACATTTTGGTCCGGGGATTCGTATACCAATCGTGTCTGCCGCCATACCGGACGAAGGTGCATCCAGCCTCCCGGAGGCGACGGATTAGGATCTTCGCGTTTCACGCCACCGACAACTCGGCGATGCGCCGGATTCCGGGGATTTCCCCACCGGTAAGATCGCGGAAGAGGTCTTTGAGGTGCTCCTGAAGATCCTCGGCGCTTTCACCCTGCGTGATGTAGTCGGGGTACTCCTCGAAATAACCCAGCCAGTGATTCCCGTCGCGCCAATAAACGTACCGTGCCATGCCCATGATCTCAGTCTAGCCCACGGCGCCGGCTCCGATGGAGATCGTCAGCTCAGTTAGAGCGCCTGCTTCAATATCTCAACGTAAAGCCACAACTTCGTGAAGGCACGTCCAAAGAATTCTGGGCGAGACTGACGGCTGCGGAAATCTATAGAGATTTGCCCGCAGCCGCCATGTCGCCCTAATCAGCCCGGTCCGCCGCCTTTCGGCTGTCCGGCATATCAAACCTCAAACGTGCCTCAGAGCATCAGCCATACGCTGTAGTGTGCCCAATTTCTTCATTTCTGCCTTTGGTCTGGCCAAAACCCCTCATCGAGAATCTCCCCCCAACGCGCAAATGCCAGGATCTCCAGGCTTTCACAGCACTTGGCGGAATTTTCTTACTTGGTTGCGGAATCGCTGTAGTCCGGCAAGCGAGCATCGTCCCGCGCCCGGTTCGCTGTTATCCTGATTAGCTGAGAGGAGCGCAGATGACCAGACGCGATTACCTTCAAATTGTCGCCGCCGCTTCCGCCGCGGCCGCCGCCACCCCGGCCCGCGCCGCCGCCGGCGACGCCGACCGTGAGGCCCGCCTGAAATGGTGGCACGACGCCCGCTTCGGCATGTTCATCCACTGGGGCCTCTACAGCCAGCTCGGACGGCACGAGTGGGCCATGGAGGTGGAGGGTATTCCCGTGGAGGAGTACCAGAAGCTCGCCGCCAGCTTCCATCCCAAGCCGAACGCCGCGCGCGATTGGGCGCGGCTTGCCAAACAGGCCGGCCAGAAGTACATGGTGATGACCACCAAGCACCACGAAGGCTTCTGTAACTTCGATTCCAAACTCACCGACTACTGCGCGCCCAAGCAGGGTCCCGGACGCGATCTGGTGAAGGAGTATGTGGAGGCCGCGCGGGGCGAGGGTCTGCGCGTGGGTTTCTACTACTCGCTCATGGATTGGCATCACCCCGACGGCGCGCGCTGCGCCACCGACGAGCAGGCCCGCCGCCGCTTCGTGGACTACATCCACGGCCAGATCCGCGAACTGCTCACCAACTACGGCAAGATCGACGTGCTCTGGTACGACGTCAACTGGCCGCTCAACGCCGTAGGCTGGGAATCGGCAAAAATGAACGACATGGTGTATCAACTTCAGCCGCAGATCCTGGTCAACAACCGCAACGGTCTTCCGGGCGATTTCACCACCCCGGAGCAGACCATACGCGCCTCTACCGACGTGGCCTGGGAATCCTGCATGACCATGAACGGAAGCTGGGGGTATCACAAGGCCGACACCGATTGGAAAACGCCCCGGACCATCGTGCGCAACCTGGTCACGTGCGCGCGCGACACCGGCAACTACCTGCTGAATATCGGCCCCAAGCCCGATGGCTCGATCCCCGAGGAATCGGTCCAGACTCTGACCTCGGTGGGGCGTTGGATGGCGCGCAACGGCGAGCGGATCTACAAATCGCAGAAATGCCAGGTCACGCGCTCGGAGTTCGCCAACTTCACGCGCGAGGGCAACACGCTCTTCATGCACGTGCACTTCTGGCCGGGCGAAACCGTGGCGCTCGGCGGGCTCACCAACCAGGTGAAATCCGCGCGCCTGGCGGCCACCGGCAAAGAGGTGAAGTTCGAGCAGGAGAAGTTCCGCGTCCGCTTTACGGGCCTGCCGGAGAAAGCGCCGGACGACCCGGTGACCACCATCGCCATCGAATGCGACGGCGAACCGCACCAGGACCAGAACGCGATCCGGACACAGCGGACGCGATTGAAGGCGTGAGGGCCGCTCTTCCATTTGGCATCAGTTCGCCGGAGAGCAAGCGGGAGGCGTACCGGAGCGCCCTGATCGCCGTAGGTATCGAGCCGGTGGAGAACGGCTCGACGCTCGACGGCGTCGCCGGCCTGTGCCTCGCCGGCGGCGCGGACGTGGACCCGGCGTTGTACGGCGAAGTCCGCCTGCCGGAAACGCAGGAGCCGGACCGGGACCGGGACCGGCTCGAAAGCGCCCTGCTCCGCGAGGCGCTCGACCGCGATCTTCCCGTTCTGGCGATCTGCCGCGGCCTGCAACTGCTCAACGCCGTGCTGGGAGGGACGCTGGCGCAGCACATCGAGGGACACAACTGCCGGAAGCAGAGGGACGTCCACGAAATCCGCATCGCGCCGGGCAGCCGGCTGGAGCGGATACTGGGAACGCCCAGCTATATGGTGAACTCCCGCCACCACCAATGCGCCGCCAAGGTCGCCAGCGGCTTGCTGCTGACAGCAACCGCCCCGGACGGCGTGGTGGAGGCTCTGGAAGTCCCTGGAAAGCGCTTCGCCCTGGCCGTCCAGTGGCACCCGGAAGCCCGCATGAGCGGCCCCGACGCCAAGCTGTTCCGCGCCTTCCGGGACGCCATGGCGGAATAGTCCTGGGGGTCAGGCCAATAGGCGCTACCGAGCGCCACCGCCTTGCGATCCGAGGCGCCAATACGACGTGCGGGTACCTGTTTCCGTGACGGGCGTTTATCCGGCCAATCATGATGCCCGCGTAGGTTTAACTCTCCTGGAATCCTGGAGTTAGGGGCGCGTGCACAGATTGGTACCGGATAAACGCTTAAATACCGGCCAATCTGTTTGATTCTAGGTCGCTTACGCTGAAAGCCGCGGCGCAAACAGATTGGCCGGTATTTAACAGTTTCACGGGAGTAATCGCTGAAAGCCGCTGGAAGCGTCCTGTTCGTCCCCGCATCCTCCCCCAAGCCGTCTTTTTTTCCCGAAATCCCGTTTTTTGTCCACAACGCCTGGTTTTCTGGCGGAGCCAAGCGCAATTGTGTTCGGGATATAATGTGAACGTGACCCTATCCGTGTCAGCGGGTGCTTTGGCGGTCCTCAGGGAAATGGCGGACGGCTTCATCATCCGCGGTGATCGCACCGGCAGTGGGCCTTTCTGTATCGTCCCTACCGAACCCCTCCGTGTTGTTTCAGGCACGGTCTCCCGTGATCTCCCTAGGGCCGACTTTTGCATCGAACTGGTTAACGCCGGGCTTTGCGAGCCGTTACAGGTTTCGGAGCGCGTAAACCCAAAGCGTTGCTGTTACAGAATTTCCAGATTGGGCTACGACGTGTTGGCCAAAGCCCAAGGAGAACTCGAATGAAAATGTTGGCAGTGGCGTTGCTTGGCGCTGGACTCGTTATTGCTCAGACCAGTCCAGTAACTGGTGCGTATGAGCGTGGAGTTCAGCTAGGCAATCAGCAGATCGCAACTGCTGTTGATTGTATGAACCACCCAAGTTGCATCGCTGCGGTGCAAGAAGCCCAAGCTAGAAAAGACCAGGCCGAAGCCGATAAGAGACGGCTGAAGGCAGAAGCCCAAGCTCGAAAGGACCAAGCCAAAGCCGAAAAGGAACGGCTGAAAACAGAAGCTCAAGCTCGAAAGGACCAAGCCAAAGCTGATAAAGAGCGGCAAAAGACAGAAATCAAATTAGCTCAGCTGCGGCTTCAGCAAGAGCGTGAAGCCGCTAGGGCGCGTGCAAAGTCCGGGCCGGTCGCGTCCGCGACGCCCTGATTCTTACTCTTCGGTCAACGGTGGTGACTGTGGCTTCGTGGTTATTCGCCGTCGGATAAGGCGAGGGCCAAAAGGACACTTTCGCATGTGCGAAGCGAGCGAAGTTCCTCTTCTCAACTTGGCTTTGCATTCCGGGCACTCGACACGGGGGAGCATCGGTGGTTTGGCTGTGGGGCACGGGAGTCGACGGTGACAGCACGGACACAAGTGTTCGACGAACCATCGGGGTAGAGAACCATCGCAGCCCGTGCAGAAGTACTCAGGCAAACCCTTTTCAGCATTCCATCTTGTATCGACGCTTGCCTTTGCTTTCATGATGAACTGATTATCACGCATTGGCAACGACTTGGCCTGGCATTGCCCGGCCCGATCGTCTTCCGGGCGAGTCTCGATCAGCTCTGATGCGCCCCAACGCAGCAATTTGCAGCTATGAGGGCGGCAAACTGGCTAATGGAATTCCGTACCGCAGATGGTCCCTGCCAACCTAGCCGGGCGGTTGTGGCTCTGAAGTGGGGATATGGGAAACTGGCCCCAAACGGCCCTCTGGGACACTGATCCTGATATGTACCCTGGGACGGAATCATGCGGTGCGCACACAGCTTGTTCGCGTGGCCGCCGAGAAGGCACTGCCATTCGACGTGAAGATCCCAACGCCGGGACTCAGGACGCCGACTCGCCGCCACCGATGGGGTGGATCTCGCCCTTGCGCGCCAGCTTTATGGTTCTCAGGAGGTCTGGCGCCAACGGAAGGAGGTCCGCAAGCCGATTTGACTTGGCGCGAAGAATCAGAATCGCGATGCTCCTGCCCGCAAGGTTCTGCTCGTATTCCAGCCCCTTATCCATGGTCACGAAGATCTCGAAGCCGGCGCTCTCCGCGAGATCGAGCAAGGCGCCGTTTTTCTGGCCGGCGAGGCCTGCTTCGGGTACGGTGCGGCACTCATGATCCGGCAGGCTGTACTCGAGCTTCCGTGGGATGCACTCGTCGAGGAGAATCTTCATCCAAGCTGGCCGACGAGTACGGACTTGGCAAGTTCCAACGCGGAGATGGCGGCTTCACGGGTCACGGTGGGGAAGTCGTCGATGAACTCGTCCAGGGTTTGCCCGCCCTCCAAGTAGTCCAGTAACGCCTGAAAAGGAACACGAGTGCCGCGGAAGACTGGGGTTCCGCCGAGAACATCGAGGTCTTTCACTATCACGTCGTCACCAAGATTCACGCTGGGCGCCTTTGGGCCAGTTGCCCTCAACACCAGTTTACTCTCAGCCGGGCCGCGTCGCGTCAAACGCGCTTGCGACCGGGCGCGCGACTTGGAAGTGGCGGGATTGCCGATTCCGGGGAATTCGCGGGGATCTGCGTAGCGACTACGCAAGGACGTTTCTCTAGCCCGTAGGGCGAAAGATAGTAGCCCACCGGCGTGAGCCGTCGGAATGAGGCGTTCGTGGAAGAGCCCCCGGGAGGGGGCGGAAGGTGTCGCCGCCGCGATCTGTCGCCCCGTGCCGGGGCTTCGCGAACTCGCTGTTTCCCCACGGCTCACGCCGTGGGCTATTGTCTTCCGCTCTTACGAGCTTTGGTTCCGAGCATTCCCCGAATCTCCACTTTTCTGTCGCACACGCCTTGCGACCGTGGATGCCGAGCCGCGACGATCACCGCCGACCGTTTCAGTCAACGCCTATTGTGGGTCACCCCGCCGCGGTTGGCTTGTGCGGCTCCAGATTCGGCAGGAACGCCGTCAGCAGCCCAATCGCCGGTAGAAACGAGCAGACGCGATACACGAACCCGATGCTGGTGGCGTCCGCCAGCCGGCCCAGCACGGCCGCGCCGATGCCGGCGACGCCGAATGCCAGCCCGAAGAACAATCCGGAAATAGCCCCCACCCTGCCGGGGACCAGTTCCTGCGCGTAGACCAGAATCGCGGAGAACGCCGACGCCAGTATCAGCCCGATAATCACTGTCAGAACCCCGGTCCAGAACAGGCTGGCATACGGCAGGGCCAGGGTGAACGGCAGTACGCCCAGGATCGAGCACCAGATGACGTACTTGCGGCCGAAGCGGTCGCCGGTCACGCCGCCCAGAACGGTCCCCGCCGCCACTGCGCCCAAGAACAGGAACAGGTGGATCTGCGCGGTCCGCACCGGGACGTGGAACTTGGAGATCAGAAAGAACGTGTAGTAGCTGGTGAGACTCGCCAGGTAGATGTATTTCGAGAAGACCAGCGCCATCAAAACGGCCATGGCAAGCTTGATCTTCCGCGGCGCCAGGCTCAAGACGAGCGGATGAATCGCGGCGCCCGCCGTCCAGCCGGCTTCATGGCGCCTTTTGTACCAGCCGCTCACGCGCGTCAGCACGACAATCGCCAGCAGCGCCGCCACGGAAAACCAGGCGATGCTGCCCTGCCCCGCCGGAAGCACGATGAACGCCGCCAGCAGCGGCCCCACCGACGCCCCCGCATTCCCGCCCACCTGAAACAGCGACTGCGCCAGCCCATGTTGCCCTCCGGAAGCCATCCGCGCCACGCGCGACGATTCCGGATGGAATACCGCCGACCCGATCCCCACGCAGGCCACCGCCAGCAGGATCGCGCCGAGGCTGGGAGCGCGAGCCAGAAGCACGAGCCCCACCAGCGTGGACCCCATTCCGACCGGCAGCGAATACGGCGTAGGCCGCCGATCCGTGTAGAGCCCCACCGCCGGCTGTAGCAGAGACGCCGTAAGCTGCGAGGTGAGCGCAATCAGCCCGATCTGCCCGAAATTGAGCCTGTAGGCGTCCTTCAAGATGGGATACACCGCCGGGATCACCGATTGCAGCATATCGTTCAAGAAGTGACAAAAGCTGATCGCCGCCAGTACCGTAAACGCCGTGCCCACCGGCTGGCTTGCCGATGCGGAGATCGCCGCGCTGGATACCCTCTGAGTGGCCACTCTCCGTAGTGTAGCCGAGCCGGTTCTGGGTTTAATCGGTATCCAGTTCCAGGCTGCCGCCAATGGCCTCCTGTGGCGGGATGCCGGCGGCCATCTCCTGCGCCACAATCAGATTGCGCACGCCCGTTCGGATCTTCGGCAGCCGCATCCAGAAGACGGCCGCGGCGGCCATGCAGACCGCGCCGGCGGCGGCCACGGTCGCGGGGGCGCCGAACCGCGCGGCCGCGGCGCCGGCAATGAGCGAGCCGATGGGCGCCATCCCCATGAACATCATGGAGTAGACCGACATCACGCGGCCCCGCAGCCGGTCCGGGACCATGCTCTGGATCAGCGTGTTCGACGAGCCCATCTCGATCATAATGAAGAATCCCGTGGGGACCAGGATTGCGCCCGACAGCCAGAGCTGGCGCGATGCCGCGAATGCCGCCAGGCTCGCGCCGAAGCCGAGCGCCGACACGGCCACCCAGCGCCCCAGGCCCTTAAGATCCTTGCGGCTCGCTAGCAAGAGGGCGCCCGCGAGCGCGCCGACGCCGGCCACGGCGCTCAGCCCGCCCAGTGCCCTGGCGCCACCGTGCAGGATGCGGTCGGCGAAGATGGGCATCAGCACGGTGTACGGCATGCCGGTGACGCTAACGATGCCGAGCAGAATCAGGATCGCGTGGACCGGTGGGTTGCGGATGACGAACCGGAACCCTTCGACCACGCGCGAAATGGGCGACGCGGGCTGGTTCACCGCCTCGCGGCGCTTCACATCCATCAGCAGCAGGCCGGCGATCACCGCAAGGAAGCTCACCCCGTTGACGAAGAAACACCACCCCTCGCCGATGCCTGCCACCAGCAGGCCGGCGATGGCCGGGCCCACCACCCGCGACGCGTTGAACATGGAGGAATTGAGCGCGATGGCGTTCATCAGGTCCCGCTTGCCGACCATCTCGACGATGAAGGACTGGCGCGCGGGAATATCGAAGGAATTCGCCGTGCCCAGCAGGGCCGAAAGAACGAAGATGTGCCAGATGCGTACCGATCCCGAGAGCGTGAGCGCCGCGAGCACGAAGGCCAGCAACATGGAGGCGGTCTGCGTGGCGATGACGATGTGGCGCCGGCTGTACCGGTCCGCCACGATGCCGCCCACCGCGGACAAGAGGAAAACCGGAATCTGCCCCGCGAACCCCACGGCGCCCAGTAACACCGAGGACCCGGTCAGGCGGTAGACGAGCCAAGCCTGCGCCACGCTCTGCATCCACGTGCCGACGAGGGAGATGAGCTGGCCGCCGAAAAAGAGCTGAAAATTGCGATACCCGAGCGCGCGCAGGGTGACCGGGAGCCTCATGCTGGATCAGGGGCCCTATTCGACCGTAAAGTTGTGCCTCGTCTCGTAGGTCTGAGCGCCGGTGACGTCCTTTACTCGGACCAGGATGGTGTACTCGCCCACGGCGACCTTTTGCAGAGGCACTTCAAAGGACGCTGGAACCCAGGGTTTCGGATAGATGGACTCGCTCTGCTCCGACGCCGAATCGAACGCCTTCAGGACCTTTTCGCCTTGGAGAATCGACACTGTCCAGCTTATGTCGACCTTGTTGTTCGGCCCGTATTTGTAACCGGTGATATCCCACTTGGCCCAGAGGTTGGCGCCGTTGTGGAAGATGGGCCTGGCGAGCGCCTGGGCGTCGTCTTCTCCGCGGTAAAAACCGAAGTTCCGAACCACCAGCTTGTCGCTGGCATCGACGCGAAGGCCGCGCACGCGGAACGTTACGGGCAGTTCCGCGGATGTGTTCGCGTAAAAATCTTCCGCCTTGACCACGATTTTGTACTCCCCCGGCGGGGCCAGCGGCGGAACCTCCACTTCGGTTTCGATCTTCGGCTCCCAGTCCTTGTCCTGCGGGAGCACTTCTTCCAAGATAGCGTTCTTGTAAATCTCGGCCAGGGCGACGCCTTTGGGGTCGAACGCCTGCACGGAATACGTCAGGTGGACCTTCTCTTCGCTTTTCGCGAACCCCTCGACCCGGCAGGAAAAGTACAACGTCTCTCCGGCGACGTGCTCGAATCCGGGAGCATCCGCATCGCCGCCATCCGTCTGGCTGACGATCGGCTTGACGATCTGGAGCGTTGTGGCGGCGCACAGCGCGGCAGGAAGCAAGGCAACAAGCAGAAACGATCGCATAGAAGAGCCTCTAGTACGATTCTACGCCCGTTGACGATGCTTTGAGAGCCAACCTCCTGAGGTGGCGCAACACTCGGTATCATTGGATTTGCGCCCACAAATAACTCACTCGGTTGCCGGCCGGATCGTCAGGTACGTAAACATAGCGATCGGCATCGCGCTGGCGGCCGCGCTCGTGACGGTCTATTGGTACGCCTGGCGGCCTCTGCCGCAACGGTCGGGCCGGGTGGAAGCGCCCTTCGGCGGCGCGGCGGCCTCGTTCGACGCGCTGGGAGTCCCGCATATTCGCGCCGCCAGCCTGGAAGACGCGTTGTTCGTGCAGGGCTATGTCACGGCGCAGGACCGCCTTTTCCAGATGGACGGACTGCGGCGCATGGCGGCCGGGGACCTCGCGGAAATCCTCGGCCCCACCTACCTGGAGTCCGACCGCGACGCGCGCCGGCTGCGCATGCGGCGCATCGCGGAGGCGGCGTACTCCACGCTGCCCGCCGCCGACCGCGCGGCTTTCGCGGCCTACGCGCGCGGCGTCAATCGATTCATCGACACGCATGGGAACAACCTGCCCCTGGAGTTCACGCTCCTTGGCTATCAGCCCCGTCCCTGGAGCGTGGTGGATTCGCTACTGGTCTGCCTGTACATGTATCGCGACCTCACCACCACCTGGCGCGACGAAATCCTCAAGCGGGACATGCTCGCGAACGGAGACCGGCAAAAGGTGGAGTTCCTGTTTCCGGTGGACGCGGGCGCCGGTCCGCAGCCCGGCTCCAACGCCTGGGCCATCGCCGGCAGCCGCACGGCTTCCGGCAAGCCGCTGCTCTCGAGCGACATGCACCTGGCGTATTCCCTGCCCGGCATCTGGTACATGACCCATATCCAGGCGCCGGGGCTCGACGTTTCCGGCGTCGCCTTGCCTGGCACGCCGGGCGTGATGGTGGGCCATAACCAGCGCATCGCCTGGGGCATCACGAACCTCCAGTTCGGCGTGCAGGATCTCTACATCGAGCAGTTCGACGACCGCACGGGGCGATATTCTTACCGCGGCCAGGTGGAGCAGGCGCGGCCGGAGCGCGAGATCATCCGCGTCAAGGGCCAGCCCGCGTACGAAATGGTGGTGTGGGTCACGCGCCACGGCCCGCTGTACGTCACCGATGGCAACGACCGGATGGCGCTACGCTGGGCCGCGGCGGAACCGGGCATCATGCAATATCCGATCCTCGATATCGATCGCGCCCAGGACTGGCGGCAGTTCACCGCCGCGCTGGCGCGCTTTCCCGGACCGGGATCGAACTTCGTCTACGCGGATACGGACGGCAACATCGGATACCACGTGGCCGGTAAGTTGCCCAAGCGGCGCGGCTACAAGGGCGACGTCCCGGTGGACGGATCGTCCGGCGATTTCGATTGGGACGGCATGATTCCCTTCGAGCAGCTTCCCGCCGCGTTCAATCCGCCGGGCGGCATCGTCGCCAGCGCCAACCAGAATACGTTCCCGGTGGACTACCCTTACCCGATCACCGGCAATTTCGCGGCGCCCGGGCGCGCGCGGCAGATTCGGGACCTGATCGCGGCGCGCGGCAAATGGCGCGCCGAAGACCTGCTGGCCGTACAGAAGGACGTCTATTCGGGTTTCAATAAGTTCCTGGCCACGCTACTGGTGGCGGCGTACGACCGGCGCCGCGCCGGCAACCCGGCCCTGGACCAGGTAGTAGCGTTGCTGCGGACATGGAACGGCCAGATGGCCAAAGATCGGGCGGCGCCGTTCCTCGTGACGCTGGCCTACCAATACCTGCGGACCGCCGCCGCCGAGAGCGCCGCACCCACGAGCGGTCCGCGGTACCAATTCGCGCTGGCCCCGGTGGCGCTGGAAATACTGCTGCGGGAACGCCCCGCCGGGTGGTTCCTGGATTACGACGAGACGCTGTTGCGCGCCCTGGCGGACGCCGTAGAGGAAGCCCGCCGCATGCAAGGCCCCGACCTCACGCGATGGCAGTACGGCGCTTATTTGCGAATCGCCGTCGACAACCCGGTGATCCATCAGGTCCCGCTGGTGGGGAAGTACTTCGATATCGGCCCCGTGCCGATGAGCGGCGCATCGAGCACCGTGAAGCAGACCACCCGCACCCTGGCGCCTTCCATGCGCATGGATGCCGACCTGGGCGATTGGGACCGCTCACTGCTGAACGTGCAGATCGGCCAATCCGGCCAGATCTTTTCCAGCCACTACAAAGACCAGTGGTGGGCCTGGTACTACGCCCGCAGCTTCCCCATGCAGTATCGCCACGTGGAGGTGAAGAGTACGCTGGAGTTTGTGGCGAAGTAGGAGTGCCGTGAAATAATCGTTTTGAGCCGCAGAGGAACGCCGATAAACGCCGATAGGATTTTTGTTTTCAATCCGCGTCGATCCGCGTTCATCGGCGGCCTGAATATCTTATGCGCCGCTTGGTGTCTTTGGCTCTGGTTCTTACATGGCTGGCGGCGCCGCTGCTGGTTGCGCGGCGCGACGGCGGGGATTCCTGCGGAACGACGCGCGAAACGCATCGGGAGAGGCTGTTCCTGCATCGGCAGTCGGTGCGTGGGCGCGCGGGCATGGCCACGGCCCAGGCGTCGCCTTCGGCCAATAGCGATGCGGGCGACATCGCGCTCATCGAAGATACCGATGGCGTAGTCTCGCGGCTCAACCAGTTCAGCCTCACCGGCAATACGCTGGCTTTCACGCCCGCTGGCGCGAACGCTACGCACTACCAATACTCGGTGGCGGCTCAGGGGTACGACTCTGCCGCTGCGTCGGCTGGTGCGCCCCTGACAGGCCTGGGCGACGACGATTCCCGCCAGACGACTCTACCCTTCCCCTTTCCTTTTTTCGGCGCCACCTACAATCGGGCGTTCGTCAACTCCGACGGCAACCTCACCTTCACGTTCGGCGACAGCGCCAGCTCGGACCGCTCGGTGGGGCGCCTGAGCGGCGGGCCGCCGCGCATCGCGCCGCTGTTCGACGACCTCAACCCCTCCCAGACCACGGGCGGCGTCCGCGTGCTCGCGGAATCCGGACGTGTGGTGGTCAGTTGGGTGGCCGTGCCGGAGTACTCGGCCGGCGCCACGGGCGTTCCGGAAACCTTCCAGGTAAAGCTCTACCCCGACGGACGCATCGAGTTTTCGTACTTCAGCATCAATACCGCCATCGCCGACGCGGTGGTCGGCATCGCGCCCGGCAACCTGGCGGGCGCGACCACACTGGTCGATTTTCGGAACGATCCGAGCGGCGACTATTCCGCCGCGGTGGCCGAGTGGTTCGCCAGCGGCCAATCGATCGACGTAATCACGGTGGCGCAGAAGTTCTACCAGACCCACGAAGACGCTTACGACTACCTGATGGTCTACAACACCATGGGCATCCCCGCGGCGTTCGAGGGCACGATCGCGTATGAGGACACCGTCCGCAGCAGCGGCACGGGGTACGGCGTCGCTCCTCAGGATTCCGGCGAGGAGTACGGATCGGCCTCGCGCCTCCAGGCGGTCGTCAACATGGGGCCGCTGAGCCAGTACGATTCGAATCCCCTCGGCTTCGTGCCCGGGCGCCCGGGGGACACGCCGCTCTCCATTCTGGCGCACGAATCGGGCCACCTGTTCCTGGCGTTCGCGAGCATTCAGGACGCGCAGAACCCGGCCAACCGTCCGATGCTCGGCTACCAGGGCGCGCACTGGAGCTTCCTGTTCGATTCGGAAGCCTCGTTCCTCGAAGGCGAGCAAATCGTGGATCAAGGCGCGGGGACCCCGCTGGAATTCGTTACCGGCGCAACGGTGAGCCACTACTCGCCGCTCGATCAGTACCTCATGGGCTTCCGCGCGGCGCCGGACGTTCCGAACGTTTTCGTGGTGACGAACCCGAATCCGAACTATTCGCCGCTGTTGCACCCGCCGGCAACGGCCACCAGTTTCGACGGCGTGCGCCAGAGTATCGCGGTCGGCGATGTCGCTCAGGCGATGGGGCGCCGCACCCCGGACTACACCGTGGCGCAGCGCCGCTTCCGTTTCGCTTTCATCTTGCTCGTGCCGCAAGGGGCGCAGCCCGGCGCCGCGCAACTGACCCAACTCGATACTTACCGCCGGCAATTCGAGGAATACTACGCCACTGCCGCCGGCAACAACGCCGCGGCGGAGACCAGCCTCAAGCGCAGTATGAAGCTTTCGCTGTTCCCCGCCGCGGGCGTGCTCGCCGGGACCGTCGCCACGGCCACCCTGGCGCTCCAGACGCCGCCCTCCGCCGGCATGGCGGTGAGCCTCCAGGCGCCGAACGGTCACGCGGCGCTACCCGCATCGGTCACCATTCCCGCCGGGGCCACGAGCGCGTCTTTCACGGTGGCCGGTCTCACGACGGGCGTGGAGGAGGTGAGCGCCACGCCGCCCGCCAACATGCCCTATGAGACGGCGTTCGGGCGCGTGCAGGTGGCAGACGTCTCCATGCTGAAACTCGCGATCGTTTCTGGCGCCCCCTTGGCGCAACCCATCGTAGTGCGGCTCACGGACGCCAACAACCTGCCCTATGTGGGGGCGCGCATCGTGGCCACGGCGTCGGCGGGCGGCAGCGTTACGCCCGCCGCCATCGCGACCGATGCGCGCGGGCAAGCCTCGTTTCAGTGGACGCCGGGCCCCGCGGCCGCCAGCCAATTCACGGCGGCGCTGGACGGCGCGCCGCTGATCGGCGTGACCGCCGCCGCGGGCAGTGCGGCGCCCGCCATCGCCGCGGTGGAGAACGCAGCCTCTGGGGCGCCTGGCTTGGCCGCCGGCTCGCTGGCGATTGTCGAGGGCTTCAATCTGGCGGGTGGCCAGACCACCGCGGCGCAGGGTAGTTGGCCCGTCAATCTGGGCGGCGTATCCGCGACGCTGAACGGGAACCCGCTGCAACTGTTCTACGTGAGCGATACCCAGATCGGCCTGTACGTTCCGCCGGACGCTACGGGAGGCGCCGGTACGATCGCCGTCACTACGCCATCGGGCGCGAAGACCAGCGCCGCGGCGCAGGTTGCGGCCGTCCAGCCCGGCATCTTCCCCGGCGCGGTGTTGCTGGCCGGAACCGCCGTGAGCGCCGAAACCACGGCCGTCCGCGCGGGCGATTACATCGAGATCTACTGCACCGGTCTTGGTCCCACCGTGGCAGCCGGCGGATTGTATCTGACCGTCAATACCCCCACGGTGCTGGTGGGGGCTTCGCGCGCTCAAGTAATCTACAGTGGATTGGCGCCGGGTTTCCTGGGCCTCTACCAGGTGGACGCGCAGGTCCCGCCGGGCCTCGCGCCCGGCCTGCAGCCCGTCACTCTCATGGTGAATCAGTTGGCCGGCAACACGGTGAATATCGCGGTGCAATGATGCTCTCCTGGCTCTTTTCCGATCCGCTCCCGGTGGGGTCGCCCGCCCCGGAGTTCTCGCTGCTAGACGATGCCGGCCGCACGGTGAAGCTCTCCGGCCTGCGCGGCAGGAACGTGGCGCTGGTCTTTTATCCCGGCGACGATACGCCCGGCTGCACGAAACAGCTTTGCGAGTTTCGCGATTCCTGGGAGGCGGTCCACGCGCGCGGAATCGAGGTCTTTGGCGTGAACCCCCAGAACGCGAGGAGCCACGGCCGCTTTCGCGAAAAGTATCGCTTCCCGTTTCCGCTTCTGGTGGACGAGGGCCGTAAGGTGGCGGCGCTGTATCATGCCGGAGGGCCCATCGTGAAGCGCACGGTCTACCTGATCGGACCCGACGGAGCCATCCGTCTCGCACGCCGCGGCATGCCCAAGCCGGCGGAATTACTGGCGGTTGCGGAGCAGGCTTGAGTTGCGCCCCGCCAGGGGCGCCAGAAAGAGCGGGTCGAGTGACGGGGATTGCGCCGCGTCACCCGCATTCCGACGGCGTGCATAATCCAGGTGTCGCATCGGATACATCACTCCCTTGCGTTTCGAGTGTGTGGTCGTGGTCGCCTGGCATTTGTGCCGCCCCTACTGCCATCCACCGCCTAGGGCGCGGTAGAGTTGGGCTACGGACTGCAATTCCAGCATGCGGAGTTGCGAGAGTTGAAGCTGGCCTTGGAAGAGGCTGCGTTGCGCGTCGAGGACCTGGAGGTAGCTGTCCAGACCGCCCTGGTAGCGAAGGGTCGAGAGGCGCGCGCTTTCCGAAAGGGCGTGGACGAGTTGTTCCTGCTGTTCGCGCTGCTCGCGCGTGCGGTCGTGGCCGATCAGGGCGTCGGAGACGTCGCGCAGGGCGCTGTAGACCGCCTTCTGGTAGGTGGCCAGCATTTCGCGCTGCTGGGCTTCCGTGAGGCGCACCTGCTGGCGGGTTTGTCCGGCGTGGAAGATGGGCAGCAACGCGGATGGGCCGATGCTTTCCATGCGCGCCGGACCGGTGGCGATCTGCATCAGCGCGCGGCTCTGCGCGCCCAGAAAACCGGTGAGTTCGATGGTGGGGAAGTAGAGAGCGCGCGCGGCTCCGATCTGGGCATTGGCGGCCACCAGGTTCTGCTCCGCCTGCAGGATGTCGGGGCGGCGCTCCAGAAGGGCGGAAGGCAGGCCCGCGGGCAATTGTGGCGGCAACGGGAACTGTTCCAGCGGCTTGCCCCGGGGCTGAGTGGCGGGCGCTTCGCCTAGCAGCAGGCTGAGCGCGTCTTCCGTCTGGCCCACGCCGCGCTCGGCGGCGGCCATGGCGGATGTGGCCGTGTAGAGCAGTTGCTGGGCCTGGCTCACGTCCAGGCCGGTGGCGGCGCCGCGGTCGTGGCGTAGCGTCATCAAGCGAAGGTTGTCATTGGCGATATCGCGCGTCTTGCGGCTGATCTCCACCTCGAGGTCCTGCTCCAGCAACTGGAAATACGTGGTCATTACCTGGGAAACCAGGGAGACCAGCGCGCCGCGCCGGCCCTCTTCGGTGGCCAGGTACTCCGCGCGCGCGGCTTCCGTCAGGCGGCGCAGGCGGCCCCAGAAATCCAGCTCCCAGGAAAGAGCGGCGCCCACCTGCGTGTAGGTGGCGGCGATTTTCTCGCCCGGCGGAACCGGAAAAGAACCCAAGGTGGAACTGCGCGTCGATTGCCCGAGGGCCTGGGCATCCAGGAAGGGGTATTGGTTGGCGCTCGTGATGCCGAGCGACGCGCGCGCTTCCTGGACGCGCTCGGCGGCGATGCGGAGGTCGAAATTACGGTCGATGGCGGTGGTGACGAGTTGCTTCAGGGTGTCGTCGTTGAAGAGGTCGAACCATTTGGCGCCGGCGATGGAGGCGGCCGATTCGGGCTGCGCCGTGGAGTGGAACTGGGCGGGGAGCGGCACGGCCGGGCGCTTGTAGTTGGGGCCGACAGTGCAGGCGGAGAGGGCCAGAAACAGAATGACAGACGAAAGCGTCTGTCCCATCTTGCAGGCGAGTGGGGCAGGCGCTTTCGCCTGCCAACCGATTTTTTCACGGGTCATTGCGCCTCCTCCTTCAGCGGATTGCGGCGCTCGGCCAGGGTCTGGACCACGATATACAAGACCGGGACGATGAAGACGGCTAACAGGGTGGCGGAGAGCATTCCGCTGAAGACCGCGGTGCCCAGCGACCGGCGCGCTCCGGAACTGGCGCCGGATGAAAGCATCAATGGTGTGACGCCCAGGATGAAGGCGAAACTTGTCATCAGAATGGGACGGAGCCGCAGGCGCGCGGCTTCCAGCGCGGCTTCGCGCACCGTCATGCCGTGCGCGTGGCTTTCTTTGGCGAACTCCACGATCAGAATGGCGTTCTTGGCGGACAGGCCGATCAGCGTTACGATGCCGATCTGCGTGTAGATGTCGTACGGGTAAGATCGCATGTAGGCGCCAAGCAGTGCGCCGAACATGCCCAGCGGGACGGCGAACAGCACGGCCATGGGAATGGTCCAGCTTTCATAGAGCGCCGCCAGGAAGAGGAACACCAGCACGGAGGCAAAGCCGAAAATGGCCGGCTCATTCCCCTGCGCCAGCTTCTGCTGGTAGGTGGTGCCGGTCCACTCGTAGCCGTAGCCGGCGGGCAGGGTGGCGGCGGTCTCCTCCATGGCTTTGACGGCGTCGCCGCTCGAATAGCCAGGCGCGGGTCCGCCCAGGATCTGGATGGTGCGGAACCGGTTGTAACGGTAGATCACGTCGGGACCGGAGGACGGAGTGACCGAAGCGAAGGTTCCAAGCGGCGCCATGACGTCGCCGGCGCCGCGGACGTAGTAACGGTCGATGGCGTCGGCGCGATTGCGGAATTCCGGCTCGGCCTGCACCAGCACCTGCCAGGTCCGTCCGAAGGCGTTGAAGTCGTTGACGTACAGGCCGCCCAGGAAGGTTTGCAGCGCGTTATAGGCGTCCGGGATGGGAATGCCCAACGTTTGCAGTTTGGCTGTGTCCATGCCGACGTCGTAGGTCGGAACGTGGGCGCGGAAGGTGCTCAGGACGCTGGTCAATTCCGGACGGCGGCGGGCGGCGTCCACCAGCGTATCCGCCGTTCGGTTGAGCGACTCGACGTCGCCGCCGGCGCGGTCTTCCAGCATGAACTGAAATCCGCCGGTGGCGCTGAGGCCTAGAATGGGAGGCAGCCCGAACGCGAACGTGAACGTCTCCGGCACGTTGTAGAAGCCGGCCTGGGCGCGCGCCAGGATGGCGGGCAATTGCAGGTCCTTGGACTTGCGCTCGTCCCACGGCTTCAGCGTTGCGATGATGGTGGCGACGTTGGAATTGGCCGTGCCGGTGGCGATGTCCGTGCCGCCGATGGTGAAGTACGTGCCGACTCCCGGCAGGCTGCCGATGACCGACTCGATTTTCCGCGTGGCCACGTCGGTGCGGTCCATCGACGCGGCATCGGGGAGACGGACCGAGACGAAAAACGCTCCCTGGTCTTCGTCCGGCAGGAACCCGGCGGGCAGTACCCGGTAGAGCTGCACCGCGGCCAGCACGACGATGGCCAGCCCGGCCAGGGCCACCGCCGCCCGGCGGCTCAGAAACTTTACCGAGGACAGATACTTCCGGATGGCGTAGCCGAACCCGCGATTGAAGCGGTCGAAAAGGAAGGCCAGGCGACTTCGCTTCTCCTGTTTCGGGCGGAGAATCAGGGCGCTCAGCGCCGGGCTGAGAGAGAGCGCGTTGAAGGCGGACAGCAGCACGGAGACGGCGATGGTGAGGGCGAACTGCTTGTAGATCTGGCCGCTGATGCCGCCCAGGAAGGCCACCGGAATGAAGACGGCGGCCAGGATGAAGGCAATGGCCACCACCGGCGCGGAAACTTCGCTGAGCGCCTGGATGGTGGCTTCGCGCGGCCGCATGCCTTCGTCGATGTGGCGCTGCACGGCTTCCACGACCACGATGGAATCGTCCACCACGATGCCGATCGCCAGCACCAGCCCGAACATGCTGGTGATGTTGATGGTGAATCCGAGAATGGGGAAGAGCGCGAAGGTGCCCACCACCGCAACCGGCACCGTCAGCAGAGGAATCAGGGTGGCGCGCCAGTCCTGAAGGAACAGGAAGACTACCAGAATCACCAGGACGATGGCTTCGAACAGGGTCAGCAGCACGTCATCGATGGCGGCGCGCACGAACATGGTGGAATCGTACGGAACCAGGTAATCCATACCGGCGGGAAAGCTCTTCCTGGCCTGCTCCATGTAGGCGTGGACGGTCTTAGCGGTAGCCGTGGCGTTGGCGCCGGGCGCAAGGTAAATGATGACGTTGGCGGACGGCCGCCCGTTCAGCCGGCTGAAACCGCTGTAGGTCAGTGCCCCGAGGTCGGTATGGCCCACGTCGCGGATGCGCACCATGGAAGCGTCCGGCTGCGCGCGCAGGATGATGTCGTCGAACTGGCTGGGGTCCACGAGCCGGCCCGGCGCGCTCACGGCGTACTGAAAATCGGTCCCTGCGGGCGATGGCGCCTGGCCGATGGAGCCGGCAGGGTTCTGACGGTTCTGGGACTGGATGGCGTTGGAGACATCGGTGGCGGTGAGCCCGAGCTTGGCCATCTTGTCCGGGTTGACCCACACGCGCATGGAATAGGTTTGCGCCGAGCCCAGGCGGGAATCGCCGATGCCGGGAAGGCTGCCCAGTTGGTTCACCAGGTTGATCTGGCCGTAGTTTGCCAGGAAAAGCGAATCGTAGCGATCATCCTTGGATACCAGGCCGACGGCCATCAGAAACGCGCTCGACACCTTCTTGACCACCACGCCCTGGCGTTGCACTTCGGGAGGCAGGCGGGGCAGCGCCACGCTGACGCGGTTTTGCGTCTGCACGGTGGCGGTGTCGGGGTTGGTGCCCAGCTTGAACGTTACCGAGATGGTGATCGAGCCGTTATTGGCGCTATTGGAGAGGTAGTAGAGCATCCCGTCGAGTCCCACGAGTTGTTCTTCGATGGGCTGCGCCACGGTCTTTTCCAGGTCGATGGCGTTGCCGCCGAGGTAGCTGGTGGTGATCTGGACCACCGGGGGCACCACTTCGGGATAGGTGGCGATGGGCAGGCTGGGAATGGCCACAGCGCCCAGCAGTACGATGATCAGGGCGATGACCATCGCGAATACGGGGCGGTCGATGAAGAAGCGCGCCATGGGTTACCGGCCCGCCGCGCGGTAGGGGATCGGGCGGACGAGCATGCCTGGCCGGACGCGAAGCTGGCCTTCGACCACGACGCGGTCGCCCGGTTGAAGGCCCTTGGTGACGATCCACGATTCGCCGGACCGGTCGCCGGTGGTGATGGGGCGCGCCTGCGCCTTGTTGTCCGGCCCCACGACGTACACCGTCTGCATGCTCTGGATCTGCTGCACGGCCCGCTGTGGCACCAGGATGGCGTTCTTGCGGTCTTCCGTCTGAAAACGCACGCGGCCGAATTGGCCGGGCAGCAGCGTATGTTGCGGATTCGGGAAGCTGGCCTGGAGTTCGAGCGTGCCGGTCCTCGGGTCCACCTGGTTCTGGGTGTTCTCGATTCGGCCGTGTTGGGGGAAAGTCGTCTCATCCGCCAGGAGGAGTTCGAGCGGCATCTGGTCGTGCAGGCGCCGTTTGTAGGCCAGGTACTGCGACTCGCTGATCTTGAAACGAACCCAAATGGGGTCGAGTGGAACGATGGTGGTGAGCGGCTGCGCGGCGTTGGGCGTGACCAGGCCGCCGACGGGAACCAGCGTATCGCCCACCAGGCCGGCGATGGGCGCCTGAATCGTTCCGTACTGCAAATTCAGGTTGGCGGTGGCGAGCAGACCGCGCTGCGCGTCCACTTTGCCCTCGGTGGATTGGATCTGGGTCGTGGTTTGGAGCCGCGCCTGGTCCACGTTCGCCTGGCTGGCGCGCACGTTGGCCTCCGATGCGCGGAGGGCCGCGGTTGCCGTATCGAGGTCCTGTTTGGCGGCGGCGTCCTGTTCCACGAGCGGCTTCAACCGCTCGTAGTCCTGCTGCGCTTTGACCAGATTCGCCTGCGCCACCGCCAAGTTAGCCTGGGCCTGCAGGAGCGAAACCTGCTGGCGGGCGTACTGCAAATCCGCCTCGGTCTGTTTGAGGTTGCCGGTGGCCTGCTGGACCGCGGCTTCATAAGGACGGAGATCCAGGCCGTAGAGCGGCTGGCCTTCCCGGACCTCGTCTCCGGGCTTGAACAGCCATTTTTCGATGTAGCCCTCGACCCGGCCGCGCACCTCGACCATGTTGCGCGCATAGGTCTGCGCCGGATACTCCGCGTAGATGGGGACGTCCGCCGCCGCGACCTCCGTCACTTCGACCGGCGGCGGCGCGGGCGCTTGGTTCTGCGCGCGGGTGGAGCAGCCGGCGGCGGCGCAGAGGGCCGCGAGAACGGCGGCACAGACGGATAGCGAAAGCCGATTACTCCTCATAGATGGTTTGATGCTGTGGCTCCTTCGGAAGTGCTGTGTAATTCTCTATTGTGCCCGAAAAGCCGGCGCTGTGGCGAAGCGGCGCCTCCGTACCTCAGTGTTCCGGGAGCCTCCACGCTTCGCCTTCGATAACGCGGCTCGCAGTCCGTGGGACGTAGCGCGCTGCCTGGGTAGCGCGCTTCGACTTCCCGGTCTTCCAGAACACCCGGAGCGCCGGCGAGATCCAATTCCAGTTCGGAGTCCGAGGCGGGAGGGCCCGGCGCGCGAACGGGTTTTTCGGGGGGAGACGGGTTCGTTTCCGAAGGGGTACAAGTGGTTTCATTTTGTTCGAGTTAGGTCTCGAAAATGGGTTCGTTCGGTAATTCCTCCAGGAGATCTTCGAGGCGGACGACGTCGAAGGTGGAAACGGTGAAGCCGTGTTTGCGGGCATTTTGGGCGGAGCGGGCCTTGCCTTGCGGGGTGTGGGGGCCGGTGAACTTGGCGGCATTGGCGCGATTGGCGGCGAGTTGTTCTTGGGAGACGGGGTGTTGGGGGTGCGGCATGCGGTTATCCTTCCGCTTTGAGAAATCACGGCGAGGGGCTTGAGTCTGAAATCCGGCGGGGTCAAGTGATGGAAAGAAAGGGGTTCTTTCGTGGGGCGGGCGGTGATTGAAAAAGGTTTCATCAGTTTCGCGGCGCGCAAATCAGCGGGAAGAAGGACGGGGCTGACC
>OCTA010000534.1_pt1 | contig 35066 bp, 33 predicted proteins | sample 1538991 | NCBI WGS metagenome assembly OCTA01 (sample SAMEA3539302, study PRJEB22396) | soil metagenome | biome: tundra; feature: field; material: soil | place: USA | collected 2010-05 | depth 0.15 m | reverse complement strand
GATCAACAGCCAGAATTCATGCCATTGGTACGAGACTTGCAGGAGTCACCACTAGGGGATCACCGGCCAAGGCGTCACGGCCTAGGGGATCACCGGCCAAGGCGTCACGGCCTAGGGCATCACCGGCCAAGGCGTCACGGCCTAGGGCATCACGGTGAAGGCGACGACGGCTCGGTGGCGCTGCCGAGATCCAGCCCTGCCAACGTCCGGAAGTCGATTCGCTGCGCGCGGCCGTCGCGCCAGGCGAACGCGGCCGGAGTGGTGACCACCCCGGCCCTCACCCCGGACTGGAAGTCCTGCTTGACGCGAGCCAGGATGGCGGTGTCGCGCCGGTCGGCGTCGAAGCGCTCGAGATCGATGCCGAGCGCCTCGGCACGCTGCCACAGGTGAGGGTCCGCCAGGCGAGCCTGATCGGCGAACAGCCGGTCATGCATCTCCCAGAAGTGACCCTGGCGCGCGGCCGCCTCGGCGGCGCACGCTGCCGCCCAGGCGCGGGGGTGGCTGGAGCGGACAGGGAAATGACGGAACATCACCCGCACCCGCACGTCCGAGAGGCGCTGGTGCAGCGTCGCGCAGAACGGGCACTCGAAGTCCGCGTAGACGATCACCAGCGGCGCATCGGCCGGTCCTCGGCAATGATCGGCCGGCGAAGGCCCGGGAACCGGAGCCGAGCCCAGCTTGCTCACGCGCGCTCCCGCAGGCCGACCGCCCGGCGGCGGGGTAGGCCTCGCGTCGCGAGCCCTAGTCCCCGAGCGCGTCGAAGATCAGGTTGGCGCCCGGCAGGTCGCCCGGGGACGCTGCCTGATAGCTCCACTGCACGACGGCGTCAGGACCGGTGATGACCAGAGCGCGCTGCGCGAATCCCCCCGGGTGATACGCGGCGAAGGCTCGGCAGGCCTCCCCTTTGGGCTCGAAGTCCGACAGCTGCTCGATCGTCACGCCGAGCTTCTCGGCGAACGCGGTCTGGGAGTAGGTGGCATCGCAGGACACGCCGTACAGGGTCGCGCCACGGGCGCGGAACTCGTCGAGCACCTCTTCGTAGAGGTTGAGCTGGTCGGTGCAACCCGGGCTGAAGGCAAACGGGTAGAAGACCAGCACGCTGGTCTGTCCCTGGAGGTCAGAGCGGGTGAAATCGGTGCCATCGCCACGCTTGAGCGTGAACTCAGGCGCCGGAGACCCGGCCTCGATCATCGGCGGAGGCCGAGCTCGCGGATCACCGTGCGATAGCGCTCGAGGTCGGAGCGCTGCAGGTAGTTGAGGAATCGCCGGCGCCGGCCGACCAGCATCAGCAGCCCACGACGCGAGTGGTGATCCTTGCTGTGGGCGCGCAGATGCTCGGTCAGCGAGTTGATCCGCTCGGTCAGCAGCGCGATCTGGACCTCGGTCTTGCCGGTGTCAGACTCGCTGTTGCCGTATTGGCTGACCAGCTCCTGCTTTCGTTCCTGGGTAAGCGTCATGCGGCCGATGAGCCTAGCAGAGGGGCTCACTCAGGGCTCGTGGCCCTTGGCTCGGCGCCGTGTGCCGCGCACAGCTGGCGGGTGCGTTGCACGTCTGCCTGGATCTGCTCGATCAGCGCCGCCACGCTGTCGAATTGCAGCTCACCCCGCAGCCGCGCCAGGAAGTCGATTCGCAGCGTCTGGCCGTAGAGATCTAGATCGCGATCGATCAGGTAGGCCTCCACCAGCACCTCGTTACCGCTGCCGAACGTGGGCCGGACACCGATGCTGACCGCCGCGCAGGCCCCATCCGCCCGCGCCGCGTAGACGCCGTGATCCGGACAGGCGAGCGCCGGGACGGGGGCGATGTTGGCGGTCGGGAAGCCCAGCTCGCGGCCGCGCTGGTCCCCTTGGATCACCTCGCCGCGCAGCTGGAACGGGGCGCCCAGCAGAACCTTGGCACGCTCGACGTCGCCGGCCGCCACCAACCGCCGGATGTGGCTGGAGGACACGATCTCACCGTCCACCTCCACGAGCGCCACCACCCGGGTCGCAAACCGGTCGTCGGCAGCCAGCAGGGTGCTGTCGCCGGAGGCGAGGTGGCCGAAGCGGAAGTTGTCGCCGACCGAGATGTGGGTCGATTGCAGCCGTCCCACCAGCACCTGATCGATGAACTCGGCCGGGCTCTGGTGCGCGAAGCCGTCGTCGAAGGGGACCACGACCAGCTCGGCCACGCCCAACTCAGCGATCAGCTCGACCTTGGCCTCCAGGCTCGTGAGCAGCTTCGGCGCAGCCTCAGGTCTGATCACGCTGCGCGGGTGAGGCTCGAAGGTCAGCACGGTGTCGTTACCCCGGATCACCTCGCGGTGGCCCAGGTGCACCCCGTCAAACTCCCCCACCGCCACGCGCCGGGGGCGCGGCTCGGTTTCGCTCAGCATCGTCACTTGCATCGCCTTGAAAGCCTATTGCCCTTGGTCGGGAGGCCTTGGGCCTCAGCGAAAACCGACGATCGGTTTGAGCGTCCCGGCCTCGGCGCCGGGCTCGGCGATCGCGATCAGCCCTTCTGAATCTGTCAGGCGCACGGTGCCCTGGGCCTCTCCCGGCACGGCCACGCCATGGCCGGCTCGGCGCGCCTGGTCGGGATCCAGCTGTACCTCGGGCAGGAAGCGCAGCGCCGTCTGGAGCGGTAGGTGTCGCTGCGGATCGGCGCGCGCGACGTCGAACTCGCCGATCGCGGTCCGGCGCAGCTGCTCGCAGTAAGCGTCGCCGAGGTCGGCGATCAGGCTGCGCACATAGGTCCCGGACGAGCACTCGATCGTGAACGCGCGCCGGTCGCCGTCGCGCCAGCGCTCGTCGAAGCGGTGCACGGTCACCTCGCGCACCGGGAGCTCCACCTCGGTCCCGGCGCGGGCGAGCTGGTAAGCCCGACGCCCGCCGATCTTGATCGCCGAATAGGCCGGCGGCCGCTGGCGCACGCGACCGGTTCCTAGCCTCAGGTCCCCGCTCGGGATCTCACCCGTAACCACGATCTCCCCTTCAGGATCGCCGGTGCTCGAGCGCGCGCCGAACCGAGCGATTGTCTCGTAGGTCTTGGGCAGCGCCATCAGGAAGCGCTGCGCGCGGGTGGCGCGGCCCACCAGCACGAGCAGCAGGCCGGTCGCGAACGGATCCAGCGTACCGGCGTGCCCCACCTTGGTCTTGCGCGGCAGCGTGCGCCGGATCTCGGCCACGACGTCGTGGGAGGTGACGCCCGCCGGCTTGTCATACAGGACGACGTAGTCGCCGGCTGTGCTCAAAGCTGCGCGGCGAGTTGCTCGCGCAGGAACTCCACGAGCTCGGGCTGCGACATCGTGGTGCTGAAGCCGGCCGCGCCGCGGTGACCGCCGCCTCCCTGGGCCCGGGCGATCGCTGACACGTCGATCCGCTCGTTGCCCGCGCGCAGCGACACCTTGCGTAGACCCGGTTGCTCCTTGTTGATGCGATCACGCACGAGCGCTGCCATCGCCGTGCCCCGCACGGCCCGCAGGTGATCCACGACGCCCTCGGAGTAGCTCTCCTGCGCGTCTGACTCGCTGAAGTCCTGCGCCGTCAGCACGGTCACGGTCAGCTGCCCGTCGTCGTAGCGCTCGATGTTCGACAGACCCCGGGCGAGCAACGCAAGCTTGCCGTATGGCACGCCCTCGTACACCCGGCGGTAGATGTCGTGGACATCGACGCCGGCGTCGATGAGCTCGGCGGCCATCAGGTGGGCCTGCTTGCCGGTGTTCTCGTACATAAAACGCCCGGTGTCGGTGATCAGCCCCACGTACAGCGCCTCGGCGATCGTCAGCGTCGGCGAAACCCCGAGCCCTTGCATGAGTCCCCAGACGATCTCCGCCGTGCAGGAGGCCTGCGGGACGATCAGGTTCACGGTCCCGAAGTGGGTGTTGTCGTGATGGTGGTCGATGTCGAGGATGTGCATGCCCGGTAGCTGAAATGCCTCGGCCGGGTTGCGCTCCAGGTTGCCGCAGTCCAGGAACACGATCGTTCGATGATCCATGTCCTCGGGCGGCGAGCTGACCAGACCGTCGAGCGACAGGAAGCGGTATTCCTCGGGCACGGGCAGGTCACGCGCGTCGATGAACATCAGGCAGTCCTTGCCGATCGTGGTGAGGATCTCGCGCATCGCCACGAGCGAGCCCAGCGCGTCGCCGTCGGGGTTCTCGTGCGTGACGACGACCAGCTTCTCGGCTGCGCGGAGCTCGTCCAGCACCCGATCGCGATCTGACCGATCTCCGTTCTCAGCCATCTTTGGGCTCCCGGCCGATCGCCGTCTGGCCCCTGGAGTCCAGCAGCTCGGAGATTCGCATCCCGCGGTCGATCGACGGGTCATATTCGAAGCTGATCGTCGGCGTATGCTTGAGTTTCAGCTCGCTGGCCACACAGTGCTGGAGGAATCCGTGCGCCGAGCGGAGGCCCTCCATGCTCTCCGCTCGCGCCAACTCGTCGCCGAGCACGCTGACGTAGACAATTGAGTGGCGCAGATCTGGGCTTGTCTTGACTCCGGTCACGGTCACGAATCCCACCCGTGGATCCTTCAGATCGCTGGTTATCGCATTGCTGAGGACCGCGCGGACTGCCTCATCAACGCGGCGCATTCGGCCACTCGCCATCCTACCCTCCGCACGACCGTTGGCGTTGCGCGCTCATCCGAGCAGGTCCTCGACGGACGCGACCAGTCGTTGCACCCGTATGCCCTCGGGACAGCGGGCCAGCAGCCAGCGCTCGACGTCGTCGACGACGGCGTTCAGCTTGCGCAGCGAGCCGCCGGTCAGAGCCGCCGTGAGCGTCGCTCGTTGCCACAGATCCTGATGATCGACTTCGGCCACGGCCGCGCCCAGCCGGCCATGCAACTGCGCCTTGATCGAGGACAGGTCCTTGCGCTTGGCCTTCAGGCTGTCGGCGTCAGGGAAGTGAAGCTCGATCACGAGCACGGCGACGAAGCCGCTCCCGGACATCTGCGCGCCGGCTCAGGCGAGCTCGCGCTCGACCTGGCGCGTCGTGTAGGTCTCGAGCACGTCGCCGTCCTTGACGTCGGCGAAGTCCTTGAGGACGATGCCGCACTCGAATCCGCTTGCCACCTCGCGGACATCGTCGTTGAACCGCCGCAGGCTGGCGATCTCGCCGTCGTAGACGACAGTTCCGTCGCGCACCAGCCGCACCTTGGAGCCGCGCGTGATCTTGCCCTCGGTGACGTGCGAGCCGGCGATCGTGCCGACCCGGGAGGCACGGAAGATCTGGCGGACCTCGGCTGAGCCGAGTGTCTCCTCCACCTCCTCGGGGGCCAGCATGCCCTGCATCGCGCTGCGCAGCTCGTCGATCGCCCGATAGATGACGGAGTAGTGGCGAATCTCGACGCCCTCGCGATCGGCCACGGCACGAGCGTCGCCGACGGGCCGAACGTTGAAGGCGAGGATGACCGCGTCCGAAGCGGCGGCGAGCATTACATCGGATTCGGTCACCGCGCCGACGGCGCGCCGGATGACGTTGACCGACACCTCGTCCTGGGGCAGCTTGGCGATCTCGTCCTCGATCGCCTCCAGCGACCCGGCGACGTCGGATTTGATCACCAGGTTGAGCTCCTGGAGCCCGCGCTTGAAGATGTCCTCCAGCGAGACGCGCTTGCCGCTGCGACGCGCGAGTGACTCGGTCTTGAGCCGGGTCGCGCGCTCGCCGGCCAGTTGGCGGGCGCGGCGCTCGTGCTCGACGACGTGCACGTATTCGCCTGCCTCCGGAACGCCGTTGAATCCCAGCACTTCGACCGGCTCGCCCGGCAGCGCCTGGGCGATCCGCTGGCCGAGGAAGTCGTGCATCGCGCGTACCCGCCCCCAGTGCGCGCCGGCGACCAGGGCATCGCCGACCTCGAGCGTTCCGCGGCCGATCAGGATCGTCACCACCGGTCCGCGACCCGGGTCGAGCCTTGACTCGATCACCGTGCCCGAGGCGGCCGTCGCGGGGTTGGAGCGCAGCTCCTCCACCTCCGACATCACGAGGATCGTCTCGAGCAGGTCGTCGAGACCCTCTCGCGTCTTGGCCGACACGTTGACGAATTCGGTGTCTCCTCCCCACTCCACCGGCTGCAGGCCGAGCGCGGTCATCTCGGTGCGCACCCGGTCGGGCTGGGCGCCCTCCTTGTCGATCTTGTTGACCGCCACCAGCATCGGCACGCCCGCCTCCTTGGCGTGGTCCACGGCTTCCTCGGTCTGAGGCTTGACGCCATCGTCGGCGGCGACCACGATCACGGCGATATCGGTCACCTTGGCGCCGCGAGCCCGCATCGCGGTGAACGCCTCGTGGCCCGGAGTGTCCAGGAATGTGACCGTCCGGCCGTCGTGATGGACCTGATAGGCGCCGATGTGCTGGGTGATGCCGCCCGCCTCGCTGGCCGCGACCTGGGTTGACCGGATCGCGTCCAGCAGCGAGGTCTTGCCGTGGTCGACATGGCCCATGATCGTCACTACCGGCGGACGCTCGACGAGGTCTGCCTCGGCGTCGTTGAACTCCGGCTCGGCGATCGTCTCGTCCTCGGAGTGGACGATCTCCACTTCCTTCCCGAGCTCGGCGGCGAGGACCTGGATCGAGTCGTCAGACAGCGTCTGGGTGAGGGTCTTCATCTCCCCCAGCGCCATCAGCTTCTTCATCACTTCGGGCACCGGCACCGACAGATACTCCGCGACATCCTTGACGGTGGAGCCGGAGTTGATCTGTACGGCATTGGGCTCGGCGACCGCGGTGCGGGAGGGGCGCGATTCGGCTTCCTCGTCGTACACGCCACGACGGCGGCGCCCGCGTCGCTGGCGCCGCGGCGGCTGGTTTGACTGCGGCGGACCACCACCGCCGGGGGCCCGGCGCGAAGCTTGGGAGTCGATCACCACGCGGCGCCGGCCGCCGGCGGTGCCCGGCGCCCGCTCGCCCTGCAGCGAGTCACGCGTGGGGCGCTTGTGGGAGGCCTCTGAGCTCGCCGAGCGCTCGCCGCCGTTGCCCATGTCGCTACCGTCAGCTTGAACTCCGTTGGTCTCGGCGGCGCGTGGCGCCGGATCCGGCAGATCGTCAGGCGCCTTGGCCTCCGCTGCCGTTGGGGTCCGGGCACGCGCGGCACCGCCGGCGGAGCTCGCGTCGGCCACAGTGGCCTCGGCAGCCGGAGCTTGAGGCTCGGGGACCGGGGTCGCCGGAGTCTTGGCTGCGGGAGTCTTGGCTGCGGGAGTCTTGGCGGCCGGGGTTTTGGCGGCCGGGGTTTTGGCGGCCGGGGTTTTGGCGGCCGGAGTTTTGGCGGCCGGAGCCTCGCCGTTACCGAGCACGCGCTGCGCGGCTGCCTCGTCGACCGACGACGAGGCAGCCTTGACCTCGAGGCCGGCCGCCTTCAGGCGGGTGAGGACCTCCTTGGCGGGAAGCCCGCGCTCCTTGGCGATCTCGTGCACGCGTTTGTTCATCGGTTAGCAGTCTACGTCGCTTAGGACGCGGCGCCTTCGGGCTCCTGCGCACCGGAGTCGTCCGCGGGCGCCAGCGTAACCCCGTTGCTCACGCCCGAGGCCTGAGTGTCCGCGCCCTCGGCATCACCGGTGCCTTCACCGTCGGGCTCGTTGACCGCCTCGACGTGGTCGGTGTCCTTGCCGGCCAGCGCCTGGTGGGCGTCAATCCCGCAGTAGCGCGAGCCGGGCAGCGCCGCGTTGGGGCAGCGACGACCGTTGGACAGGATCGCCGCGCAGCGGCCCTGGGCCTCCTCCTGCTCATAGCCGTGCTCGGCCTCCTCGGCGGCGAACTCGGTCTCGGAGCGGATGTCGATCCGCCACCCGGTGAGTCGGGCGGCGAGCCGGGCGTTCTGGCCCTCCCGCCCGATCGCCAGTGACAGCTGATCGTCGGGAACGATCACCGTCGCCTGCTTGCCCGCGTCATCGACCAGCACCTCGCGCACACGGGCGGGCGACAGCGCCTTGGCCACGAACCGGGCCGGCTCGTCGTTGTAGGGGATGATGTCGATCTTCTCGCCGCGCAGCTCGGAGACGACCATCCGCACACGCGAGCCGCGCGGCCCCACGCAGGCGCCGACCGGATCGACGCCATCGACATGGGAGACGACGGCGATCTTGGAGCGGTAGCCGGGCTCACGCGCGACGCCGGTGATCTCCACCAGGCCGTCGGCGATCTCGGGCACCTCGAGCTCGAAGAGCGACTTGATCAGCTCAGGGTCACGGCGCGAGACGATGATGCTCGGGCCCTTGGTCGAGTTGGAAACGTCCTTGATCACGGCCTTGATCCGCTGCGAATGGTCATAGCGCTCGCCCTCGACCTGCTCGGACTTGGGCAGCAGCGCCTCGACGCGTTCGCGCAGCTGCACCAGCGTGTAGCGCGAGTCGGACTGCTGCACGATGCCGGTGATCAGCTCGCCGACGCGGTCGCGGTACTCCTCGAACATCATGTCGCGCTCGGCCTCGCGGATCCGCTGCAGGATCACCTGCTTGGCGGTCTGGGCGGCGATCCGGCCGAAGTCGTGCGGCGTGACGTCCTCGACCTCGATCTGGTCCTCGTACTCCTTGAGCTTCTCGAGGTCGATCTCGGGCTCGGGCGGCTCGCGCATCTCCCCCGTCTCGGGGTCGACGGTTGGCTGCTGGTCAGTGGTTGCCTCGACCAGCAGCTGCTCCTCCAGCTCGGGCGGGATCTTCAGCTCCCAGACAATGAAGTCGCCGCTGTCGCGGTCCATCTCGACCTTGGCGTAGGGCGCTGACCCCGGCGTCTTCTTGTAGGCCGACAGCAGCGCGTCCTCGAGCGCCTCCATCAGCTTCTCGTGGGAGATGTTCTTCTCGGCGGCGAGGCCCCTGACGGCCTCCACGATCTCCTTGGACATGACTCAGTCTCCGGGTACGAGGTTGGAGCGAACGATCTGTTCGTAGGGGATCGTGACTACACCGTCTCCGGCCGCGATCGTGACATCCCGTTCCGAGGCGCCGACCAGCTCGCCGGTCAGCTGCTTGTGGCCATCCCGCGCATCGCGCAGGCGAACGCGCGCATGGCGGCCGAGAAACCGCGCGTAGTGGGTCGGCTTGGTCAGCGGCCTGTCCGAGCCGGGCGAGGACACCTCCAGCGAATACCGCTCGCGATACTCGTTGAGATGCCCGGAGACCTGCTCGCAGAGAGCGACCGTCACGCCGTCAGGATGATCGATGAACAGACGCAGGGTAGAGCCTGAGACGACCTCCACCAGCAGCACCTCGACCTCTGGCTGCACCGCGGCGAGCCTGTCTTCGATCTCAGTCTGGAGTGCACTCACGATCTCCTCCGTCATAAATCTCAATAAAAAAAGCGGGCGAGCGCCCACTTTCCGCACTACCACCGGGCGGCGCCCGGTGCGAAAGCTGTGAAGCTGAGGGTAGCACCGTAGGCGCGGCGTTGACGGCGTCGCCGTAACGCCTCAGTGCCCCTGCGCCTCCGACGCCCGAGCCCGGGCCCGGTCGCGATATGCGCGGTAGTCATGCCGTCCCGGCTGCAAGCACGCCGCCAGCGCCAGCGGCATACGGGCCTCGGCGTGGCGGCCCAGCATCTGCAGCGAGCGTCCCAGGCAAAAGAGGGCGAAGTCGTTCGTCGGAGCCCGGTCGATCACGGCCTGGAACTCCCGCGCGGCCTGCTCATAGCGCTGGGCGTGAAACAGCGCACGGCCCAGGGCCTCCCGGATCGAGCTCTTGTCCGGAGCGAGATCCCGCGCGCGCGAAAGCGGGACCGTGGCCTGGTGGTGATGTCCGGCCTCCAGCAACTCGGTGCCGCGGCAAAACAGCTCATAGACGTCTTCCATCCCGACTATTTTAAACCGCCCGGCCGGCATCCTCGTCAAGGCCGGCGGCCGGTGGCGCGCAGCGGCGCGGGCCGCGGCGGCAGCGCCCACAGGGCCCGCAAGCGTCCGATCGTCCCCAGACCGAAACGCAACTGGGCCCGCAGCGCGCGCCGCTGGGAGGCGGTGGGTAGCTCGGCGCGGCCTCCGAACCTGGCCAGGCGGATGGCGCGGACATACTCCGCCGCTGACGGCGAGGAGCGAAACTGCCGCTCCAGCGACGCCAGTGTGACCTCGGCCGAGGCCGGGCGACCGCTGCGCGCCAGCGCGCGCTCCAGTTCGGAGACCAGCTGCTCGGCCGTCCGCGGGGCCCGCATCAGCATCACGCCGAACCCGCCCCCGGCGGCCAGCAGCGCGGCGCCGAGGATGATCCACAGCGGACTGAGCCCGTGAGCGGCGGAGGCATGCACCGTGCCCGCGGCCGCGGGCGCCGGCGTCTCGGGTCGGCGCCCCGCGTGTCCGAGCGCCGAGCCCCCGCTCGGGAGCGTCTTGAGGATCGGCAGGATGCCCTGGCCGCCGCGGGCTGGAGCCGCCTTCGGCGTCGGGTCAAAGCGGACCCAGCCGTACCGCGGAAACCACACCTCCACCCAGGCGTGAGCGTCGAGGTCAGAGACAACGAACTCGTGGGCGGCCTGGTCGTAGATTCCCGACGTGAAACCGGCCGCGACCCGCGCGGGGAGTCCGCCCATGCGCAGCAGCATCGCCATCGCACCGGAGAACTGCTGGCAGTAGCCGATCTTGTCCTTGAACAGGAAGCTTTCGAGCGGGTACTGGCGTACCGGCGGGTTCTGGTCGTACCGAAAGCCCTTGGACAGGTAGGTCTGCACGCTGGCTACGAACTCATACGGTGTCGCGGCGCGCTGGGCGAGCCTTCGCGCCAGGGCGTAGGCACCCGCGTAGGGCGATGAGATGATCGCTGCGCTGCCCGGCGGGCTGGAGGCGGAGACCTGCGTCTGCACCGCCCGGCCCGAGTGAAACGGGGCGAACTCAACCTCCGGCGCCAGCCCGATCGCCTTTGTCGTCGTGGGTAGCTCGATCGTCCGGTAGGCGGCCAGCCGGCGGTTGGGGTAATGACCCACATCGTCGGTCAGATCGGCCGCCGTCGGATGCGGTGAATACGCTCTCACCCGATAGCTGGCGCCCGGGCCCAAGGTCTGGCCGGCGATCCAGGTGCCGGCGCTTTGGCCGGCCAGGGCGCCGCCCCGCAATGAACCGCCCGACAGCGATTCCGGCTCGTCCGCATAGCCGGCGGCGATCACATCGGAGGTCGTCATCCCCTGAATCGTGACCCGCAGCTCGTGAGTCCACATCGCCAGTGCCTGAGGCTCAGGCTGGGGCAGCGCCACCTCGGTGGTCTGCGGATTGGGCTGAGGACTTGCGACCCACGCGGTCCCGTTGAACAGGTCCAGGTCCTCGGCCTTCCAGTAATCGCCCTGGGCGGCCTGCACGTCGAGCACCTGGTGCCCGGTATGCGGCCAGTTCAGCGGCCCGTAACTCTGGTTCCAGTCAAACGAGTCGAGCTTGACCGAAACCAGCGATCCGGCCCAGGCGCGGTAGTCGATCCACGGCCGGTGCTGGTCCAGCGAGGGTGCGGCGATCGCGGCCAGCACCCCGGCCACGGCCACGAGGGCCACCGCCCCTCCGGCCGCTGGGCGGCGCACGCGCTCGCCCCACATGAACGCGGCGATCAGCGCGAACAGGGCCAGGCCCTGCAGGTAGGGAAGCTGGGGGCGCACCAGGGTCGACGGGACGACCGCCAGCGCTGTCAGCGGAAGGGCCACCGTCGCCCGGCGCAGGTCCCCCAGGGCGCGGGGAGCGAACGCGAGCACGATCGCTGCGTCGAGCAGCAGCACCCCGGCCCCGAGCACGATCACCACCCGCACCCAGCGCCCGGCGCCCAAGTAGGGCACGAGCACGCTGGGCAGCACTGACAGACCGCGCCCGATTCCCCGGGATGTGACCGCGATCCGCTCGTGCACGATCCAGGCCAGCGGCACGCCGGCGATGGCCAGCGCGCCGAGCCCGGCGATCAGCGCCAGTACCACCACCGCCGGCGCACTGACCTCCCGCAGCAGATGCCCGGCGCCCGCCAGCGCCACTGCCACCGCCACCAACCCCACCAGCCGCCACCATGGCACCGGATCGAGCAACGTCGCCCAGCGGACGACACCGTAGAGCGCCAGCGCGGCAAAGCTGGCCAGACGCAGCCAGACGCGCGGGGCGGCGACCTCGACGCGCGAGGTTTCCCCCGACAGCGGCCGGCCCGCGCGGGCGTCTAGCACCGCGATGCCGGCGGCGGCGCTCATGCCGCGCCCGCCCGGGCGCTGACGCGTGAGTTGGCGCGGCGCGCGCCAAGCACGAAGCCACGACAGCCGGCCACCTCGAAGCTGGCCACGGGTGTCTTGCGCATGCCCCACAGCTTGCCGTCGCCGAGGCTTTCCACCGGGACCACTAGCGTTGCGCTGCCGCGCGTCATGCTGGCCAGCTGTGCGGGCAGCCGCTCGAGCGGCTGCGCGGCAACATAGAACACCGGGCCGAGGCGGCCGCCGAGGATTCCGAGCGCCGGCGGCCGGGTGTCTGGACCGCCCTGCACCAGCGCGAGCCGGACGTGCGCCGCCGGCCAGTTGGACAGCTTTGGGTCGATCGAGGTCACGCGGCGCTCGCCGGGGAGCAGCAGCCCGCAGCCGCCCACACGGGCCAGCTCCAGCGTCATTGATGCCGCCGCCCGCACGGCCGCATCGAGCAATTCGATCGGCCCCGGGCCGCGCGCGTCCAGCACCACCAGCGGACGCGCGTCACCGTCTGACCGCAGTCGGCGCTCCAGCAGCCCGGCTCCCCTGGCGACCGCCGGCCAATGGATCCGCGATGCCGAAGTCCCGGGCCGGTAGGGCCGCAGCCCGTCGATGTCGACCGCGGCGAGCGCGTCTGAGCGAGTGTCGCCGTCAGGCTGCTGCGAGCTACGGCCACGGTCCCCGCGCAGCCACCGGACCCGCTCGGTGCGCGGGAGCACCAGCAGCCGCTGCGCGGGCGCGGGGTCCACCCTGACCACGCGCGCCAGATCCAGCGGATCGTGCACGACCAGCGACGGGGGCGCCAGCGTGTGCAATCCGCGGCGGGGGAAGCTGGCGACGATCCGTACGTTCGCGCTACGGGCGCCGACGAGCAGTGCGAGTGGCCCGCTGAGCGAGATCGGCCTCCCCGCCAGCACATCGTGCACCTCGGCACCCGGCAGACCGAGCAGACCCCGGCGCACTTGGATCGTGGCCTCCAGTGGCTCGTCCTCGATCACGCGCTCGGCCTGCAGGCTGCGGCTCGCCACGGCCCCATGCGCGCTGGCCCACACCCAGGCGGGGGCGGCGAGACCGATCGCGGCAAACGCGACCCCGGCCACGAACAGCGGTGCCGCGTCGAACAGGTACGCGATCAAGGTCATGCCAGCGCCGAGCGCGGCGACGGCGCAGGCCCGGCCGGCCGAGCTCGCCTGCGTGGGCATCACAGCGCCCGGATCGAGGAGACCGCGTCGGCGATCACGGCCTGCGCCCCGTCGCGCGGAGTCTCCGGAGACAGTACGAGCCGGTGGGCGAGCACGGGGGCAGCCAGCGCCTGGACGTCGTCGGGCAGGGCATGGTCGCGGCCGTCCAGCATCGCATGTGCCTTGGCGGCGCGGAGCAGCATCAGCCCCGCGCGCGGGCTGGCACCGAGATCAACCCGAGGATCCTCGCGTGTGCGCCACAGCAGGCGGACAATGTAGTCGCGCAGCGGCTCGGATGCCTGCACCCGAGCGGCGGTGTCCTGGGCCGCCAGCACCTCCGCCGCCGTGGTCACCGGGGTGAGCGTCAGCACGCGATCTCCCGCCTCATGCGCGGCCAGCATCCCCGCCTCAGCCGCGCGATCGGGATAGCCGAGCGAGATCCTGACCATGAAGCGATCCACCTGGGCCTCGGGTAGCGGGTATGTCCCCTCGTACTCGATCGGGTTCTGCGTGGCGATCACCAGGAAGGGGCGCGCCAGTTCGTGGCTGTGGACGTCGACGGTCACGCGGCGCTCCTGCATGCACTCGAGCAGGCCGGACTGCGTCTTGGGCGAGGCCCGGTTTATCTCATCGACCAGGACGATGTTGGCGAACACCGGCCCGGGGCGAAACTCGAACCGCTGCTCGCGCTGGTCATAGACGTTGGTGCCCACCACGTCGGCGGGCAGCAGATCCGACGTGCACTGCACCCGCGCGAATTGGCAGTCGATCGAGCGAGCCAGCGCCCGGGCCAGCGCTGTCTTGCCAACGCCCGGGTTGTCCTCCACCAGCACGTGGCCCTCGGCGAGCAGCGCCACCAGCAGATGCTTCAGCGTCTGCTGCTTGACCTGGACCGCGCTCGAGATGTTGGCGGCCAGCCGCCGGGCGAGCGCGGCGAACGCCTCAGATTCGTGCGGCGCTACGGGAGTCTGCTCGGGAGGTTCTATTCGCTTGCTCCTTTCCAGCTCGCAGGCGCTGGACTTCCTGCAGCACAACCGCCGCTACTCGCTCCTTGGCGGCCCTGGGCACGTCCCGGGCGCCGCCGTCGGCGGTCAGGATCGTGACCTCATTCTCCCCGGCGTCAAAGCCGATCCCGGGCCGGGAGATGTCGTTGACGACGACCGCATCAAGGTCCTTTTTCTCCAGCTTGTCGCGTCCGTAGCGCAGGGCGCCCTCGCCGTGCTCGGCGGCAAAGCCGATCAGGATCTGCGCTGTCCCCGTCCCACCCACCCGCCGGCGGGCGGACAGGCCGCTGAGCACGTCCTCGGTGCGCTCGAGCTCGATCGTGGGCGCGCCAGCGTCCTTCTTGAGCTTGTTCGCCGCCGGATGACGGGGACGGAAGTCGGCCACCGCGGCTGACATCAACAGGACGTCGCACGCGTCGAACTCCCGCTGGCAGACCTCGGCAAGCTCAGCCGCGGTGCTGACCGGCACCACGCGCACGCCCGGCGGGGCCGACAGCGAGACGTTGGCGGCCACGACGGTGACCTCGGCCCCCAACTGCGCGGCCGCGCCGGCCAGAGCGAACCCCATCCGGCCTGAGGATCGGTTGCCGATGTAGCGGACCGCGTCGATCGGCTCGCGGGTGCCCCCGGCCGTGACCAGCACGCGCACGCCTGACCATTGACCCGGCGCCGGCGTGTCCATGTCTGGCCCCCCGGTCTCAGCCTGGGTCCCGGTTGCTCTAAGCAGCGCTTCACACGCCGCCAGCAGCGCGGCAGGCTCGGCCATCCGGCCGATCCCGTGCTCGCCGTGGGAGGCGAGATCCCCCTCCCCCGGGCCGATCACCGTGACACCCCGCTGGGCCAGCAGCTTAAGGTTGGCCGCGGTGGCGGGGTGGCGGTACATACGGTCGTTCATCGCGGGCGCGACCGCCACGGGGCAATCGGCCGCGAGCGCGGCCGTCGTCACCAGATTGTCGGCGTGGCCGTGAGCGAGCTTGGCGAGCGTGTTGGCGCTCGCCGGGGCGATCAGGTAGACGTCGGCGCGCTGCGCGAGCGCCAGATGGCTGATCGGCGCGCGGTCGGGGGCCGGCTCGCCCGGATAGGCGCCAAGCAGCGGATCGCTGTCGAACTCCCCGCATAGCACCGGCGCTCCCGTGATCCCCTCAAACGACGCGACCCCGACAAAGCGCCGGCTCGCCCGAGTCTGGATCACGCGCACGGTGTGACCAGCTTTGATCGCCAGCCGCGCGGTCTCAAGCGCCTTGTACGCCGCGATCCCGCCGCTCACGCCGAGGAGCAAACGGGACACGCGTTTGGCTACCGGTAGTGGTACTTGATCTTGCCCTGAGCGACCTCCTCCAAGGCGATCGTCAGGTAATTCTTGGAGCGCGTATCAACCATCGGCGGCGGGAACTCGTCAAACGTCCCTTCGCCTAGGTTGTGATAGTAGGAGTTGATCTGGCGCGCGCGCTTGGCGGCCACCAGAACGCTCGCGTAGTCAGAGTCGACGTGCTCGAGCAGCTTGTCGATGCGGGGAGAGATCAAGGTGCGTGTCCTTGGTTGGGTGTATCTAGGTTAGCGGTCCCAGCGATGACGATCTGCGCCAGCTCGCTGGTGGCCTGCTCCAGGCGATCGTTGACAACAACGTGCGTGAACTCGGGCTGGGCCTCCAGCTCTCGCTCCGCGGTTGCCATCCGTTCGTCGATGTCGTGTGGCGCGTCGGTTCCGCGGCCGACCAGCCGCGCGCGCAGGGCTTGGCTGGAAGGCGGCGCGATGAACACCGCGACGGCCTCGGGCATCGCGTGACGGATCTGGCGCGCGCCCTGGACTTCGATCTCAAGCACGACCGGGGAGCCGTCGGCGATCCGGCGCTCGAGCTCGGAGCGCAGCGTCCCGTAGCGGCGGCCCGAGTACATCGCATGCTCCACGAACTCGCCCGCGCCGGCTCGCCGATCGAACTCCTCGTCGCTCATGAAGTGGTAGTCGGCGCCGTCGCGCTCGCCGGGCCGTGGCGCCCGGGTGGTGGCCGACACTGACAGCTCCAGGCCCGGCACGCGTTCCAGCAGGCCGCGGATCAGTGTGCCCTTGCCGACGCCCGAGGGCCCGGTGATCACGAACACTTTGGCCACCTGGCGTCAGCGCGGGCGGCGGTTCAGCGGCGGCGCATGAACGTCACCAGCTCGTCCCGCTGACGCTCGGAGAGCCCGCCGAGCGTCTTGCTCGGGGAGATCCTGCATTGCGACAGGATCTTGTTGACCTTAACGCGCCCATACTTGGGCACCGCCAGCAGCAGGTCGAACACCTTGGCGGTCAGCAGATACTCGGGCGGCTCCAGCAACAGCTCGTGGATCGGCTGGCGCCCGGCCTTCAGATCGCGCTTGAGCTGGGCCCGCCGGCTGCGGACGTCGTTGGCGCGCTGGAGAGCCTCCATCCGCTGCACCAGGGAGCGTTCGGGCGCAGCGAGAGTCTTGGCGAACGATTCACTGACCGGCGGCATGGGCGGCGACTATACATCTTGCGGCCAGGCGATCAAGCCAAACCCCCCTAATTCGACTCGACCTCAACCTGAGCTTCAGCATTGTCGAGACTAGTTGCGAGGATTTCGAGTGTTTGCAGGGTCTTTTACGTGCTGTTCGTTACTTTGCCCGTTTGTGGTCGATCGGTCCTCAACCGGGCCAGGCACCGAGCTTCAGATCGTCATCATTTGCCAGGCGCCGGCTCAGATCCGCCGCTACCTCAGCGCCGGCCGCGGGATTGCGGAAGCTCTCGGTTCCGACGGCGACCAGCGTTGCGCCCGCGCGCAGCATCGCCAGCGCATCAGCACCGCTCTGGATCCCGCCGATCCCGATCACCGGAACCTCGACCGCGGCGCAGACGGCGTAAACCTGGGCCAGCGCCACGGCGCGGATGGCCGGACCCGAGACGCCGCCGGTCACACCCCCCAGCCAGGGTTCGCCCGAGTGCGGATCAAGCGCCATCCCGCGGATCGTGTTGATCAGCGACAGCGCGTCGGCGCCGGCCTCCTGCGCGGCGCGCGCCACCGCGACCACATCGTTGGCGTTCGGCGTCAGCTTGACGATCAGCGGCTTGGCGGTCATCGGCCTGACGTGAGCCAGCAGTCGTGCAACCTCGATCGGGTCGGCGCCGATCAGCAATCCGGTCTCGACGTTGGGGCAGGAGACGTTGAGCTCCAGGGCCGCGACCTCGTCGCGTGCCGAGAACGCGCTCACGAGCTGTCCGACCTCCTGGCGGCTGAAGCCCATCACGTTGACGATCAGCGGCACCGGGAGCGCGGCGAGTTCCGGCAGGTCGTGGGCCAGGTACCCGGACAGCCCCTTGTTCGGCAGTCCGATCGAGTTGATCATCCCGGCGGCCAGCTCCCACAGGCGCGGTGGCGCGTTGCCCTGCCGCGGGGCCAGCGTGACCGTCTTGGAGACAAAGGCGGCAAACGGGAAGCGCTCGATCAATGCCGGGCCGAACGCGACCCGGGCGGCGATTGCATCAAAGGTGCCCGAGGCGTTGATCACGGGATGCTCCAGCGTCAGCCCGCAGAACTCGACGCTCAATGTCTGACCGTCCACGCCGCGGCGTTGTCGAGCTGCGTGGCGTCGAGCACCGGCCCCTCGACGCACAGCCGCACATAACCGCCCCGGGTCGCGACCACGCAGCCAAAGCACGCGCCGAACCCGCAGGCCATGCCCGACTCCAGCGCGAGCTGGGCGGGAACGTCGTGCCGGGCGCACAGCCGGCGGACCGCTTCCAGCATTCCCGGCGGGCCGCAGGCGTAGACCTCGACCGCGGGACGGCGGGCCAGCTCTGCCTCCAGCAGGTCGGTCACCAGGCCCTGATGGCCCACGCTGCCGTCATCGGTGGCCAGGCGGGCCCCGCTGAGCAGCAGCGAGCCCTGGGCATGCGGGGCGTCGCGGAATCCAAGCAGTGCAGTCGTGTCCAGTCCCAGCTGGTCCTGCCAGATCGCCAGTGGCGCGATCCCCACCCCGCCGCCGACCAGCAGCGGACGCCGCTGATCACGCGGGGCGGCGAAGCCAACGCCGAGTGGCCCGACCAGCCGCAGATCCTCTCCGGCCTGCAACTCACACAGCCGCCTGGTCCCCGGCCCCACGTCCTCGATCAGGAACTGCAGCTCGCGCCCCGAGCTCGACGCGCGCATGACGCTGAACGCGCGGGGCAGAAACGGCCGCTCGTCCTCCCCCGCCCCCCAGCGCGCCCGGGCGCTGAGCATGTAGAACTGGCCGGCCTGCGGCCGTGGTCCAATGCTGTCGGTGACCCGCAGGACCACGTAGGCGCCGTGCTCCTCACGGGCGGCAACGCGGGCAGTCCGGCGGCCGAACGGGGCGGTCACACGCGCCGGACTCACCGCACCTCGCTGCGGTGGAGCCTTTGCGGCGAGACCACCTCGGTCACACGCGCCGGACTCACCGCACCTCGCTGCGGTGGAGCCTTTGCGGCGAGACCACCTCGGTCACACGCGCCGGACTCACCGCGCCTCGCTGCGGTGGATCTCCTGCAGCGAGACCACCTCAGGCGCTCCGCGCCGAGCCGAGGCGATCGCGCGGGCGGCGGCCATCCCGCCGGCCATCGTCGTGATGCACGGGACCCCGCTCGCGATCGCCGCTGAGCGGATCTCGTATCCGTCGGTGCGGGCGCCGGTGCCGATGGGCGTGTTGATGACCAGGTCGACCTCGCCGCGCTCGATCCAGTCCACCACGTGAGGCGAGCCCTCGCCGATCTTGTTGATATCCCGGGCCGGGATCCCCATCCGACGAAACGCCTGCGCGGTCCCGCGGGTGGCGACGATGTCAAAGCCGAGGTCATGCAGCGAGGTGGCGATCCCGGTCGCCGCCGGCTTGTCGCCGTCGGCCACGGTTATGAACACGGTGCCCCGGTCGGGCAGCTTGAACCCCGCCGCCGCCTGCGCCTTGGCAAACGCGGTGGGGAAGTCCCGCGCGATGCCCATCACCTCGCCGGTGGAGCGCATCTCAGGTCCGAGCAGCGAATCGGCGCCGGCGAAGCGATCGAACGGGAGCACAGCCTCCTTGACGCACACGTGCCCGTTGGTCGGGTCGGCGGGCAGGTTCAGCTCGGCCAGGCGCCCGCCGAGCAGGATCTGGCAGGCGAGCCTGGCCAGCGGCAACCCGATCGCCTTGGACACGAATGGCACCGTGCGCGACGCCCGCGGATTGGCCTCGATCACGTGCAGTCCGTCCACGCCGTGGATCGCGAACTGCACGTTGAGCAACCCGACCACCCCCAGCGCGCGGGCGATTCCGACAGTCTGTGCGCGGATCTTGTCGAGCATCTCCTCGCCAAGCGCGTGCGGGGGCAGCACGCAGGCCGAATCGCCCGAGTGGATCCCAGCCTCCTCCACGTGCTGCATGATGCCCGCGATCCAGACCTCCTCCCCGTCGCACAGCGCATCGACGTCGACCTCGATCGAGTCCTCCAGGAAGCGATCCAGGTAGATCGCGGTGCCGGCCTCGGGCCCGGCGCGATCGAGATAACCCCGCAGTCCGTCGACGCTGTAGACGATCTCCATCGCGCGGCCCCCGAGTACGTAGCTGGGGCGCACCAGCAGCGGGAAGCCGACTTCCGGGGCGCGCTCCAGCGCCTGCTGCGCGTACGAGGCCGTGGCGTAGGAAGGCGCCCGGTAGCCGAGCCGGTCCAGCAGCGCGCCGAATCGGGAGCGATCCTCGGCCAGGTCGATCGCATCGATGCTGGTGCCGAGCACACGGACTCCGGCCGCGTGCAACCCGGCGGCGAGCTTGAGCGGCGTCTGGCCGCCGAACTGCACGATCACCCCTTCGAGCATGCCGCCCGAATGGCCGTTCGCATCATCCACCTGGTTCTCCACTTCGCAGACCGCCAGCACGTCCTCCAGCGTCAGCGGCTCGAAGTAGAGCCGATCAGAGGTGTCGTAATCGGTGGAGACCGTCTCCGGGTTGCAGTTGATCATCACCGCGTCGCGGCCGTGCTCCCGCACGGCTTGGGCCGCGTGCACGCAGCAGTAGTCAAACTCGATCCCCTGCCCGATCCGGTTGGGCCCCGAGCCGAGGATCACGACGCTCGGACGCTGGCCACGGCGGACCTCGTGACTCGGTCCCCCCCGCCCCGCGCGCCCGGGGCGCTCCCAGCCGGAGTAGTAGTAGGGCGTCTGGGCGGCGAACTCAGCCGCGCAGGTGTCGACGGACTTGAACGTCCGGACTCCGGCAAACGGCGCCTGCGGATCGGCGGCGAGCTCTGACAGCTCCCGCAGAAACCAGGGATCGATGCTCGTGACGCGATGCAGGTCCTCGATGCCAGCGCCCCGGCGCAGCGCCTCCAGCAGGTGGTCGAAGCGCTCGGCACCCGGCTCGCCGGCGCGCTTGAGCAGTTCGTCGTCGTCGGCGGGAAACACGGCCCGGGTGTCAAGCTCACGTGAGCGCAGCGCCTTGGCGAACGCCTGCTTGAACGTGCGCCCGATGGCCATCGCCTCGCCGACTGACTTCATGTGCGTGGTCAGACCGGCCTCGGCGCCGGGGAACTTCTCAAACGCGAACCGCGGCCACTTGACCACGCAGTAGTCGATCGCCGGCTCAAAGCTCGCCGGCGTGGCCAGCGTGATGTCGTTGGGGATCTCCTGCAGCGTGTAGCCGACCGCCAGCCGAGCGGCGATCTTGGCGATCGGAAAGCCGGTCGCCTTGCTGGCCAGCGCACTCGAGCGCGACACCCGCGGATTCATCTCGATCACGACGATCTCGTCGGTCTCCCGGTTGACGGCGAACTGGACGTTGGATCCCCCGGTCTCGACTCCCACCGCGCGGATCACGGCGATCGCCTGATCGCGCAGCGCCTGATACTGCTGGTCGGTGAGCGTCTGCTGGGGGGCGACGCAGACGCTGTCGCCGGTGTGCACGCCCATCGGGTCGAGGTTCTCGATCGAGCACACGATCACGACGTTGTCCGATGCGTCGCGCATCACCTCGAGTTCGAATTCGCCCCAGCCAAGGACCGATTCCTCCAGCAGCACCTGCCCGATCGGCGAGGCGGCCAGGCCGGCGCCGACGACGCGCTGCAGATCTGACTCGTTGTAAACGACGCCGCCGCCAGCGCCGCCGAGCGTGAACGCGGGCCGCACGATCGCCGGCAGGCCGATCTGCGCCAGCGCATCGCGGGCGTCCTGCACGCTGCGGGCGATCGCGCTGCGCGGGACGCGCAGGCCCGCCGCGGTCATCGTGTCGCGAAAGCGCTCGCGGTCCTCGGCGCGATCGATCGCTTCGTAATCGGCGCCGATCAGCTCAACTCCGTAACGTTTCAGCGTCCCGTCCTCATGCAGCGCCTTGGCCAGATTGAGCGCGGTCTGCCCGCCGAGCGTGGGCAGCAGCGCATCGGGACGCTCGCGCTCAATCACCTGCGCTACCGGGCCGGGCAGCAGCGGCTCGATATAGGTCCGGTCGGCGACCTCGGGGTCGGTCATGATCGTGGCCGGATTGGAGTTGACCAGCACAACCTCGTAGCCCTCTTGGCGCAGCACCCGGCATGCCTGCGTGCCCGAGTAGTCGAACTCGGCTGCCTGGCCGATCACGATCGGGCCCGATCCGATCAGCAGGATCCTATGCAGGTCGTCCCGTCGGGGCATCAGAACGACCTGCCGATGTCGTCGCGCCGGGGCATTACGGCGAGCCGGTCGGACCGCGCGAGACGAAATCACCAGGCCGCGAGGCCTGATTCTTGATCTTTTGGCCGTTTATCTCCTCGATGAACCGGTCGAACAGGTACAGCGAGTCGTGGGGTCCGGGGCCCGCCTCGGGGTGGTACTGGACCGTCGCGCCGGGGACGTCGCGCAGCGTCAACCCCTCGACGGTGCGGTCATAGAGGTTGATGTGGGTCAGCTCGGCGGCGCCGAAGTCGGTCTCCCAGCGGACCGCCTGATCGCGGTCGATCGTCCGCTCGCCGTTGGGTCCCAGGACGGCGAACCCGTGGTTCTGGCTGGTGATCTCGGTCCGACCCGTCGTCAGGTCCTTGACCGGGTGGTTGGCGCCGTGATGGCCGAACGGGAGCTTGAAGGTCTGAAGGCCGACCGCCCGGCAAAGCAGCTGATGGCCGAGGCAGATTCCGTACACCGGACGCTTTCCCACCAGGTCGCGGACTGTCTGGACGATCTGATCCAGCGCGGCGGGGTCACCGGGTCCGTTGGCCAGGAACACCGCGTCGGCGCCTCCGGCGAGCAGCTCGGCCGCACCGGTCGTGCACGGATGAAGCTCGATCGTCGCCCCTCGCCGGCGGAGGTTGCGCAGGATCGAGAGCTTGACCCCGGTGTCGATCATCGCGATTCGCGGGCCGGGTGGGGCCGTTTCATCGCCGTCGAGGACCACCATCTCGGTCGGGGTCACGGCGCGGGCCAGGTCGCGGCCGGCCATCGGCGGCTCACCGGCGATCAGGATCTCGGCGCCGCCCGTGGCCACATACGCCGGGAACACACCGCCACGCATCGCCCCCTGGTCACGGATGTGGCGGACGAGGGCGCGGGTGTCCAGATCGGTGATCGCGGGGATCCCGCAGTCGGTCAGCCAGGTGCACCAGCCGGCCTCGGCGCCCGGCGCATCCTGACGGTCGACCGCGGCGCGCATGATCGCAGCGCGGGCGTGCACGCGGTCTGATTCCATCGCCGCGGCGCTGACGCCGTAGTTGCCGATCATCGGGTAGGTGAAGGTGATCAGCTGGCCGGTGAAGCTGGGATCGGTCATCGCCTCCTGATAACCGGACATCGAGGTGGTGAAGACGATCTCGCCGACCGCGTGCCGATCGGCGCCACAGGCCAGGCCGTCAAACCGAGTTCCGTCCTCCAGCAGGACGTAGGCCTCGCGCTCGCTCACGCGAGCGCGTCCTGCCCACGCCCGGCGCGGTAGGCGTCGCCGACGAGCATCGGCCGCCGGAACGCGATCGCGCCGGCCGCCACGGTCAGCAGCACCCGGCCGTGCAGCTCGCGGCCGTGGAAGCAGGAGTTGGTGGAGCGGCTGGCGTAACCGTCCTCGCCGACCTCGAAGCGTGCGTCCAGGTCGACCAGGCACAGGTTGGCCGGCTCGCCGACGGCGATCCGCGCAACCGGCAGCTGGTACAGGGCGCCGCCGGCCGTCATCCGCTCCACCAGCGTCGCCAGCTCCAGCTCACCGGGCGCCACCAGCTCGGTGTAGAGCACGGCAAAGGCCGTCTCGAGTCCGGTGGTCCCCATCGGCGCCTGCTCGAACGGGACCTCCTTCTCGTGGCGCGCGTGCGGGGCGTGGTCGGTCGCGACGCAGTCGATCAGCCCGCTTCGCAGAGCTTGCACCAGTGCCTGGCGGTCGCGTTCGCTCCGCAGCGGGGGGTTCATCTTGAATCGGCTGTCCAGCGTCCTGACGACCTCGTCGGTGAGTGTCAGATGGTGCGGGCACACCTCGGCGCTGACGCGGGCGCCGGCGGCCTTGGCGGTCTGCAGCGCCTCGATCGACTCCACACAGGAGAGGTGCTGGAAGTGCATCCGGGCGTCTTCGTAACGCGCCAGCGCCGCGTCGCGCGCCACCATCGTCGATTCCGACAGCGACGGGATCCCGGCCAGTCCCAGGCGCGCCGAGACCGCTCCCTCGTGCATGACCCCGTCGCCCGACAGCGCCGGATCCTCCTCGTGCAGCGCGATCACGCCGCCGCACAGACGCTGATACTGCAAAGCCTTGCGCAGCATTCCGGCCGAGACCACCGGCTTGCCGTCATCGGTGAACCCCAGCGCTCCGGTGTCGCGCAACTCGGCCATCTCGGTCAGCTCCTCGCCTCCCAGCCGGCGCGTGATGCAGGCCAGAAAGCCGAGCGGCACCCGGGCCTCGGCTCGGGCTCGGGCCACCAGCGAGCCCAGCGTCGCCGCATCGTCGGTCACCGGTGCGGTGTTGGGCATCGCGATCAAGCCGCAGAAACCGCCCGCGGCGGCCGCGGCGGTGCCCGAGTCGATCGTCTCCTTGTACTCCTGCCCGGGTGTGCGCAGGTGCACGTGGGGGTCAAAGAATCCGGGGAAGGCATGCTTGCCGCCGGCATTGAGCGCCTCGCCACCGTCGGGCGCGGGAAGCGAACCCGGAGCCCCCAGCTCTGCGATCCGGCCGGCGCGGATCAGGATGTCCCGCGGCTCGTCGAGCTCGGTTCGCGGGTCGAGCACGTGGGCGCTGCGGATCAGCAGCTTGGCGGCGGGGCTCTGGCGGTGAAAGAGTCGTTCGCTCACGCGACCGCCGCCAGCATCGGGGAGCCGACGAGCAGCTCGTACAGGACCGCCATCCGCACGGCCACACCGGCCTTGACCTGCTCTCCGATCAGCGCCTGGGGCGAGTCGATCGCGTCGGCCGACAGCTCGACCCCGCGGTTGACCGGGCCGGGGTGCATCAGCAGTTGGCCGGGATTCAGGCGCGCGGCGCTGATCTGATAGCGCATCGCGTACTCGCGCAGCGAAGGCACGAAGGACTCGCGCATCCGCTCGTGCTGCATTCGCAGGACGTAGACGACCTCGGCCTCGTGCAGGCGCTCCAGCGTCGGCGTCGCGTCACAGCCCAGCGTCTCGATCTCCCGCGGGATCAGGGTCGGGGGGCCGCACACGGTGACCTTGGCGCCCATCCGGGTGAAGGCGAGGATGTCCGAGCGCGCGACGCGGGAGTGCAGGACGTCGCCGACGATCCAGATCTTGATCCCGTCCAGCGCGCCGAGTCTGCGTCGAAGCGTGAAGACGTCGAGCAACGCCTGAGTCGGGTGCTCGTGCTTGCCGTCGCCGGCGTTGATCACGGCAGCCGGCGTCCAGCCGGCTACCAGCTGGGCGGCGCCCGCGTGGGGCGAGCGGATCACGATCGCCGCCGGGTCATAGGCCGACAGCGTCTGCACGGTGTCCTTGAGCGACTCGCCTTTGTCGACGCTGGAGCCGACCGAGCGGATGCTGACCACGTCGGCCGATAGGCGCTTGGCGGCCAGCTCAAACGAGGAGCTCGTGCGCGTGCTCGCCTCGTAGAAGAGGTTGACAATCGTGCGCCCGCGCAACGCCGGGACCTTCTTGATCTCCCGACCGGATACCTCGGCGAAGGACTCGGCACGATCGAGGATCCGCTCGATCCCGGCGCGGTCGAGGTCGTCGATCGAGATCAGGTGGCGGGGCATCCGGTCGGTCGCGCGGGCGCTCATGCGGCACGCTGCCGTGGCTGCGCCGCGGGGCCGACCGTGACCTCGTCGTGACCGTCGATCTCCTCAACGCAGACGTTGACCCGCTGCTGCTGGGAGGTGGGGATGTTCTTGCCGACGTAATCCGGGCGGATCGGCAGCTCTCGGTGGCCGCGGTCGACCAGCGTCGCCAGCTGCACGCGCGCAGGACGGCCATAGTCGAAGATCTCGTCGACCGCCGCCCGCACGGTCCGCCCGGTGTACAGGACATCGTCGACGATCACGATCGTGCGCCCATCGACCGGGAAGTCGAGCTCGGTGGCGTGCACGATCGGCGCGCTCTGACGCACGTCGCCCTGGCTGCCCTGGCGGATCGAGAGATCGTCGCGGTAGAACGAGATGTCGGCGTAGCCGAGCGGAACCGGCTGCTCCAGCAGCTCGCTCGTCAGGACGTGCAAGCGCTTGGCGAGCACCGCTCCGCGACGGTGGATGCCGACGAGCGCGATCGCCCCGTCGGGGTTCTTCTCAACGATCTCGTGGGCGATCCGCACCAGCGTGCGGCGAATATCATCGCGGTCGAGGACGACCGTTGTGGCTGACAACGTGCTCCTTCCTGGCCTCTCGGGACCTGGTTAAAGGGGCCGACTTTCACAAGCCTAGCAACGGGGGCGGCGGGTGCTCTGGCGGGGTCGGTGCCTCCGAGGCCGCGCCGCGCCCGAGAAAGAGGCTGGTCGTAAAAGCGCACGTATGTTTCGCTTTTCCGGCCAGCCTCGGACTTTGCCCCTAGCCCCCCTCCTCGCCGGCGCACGAAGAGCACGTGCGGCAGGCCGACGTGGACGAACTCGCGCTCGTAGGCAAAGCCGGACTTCTCCATCACGCGGCAGGAGGCGACATTGTCGGTCAGCGTCAACGCGATCAGCTCGTCGAGATTCAGGTCGTCGAAGGCGACCCGAACGGTGGCCTCGGCCAGCTCGGTGGCCAACCCCCGCCTCCACAGCTCCGGCCGGACGGCCCAGGCGGCCTCGACCGCCCGGCCTCCCGTCGCATCGGTGTACTGAAGCCCGCCGCGCCCGACCATCTCGCCACGCTCGGAATCGCGCAGGAACCACAACCCGAATCCATGGGTTTCCCAGTGCTCGAGCCGGTCGGCAAAGCTCTGGTGCACGTCGGCCGCGCTCGGGGGTTCCGGCAGGGCCACAGGGTGGCGGCAACGAGCGGATCGAGCACCAGCCGCGCAATGTCGCGCTCGTGCTCGGGTGCCAGGCGCTCGCAGGTCATCCGCGCGGTCTTCAGCGTCTCTGGGATGCGGACGTTCACGACGCCCGCTCGACTGCCGGCTCCTCGGCGCCCAGCGATTGGGAGGCCGCGTCCAGGCCGTCGGGCGCACCATCGGCCGGGCCGTCGTCCAGGCCGTCGGGCGCACCATCGGCCGGGCCGTCGTCCAGGCCGTCGGGCGCACCATCGGCCGGGCCGTCGTCCAGGCCGTCGGGCGCACCATCGGCCGGGCCGTCGTCCAGGCCGTCGGGCGCACCATCGGCCGGGCCGTCGTCCAGGCCGTCGGGCGCACCATCGGCCGGGCCGTCGTCCAGGCCGTCGGGCGCACCATCGGCCGGGCCGTCGTCCAGGCCGTCGGGCGCACCATCGGCCGGGCCGTCGTCCAGGCCGTCGGGCGCACCATCGGCCGGGCCGTCGTCCAGGCCGTCGGGCGCACCATCGGCCGGGCCGTCGTCCAGGCCGTCGGGCGCACCATCGGCCCGGCCGTCGTCCAGGCCGTCGGGCGCACCATCAGCCCGGCCGTCGGCCGGGCCGCCGGCCGCGCGGGCATCCCAGCGGACGAGCGTCGGCTTGCCGCGCTCGGGCAGCGGGAGCTCGATCGTGTCGAAGTCGCGTGGCAACACGGTCTGGGCGAACACGGCGCGCGCCTCGTCGCGCAGCAGCCCAAGCGGGTGACGGGTCGAGACGTGGATCAGCGCCAGCATCGTCACCTCGGCGTCGCGGGCCACGGCGGCGGCCTGCGCGGCGGTGGAGTGGCCGGTCTCCCGCGCGCGCTCGCGCTCCTCCTCGGCGAAGGTGGCCTCGTGGATCAGCAAGTCCGCCCCGTGGGCGGCGATCCGCAGCGAGTCGCAGGGCATCGTGTCCCCGGAGAGCACGAGCTTGCGGCCCGGGCGAGGCGGGCCGAGCACCTGCTCGGGCGCCACCCCGCGGATCGTCTCCCCGCGCTGGACACGGCCGAACTCCGGCCCCGGCTCAAGTCCCAGTGAGGTCGCCGCCTCGGGATCGAACACGCCGGGGCGCTGATCCTCGAACAGCACATACCCGAGCGCCGGCCCGCGATGGTCGACGTCCACCGGCGCAATCCGGTAACCGTCACGCTTGATCACGTCCCCCGCCGCCAGCTCTACGAGCTCGAGCTCGAAGTGGACCCGGCCGGCGAGCCGGAACGCCAGCCCGAGCAGGTTGCGCAGGCCGGGTGGCCCGTGGATCGTTAACGGGCGCTCGCGCCCGCGCAGATCAAATGTCTTGAGCATCCCCGGCAGGCCCAGCCAGTGATCGGCGTGGAAATGGGTCAGGAACACGTCGGTGAGATCCGACAGGCCGACCGTGGCGACCAGCTGGCGCTGCGTGCCCTCACCGCAGTCGAACAGGATCCGGTCAGCGCCCCGGCGCACCAGCACAGCCGGCAGCCCGCGGCGGGCGGTGGGGATCGAACCGGCCGTGCCGGCGAAGAAGACCGAGAAGTCCATCGGCGCCTCAGTCTGTCAGGGCTCGACGTTCAGCCTGACCCGGGCCCAGGAGTTGTTGACGTAGCCCTTGGGGTTCCAGAGCTGAGCGGCGTCGCGAGGCTGGCTGCCAGCGGCGCTGTCCCACGCTCGGGCGACGATTTCTGCCGGTCCGGCGGGGAGCTCGACGTCGGCACGCCATCGGCGCCAGGACCAACGGCTCGGCTCGTCGAGCAGCTGCGCCTGCTGCCAAACCGCACCGCCGTCGGTGGAGACGTCGACACGGACGATGCGCCGGTCATCGCCCGCGAACCCGTAGCCGCGAACGCTCAGCCGACCGGCAATGACCGACGCGCCGTCCGCGGGGTCAAGGATGTCGGCGTTGACCGCCACCGACCCCAGCTGTACGCCGGTTCCCGTCGGAGCCGCGTCGGGGTCAACGCCGGCGGGCAGCAGCCGGTACGCCCGCGCCTGAAAGAAGTTGTCCGACGGCTCGGCCTGCGCCGTGATCTGCGTCAGCCATTTGACGCTGCGAGCGCCGATGTAACCCGGCACCACGACGCGCAGCGGCGCGCCATGCATGGCGGGCAGCGCTTCTCCGTTCATCTCCCAGGCCAACAGCACCTCTCCGGCCAGCGCCTTTTGCCGTGAGATCGACCCGCCGAACGGCTGGGGCGGGTCTGACTCCGGCGAAGTGTCGCATCCGAGAAACTCCAAGTGGCGCGCGCCGTCGTGCAGCCCGGCCGCCCGCAACACGTCGGCCAGCGCCACCCCGCGCCACCGCGCGGTGCCCGTTGCGCCGGGACCCCAGGGGACTTCGCCCGGGATCTCGCGTACCGCGATGAAGCCCTGACGCCGGTTGCCGGCGCATTGCAGGGTCGCGATCAGCGTGCGCTGGGGAAAGCCGCTGCGCAGATCGGCCAGCGACAGCGACAGCTCGCGCCCCACCAGGCCGCCGACCCCCAACCGCCAGCTTCCGGACTGCACCGAGGGGGTCGGCCCGTGGCTGCGCACGTAGAAGGTGTCAAGTGCGGTCAGGTCCCCGGCCGCCAGCGGGGCGGGCGCAGACTCCGCGTTGATTGGCTCGGTTTGGTGCACGATCATGTCCGCGCGCTTGCCGGGAAGGCTCATCGCGAACCCCTACCCTGCGGAGGCGAGCGTGAAGCCATCGCGGTGAGCGACCGAGCGGCGGAGCATCAGTCCAGCTCTACGAGCTCGAAGGTGATCACACCCGATGAAACCTCCGCGATGCCCATCGTGTGGCGCGCGGCGCGGCGGCGCTCGGTTGGACTGCCGGGATTGAAGATCTGGAACCCGTCCGGTGAACGCTCATGGAGCGGGACGTGCGAATGGCCAAAGACAACGGCGTCCGCCATAGCGAATCGCCGGTGTAACCGCTGGAGGCGGCCATGAGCGGGACCTCCGTCGTGTAGCAGGCCGATCTGAGCGCCATCGGCCACGATCGTACGGCTCAGCGGCAGCATCTGGCGAACCGAGGCGTCATCGACGTTGCCGTGAACGGCCGCCACCTCGCCGAGCGCTTGCAGCCCGCGCAGGACCGATGGCGTCGTCAGGTCGCCGGCATGGACGATCAGATCCGCGCTGCGCAGCTGTGCGACGCAGGCCACGGACAGGCGCCGGTCGCCGCGCGGCATGTGGGTGTCTGAGATGATCGCGATTCTCACGGTAAGCTCGTGCTCGTCTTCCCCGTATCCAGAGCGCCCGTAGCTCAGGGGATAGAGCGTCCGCCTCCGGAGCGGAAGGTCGCAGGTTCAAATCCTGCCGGGCGCGTCACCAAAGTCGCTGCTAATCTGGTTGTTTTCGCTGATTCTCGAGGTCGTCCCGAAAGCGACCAAAGGGGCCGTTTTGCTCCGGGGTGCTATTCAGGGTGCTATTGGAATCTGCTGTGCGGGTCATCTGGCGGCTCGGGAGCCTCTCCTCGGGCTCGTCGGCGAACCGCATCACCGTCCAGATCGCCCGCTCGTCGACGTAGCGGCGGGTGGAGACCTGCTGGTAGACCGAGAACGTGAATTCCGGGTCGGTGTGCCCGATCTGGGAGGAGACCCACTTCGGGTCGCGGCCGATCTGGGCGCAGAACGTCGCCCATGTGCGCCGCAGCGAATGTGGCGTGATCGGCGCCAGCGCCGGCAGGCCCTCGCTCTCGCGCAGCGCGCTCGCCCGGTCACGCGCCCGGTAGAGGATCCGGTCACGGAACCGGTCGGGGTCGCGCCGGCCGCCGCGGGCGGTGCCGAAGAAGTAGTCGGTCGGTCCGCCCGGCAGCCCGCGCGCGCGGCGGTCCATCACGTAGGCGAGCAGCTCGTCGCGCGCGTACATCGTCATCTCCACCTCGCGGACCCCGGCCGGCGTCTTGGCGTCGGGGAGCTTGAACCGTGAGCGCACGAGGTCGACCTGGGCGCAGCGCAGATCGAGCATCTCGCTGATCCGCAACCCCCCGAGCCCGAGCGTCGCGACCATCGCCCGGCGGCCCAGGCCCCTGCGGTCCGCGCGTGCCTCGGCCTCGAGCTCGGCCGCGGCGTCGAGCAGGGCGTGGAACTCGTCGATCTCGAGGAACGTCCGGTTCGGGCGCGCCTTCGGGAGGAACCTGGCGCCGCGCTCGCCCACCCGCACCGGGTTGCGATCGATCAGCTCGTAGTCGACCGCCTGCTGCAGGATCTGCCCGAGCAGCTTGATCATCGCGTTGATCGACGTGTTGGAGAGCGGCCGGCGACGACGCTCATACGTGCGTCCTCGCTGATCGGTCACCGTCTCCATCAGGGCACGCTTGCGTGGGTCGGCCGCAGCGCGGTCGGCCGCAGTGCGGATCACCTCGGCCTGCTCGCGCAGCTCGTCGCGGAAACGGTCGACCATCCGCGGCGTGATCTCGCGCAGCTTGTAACGGCTGAAGAACCGATCGAGGTAGGACAGCCGCCACTCGTAATCGCTCACGGTCTTCGGCCGGACGCCCAGTCGCTTGGACGCCCACCAGCGCTTGGCGAACACCCGGAAGCTCTCGTCGACCGAGACCCCGAGATCGGCCATCACCTCTGCCTGGCGATCCTCGCGCGGCTGCAGCCGCGGCGGCACCCAGGTCTCGCGCTCGATCTGCTGGCGGATCTTCTCCGCCTCGAGCTCGGCGCGACGACGATTCCACCCCTGCTTGTTGGTGCCGAACGTGACCTTCTCCCGGCGGCCGTAGGCGTAGAAATACGCGCCGTGACTGATCGTCTCGCCGTCCGCCCAGGCCTTTTCAAACACGCTGCCGGTCTTGGGGCGGGCCATCAGCTGGGCCGGTTGGTTCGAACGAGCTGCATCGGGAATGAGCGAGCGGTCGCCGGGCCTGAAGCGGTGACTCGCGTCCGGGCCCGTCACTTGACGATTCCATCGTCGCACAGCCCTTGACTGCTCTTCCGAATCGACCGAGCACGTTGCGGATCGTTCCTGCCGGCCGCGTCGATTCGACGAGCGGCGGCGGGCTCCGATCGCTCCCAGCTGATGTCAAGCTGGGGCCAGGAAGGGGCGCCCGAGGCCATCCGGGAGCGCCAGACCCAGACCAGACTGAACACTTCTACCGACGACGCTTGCCGTTGGGCCGTCGGGTCGGGACCTCAAGCGCTCGGCGCGCCCGGTCGAGATCGAAGCGGATCCGCGCCTTCGGCCCCGATCCGAGCCTCATCGCGCCGAGGTCCCCGGCGTGCGCGTACACGTAGTCGATCGAGACGCCGAGCTCCTCCGCGAGCACGCGGGCATCGACGAGCCCGAACGTCGTCGATGGGGCGCGGACGATCTCCACGACCTTGCGCGCGGTCGCCTCCGCGATCGCCTCCACATCCCCGGCCGTGAGGATTCGATCGCTCATACCGCAATCTGGTCGCCGCGGATTGCCGTCGCCGGTTCAGCGACGCCCGCGACAGGCCGATTAGCAGCGATCGACAGACCACCGCTGTCGGCCGCGATGTCGATCGCTCCGCGCTGTGCCTGCAGCCGAACGTCAGCCCTATGTCGCTGTACGTCGGCGATCTTGACGGCGACTTGGGCAAGTTCCTGGCTCATGATCCTGATCATCTCGTGGGTGGTGAGTGACGCCTCATGACGCCCTCGCCGCGCCGGCGCTTGCTCTTGCCGTCCGCATGGCTGCTCTGACTGTCAGATACCGGGCTGCCGGGTCGAAGCCTCGCTCCGGGCGACGTAAGGATGAGCCCGTCGGCCCACGCGAGGCGTCATCTGGCGCGCGGTGACAGGCGCGTGAGTGAGACCTGTCGCTAGGCTCGGCCGAAGCGAGACCGAGACACGAGACTGTCGCGCCGATCGGGCACGAACGCGAACCGGACTCGCGCGCTCGCATCTGGGCGAATCCGAGAGCGAGCCGTGAGCCTCAGGGGGCGGATCTGGACGAGCGCTTTGTCGCCAACGCGATCGCGCGAGGCGAGGCCGCAGCAGGACAAAAGCGATCGTGTGGACCGCGGCAGCCGGACGCTCGAGATTGGGCGAACGCGATCGTCAGCCCCAGAGCGCCCACGACCGGATCCGGACTATCGCATCGTCGCCAACGCGATAGCGCGACGCGAGGCGCCCGGAGGAGGAAAGCGATCGCGCGACCGCGGCAGCCGGACGCTCGGTATTGGGCGATTGCGATCGTCCGCCACAGCGCGGATCCGGCACGGAGTGGGCGATCGCTCGGTCGCCGAAGCGGTCGTGCGGACTCCTGCACCCAACCGAACCGTCTCGGTGAATCCGGTTGTCGCCGGGCTGGAACGGCGACGATGAAAGGGATCGTAGGCATCCAAGCGGGTTCGCGCCGGCCGCAGCGTCCGGCGGCCTACTGAGCAGGGCGAGGCGCGGGCGCGGCTCTGAGTCTCCAGGGGCGCCCGGATTAGACTCGCGGCGTGCGTTGGGTGTCGAATCTGACTCGTGCCCGTGACAGGTTTCTAGCCGACCTCACCGAAAGGGTTCGGGTGCGATCACGGTCTGGAAGGAGGCGGTGAGCGTGCCTAGGACGCTCGCGTACGCCAACCCTGATGTGCTCCGGTGGGCTCGCGAGTCAGCCGGTTACTCGACGCACGATGCGGCGGACCGGATCGGGATCCGCATGTACCAGCTCGACATGGCCGAGCAGGGAGTCGACTACTTGACGCTGCGCCAGGCCGAGAAAGCCGCGGACGTCTACGAACGGCCGCTAGCGGCGCTGTTCCTCCCGGAGCCGCCACGCGAGCCGCCGCAGGAGGCACAGTTCCGCCGGCTGCCGGGCGCACCAGCTCCGCCCTGGCCAGCGGAGATGCAGTTGCTCGCGCGCCGCGTTCGGCGGAGGCAGGACGCCGCAGCCGAACTGTACGAGGACCTTGAGGAGGCACCGCCGTGGCGAAACGCCGCAAGCAGCTTCAGCCGCGCGGACCGCGCGACGCTTCCGCAGACGGCGCGGGAGCTGCTCGGCGTGACGCAGGCGGAGCAGTTGGCGTGGGCGGTTGACGACGAGTACGCACCGCTGCGAGGCTGGATCGACGCCGTCGAGGCGCTCGGGGTGCTGGTGATGCAGGACGGGTCGATGCCGCTAGACACCATGCGCGGCTTCGCCTCGCTGGACGACACAGTCCCGGCGATCATCGTCAACAACGTCGACGACCCGCGCGCCCGGGCATTTACCGTCCTGCACGAGCTCGGGCACTTGGTGTTTGCGGCCACCGATGGACCGAGGAACGAGACCCGGGCGAACGACTTCGCCGGCGAGGTCGTGATGCCGACGGACTGGCTCGAGCAGGAGCTACGCGCGGCGGGGGGCGAGTCGCTCCTGTCCCGCGTGAACGCGGTCGCCCGCAGGTTCGGGGTCACTCCCCTTGCCGCAGCCGTGCGTATCAGGCGCGCGGGACTAGCGCCACGAGGCGAGGCCGAGGGCGCAATCGCGGCCATCCGAGCTCGCAGCAAGCCAGAGGAGCGGCGCGGCGCCGGCCAGTACTACTACAACACGATCTCGAAGCTCGGCCCGTCGTTCATCCGGCTCGTGCTATCGGCGCTCGACAGCCAGACGGTCACGTACCCGACGGCGTCGACGCTACTCGGCAACGTCAAGGTCAACCACTTCGAGACCCTGCGGGACTACGTCGCGCGGCGCGGGGATGTCCGGTGAGGCCGTGCTCGTCTGCGACACGAGCTGCTACATCAACGGCCAGCGCGACCAGCTTCCGCTCGACACCTTCCCGAGCGTCTGGGCGGCGGTAGGAGCGGCAATCGACGACGGCCGGATCGTCCTGCCGCGTGAGGTCTACCGCGAGGTCACCGAGCAAGACGACGACGTTGCCAAGTGGATCAAGCAGTACGAGAAGAAGTGCGCTGAGCCCGTCGAGGAGGTCCAGCGGCTCGCGGGGCAGCTGACCGCCCAGTTCCCCGGGCCGGGCCCGCGGAACGCCGCAGACCCCTGGGTCCTCGCGGAAGCCAGCCACCGCGGCTTCACCGTCGTCACATACGAGGGCCGCACGTTCAGCGGCGTCCCCACCAGGCGCTGGCACCGGTCGATGCCCGGAATCTGCCGGCGATTCCAGACCCCGTGTTGCACGATGCCGGAGGCGCTCGGCATGCTTGGCGTCTCGCTCTAGCGGCCAATGGCCGCCGCGCTATCGGTTGATTCTCCCTACCGGCGGGGATCGGGCTGGTCATTTCCAGCGGATCGCGCGCGCCCCAAAGCTCCGTGACGCTCCGCTATACAACGGGCGTCCCGGCCGACTCGATGCTTTCGGCGAGCTGATGGTTCTCGGCGTCTTCGAGCTTCCAGTGCAATCCGCTACGAAGGCGCGCACCTGGGGGGTGGGACGATCGGAACGTCGCCAACGCGATAGCGCGACGCGAGGCGCCCGGAGGAGGAAAGCGATCGCGCGACCGCGGCAGCCGGACGCTCGGTATTGGGCGGAAGCGAGCGCGCAACCTGACGAGGCAGACACGCTCCCGCAACCACGC
>OCTA010000531.1_pt1 | contig 35122 bp, 30 predicted proteins | sample 1538991 | NCBI WGS metagenome assembly OCTA01 (sample SAMEA3539302, study PRJEB22396) | soil metagenome | biome: tundra; feature: field; material: soil | place: USA | collected 2010-05 | depth 0.15 m | reverse complement strand
CGAGAAGGGGTGCAGCATGAGTGAGGCTCACTATCGCTCACTCGGTTGCAACGGCCACAGACCCTTCTACCCGTTTCGGCGACTCTTGGCCGGGCCGTTGGGCGGGTGCTACAACGTGTGTCGGTGAGCCCGACGAAAGATCCAGGTATGGCGGCCTCCGAGCCACCATCGAGGACCCCGGCAGTGGCATTCACCGTGAGACAGGTCCCTGTCAGCCGGACCATCGGCCTGCGTCAGGCCGTGCTCCGGCCGCAGCACGTAAAGGTCGAGCACCTCGCCCTCCCCGGAGACGACGAGCCGGCCACCGTCGCCTTTGCCGCCCTCGACACCGGGGACGCCGTGCTGGCGGTCGCCCGCATCGGCCCAGAAGCACCGCCGTCCTCCCTTGACGCTTCCATCCCGCCCGGCACGCCGGCCTGGCGGCTACGGGGAATGGCGACCCGGCCAGATGTTCGCAACCTGGGCATCGGATCTGCCGTGCTCCATGCGGGCATCGACCATGTCATCTCGCTCGGGGGTGGCCTGCTCTGGTGCAACGCCCGGACTCCGGCGATCGGTCTCTATCGCCGCGCCGATTTCATCACGTTTGGCGAAGAGTGGGTCGATCCTCTCATCGGTCCGCACGTCCTCATGTGGCGGTGGGTGCTTCCGGGCTGAGAACGACAATGTCCCTGTCCGAGCGCATCCCACCCGTTAGACTGATCGTGTGCGGAATTGTCGGCCTCATCGAGTCCTCACACATGCCGTCGTGCTCACCACCGCCGTCTTCTCGATCCTCGCGTTGTCGGTTCTTCCACTCTCGTTTCTCGGGGCCTCCTCGGCAGTTGCATCCCCGCCTTCGGGGGGCCGCTTCGCCGGCGGGGGCGTCAGCGGCTACGGCCATGCCGCGACCTACGGAAGCTTCAGTGGTATCACCCTGGCGTCACCTGCGGTGGCGATGGCGCCGACACCGAGCGGCAACGGCTACTGGGTCGCCGCCGCCGACGGTGGGGTCTTTGCGTTCGGCGATGCCGGCTTCCATGGTTCGACCGGTGGAATCAAGATCAATGCACCGGTAGTCGCCATGGCCGCGACTCCCGGCAGCCAGGGGTACTGGCTCACTGCACTCGACGGTGGGGTCTTTGCGTTCGGCGATGCCGCCTTCCATGGTTCGACCGGAGCCATGAGGCTGAACCAGCCGATGGTCGGTATGGCTGCCACCCCTGACGGTGGTGGCTACTGGCTGGTGGCCTCCGACGGCGGGATCTTCGCATTCGGCGACGCGCAGTTCTACGGGTCGACGGGCAACATCCAGCTGAACCAGCCCATCGTCGGTATGGCTGCCACCCCCGAGGGACGTGGCTACTGGCTGGTGGCCTCCGACGGCGGGATCTTCGCATTCGGCGACGCGCAGTTCTATGGATCGGCCGCCAATCAGAATATCGGCACGTCGGTCACCGGCATCGCCCCGACCCACGACGGCCATGGCTATTGGCTGGTAGCGGCAACCGCAGGGGTGTTGCCGTACGGGGATGCCCAATTCCTCGGTCCATCCCCCAACAACCCGCCGTTTTCACCCACCGCCGCCATCGTCGCTTCACCTCACGGAAACGGGTATTGGCTTCTCCAGCCCGACGACATCGCCACCGGCTTCACCAATCCCCCGCCGGGTGCCGGTGCCGCCATCGTCCAGACCGCCGCGTCGCAGGTAGGGCCGGACCCGGACACCAGCCGCGGCGCCTTCTGCAACCCGTACGGACCGTGCGAGCAGTGGTGCGCTCTGTTCGCCACCTGGGTATGGAACCAGCGGGGCATCGATATACCCGGATACGCGTTCACCGGCGATATCTACGGGTGGGGTGCAGCACGCGGTCTGGACCTCGGTCCGGGCTCAGTGCCGGCGGCCGGCGACGCCGTCCTGTTCGGGACCGGACCGAGTTCCACCGCCACCTCGACTCATGTGGGCATCGTGGCCCAGGTCTGGCCCGACGGAGCGATTGTCTCGGTCGAGGGCGACGCTGGGCCCGAGCCGAACGGCCAGTTCGCCGTCATCATGAACGGTCCGTACCTCCCGGCCGACTCGGTGGAGTACAACGGCGATCCCATCTATGGCTATGTCGATCCATGAGCTCGGTCCGACGGCACCGCAGTGCGCATCCCGTTGGGCATCGAGGCCTACCCGGGCGGCTCTCGGGAAGGCAGAATTGCGGATGGGCATGGTCGGCTCCTTCCGCATGTCGGCCCGATCCACATCATTGGGGCAACCCACGTCAACGGTGGATTGAACCGGCCGTCGCATTGTCATCTAGAGCCGTGAGTAGACGCCCGCTTCCAATTCGAATCGTCGAGCCGCATCGGGGCTGACCGAAGGTCGGGTGAGACTGATGGCGGCCAGCACATCGTCGGCGCCGATCTGTGGCAATTCCCCCGAGAGCGCACGGTCGAAGGCCAGCTGGGCACTGCGTTGGGCCACCAGCGCGAAGTCGGCCGGAGTGAATCCCGCGGTTCGCTTGGCTACTTCTGCAGGGTCCTCGGCGGGGAGGAACTCCGCGGCCAGTTCGGCCCGCTCTCCCTCATCGGGCGCCCCGACCGGAATGATGAGATCGAACCGGCCCGGACGGAGGAGCGCTTGATCGATGGCGGCTATCGAATTGGTGGCCATGACCATCAGCCGGTCCGGTCGGGACTTGAACACCGGAATAGCCTTCAGAAGTTCATTGACGAGAGGTTGGCCCTCGGGTCGTTCGGAACGATCCGAGGCGATCTCATCGGCTTCGTCGATGAAGCACACCAGCCGGTCGACGCGGCCGAGCTCTGCTAATCCGTCCCGAAGGGCGCGGGCCCCCTCCGCCCCCTGGCCAAGGAGTGACGGATGGAGCTCGACGAATGCCCAGGAGAGCCTGGAAGCGATGGCCCGGGCGAAGGAGGTCTTGCCGGTTCCCGGCGGGCCGAACAGCAGCACTGCTGCGGGCGGGACGAGTCCGAGTTGATCGGCGAGCTCGGTATGGGCGAGGGGGGCGACCACGCGCCGGTCCAAAATGCGCTTGGCCGATGAGAATCCCTTCATCGACTCCCACAGGCCCGTCTCGGGGACTTGGCCACCGAACCGCTCGACGATGGCGAGTTCCTCGGGAACCATCGACGCATCTCGAAAGTAGAGGTGCAACCCGTCCAGATGAGCGAATCCTTGGTTGGAAAAGGCAAGCTCCCCGACCTGGCCGGGGTGGATCAGGGCCAGGAGACGCCGGGCCCCGCGATGGATGATCTCCTGGTCCAATTCGCGGAGCAGAGCGGAGCCGATTCCCTTCTGGCGCCAGTCCGGATGAAGCGCCAACGTCATCAGATGTGCGTCAGAGCCGCACACGCGGGCCACGATGGCACCGACCAGCGCGCCTGACGAGACGGCGACAACGGCAGGTTGATGCTCGTGGAGGGCTTCCACCACGTCGCTTCGACTGTAGGCCGCTCCCGTCGCCGAACCGGACATGTCGATGAGACGGACGATCTCCTCGAACGGGATGGCCGGATCACGGTAATCGAGGGTGAGCGCACGCCACTGGCTTTTCACTCGCACGACCTCCCTGCTTCGCTGGCGCTGATGCTAACCCTGATCGTGCCGTAGGCGACCGGCGATGGACGTTCGGGACGGCAAAACGCGGTTGGCGGCACAATAACTGTTCATTCATCCGGGCGGCGTCCCGGGCCAGGCCGCGGGCGACGTCGACCCACGATCCTCATCACACCGGATTCTGAAGACTTCCGGGCACCCGACATCATCCGATAGGAGAGCGCCGAGCGGATACCTCCACTCGGCGCCATCTCAAACTACCCATGACCGTGCTTTTTTGGAGCGGACGACGGGATTCGAACCCGCGACCCCAACCTTGGCAAGGTTGTGCTCTACCAACTGAGCCACGTCCGCGTAAGGCACTCACTCTAGCAGTCGCCCCGGGCTGACCTGGGCCGGACCTCATCATCCCGCCTCACCTGGGCCCGATCCCACCGTCGAACCGAATCTCCACCGGAACCCCTTACACCTGGGGGTCGGTGTGCCACCACGGGACCGGTCGGTCCCGACGGTTGGCCTCCTTGACCAGGTCACTCAACGAGTCAACCATGCCGTTGGCAATGACATCCACGTCGGGCACCAGGTCCCAACACCCCTGCACGCCGACATACATGGTGCCGGCATAGGAGAACACCGTCACGTTCACCCCGACCCCCTCCGTCACCGGTCCGAAGGGATACATCGCCACCATGCGCGCCCCGGCCATGAACAGAGGTACGTCGGGACCAGCAATATTGGAGACGATCACATTGAACAGGGGCGGGATGTGGTCGAACACCCGCAGGTTGGTGACCAGCCGCGACACCCGAGTGGCCACCATGGGGAAGAGTGCTTGTGCCCACGAGGAAAACACGTCCGAACCGACGGTCTGCTGTTGTTCTTTGGCCACCTGCATCCCGCTACTGATGACCCGCAGCCGCGTCGCCGGGTCCTCCACGCCGGTAGCCAGCGACACCAACAGCGCCGACACCCGGTTGCCCAAGGCATCACGATCCTTCTCGCTCCGCACCGAGATGGGGACCATGGCCACCAATGAGCTCTCGAGCACCTCGCCCCGTTCGGAGAAGAACGTGCGCAAGGCGCCGGACACGGTGGCCAGGACCACGTCGTTGACGGTGCCACCGAGCACCTCTCGAACTCGGCGGATGTCGTCGAGAGGCATCTCCGCCAATGCCACCCGCCGGTGCGATGAGATGGCCCGGTTGATCGAGGTGCGCGGCGCTTCGAACAGCGACGGAGGCAGCGAGCCCGGTATTTGGCGATTGCGACCGCTGAGGTTCCGAACCGTCCGGACCGTCGTGCCGAGCGTGCGGGCCAACCTGTCGGTCTGGCGAGGAAGTGATCCGAGTGCATCTCGCAATCGGTCGACGTCGCCGGGGACCGGATCCGGCGCCCACACTTCCGACTCGGCGTCTTCGGTCGCCCGGTGGCCCGTGGCCGAGTGCGGCCCTGACCCAGGCGTCGACCCGGCTGGATCGGCCTCGAGGTCGAAGAATGCCGCCATCACCTCGGCACCCGACACCCCGTCGATAATCGAGTGGTGAACCTTCGACACCAAGGCCACGTGGCCATAGTCGAGACCTTCGACAACATGGAATTCCCACAGGGGCCGGTGGCGATCCAAGGGCCGGCCCACAATGCCGCCCACCAGGGCGGCAAGCTCGTCAGGCCCGCCGGGTTGAGGGATGCTGGCTCTGCGCACGTGGAAGTCGATGTCGAAATCGGGGTCGCCCACCATTGTCGGGTGCTGGAGACCGAACGGCACTTCGACTATCCGGGCCCGGAACGGTGGCACCCGCGACACCCGGGCGGCCACCAGGTCGCGGATCTGCTGGAAACCGACGCCGCCGGGTACCCCCGTCGGGTCGAACACCAGCACCCCGGCGATATGGAGGTGGGTGGTCGGTGATTCGAAGGCCAGGAACGCCCCGTCGAGCCCATTGAGCCGTTGCACGCCGGCCCTACCGCCCGGTCGACCCGAAGCCACCCAGGCCCCGCTGGCTCGATGGCAACTCATCGACTTCGGTGAAGTCCGCCTGCTCCACCTGCTGGATCACCAGTTGGGCGATCCTGTCCCCGCGCTGGACCTCATAGTCCACCTCGGGATCCGTATTGATCAACAACACCGCCACTTCATCGCGATAGCCGGAATCGATGAGACCGGGGGTGTTGAGACATGTCACCCCGTGGCGCAAGGCCAACCCGCTCCGGGGTTGCACAAAACCGGCATATCCGGGCGGGAGCGCCAACGCGATCCCGGTCGGGACCGCCGCTCGTCCCCCACCCGCGGCCAGGGTCACTGCTGACCGGGCCACCAGGTCAGCACCAGCGTCCCCGTCCCGGGCATAGGCCACCAGGGGCAGCTCGGCATCCAGGCGGAGAACGGGCACCCGAAGCGCTTGGGCGAATGTCCCGCCCGCCTCGCCGCCCCCTTCGCCTGCCTCGGTCAACGTCAGTTCCACCACTTCCCTCGATACGGGTATGCCCGGGATTTCCCTGCCTCCGTACCCCCGACATTACAGCCCCCGGCAGGCCCATCTTTATCTGACGGACCGTCAGATTGGTCGAGCGCCGTCTACCCGGTAGCGTCACCGAGCGTGCTCGTCTGGATGGACCTCGAAATGACCGGACTCGATGTCGGTCGGAACGTGATTGTGGAGGTGGCCACCCTGGTCACCGACGACGACCTGCACATTGTGGCCGAGGGTCCCGACCTGGTGATCGCCACCGCCGCAGATGCACTCGACCAGATGGACGACTTCGTGCGGGACATGCATACCAAGAGCGGTCTGCTCGCCGAGATGGCCGCTTCGACCATCACCCTCGAAGAAGCGGGAAGCGCCACCCTCGACTTCATCCGCATCCACGTCCCCAAGCCCCGGACGGTTCCCCTGGCCGGCAACTCGATCGGGACCGACCGCCGCTTTCTGGCTGCCCACCTGCCCGAGATCGAGAACTACCTTCACTACCGTTCGGTCGATGTTTCCACCATCAAGGAATTGGCCATCCGATGGTTTCCCGAGTACCTGTCCGCCGTGCCCACCAAAACAGGAGGCCATCGGGCCATGAACGACATCCGTGAAAGTGTGGCCGAGTTGGCCTATTACCGCACAGCCGTCTTTCGGGAGGGTCGCCCGGTCATAGCTCCCGCGGTTCCGGGGGCCGACGGGCACGACGGAACCGCCGGGCAACCGAGAGAGGACCAACCATGACCGAGGGAGCCGAGGTCGCCGAGATCGCCGCTCCTTCCCTGGCCGAGGCCACTGCCACCCTCACCGCTCCGGGCCAGATGTTCGAAATCGAAGAGATGACCATCAGGGGGATTCCCACCCGCACATGGAAGGGCGCACCTCCCACCCTCCGGACCGTGCTGGAGCTCTCGGCCATGCACGGCGATAAGGACTTCCTGGTCTACGAAGATGAGCGGGTCACCTTCGCCGAGCACTTCCGCATCGCCGCCTCCCTGGGAAATGCGCTGGCAGACCGATTCGGCATCACCAAAGGGGACCGGGTGGCCATCGCCATGCGGAATCTGCCCGAGTGGGTCTTGGCATTCTGGGCCTCCATTGCCGTCGGCGCGGTGGTGGTACCGCTCAATGCCTGGTGGACAGGACCGGAGCTGTCCTACGGGCTCCTCGATTCGGGTAGCTCGATGGTCTTCGTGGATGAGGAACGCGAAGCCCGCCTGCGCCCCCACCTCGATGAGCTCCCCGACCTCCGGGCCATCGTCCTCACCAGTGAGGAGCACCTCGAGACGGGCGGACGGCGAGCACCCACCGGTTCGGTGGTGGAGCGCAACGGCCTCGAGCCGGTGCCGGTGGTCCCGTTCTCCGAAGCGGTCGGCACCCCGACCGAAGGAGCCGAACTTCCGGCTGCCGACATCGAACCTGATGACGATGCCACCATCTTCTACACCTCCGGCACCACCGGACGCCCCAAAGGTGCAGTGGGGACCCACCGCAACAGTGCCTCCAACCTGATGAACCTGTTCTTCGTCGCCACCGTGGGATCCCTCCGCCGCAGCGGTGGAGGGGGAGACATCAGCGGCGGAAGCCAGAACGCCAACGTGTTGTCGGTACCCCTCTTCCATGCCACCGGGTGCCACGCCGTTCTGGTGTCCAATACCACCGCCGGCGGCAAGTTGGTGATGATGCACCATTTCGATCCGGAGCGGGCGCTCGAGCTCATCGAACGGGAACAGGTCACCATTTTCGGCGGGGTCCCCACCATGGTGATGCAGGTGATCGACTCACCGGACTTCGCCAAGCGGGATACCTCGTCGGTACGGTCCATCTCCTATGGTGGCGCACCCTGCCCACCCGATCTGGTCCGCCGGATCACCGAGCACTTCCCGACCGGAGCTCCGGGCAACGGTTATGGCCTTACCGAGACCTCGGCCATGACCACCATGAATTCCGGCGACGACTACATCCGCAAGCCCACCAGTGTGGGACCGCCGGCTCCTGTCTGCGACGTGGCTGTGATCCCGGAGGGCTACGACGGCGAGGAGCCGCCGGCCGATCAGTCCACCGATCCTGAGCGTACCGGCGAGCTTTGGATCAAGGGCCCCAACGTGGTCCGGGGCTATTGGAACCGACCCGAGGACTCAGCTAAGACCTTCAGCCGTGGATGGCTGCACACTGGCGACGTGGCCCGCATCGACGAGGAGGGATTCGTCTACATCGTCGACCGCGCCAAGGACATGATCATCCGTGGCGGCGAGAACGTCTACTGCGTAGAGGTGGAGGCCGCACTGTTCGAGCACCCGGCGGTGGCCGACTGTGCGGTCATCGGCGTCCCACACCCGGTTCTGGGCGAAGAGGTCGGGGCGGTCATCGTCTTGCGGCCCGGTCAGGAGATCGGGGCCGAAGAGCTGGGCCGGTTCGTGAGAGAGCGGTTGGCTGGTTTCAACGTGCCGACGCGGTTCTGGTTCAGGGCTGAGCCGCTCCCCCGCAATGCAGCAGGAAAATCCCTCAAGCGGGAGCTCCGGACCGAGCTGATGGGCGATGCACCGGCCATCTGACCAAATCGCGAGCGCAAGCCCCGGGCTTCAGCCCTTGGGTCGAGCGAGTTCGTGGCGTGGCTACGGGGTTGAGGTCAACTCAGGGATTGGGGTCGGTCCGGTTCGGTTTCGGCTATTCGTCCTGAGCCAGCAACGTGCGGGTGACGTCGGCATCTCTGCCTATCTGCTCCACCAGCTCCGCCACCGAGTCGAAGGCCAGCTCGTCTCGGATTCGGCCGACAAAGGACAAACGACCCTCTTCCCCGTAGAGGTCTCCCGAAAAGTCGAGGAGGTAGGCCTCGACCAGTTGGTCCCCATCCTCGGCGTAGAAGGTGGGGCGCTTCCCCACCGAAATCGCCGCGGCCCAGCGGGTGCCGTCGGGCCGCTCATACCACCCGGCGTAGATGCTGATAGCCGGAATGGCAATCGTCGTAGGTATTTCGAGGTTCGCCGTCGGGAACCCCAGCTCGGTGCCACCCCGGTTGTCACCGTGGACCACCGGGCCCCGCAGCTGATGCGGCCGTCCCAGTAGTTCGCCAGCTTCTTCCACCCGCCCGTCGGCGAGAAGACCCCGGATCCGGGTGGACGAGATAGGCCGGCCGGTTTCGAGAGATCCGTCGGCAGCCGCCTCGAGCGACACTCCCTCGACGGTGAACCCGGTCTCCACTCCCATCTCCCGCAACAGAGCAACGTTGCCCGTTCGGCCGTGGCCGAAGTGGAAGTCCTCGCCCACCACCACCACCCGGGCGTCGAGCCCACGTACAAGGATCTCGTCGACGAACTCCTCGGCCGTTTCGTTGGCCCGCTCCGTGTCGAAGGGAATCACCACCGTACGGTCAACGCCGGTCGCGGCCAGCAGTTCGAGTTTTTGGTCGAGGTCACACAGCAGCAGCGGTGCGGATTCCGGCCGCACCACCGCGGCCGGATGTCGGTCGAACGTCACCACCACGGTGGTCAAACCGTCGGCCTTCGCCCGTGTGTGTAACTGTCCGAGCAATGCCTGATGACCAAGATGCACCCCGTCATACGCACCGATGGTCACCGCTGAGCCCCCCGGTGGGGGCTCACATCTCGCTGGATCGGTGATGATCTCCATGAGCGAGGGAGGTTAACTTGCGCCGGTCAGGACCACGGCCGGACGTATCCGGTCGGTCTCGGTGGCCTCGTACACAGCCAGCAGATTGTGACCGCTGTCGACAAGCCCCCAGGGTCCATCTCCGGAGACACCCAAGGACACCCGATCGAGGGCCAACCCCCGGCTCACCAGCTTCTCGACGTCGACAGGCACCACCACCTGTTCGAGATCACGCATGCCCTGGGCCGGGGTGAGGACGACCGCCGGGGTCAGCTCATCGACCAGTCGGGCATCTTCGGCGGTGAACGATCCGATGCGGGTCCGCCGCAGGTTCCGGAGATGGGCTCCCCCACCCAGGGCGGCTCCGAGGTCGGCTGCCAATACTCGGACGTAGGTCCCCGAAGAGCACTCGACCTCGATCCGGAACACACCGGGGGTGGTCGAAGGGGAGACTTCGTACCGGTACACGGTGACCGGACGGGGTGCCCGTTCCACCTCGATACCCTCGCGGGCCAAGGCGTGCAGCCGACGTCCACCCACCTTGACGGCCGAGACCATCGGCGGGATCTGTTCGATGGCACCGGTCAACGCCGCTGCTGCCACCCGCACCTCGGCCAGGGTTACCCCACTCATGTCCCAGGTGCCGATCACCTCGCCACTGGCATCGAGGGTGGTGGTGGCCGTCCCCAATACCACTTCGCCTTCGTAGGTCTTCGGAAGGGCGGTGAGAAACCGCATCAGCCGAGTGGCGCGACCCAGCCCCACCAGGAGTACGCCGGTGGCATCGGGGTCGAGGGTGCCGGCGTGGCCGACCCGACGTTGACCAAAGATGCGACGACAGCGAGCCACCACGTCGTGGGAGGTCCACTCGGCCTCCTTGTCCACCACCACCAAGCCGGTGATGGCCTCGTTGGCCGGGAGGCTCATTGGTCGTCCTGCCGGACTCCGCTGGATTCGGCGGATGTTGCCAAGTTGGTCGGAGTGGTCGGAGTGGTCGGAGTGGTCGGAGTGGTCGGATCCTTGGCCGAGTCGACGTCCCCGACTGCCTCTGCGGAGGCGGTGCGGATGCGGCGTAGAACGTCTTCGACCCGACTTCCGGAGATCACCGCCGGATCGACCTCGAAGGCGAGCAGTGGGGTGCGCTTCATCCGGAGCTGTCGGCTCAGTGAGTGCTGGAGTTGGGGTCGCCGCTCAGCCAGGGCATCAGCGCCATCGTCGGAGAGTGAGCTCAGAAACACTGTGGCATGGCGGAGATCAGAAGCGGTGTCCACCGAAGTGACGGTGACCAACCGGAGTCGTTCGTCGGCATCGGCCAGACGCTCGAGCTCTTCGGCCAACACCTCACGCAGGACCTGATTGACGCGCAGCGACCGCGGATAGGGTGACGCACCCCGGTTGTCATGACGGCGACCTGACATAGCTTCCGCTCCGTTCGAACCTTTGGTCCTGCTGCGTGAAGAGGCGGCTGAACTACCTCTCAGGTGCGAGGGATCTCCCGCTCGTCGTAGGTCTCGATGATGTCGCCATCCTTGAGATCCTGGTAGTCGGACAGTCCGATTCCGCACTCGAATCCGGCCTGCACTTCCTTGGCGTCGTCCTTGAAGCGCCGGAGGGAGGTGATGCTCCCCTTCCAGATGACGACGCCCTCGCGAAGGAATCGGACCTTGGAGCCACGGGTGATGACACCGTCACGGACTTGACACCCGGCAATGGCCCCGAGCTTCGGAACCCGGAAGACCTGCCGCACTTCGGCCTCGCCGGTGACCACTTCTTCGTAGACCGGAGCCAGCATGCCGAGCATGGCTGCCTCGATATCTTCCAGCAGCTTGTAGATGATCTCGTAGGTGCGGATCTCGACACGGGACTTCATCGCCAATTCGCGTGACCGGCGGTCAGGACGCACATTGAAGCCGATGATGGTGGCACTCGAAGCCTGCGCCAACTGCACGTCGTACTCAGAGATGCCGCCCACTCCCCTGTGCACAAAACTGAGCTTGACGTCGTCGCGCTCAAGCTTGCGAAGGCTCTCGGTCACAGCCTCCAACGTCCCGCGCACGTCAGTCTTGAGGATCAGATTGAGCGTGGCTGTCTCTCCGCGCTGAATCTGTTCGAAGAGGTCCTCGAGCTTGGCGCCGCCCAATGCCGAACCAGCGGCTGGGACATGGCCCGCCACCCGGTAACGGTGGGCGCGTGCCTCGCCGATGGTACGGGCCTGGGCCTGCTCGGGAGCCACCCGGAAGTCGTCACCCGGTTCCGGTGGTTCAGAGAAACCCAGGATCTGCACCGGAGTGGAGGGGGGAGCTTCTTTGATCTGATCGCCGTGCTCGTCGACCAAGGCCTTCACCTTGCCCCACGCCGCTCCGGCCACGATCGGATCGCCGACCCGAAGGGTGCCCTGCTCGACAATGACCGAGGCCACCGGGCCTCGTCCCACCTCGAGCTCGGCCTCGATGACTACACCCCGTGCCCGTCCCTCGGGACTGGCAACCAACTCTTCGACCTCGGCGACCAGCACGATCTGTTCGAGGAGGTCTTCGATGCCGAGGTTTTGGAGAGCCGAGATCTCCACGGCGATGGTGTCGCCGCCCCAGGCCTCAGGAACCAAGCCGTGCTCGGAAAGCTGTTGCAGTACCCGGGTCGGATCAGCTTCTTCCCGATCAATTTTGTTGACGGCCACGATGATCGGCACGTCGGCCGCCTTGGCGTGGTCGATGGCCTCGATCGTCTGGGGCATGACACCATCGTCGGCCGCCACTACCAACACCACGATGTCGGTGAGCTCGGCTCCTCGGACACGCATGGCAGTGAACGCCTCGTGACCCGGGGTGTCGATGAAGGTGATCGGATGATCGTTCCAGACCACCTGATACGCACCGATGTGCTGGGTGATGCCTCCGGCTTCGCCGGACACGACGTTGGCCGACCGGATGCGGTCGAGGAGCAGTGTCTTGCCATGGTCGACGTGACCCATCACGGTCACGACAGGTGGGCGCGGGCGCAGATCGGCCTCGTCCACGTCTTCGTCATCGTCGTCGAAGAACTTGGCCAACAGCTCGGCCTCTCGTTCCTCTCCGGGGTCAACCAGTCGAACCTCGGCTCCGAGCTCGGCAGCGAACAGATCGATCATGTCGTCCGTCAGAGACTGGGTTGCCGTCACCATCTCCCCCTGCAACAGGAGGAAGCGGATCACATCTCCGGCGGAACGATTCAGTTTGGGGCCGAGATCACGTGCCGTAGATCCACGCTCAATGATGACCTCAGAGTCGGGCACCGGCGCGGTTGACGGCGTATAGGCGGTGAGTTGGGTCGGCTCGAGCTCTTCGAGATTGCGGCGACGACGGCGTGGGCGGCGCTGGTTGGGACGGCCACGGCCCATGCCGGGTCCACCTCGCCCTCCGGGGCCTCCTCCTGGACCTCCGGGGCCTCCACCTGGACCACCACCTGGTCGTCCACTGAAACCTCCGGGGCCTCCACCTGGACCACCGCCCGGACGCGCGCCGAAGCCCCCACCGGCTCCGGGTGCACCGCCCGGACGAGCACCTCCCGGTCCTCCGCTGGGCCGACCGGCCCCACCTGGACCTGGTCGACCTTGGAATCCTCCGGCCCCGGGTCGCGGACTTCCCGCAGGAGGCCGACGGCCTCCCGAACCAGGGGGCGGCGGAATGGGCTTGCCGGTACCTGAGCGAGGCGGACCACCAGGGGGAGGAGGAGGAGTGGCCTTCCCGGACGAGCTGGTGGGCGGGTGAGAAGGTGCAGACGGAGGTGCCGCTGGTGCGACCGAAGCCGCTGGTGCCATCGGAGTGGTCGAAGTGACCGGAGTGGTCGAAGTGACCGGAGTGGTCGAAGTGACCGGAGTGGTCGAAGGGACCGGCGTGGTTGTAGAGGGCGCTGCGGGGGCGGCGGCAGGGGCGGCGGCGGCAGGAACAACTGGGGTAATCGGCTTATCTGGAGCGGCTGGTGTAGCGGCAGCCGGTGCCACCACTGATTCATCGGGGGTACGAGCGGGAGGCACCGCGGCGGCAGGGGTTGGGGCGGCTGCGGCTGCTGGAGAAGGCGCAGCGGCGGGGGCTGCCGCAGGTGCGGGGGCAGCAGGAACAACCGGGGTGATGGGCGATACGGAAGCGGCCGGTGCGACAACCGGCCGGCTTGGGGGGGTAGCTGCCGGTCTTTCGGCGGCTGGACGACTGGTGACGAGCCTTGCTCCGGTCCTCTTGACCGGAGTGGAAGGAGCCGGGGCCGGACCACCCACATCATCGGTGCCCGGCGAACCATCGATGGCAGTCGACCCCGACGGAGTACCTTTGCCGTCAGCGTCATCGCCCCCATTCGTGCCGGTCAGCCGAGTGGTTGCCGCCGCTTTTTTGGCCGCGGCCTTCTTCGCCGGGGGTGCCGGCTCTTCGGGCTGCACCTCTCGACGGAGCCCGTCACGATCAGCCTTACGACGGGCGCGGTCCGCCTGCGCGTCCTCAATGGACGATGAGTGGCTCTTCACGCCCATCCCAAGGGATAGGCACAGGTCAAGCGCCTCTTTGTTGGTCAGCCCGAGCTCATGAGCGAGCTCGTAGACGCGGATCTTCTTCGACAACCTCTGTTACTGCCCTTCATTCACGTCGTATGCGCCGATACGCACATACGACCCCTATCCTCCCACATCGAAGCGCCAGGGCCTCCGAGCCCTACCCAGGCGCCGGTCCGGACCCCAGCTTCAGGGCCGTTCGAACCTTTTCCATCTGCTCCGTACTCACCGGGCCACGAAGGGCCCGTTCGAACGATTTACGGCTTACCGCCAGTTCAACACAGTCGGAGGTAGTCCGGCACAACCACGCCCCTCGACCCGGGACTGACCGGCCTACCTCTAGGGATCCATCTGAAAGTCGCACAACCCGCACCATCTCGGCCACAACACCTGTCCGCCGGCAACCGATGCAGGTGCGAATCGGGGCTATGCCACACCCTCGCCGACTGGGGCCTCATCGGCCGGGGCTGGGGCTTCGTCTGCGGTGGCCGCGGCTGGGACCTCATCGGCCGGGGCTGGGGCTGGGGCTGGGGCTTCGTCTGCGGTGGCTGTGGGTGGGGCTTCGTCAGCTCCCTCGGTGGCGCCTGCGCCCTGTGACCATTGGGAGGCCGAAACTGCATCTCCGCCCTCGGCCGGCTGCCAGGCCATCTCCCCCGCCTCGTTCTGCACCCATTCGCCCTCGGCCCACTCTTCGCCGCCGTATCCCGCTTCCTCTTCGGCCAGTTGGGTCTCGCTCTTGATGTCGATACGCCAGCCGGTCAGGCGCGCCGCCAGACGAGCATTCTGACCTTCCTTGCCGATGGCCAGGGACAACTGGTAATCACTCACAATTACCGTGGCCGTGCCCGTGTCGTCATTGAGTCGTACTTCGCGTACCCGGGCCGGAGCCAGTGCCGATTGGATGAGTTCGACCGGATCGTTGGAAAACGGCACCACATCGACCCGTTCACCTCGTAGTTCGTTGGTGACCATCCGGACCCGCGAACCTCTGGCGCCGACGCAGGCGCCGACCGGGTCGATGTTCGGGTCGTTGGACCACACCGCGATCTTCGTCCGGTGCCCCGGCTCGCGAGCTGCAGCTTTGATTTCGACCGCACCCGAGGAGATCTCCGGTACTTCGAGCTCGAACAGGCGCTTGATGAGACCAGGATGGCTGCGGCTCACCACGATCTGAGGTCCCTTGGTGGTCTTGCGGACCTCGACGATGTACGCCTTCAGCCGGGCACCGTGCTCATAGCGCTCATAGGAGACCTGCTCGGCCTGGGGCAACAACGCCTCCACCTTGCCCAGGTCGAGGAGCGTGTACCGGTTGTCGGTCTGCTGCACAATTCCGGTGACGATGTCGCCTTCGCGACCGGCGTACTCCACATATTTGAGGTCGCGCTCCACTTCCCGGATGCGCTGCAGAATGACCTGCTTGGCGGTTTGGGCCGCGATCCGCCCAAAGTCTTTGGGAGTGTCGTCCCATTCGCGGATGACGTTGCTGTCCTCGTCCAGCTCTTGACCGTAGACGTGGATTTCTCCCGACTCCGGATCAATGGTGACCACCGCTTCCTCGGCGGCGTCAGGTCGGCGCTTGTACGCTGCCACCAGTGCATTCGCCAAGGCGTCGAGAAGCGTCTCGACCGCAATCCCCTTATCGCGGGCAATCTGACCGAGCGCATCGAGGAACTCGAAGTTCGGCTTGCTCATGGCGTGGTGACCTGCTTCCTCTTCTCGGTCGTCTTTGTAGTTGTCCTGGCTGCACCGGACTTGCCTCCACCAGAGGGAGGTGTCGGCCCCCACGAGAAGACCGTTCGAACTCGATCCATGTCCGAATAGGACAATCGGATTCGACCCTCGGGCACGTCTTCGGTGGTCAACTCGATACCATCGGCGTCAGCGGCAGACAGCGTGCCTTTCAACCGGCGAGGGCCGGCTACCTGCGGGCGTGTCTTGACGGTCACCTTCTCGCCCACCGCTTTGACGAAGTGGGCCGGTATCCTCAGGGTCCGCTCGACTCCGGGGCTCGATACCTCGAGCGTGTAGGGACCAGAAATAGGATCACGCTCATCGAGCACCTCCGACACCACTCGATTGGCATCGGTGAGTGCCTCGAGGTCCACGCCTCCGACCCGGTCTACGGTGACCACCACGACGCCCGACTTCAGCTCAACGTCGACCAGCTGCAGCCCGGCTCCAACCACCGCGGGTTCGAGGATGGGAAACAGGTCTTCGGTCATACTCGCTGTCTCCTCTCTCGCTCGGTGCCTTATCGCTAATCCGTGTGCTCGTCATGCATCTGTCACCCATCATCTGCTGTCCGGGTCGAAGTGTCCCTGACCAAAACAAAAGCGTGGGCTGTCCGCCCACGCCTTACCAGCGTCACTACACCCCAACCAAACGGCAGAAAATCGAGTATAGCAGCGCCAGCCTCAATTGGAGGCGGCCCTGACCCTCCAATTTGGCCCCTCTGGCCCTGTGGACGGGGATCCGAGCACCAGCCATACCGTTCGGATCCGGACCGAGGCACGACACCCGGTGGGTGACCCCGATATCAATCGGCAGAGAGCTCCGCCACCGCATCGGCCATTGCCAGTTCCCGCTCCTCGCCCGTGGCTCGGGACCGCCATTCCACCAACTGCCGGTCCAGACCTTTTTGTCCGACCACAACCCGGGTAGGGAGGCCCAGCAGGTCGGCGTCCTTGAACTTCACCCCGGGAGAGGCATCCCGGTCGTCGTAGAGGACGGCTACTCCGCCGGCCAACAGGCCCGCGTACAGCTCATCGGCAGCCGTGGCCACTTCCGGAGACCGCCCTGCCCCCAGTGAGAGCAGGTGTACCTGGTAGGGAGCCACCTCCGCGGGCCAGACCAATCCCCGGTCGTCGTGATGTTCCTCGGCCACTACCGCCAGGAGTCGACTGACACCCATGCCGTAGCAGCCCATGGAGAACCGGCTCTCGCTCCCGTCCTCGGCCACAAAGGTCGAGCCGGGCATCACATCGCTGTACCGGTACCCGAGCTGGAACGTGTGCGCGGCCTCCACCGATCGCACCAGGCCCACGGTCTGCCCGCACCTCGGGCACAGGTCGCCGGTTTCCACCTCGACGAAGGAGCCCCACTCGTCGACGGTGAAGTCGCGGTCGAGGGTGACCCCGCTCACGTGGTGATCCTTCTGGTTTGCCCCGGTCACCCACATGCCCGCACGGCGAATACCGAGGTCGGCCACCACCCGGATCCCGTGTTGCTGTTGACCCACCGGTCCGATGTACCCCTTGACCAGGGACGGATGACCGGCGAAGTCCTCGTCCTCAAAGAGCCGCCACCCGTTGGGCAGCCGGGCTTCACGGTGGCCCGGCACCAGCAGGAGGGTGGCCTGGCCATCGTTGTCCATGATGGCCAGGCTCTTCATCAGATCGGCCGGCGTAACCTCCTGATCGCCCTGATCGGCGAAGTAGGCGGCCACCTGAGCAATGCCGGGACGGTCGGGAGTGTGGTGGTCGACCAACGCCGGTGGTGGGTCGGTGACGACGGCACCCCCACCGGAAGGCAGGTCCGGCTCCATCCGCCTCTCAGCCGCTTCGACGTTGGCCGCGTACCCACACGAGGCACACTGCACGAAGTGGTCTTCACCCACCACCGAGGGGACCATGAACTCGTGGTTCACATCCCCGCCAATGGCGCCGGCCTGGGCCTCGACCGGAAAGACCTCGAGACCGAGACGTCCGAAGATCCGGAGGTAGGCATCGAAGACCGAGCCGTACGACTGCTGCATCGCCTCTTTGTCGACGTCGAAGGAGTAGGCGTCGGCCATCACCAACTCCCGGGTGCGCAGGAGGCCGAATCGCGGGCGGGCCTCGTCGCGGAACTTCACTTGAACCTGGTACACGCTGACCGGAAGCTGTCGGTACGACTCGATCTCGGCGCCGACCGTCACGGTGACGACCTCCTCGTGGGTGGGGCCGAGGACAAAGTCTCCTCCCCGACTGTGGACCACCATCGCCGGCATTGCCTCGGTCCCGAACAGGCCGGCACGACCACTCTGTTCCCACAATTCGATGGGGTGGAGGGCAGGAAGCAGCAACTCCTGGCATCCTGCCGCATCCAGCTCCTGGCGTATGACCTGCTCGATGTTGTGCAACACCCGCACGCCCAGGGGTAAGAACGCGTACACCCCGGATGCCAGGCGGCGGATGTACCCGGCTCGGACCAGCAGCTGGTGGCTGGCCACCTCGGCATCGGCCGGCGCTTCTCGAAGAGTGCGGACAAGAAGCCGGGACATGCGCATGGTCGGCGATCCTACCGGGCCGCGCCGATACCCTCCGGCGAAATGCGACCTTATGAAGGTTGGTGGCCGTCCCCGAATTTTTTGCGGATCAACTCCACCTTGGTCTCCGAGTCGTTGGCGTCGGGCCCTTTGGCATCGAGCAGTTCCCGGCGGTCGGCTTCGGCTTCCGCTTCGGCCCCCGCGTCCGCCGCCGCCAGTCGAGCCTCCGCGCCTTCGGCGACCAGCTTCTCGGCCTCGGCCACCAGCGCCTCGACCATCTCGTCTTCGGGTACCACCCGGACGATCTTTCCCTTGATGAACAGGTGGCCCCGCTTGCGGCCGGCGGCGATGCCCAGATCGGCCTCCCGGGCCTCGCCCGGTCCGTTGACCACGCAGCCCATCACCGCCACCTGGATGGGCAGGTTCCGATTCTCGAGCGCCGCCTGGGCGGCGTTGGCCACCGCGATGACGTCGATCTCCGCCCGACCACAACTCGGGCAGGCAATGAGGTCCAGGCCCTTTCGCTCCCGCAGCCCGAGCACTTCCAACAGCTGACGACCGGCCCGGGCCTCTTCCACCGGGTCAGCGGTCAGCGAGTAGCGGATGGTGTCACCGATCCCCTCGGCCAAGAGGGTGGCGATACCGGCGGTGCCCTTCAACAGTCCGGCCGGGGGCGGGCCCGCCTCGGTCACCCCGAGGTGAAGCGGGTGGTCGAAGGTCTCCGACGCCAGGCGGTACGCCTCGATCATCAGGGGGACCGACGAGGCCTTGACCGAGATCTTCACGTCGTCGAAGCCCACCTCGGCGAAGTACGCCAGTTCCATCCGGGCCGACTCCACCAGCGCCTCGGGGGTGGCGCCGCCGAACCGCTTGTAGAGGTCCGGGTGGAGCGAACCGGCATTCACCCCTATCCGGATGGGAACCCCACGGTCCTTGGCCTCGGCCGCCACCTGTTTGATCTCGGCTCCCTTGCGCAGGTTGCCCGGGTTGAGTCGCAACCCCTGGACGCCGGCCTCCAACGCGGCCAGCGCCATCTCGTGATGGAAATGAATATCAGCGATGATCGGCACCGGTGAGCGCGGGACGATCCGGGCCAGGCCCTCGGCCGCCGCCTCCTCGTTGCAGGTACATCGCACCAGATCAGCACCGGAGGCGGCCAGGGCGTAGATCTGGGACAACGTGCCTTCGACATCGGCCGTCTTGGTGGTGGTCATCGACTGCACGGTGACCGGGGCACCACCGCCGACGGCCACTCCCCCTACGTGAATCTGGTTGGTCGGGCGCCGTTCGGTGGTGGTCCAAGCCGTTTGTCCCATGCCCCCATGCTAGGGGTGCCGCCCGGGCATCAGGTGGTCGCCGATGGGAACGACGCTGCGGCCGTGGTGATCCGGGCCGTCAATTGAAGGGGTTGGCCAGCGGATGCAGCAGGTCGTTCAAGAGGGTGGTGGCGAAGAGTACGCCCAGAAATGCCAGCATCAACCAGGTGAACGGCATCAGCTTGGTCACGTCGGCGTGGTAGAGCACCTTTCGGCTGCGGGTCCGGACCTTCTCGTAGACGGCAATGACGACGTGGCCACCATCGAGCGGCAGCATGGGGAAGAGGTTGAAGACCCCGAGGAACAGGTTGATCGAGACGAGGAAGATCAACGTGTCCCCGATGCCCGCCTTCACGGCCTGCCCGCCGGTGCCCACCGCGCCGATGATCGATTCGACCCGGGTGCCGTTGGCCGATGCCTGGCCGGCCGCTTTGGCGTTGGCCACCTGGTGGAACCGGGCGGAGATCCCTGACGGGGAGAAGAGGCCGGCAACGCCGGCCGCCGTCGCCCAGGTGAAGTGGCCCAGATCGACCACCGTAGAACCCAGTGCATGGAACGGGTTGGCTCGTACGATGGGCGAACCGAGTTGGACACCGATCACCCCGTAGGGCGCGGTTCCGGCCGGTCCGACCGCGCCCGGTTCGTGCGCAGTGCGACCGTTGGCCGGGGTCACCGGCACACTCAGTTTGCGGCCATCCCGATTCACCACCACGGTCACCGTTCGGCCGGCATGCTTCTGGATGGTTGCGGTGAGGGCGTTGACATCGCCCTTGACCGGCTTACCGTTGATCGACACCACGATGTCCCCGGCCTTCAAACCGGCGGCTGCGGCCGGGCCGGTCTTCCCGGCAATGGTGGACACCCCTTGAATCTGTATCTGGTTGGCACTGGCCACCCCCACCAGGGTGAGGAGTGCCCAGAGCAGCGCGAACGCCATGAGGAAGTGCATGGCCGATCCGGCCACCGCTACCAGCAGACGGGCATGGAACGGCTGCTGGCGGTAGGTGTGGGACTCGTCGGCGGGATCGACCTCCTCGAGGTTGGTCATCCCCGGGATCTTCACGTATCCCCCTAAGGGGATCGCCTTGATCCCGTACTCGGTCTCCCCCCGCCGGAAGGACCAGAGGCGGGGACCGAAGCCGAGAAAGTACTCGGTCACCTTCATGCCACCCCGCTTGGCCGCCAGCAGATGCCCGAGTTCGTGGACCATCACCATGACGATGATGCAGGCCACGATGATGGCCACGTCCGTCGTCCCGGTGAGCACCGTCAGCGCCACAATGGTGGCGACGACCAGTGCCAGTTCCAGCGCCGCTCGTCGCGGGGACTTCTCCTGGTCGGGGGATAGCGGCGGGTCGGCCGGAGACGGGGGAACCGGTGCCGCGAGCCTCCCGGTGGCCATCTCGGAGGTCCTCATGCCGCCAGCTCCCGATCGGCAACCACCCGTTCGGCCGCCCGTCGGGCGGATGCGTCTGCTTCGAGCACATCCTCGACCGAGCGATTCGACATCCCGTCTGCATCCACCGGTGAGCCGGCGGACACCTCATAGCAATCGAGGGTCCCGGTCACCACGTCGCCGATGGCGCACCACCCGATCCGACCATCCAGAAATGCGGCCACCGCCACCTCATTGGCCGCATTCAACCAGGCAGGGGCCAGGTCGCCCTCTCTCCCGGCTCGGTAGGCCAGGTCGAGACAGGGGAACACCGATCGATCCGGCTCCTCAAAATCGAGTCTGGTCAACTCCTTCCAGTCGATGGCGCCGAACGGCACCGGCAGGCGATCCGGGTACATCAGCGCGTACCCAATGGGAAGGCGCATGTCCGGCATCGACAACTGGGCCACTACCGCACCGTCGGTGAACTCCACCATCGAGTGGATGATCGACTGGGGATGGACCACTACGTCGATGGCGTCGAAAGGGATGCCGAACAGCTCGTGGGCCTCGATCACCTCGAGGCCCTTGTTCATCAAGGTGGAAGAGTCCACCGTGATCTTCGGCCCCATCGACCAGGTCGGATGGGTGAGCGCCTCGGCAACCTGCACCGATGCCAACTCGTCGTGGGCCCGGCCTCTGAAGGGACCCCCCGAAGCGGTGAGCAACAGGCGAGCCACCTCGGGGGCGCTACCGGCCCGCAGGCACTGGTGAATGGCGCAGTGCTCCGAGTCCACCGGGATGATCTCCGCACCGGGCGTACTCCGGGCACGCTGCACCACCGGCGCACCGGCAATGATCGACTCCTTGTTGGCCAGACACAGACGCCGGCCTGCCTCGAGCGCCGCCAAGGTCACGGTCAACCCGGCAAAACCCACCACGCCGTTGACGGCCACGTCGGCCAGGGTGGCGAGGTGGGCGAGCCCGTCGCTGCCTGTCACCACCTCGACGCCGGAGGGCAACAGCCGGGCCAGTTCCGATGCCAGTGTTTCGTCCCCGATGGCCACGACCTGGGGGCGGAACCGCCGGGCCTGATCGGCCAGAGCCTCGATGGACCGTTGAGCTCCGAGTGCAGCCACGGTGAACCGCTCAGGGCACGACTCGATGACCTCGATGGCCTGGGTCCCAATGGATCCGGTCGACCCGATGAGGCTGACAGTGGTGGGGGTCACCCTCTAAGCCTGCCCGAACTTCACGCGATATTGAGGGCGCGCACCAGATAATAGGTGGCCGGAAGCACGAACAAGAGGGCGTCGACCCGATCGAGGACCCCGCCATGGCCAGGCAGAAGGGAGCCCATGTCCTTTATTCTGAAGTCCCGCTTGAGGAGGGATTCGCACAGATCCCCAATGGGGGCGACCACCGCCACCACCAACCCGAGGAGGGCGGCATGGGCGGGTGTCCACGGATGAATGGCTCCGACCCCAGCAGCCGAGATGACGACGGAGAAGACTGCTCCTCCGAGCCAGCCCTCCCACGTCTTATGGGGGCTGACGTTGGGGGCCAGGGCATGGCGCCCGATCCATCGGCCGATGACCAGAGCACCGACGTCATTGGCCACCGTGGCGATGACCGCTCCCAGCAAGAAGGCGATGCCCTCGCGGTGCGGGAATTCCGACGGAGAGAGCAACAACGCCGCGTAGGAGCCGAGCAGGGAGATCCACCCAATGGTGAACAGGGTGGCCGCGCTCCCGGCAATCGGTGAGCCCCGCTCGATGCCGAACAGGTACCACAGCAGAGTGAAGATGGCGATGAGCACCAACACCAGCGGAATCGCCGACGGGCCCTTGGTATAGGCCGCCACCATCAAGGAGACGGTGCCGACCAGGCCGAGCAGGGTGGCCGGGTGGTAGCCGGCTCGGCGCAGAACCCCGAAACACTCACCGGCGGCAAACGTGACCACCACGGTGCTCAACGCCAACGCCGGTGCCGTCCCCAATTTGAAGACGATCAGGCCGACCACAGCGGCGACGATGCCGGTGACGACCCTAACCCTGATGCTGCTCTCACCCCCGCGCCTTTCGACCTGGGTGTCCCCGTTCCCACCGGCTCCGGGACGCAGCCGGAGACGCCTGGGAGGCGGGGGCCCGCCGCCCAAGGGCCCGTCGGTCTGGTTCTGGTCGGCGTCGATGTCGCCACCGTCGTGGATGCCGCCCGCCTCGGTGTGCCGGTCGGAGGTGTCGGTGTGCCGGTCGGAGGTGTCGGTGTGCCGGTCGGACTGTGTGCTGCCTCCGGCGCCGGCATGGCGGGTGGCGACGTCTGCGGCAGTGACCGTGGCGGTGGCGGTGGCGGCCTCGGTGGCGGTGGCGGCCTCAGTGGCGGTGGCGGCCTCGGATTCGCCCCTCTGCCGTTTGTCAGCGCGGCCGGCAGAGCGATCCGAGGCGCTGTCGGCAGCGGCCAACCCCGCCAAGCCACCCCGGCGGCGCCCGGCGCCCGGTACGGCAGTCACGCTCGCACCGGGAGGCTCCGCCGCCAACGGAGTATCGGTCAGCGCGTCAATGTCCTCGGGCCGTTTTGCCCTGATCCGGCTGGACCGCATACCGCCCTTGCGGACGCGACCGATCCTGGCGGTCCCGGTCGGACGGGTCCTCTGAAGACCAGGGAGGTCATCGACGGGTTCATCGGGCTCATCGGGCTCGTCTCCGTGGTCGGACCCGTCCAACCCTTCGGCCGTACGGCTCGAGGGCAACGTCCTGCCATGCCCCTCATCACGTGACCCGGCGCCGCTGCCGGAGCCACCGGCGCCCTCGGACGATGCCGGCTCATCGGACCAGGACGAACGCGGTGGCGCCACAGGAATCTGGGTGGTGAGATCGTGGGCGCCCGCGGCGTAATCGGCACCGGCCCCTCGGGACGGGCCGCGCTTGGGAGTGCCGGCTCCTCGGGAACCGCCCACCACAGGCGCCCCCGAGGAGGGAAGATCGAACTCCCACGGGCGTCGATCCACATCGGTCCGGTCAGTTTCATCGAGCGATCCGAGTGCAGCTTCGTCGTCGCCGAACATGGCCGGCTCGAATTCTTCCTCGTGAGCGACCCAATCGCTGTGACCCTCGCGCCAGGTCGGGGCGGCGATCCCTCCATGCGATCCTCCCCCGCCCTCACCGGTTTCGCGGGACAGCACGGCGGGGACCTGCCCGGTCGGAGCTTCGGTCCAGTGCGGAAGCTTGGGCGGCGAAGGTGTGCCTCCGGGTACCGCGGTCTCCCCGGGAAGGAGTGGTTGCACCGTATGACCGATTGTCCCGGGGTCGCTCGGCTCATTGGTCAGACGGACCGCCACCTCTGTCGAGTCGTCACCCGCGGGCTCGGGGGGAGCGTCGGCCTGAGACACGATCGGTACGAGGGCGGTGGCCTCACCGGCCACCTCCGCCCCCACGATCGTCACCTGGTCGGTCGACGGACCGGCCCGCTCCGCGACGAAGCCCTGCGGGACCTCGTCCTCATCTTCGCCTTCTCGCCGGTCATCACCGTCGTGCACGTCGATATTCCCTCCCATGGGGCAGGCCGATCAGAGGCCCGACCATGTCTCAGATTTCGAGGAGCTCTTGCTCTTTGTGGGCCAGCAATCGGTCGATAGCCGCAACTTGGGCCTGGGTGATCTTGTCGAGATCTTCTTCTACCCGCTCGATTTCGTCGCTCGACAGATCGCCGTCCTTTTGCAGCGCGTCCAGTTCGTGTCGGGCGGCTCGACGCAGGTTGCGGACAGTGACCCTGCCGTCCTCCGACTTCTGTTTCACCACTTTCACCAGCTCTTTACGTCGTTCCTCGGTGGGTACCGGGAATGAAAGACGAATGACGCTTCCATCGTTCGAGGGGTTGATCCCAAGGTCGGAGTTCTGAATCGCCTTCTCGATCGCACCCAACGAGCTTTTGTCGTAGGGGGAGATGACCAATAGCCGTGCCTCGGGAACACTGAAACCGGCCATTGCTCTCAACTCGGTTTCTGTACCGTAATAATCGACCTTCAGATGCTCGACCAGGGCCGGGGTGGCTCTCCCGGTGCGGATGGCACTGAATTCGGCCTGAGCGTGCTCAACGGCCTTTTCCATACGTTCCCGTGCATCTACGACAACTAAAGCGGTCAGGTCGTCGTCCATTAGCTTACCAGCGTAGCGATCGCTGCCACCCTGCACCGGGTGAACCCCGTGACCAGGAAGTTCTCCCTGTTCATCGGACCAACGTCCCGATGGGTTCGCCACCCAGTGCTTTCATGATGTTGCCCGCGCCCATCAGGTCGAATACCCGAATCGGAAGCCCGTTGTCTTTACAGAAGGTGATGGCGGTGAGGTCCATGACCCGAAGATCCTTGGATACCACTTCCATGAACGACACCTCGTCATACTTGGTCGCCGAGGAATCGAGCCGCGGATCGGCGGTGTACACACCGTCCACGCCCCCGTGGGTCCCCTTGCAGAGCATCTCCGCTTCGATCTCCGCCGCCCGCAACGCCGCCGACGTATCGGTGGTGAAGTAGGGATTCCCCATCCCGGCGGCAAAGACCACCACGCGGCCCTTTTGGAGGTGGCGAATGGCTCTACGGCGGATATACGGTTCAGCCACTTCAGCCATCTGGACCGCCGAGAGGACCCGGGTCACCTGTCCTTGGTGCTCGAGGGCATCCTGGAGAGCCAAGGCATTGATGACCGTCCCCAACATGCCCATGGTGTCCGAGGTGGCCCGATCCATGCCGGCGCCGGCGCCGGTCGTCCCGCGCCAGATGTTTCCCCCACCGACCATCACCGCCAGCTCGAGATCGAGCTCATCCCGGGCCCTGGCGATTTCGACAGCGATGCGTTCGACCATGGACGCATCAATGGTCTCGTCGGATGCAGAGGAGGCCAACGCCTCCCCCGACATCTTCAGCACGATCCGACGTCGTTCTCCCACGGTGGCCTCAGTCGCCGATGACAACCTGGGCGAACTGTGTCACTGATGCCGTTCCGAGGAATTTTGCGACTGTTTGCTTCTCATCTTTGATGTAGGCCTGGTCGAGTAGGACCCGTTCCTTGTACCAACCGTTGAGCCGGCCTTCAATGATCTTGGGAAGCGCCGCATCGGGCTTTCCCTCTTTGCGGGCAATCTTTTCCACCGTCTCGCGCTCAGCAGCCACGGCCGACTCCGGAACTTCCTCGCGGCGCACGTACACCGGTCGGGCGAAGGCGATGTGAGCGGCAACGTCGTGGGCGAGTTCTTCGGATCCGCCCGATACCGCCACCACCACTGCGTTGACACCACGGCCTGCCTGCAGGTGGAGGTAGCTGTCAACTGCACCATCGGCCGGAGCCTCGATACGAACGACTTTTCCGATCGAGATGTTCTCTTTCAGTCGGGTCTTCATATCCTCGAGGTCGGAGGCGCGTTCATCCAGGGCCGACTCGCCCTTGGCCGCAACCAGATCGGCCAATTCCGACACCACGTTCTTGAACTCGTCCGACTTGGCCACGAAGTCGGTTTCGGACCGCAACTGCACGATCGAAGCGGCGTTGCCGAAGCGACCGATGGCCACTGCGCCTTCGGTCGCCTCGCGATCGGAACGTTTGGCCTGACCGGCCAGGCCCTGTTCGCGGAGCCACACCACTGACTTGTCGTAGTCGCCTTGGGTCTCCTCGAGGGCCTTCTTGGCATCGAGCATTCCGACGCCAGTGGACTGGCGCAATGCCTGGACGTCCTTAGCGGTGAAGGCGGGCACGATCAGGCCTCCTCGGAAACGGCGGGTGCAGGTTCGGGTGCAGGAGTCTCATCGCCGGCTGAGGCTTCGGGCGCAGCGGGAGCCGGTGCAGCAGCGGCGGGTGCACTGGCGACCGGAGCAGACGGCGGCGGCGGTATCGGGGCTCCGGTTGGTGCCTTGGGAGCAGCCGAGGCAGCGGGAGCCGGGGCGGGCGCGGCGGGGGTCGGGGCTTTGGGGGCCGGACGCTGTTCAGCGATGAACCGACCCTCGACAACGGCATCGGCGATTACCCGGCAGAGCAGAGCTCCAGAGCGAATGGCATCGTCGTTACCCGGAATCACGTACGTGATCACATCAGGGTCACAATTGGTGTCGACCACCGCCACAATCGGTAGCCCCAGCTTGTTCGCTTCGGTTACGGCAATGTGCTCTTTGTTTGTATCAATGACAAAAACCGCCTCGGGGAGTTTGCTGAGGCCGCGGATCCCGCCCAAGTTGCGCTGCAACTTCTCAAGTTCCCGGCTGTGACGCAGCGCTTCCTTCTTGGGCATCGCCTCGAAGTCGCCGGCCTTCTCCATGGCTTCGAATTCCTTCATGCGCTTCACCCGAGTCGAGACGGTCTGGAAGTTGGTCAGCATGCCGCCCAACCAGCGCTCGTTCACATACGGCATTCCACAGGCATCGGCATACGCGGCGATCGGGCCCTGTGTCTGCTTTTTGGTGCCCACAAAGAGGATGCTTCCACCCCCGGCGACCAGGTCACGGGTATAGACGTACGCCTCCTCGATGCCCTTCATCGTCTGTCGGAGATCAACCAGGTAGATCCCATTGCGCTCACCGAGGATGAACCGGCGCATCTTTGGGTTCCAACGGCGGGTCTGGTGGCCAAAGTGGACACCAGCACTCAATAGTTGCTTCATCGTGACGACAGCCATGTTGTTGCTCCTCTGACGGTTGGTCCTCCCCGGCGACAACACCCCCTGGAGGGCGACCGTAGACGCGGCCGGGTGCGTGATGATCTCTCGCGTATGCCTACCGAACGGTAAGGCGGCACAATGCTAGTGCCCGGGGAGGTGCCTTCTCCACTCGCTACCCGAATTGGAAGGGAGATCCCATCGATCTACCGGGTGACAGGGGCGACTTCAGCTGGCTGTGACGTCGACGGCGGGAGGCACAGTCCGGCTGTCGCCATTAGCGCCACCGTCATCGGATCCACCCCTGTTGGGCCCTTCCCCCTCGGGCCGGTCGGCCAGTTTGGCCCGTAGCTGGAGCACGGATTTGGTGTGGATCTGGCTTACTCGGCTCTCGGTGACTCCGAGGATCTCCCCGATCTCGGCCAGGGTCAAGCCCTCGTAGTAGTAGAGCGTGATGACCGTCTTCTCGCGATCGCCCATCTCGTTGATGGCATGGATCAGCACCTCTTTGTTCTCTTTGACCTCGAACTCCTCCATGGGCCCAGCACCACTATCGGGGAGGGTTTCACCCAACGTACGGCTATCTGACCGGTCGCCACCCCTGAAGACCTGGTCGAGCGCCGCCACCCCGGTGAGTGAGACCTGCCCCAATACTTTCTGAAACTGGCTGTCGGTCATCTCCAGGTCGGCAGCCACCTCGGCGTCAGTGGGGGTCCGGTGAAGGGTGGCTTGCAGCCTTGTGTATGACTGCTCGACAGCCCGGGCCTTGGTTCGCACCGAACGTGGAACCCAATCGAACGACCGGAGTTCGTCGATAATGGCCCCTCTGATGCGGGGCAGGGCGTACGTCTCGAATTTCACCTTATGGCCGGGGTCGAAACGTTCGATGGCGTCGATCAATCCGATGATGCCGTAGCTGGCCAAATCAGCCTCATCGACATAACGCGGAAGTCCGGCCGATATTCGTCCGGCCACGAACTTCACCAACGGTGCGTAGTGCACGATCAACTGGTCGCGAAGCTCGCGGGTTCCCGATTCTTTGTACGCCGCCCACTGGCCCGCGACCCCATGCCCTTTGACGTCGTGATCATCCGTCTGAGTGAGCGAGGCCAATACTCCCCCTACGCGCGCGGGTGCGTTCCTCCATAGACAGCAAGCAACCGGTCCTTGCTGACATGAGTGTAGACCTGCGTGGTCTGGAGATTTGCGTGACCCAGCAGTTCCTGGACAACCCGGAGATCCGCCCCTCCATCGAGCAGATGGGTGGCAAAGGTGTGACGCAGGGCATGGGGGTGGGTGGGAACCGGTGATCGCCGGTCAAGCAAGCGCCGAACGTCTCGTGGGCCAAGTCGATTCCCGCGGGCATTGAAGAAGAGTGCATCCCGGGGACTGGTTGAACGGGTCATGAGGGCTCGCGCTTCGTTGATCCATAGCTGCACCGCCGCCGCGCACCGGTCGTGCATCAATACCTGCCGCTGCTTCGAGCCTTTCCCCATCACGGTGGCCACCCGGCGGTGGAGGTCAATATCATCGAGGTCGAGGCCGCACAGTTCCGCCACTCTCAGTCCGCTGCCATAGAGCAACTCCAGAACGGCATCGTCGCGACGATCGATCTCGGGAGGCATCGTGCGGATCGGTGCCACCTTCGGATTGGCGGTCCGAGACGGGTTCGCACCCGGATCGAGCAGCTGACCGATCTCAGATTGACCGAGAATCCGGGGAAGCCGGGAGTCCGGCGCCGGAGCCGTGAGCCGGGCAGAAGGATCGGTCGTGATCAACTCCCGGCGAAGGCACCACTGGAAATACGAGCGGAGCGATGCCGCCTTCCGGGCGATGGACGCTTTGGCGTAGCGGCGGGTGGCCAGGTAGGCGAGGTAGCGGCGCAACACCAGCCGGCTCACGTCGCCCGGCCCGCCGGCTCCACCCCGACCGGCCCATTGGACGAATCCGTCCAGGTCGGACCAGTAGGCCTTCACCGATGCCCGGGACATTCCTTCGAGCGAAAGATGGAAGGCATCGAGTTCCCACGACATGCGACCAACAGTACCGGCACCCCGACGCCAAACCCCGGTCATCCCCGATCTCGTACCCGAAGGTGACAGGGGTGATAGGAAAGTTGACGTCAGATTGTCGTCACCACGATTTCAGGGGAAAACATGGCTGAGCACATCGACCGACGTTCGTTTTTGGCCCGTGGGGCTGTCACCGGAGCGGGGATCGTCGCCATCGGCGCCTCCGGTGGGCTTCTGGAGGCATGTAGCTCCGGGTCCAGCACCAAAACATCCACCGGTTCCGGTTCTCACCCCAACGGAGTCTCGGCCGCCACTCCCAAGCCCGGTGGGAAACTGATCTTCGGGGTCGAAGCCGAAGAGAAGGGGTTCGATCCCACCACCGCCACCTACGACAGCACCGGGGTCCTCTACGCCCGCACCGTCTTCGACCCACTGGCGGCCATCGCTGCCGACGGGAGCGTGCAGCCCTATCTGGCCAAGTCCATCACCGCCAACGCCGACTACACGGTGTGGACCATCGTCATGCGTCCCAATATCGTCTTCCATGACGGCACCCCTTGCGACGCTGCCGCCGTGGCCTACAACTTCAACGCCCACAAGGCATCGATTCTGACCGGACCGGCGGTGACAAACATAGCCACCATCGCCGTCGCCGATCCGATGACGGTGACCGTCACGATGCACACCCCGTGGGTACCGTTCAACTACTACCTGTGCGGCGGGATAGGCGGTCAGATCGCATTCATCGCCGCCCCCAGCATGTTGAAGAACAAGAATGGCACCATGAACCCGGTCGGTACCGGGCCGTTCGTCTTTGGCGAATGGGTCCCCAATGACCACTTCACCGGTACCAAGAACCCCCACTACTGGCGGCCGGGATACCCCTACCTCGACACCATCCAGTACAAGCCCATTCCCGACAGTGACCAGCTGCTCAACAGCCTGATGTCCGGGAGTGTCGACATCATCCACTCATCCGCATCGGTGGTGACCAAAGGCCTGCGTTCTGATTCATCGCTGGGGTATATCGACGACTCGACCCACGTGGCCGGTGAGCCCGACATGGCCTGCCTGCTTCTCAATCTGTCCAAGCCACCGTTCAACAACCCGCTGGTGCGCCAGGCCGCGGCCATGGCAATCGACTCGAAGCAGTACTCCCAGGTAATCGACTCGGGCGTCAACCCGACCTCCAACGGTCCCTTCGTGCCCGGCTCACCCTTCTATGCGCCGGACGGATATCCGGCCTACAACGTGGCCAAGGCCAAGCAACTGATCCAGCAGGTGCAGCAGTCCACCGGTTCGCCGGTAACGGTGAACCTCAACCACGTGCCCGATCCGTTCACCACCAAAATTGCCCAATACCTGCAGCAACAGCTGAACGGTGTGGGATTGACCACCACCCTGACTCCGGTTCAGCAGGCACAGATCATCAACACCGCTCTGCTCGGCGGGTTCGAGGCCCAGGTGTGGCGCCAGTTCGGGGCCATCGACCCCGACCTCAACTACATCTTCTGGAGCCCGACCCAGATCAACCCGGTCTTCTCCATCAATATGGCACGTAACACCGACCCGGCTATGGAGACTGCCCTGCAGAAGGGACGCCAGACCGCCGATCCGGCGGCGCGTTCCGCCGCATATCAAGAGGTGGCCTCCTTGATGGGGAAGGACATCCCCTACATCTGGACCGATCGAGCCGTGTGGTCGGTCGGCGCCCAACCCAAGGTTCAGAACTTCGACAATCCGACATTGCCGGGGGGCGGAAAAGCCTTCGGGATGATCAGTGGGGTGATCTGGCCGACCCAGGTCTGGATCGGTAGCTGACCGGAGACGACCGACCGGTCCACCGAGGCCGGTCCGTCGTGCCATGATCATCGGATGAGCCGCATCCTGGTCGTCGAGGATGACGAACGGATCCGACTGTCCATGCGTCTTGCCCTCGAAGACGAGGGGTACACGGTTGATGACGTGGCCAGCGGTGAAGACGCTGTCGCCCATTTCGCCGACGACCCATCCGAGTTGGTCCTCATCGATCTCATGCTCCCGGGCATGGACGGTTTTGAAACCTGTCGCACCCTTCGTAAACAGAGCACGGTCCCGGTGATCATGGTCACTGCCCGGTCGGATACCCATGACGTGGTGGCCGGTCTCGAAGCCGGAGCCGACGACTACGTCACCAAGCCGTTCGTGGCCAAGGAACTGGCCGCCCGTATCCGAGCCCTGCTCAGGCGAAGCCGACCAACCGAAGCGGGTGCCTCGGTCCTCGCCTTTGGGGATGTCGAGATCGAGCCGGATGCGGGAGTGGTCAGGCGGGGTGGTGAAGAGGTCCACTGCACCCGTACCGAATTCCGGCTGCTTTGCGAACTTGCCGTCAACACCGGGAAGGTGCTCAGTCGCGAACAGCTCCTCGAGCGCGTGTGGGGTTACGACTACTTCGGTGATGGCCGGCTGGTCGATGTTCATGTGCGACGCCTGCGCATCAAAGTGGAGCCCGACCCGGGAAATCCTCAGTTCATCCTCACGGTCCGGGGCATGGGCTACAAATTGGCGGTCTGAGCGTTGGGGGCGCAGAGCCGTACCCACCTGCTGCGTCGGCTCGGGCTGCGGGCGCGGGTCACCGCCGCCTTCGCCGTCGGGGCCTTCGCCCTGTCCGCGGTATTGGCCGGAATCACCTACTTCACTGCCCGGCAGAGCTTTCTCAACGAACGCCAGACGGCCGTACAACGCCAAGCATTCGTGAACGCCTCGCTAATACAGGAATCATTGCGATCGTCGGGCGTCCAGGTGAATCAGTTGCTCGAATCCGTGGACACGCTTCCCGGTTCGAGATCGGTCCTTCGTTGGCAGGGTCAGTGGTACGCAACGTCGATTTCGGTGGGCCTGAACGCCATCCCCGGCGAGGAACGGGCATTGGTCCTCGGGGGCAAGCCGGCGTCCCAACGGTTTTCGCTCAACGGCTCAATCGAGCTGGTGGTGGGCGTGCCACTCCCCGCTGTCCACGCCGACTACTTCGAGGTCTTTTCCCTTCAGGAGCTGGCGGGGACGCTGCGGGCGCTGGCATTCGCCCTTGGGGCGGCAGCGCTGGTGACCACCGTGGCCGGCGCCGCCGTCGGGCGCTGGGCCAGTGGCCGCGCCCTGCGCCCGCTGGTGGGCATCACCGATGCCGCCGTGGCCATTGCCGGCGGCCAACTCGATACCCGGGTCGAAGCCGGCCAGGACGCCGATCTTCTGAAACTGGCGTCGGCGTTCAACCGAATGGCCGCCAATCTGCAAGCCAGGATCGAGCGCGAGGCACGCTTCACTTCTGACGTCAGTCACGAACTCCGTTCTCCTCTTACCACCCTGTCAGCGTCGGTCGGGGTGCTTGAAGGCCACCGGGATGAACTCGATCCCCGGGCTCAGCGGGCGCTCTCGCTACTCGACGGGGACCTTCAGCGTTTCAAGCGGATGGTGGACGATCTTTTGGAGATTTCGAGATTCGATGCCGGATCGGCGGAACTCTCACTCGACGAAGTGGATCCCGGCGAACTGGTGCGCCAAGCGGTGATGGCCACATCGCCGATCGGAGAGGACGGGAGGCGAATTGAACCGGTATATCCGGTGGAGGTAGCCCCCGGCGTCGATGGCTTACGGCTCAGAGTCGACAAGCGTCGATTCGAGCGCATCATGGCCAACCTTGTCGACAATGCATCGCTTTATGCCGGTGGGGTGACCCGGGTCGTCGTTGATCGCGACCCACCAGGAACCGCCCAAGGCGCCAACTCCATCCTCGTGATCGTCGAGGACCATGGTCCCGGGGTTCCACTCGCCGACCGAGCAGACCTTTTCGAACGCTTCTACCGCGGTACTCGCTCGGGTCAACGAGCGTCGGGCGATGGTACCGGGCTGGGCCTGTCATTGGTGGCCGAACATGTGAATCTTCACGGCGGCTCTGTCCGGATAGAGGACGCGGCATCGGGTGGGGCGCGTTTCGTCGTCGAACTGCCTCTTACCGATGGCGGTGGCAGTGGCAGTGGCGATGGCAGTGGCGATGGCGATGCACAAGGGGTCCTCCGGTGAGCCACCATCATCGTCGGGTCGGATTCGGAGTCGTGGGGTTGATCCTGTTCATGGCGCTTGGAGCGGCCTCGTGCGGTATTCCGACCGAATCCGTCCCCTCAACGATCCCGACCAGTGCAGTGCCTTTTGATCTCCTCAACCCCAGCCCCCCCACCACGACCATCGTCACGGCCCCTCCGGTCGCATCCGTTTCCGAACCGATCTACCTGGTAGCTCCGACCCAGCATGTCTCTCCGGTTTTTCGGAATGTCGCACCCCCGGCAAACCTCACTCAGGTACTTGGCGCTCTTCTCGAAGGTCCCACCTCCGCAGAGTCAGCGACCGGTCTCCAGAGCTTTCTGACCGGCAAACCCAATGATGTTGTTGCGACGGAAGTCAATAGAATTGCCACCATCAACTTCACCACCAACCCGGTGCAGGTGGTGGGGCCCAATCAAATTCTGGCCATCTCCCAAGTGGTATTCACCGCCATGGCTCAGCCGGGCATTACCGGTGTCATCTTCGAACTCGCCGGCACCCCCGTCGAGGTGCCCACGGCAGGAGGGGCACAGGTGCCCGGTCCGGTGACCGACACCAACTATGCACCCCAAGCGCCGCTGATTCCCCCTGTCACTCAGACAACAGCCCGCTGAGCGGCTGCCCACCGGGAGGCTGCCCTGTACTCGGGCAGACCTTCGACACAACCCTCGACCTCCCTTCATGAGTCACGATCGAGATCCAGCCCGAATCGATCGCTCTATATCCCATTGGTGGTGAAAGGCGTCGTGGGCGTTGGATCGGACCACATCGAGAAGGCTCTGCTGACCCCTGTCAGGGTGGACAAGGACAAGACCGGCTACAGAAGCCTCCTCGACTGCCCGTTTCCACTCTTCGACCGCACGTGCGAGTGACCACATCGCCGCTTCGATCGCTATCCCTTCGTATGCCCTTGCCACGGCCAGAAGTCCCTCATCGTAGGAGGCGACCATGGGAGAAGCCCCCCGACAGATACCTTCCAATCGCTCCGCCCAAATCCGCAAGTTGTCGCCCACATGGCAGACGTACGCACCAACTGACCATGTCAGTTCCGGATCCCTCTCAGACCCGTCAGCATCGGCATCGGCAAGCACCTGGGCATACGAACGAGGCGTGCTCACGACCGACTTGATCGCTTCGTCGCGGGAGATGGCCCAGCCAAAACCGCACTCATGACACGGATTCCCGTACAGGTTCTCGCCCCAATCACTCACCGTCGAAGTATCGCACGGCACATCCTTTTGGGGCAGGGCCCGGCCCCTGCTGGACCCCTGCCCGGCCCCTCCCCTTCTGACCGAGTGAGACACCCTCCTGTCATCATGG
>OCTA010000527.1_pt1 | contig 35268 bp, 26 predicted proteins | sample 1538991 | NCBI WGS metagenome assembly OCTA01 (sample SAMEA3539302, study PRJEB22396) | soil metagenome | biome: tundra; feature: field; material: soil | place: USA | collected 2010-05 | depth 0.15 m | reverse complement strand
GAACGGGCCGGTCATGCGGTTGCACTTCAACCCGAGGCCTGGGCGGAGGCGGCGTCGGGAGGACGGATCGTCGTCGGCGCGCGCTCTGCGGTGCTCTCACCAGTCGCCCGCCTTCGCGCCGTTATCGTCCTCGACGCACACGCAGACTCCTACCAGGAAGAGCGCGTTCCCACTTGGGAGGCCGCGGTGCTCGCGGGCGAGCGGGCCCGGCGCGCGGGCGTCCCGTGCCTCTTGGTGAGCGCCTGCCCGACGCTCGACCTACTGGCCGGCCGGCGACTCGTCACCTTGTCCCGTGACGCCGAGCGCTCCGGGTGGGCACCGATCGAGCTGATCGACGCCCGGGACGAGGACCCGCATGCGGGCGGATACCCCACCCGGTTGGCGACCTTGATTCGAGCCGCAGTCGGCACAGAGCCGGACCGACCCGTCCTCGCGGTGCTCAACCGGAAGGGTCGCGCCCGTCTCCTCGCCTGCGGGCGCTGCCGAAGCCTGCTCCGCTGCGATGACTGCGGCACAGCTCTCGTTCAGCTCGAACGGCCCGCCCAAGGCGAGCTGCCCCTGCTGCACTGCCCCAGGTGCGCGTCCTCGGTCCCGGCGGTGTGCGCCTCTTGTGGGCCGACGCGGCCACGGATCGTTCGGCCCGGCGTCGCCCGGGTCCGCGACGACCTTGCCGCTCTCACCGGTCTGGAGGTGGCGGAGATCGGTCGCACCGGCGCCGGGCCCGGCGGGGGCCTTCCCGACGCGCCAGTGCTCGTCGGGACCGAGGCGGTGCTGCACCGGGCGGCGTCGGCTTCGTTGGTCGTGTTCTTGGACTTCGACCATGAACTGCTCGCGCCCCGCTATCGGGCCGGCGAGCAGGCGCTGGCTCTGCTCGCTCTCGCCTCACGGGTTGTCGGTGGCCGGCGAAGGCAAGGGCGCGTGGTGGTCAGGACGCGGCTGCCGGATCACGAGGTCCTCGCCGCTGCCCTTCACGCCGACCCCGGCCGGCTCGTCACCGCCGAGGAGCCTCGCCGGGCACTGCTCCGGCTTCCCCCCACGACCGCACTCGCGCTGGTGAGCGGGGACGGGGCCGATGAGTTCGTCACGCGGTTGGAGTGCGCGGACCGGACCGTCGAAGTGGGGGGCTCGGCCGCAGGCCACTTCCTCATCCGGGCCCCGGGATCCGACGCGCTCGCCGACGCTCTCGCGTCGGCCGGCCAGCCCACCCCTGGTACCCGCATCGAGGTCGGCCCTCGCCAGGTGTGAGCCGTCGGGGGTGGTGTAGCCGGGCGAACGACCTGCTATCGTGATCAGCGCCGGCTCAGGTCGGCACGGAATGGCGCGTGCGCCAGGCCGATATTGTTACCCTTCCTTTTCCTCGCCGGGTCGGCGTGGCCGGCCGGTACAGCAAGAAAGCACGCCACTCACGCATGCCCGACAAGATGGCCACGATCACCGAGCACCGGCTTCACGAGACCGACACCGGCTCACCAGAGGTGCAGGTGGCGCTCCTCACTGGACGCATCAATCACCTTACTGAGCACCTCAAGATCCACCGGGGAGATCACCACACCCGGCGGGGACTGATGAAGCTGATCGGCCGACGGCGCCGCCTTCTCGACTACGTGAAGGACAACGATGTCGAGCGATACCGGTCGCTGATCTCCCGGCTCGGGATCCGGCGCTAGGAAGCCAGTTACCCCCCGGGGTGGCGACGCCGTTCCGGGTCGACATAGGGCGGCAGTCGGAGCCATCTTCACCGGCGTAAGTCGCCCGTAAGAAGACAAGCGGTGCCGCACGGTGCCAGCTGCCAGTCGCCGATTACCGGGTCCGGTTCCACGAGGACCGCTCCGGTGCACGCCGACTGGGAACTGGCAAGCGTGGCGCCCCAATCACATAGGAGTGTCATGGCTGATGCCATCACCGTGTCGGGCCCCATCAGTGGGACCGACCGGACCCTGTCCTTCCAGACCGGCAAACTCGCCGGTCAGGCGGATGGTGCCGTTGTCGCCCGGATCGGCGACACTGTCGTGCTCGCAACCGCGACGGCTGCTCGAAAAGTGCGCGAGGGTACCGACTTCTTCCCTCTCACAGTTGACATCGAAGAGCGGATGTACGCCGCCGGCAAGATCCCGGGGTCGTTCTTCCGGCGAGAGGGCAGGGCGACCGACCAGGCGATCCTGACATGCCGCCTCATCGACCGACCGTTGCGGCCATCGTTCCCGGAGGGCTTCCGCAACGAAGTCCACGTCGTGGGCACGATCATCGGTGCTGACCTGTTGAACCCGCACGACGTGCTGGCCATCAACGCTTCGTCGGCGGCCCTCATGATCTCAGGCATTCCCTTTGAGGGACCGATCGGCGCCGTGCGCATCGCGTACTCGACAGACGGCTCGTGGCTCCCGCATGCCACCTACCAAGAGGGCGATTCCTCCACCTTCGAGCTCGTCGTGGCCGGGAGGGCGCTCAGCGAGGAGCCGGGTGCCGACGTGGCCATCGTCATGGTGGAGGCCGGGGGCACCGAGAAGGCGTTCGAGTTCTTCGAGCAAGGTGCGCCTCGGGTGACCGAGGACGTCATCGCAAACGGCCTCGAGGTCGCCAAGACCTGGATCCGAGAGTCGATCGAGCTCCAGCGAGAGCTGGTCCGCAAGGCCGGATCGAAGGACACCATCGACTTCGTGCTGTTCGTCGACTACGGCGAGGACGTCTACGAGCGTGTCACCGCCGCCGGAGCCGATCGTCTGGAGACGGCGAACGCGATCACGACCAAGACCGAGCGCAATGGCGCACTCGATGCGGCAACCGATGAGATCGTCGCCGAGCTCGCCCTCGAGTTCCCCGAACGCGAGCGGGAGATCCGTTCAGCCGCGCGCGCCTACACGAAGAAGATCGTCCGCAAGCGGATCGTCTCCGAAGGCATCCGCATCGACGGGCGCGGCCCGGCCGACATCAGGCCACTTTCAGCCGAGGTCGGACTTCTCCCGACTGCGCACGGCTCGGCGCTGTTCGAGCGCGGCGACACCCAGGTGCTCAATGTCTGCACGCTTGGCATGCCCCGGATGAACCAGCTGTTGGACACCATAGGCATCGACGAGTCGAAGCGGTACATGCACCACTACAACTTCCCGCCGTTCTCGACGGGCGAGACCGGATTCATGCGCGGCCCGAAGCGCCGCGAGATCGGGCACGGCCTTCTCGCCGAGCGGGCACTGTTGCCGGTCATACCGCCGGAGAGCGAATTCCCCTACGTGCTCCGTCTCGTCTCGGACGTGCTCTCCTCGAACGGGTCGACTTCGATGGCGTCGGTCTGTGGATCCTCGCTCTCGCTCATGGACGCGGGAGTGCCGATCAAGGCGCCGGTCGCAGGCATCGCAATGGGGCTCGTCTTCGCCGAGGGCAAGTACACGACTCTGACCGACATCCTTGGTGCCGAGGACGCATTCGGCGACATGGACTTCAAGGTCGCCGGCACCGCCGAGGTCGTGACGGCGCTGCAGCTCGACACGAAGATCGCCGGTCTGCCGGCCGACGTACTGGCACAGGCCCTGAGCCAAGCGCGTGAGGCGAGGCTCAAGATCCTCGACGTCATGCTGGCGGCGATTTCGGCTCCTCGGGCCGAGGTCGGAGAGAACGCGCCGAAGATAGTGAGCTTCGAGGTCCCAGTCGACAAGATCGGCGAGATCATCGGCCCGAAGGGCAAGGTCATCAACGCCATCCAGCAGGAGACCGGCGCGGACGTGAACGTCGACGACGACGGCACGGTGGGCACGGTCACCATCGGCGCCAAGCAGCGCTCGGTGGTCGACGAAGCCCGCCGCCGCATCGAGCTGATCCTCGACCCGCCGACACCGGAGGTTGGAGCCGTGTACAGCGGCAAGGTTGTCAACATCACCAAGTTCGGGGCGTTCATCAACATCCTCCCCGGTCGCGACGGCCTGGTTCACATCTCGAGGCTCGGCCAGGGCAAGAGGGTCGAGCGTGTGGAGGACGTCGTCACTCTCGGCCAGGAGGTCGAAGTCCGCGTCGACGAGATCGATCCCCAGGGCAAAGTGTCGCTGTCGCTCGCGGGCGAGCCGGCTTCGGGTGATGCCGGCGGAGCAACCTCGGGCGAAGGCCGCTCGGAGACCGGCAACGGTGGTGCCAGGCGCGGTAGCGGCGGCGCCGGAGCTGCATCGAGCGCCGGAGGTGGCAGCCGTGGCGCCGACGAGACAGGCGGCCCCCCCCGCCGTGCCTCGTTCGAAGACGCCTTCGAGACCGAGCTCCAGTCGGCGTTCGGCAATCTCGGTCCTGCCGATCTTGCCGGCGGGTCGCCGCCCGGCGGAGCAAGGCGCGGGTCGGAAGGCGGAGGCGGTGCACGGCGCGGTCCTGGCGGCGGCTCGGGTACAGCCCGCCGGCGCCCGAGGAGCGGCGGGCGCTGAGCTGACTCGCGTGGGCATCTTCGCAGAGGGGACCCTCTGCTCGTGATCACGACCACGACACTCGAGAGCGGCATCCGGCTCGTGAGCGAGACGATGCCGGAGGTCGCTTCACTGTGCGTCGGCGTCTGGGTCGGGACCGGCTCGCGCGACGAGACGCCCGAGCAGTCGGGGATCTCGCACTTTCTCGAGCACCTCCTCTTCAAGGGAACGCCTGAACGGACCGCACGCGAGATCGCCGAGGAGGTCGACGCGGTAGGCGGCGACATGAACGCCTACACGACCAAGGAGTACACGACCTTCTACGTGCGGGCGCTCGCCGAGCATGTCGAGCTCGGGCTGGACATACTCTGCGACATCCTTTGCCGGCCCGCGTTGCGGCCCGAAGAGGTCGATGCGGAGCGCCAGGTGATCCTCGAAGAGGTTCTCATGCATCGTGACGAGCCCATGGACGTGGTCCAGGAGCAGTTCGCCAACGCGATGTTCCCGAACCACCCTCTCGGGCGCGAGGTTCTCGGCGAACCGGAAGTCATCCGCAAGGTAACAGTGCCGGCGATCCGGTCGTTCTTCGATGAACACTATCTGCCGGGCAACATGGTGATCGCCGCCGCGGGCGACCTCGATCATGAACGGCTCGCCGTTGGTATCGAAGCCCGCTTCGCCGGGCGCCATGATGGTCGCCCTCCCGTGCGCCGGGCGCCCCGAGAAGACGCCGTCGCGCTCGTGGTCGAGTCTCGTGAGACCGAACAGGCGCAGCTCGTCCTCGGGGTCAGAGCGCCGGACCGGCATTCGGCCGACCGCTTTGCCCTGGCCGTGCTCAACCACATTCTCGGAGGAGGCCTGTCCAGCAGGCTGTTCCAGGAGATCCGAGAAGCGCGAGGGCTCGCGTACTCGATCGGGTCCGATCGCAGCGCCTACGACGACGCCGGGACCCTTGCTGTCTCGGTCGGCACCGCGCCCGGGCATGCCCATGAGGTGCTCGACCTGCTTCACGCTGAGCTCGACCGCCTCGGCGCCGAAGGGATCACCCCGCGAGAGCTCGAGGTGGCGAAGGGCCATCTCCGTGCCGACCTGCTCCTTTCGCTCGAGGACTCCGGCTCGCGCATGTCGAGGATCGGCTCCGGCCTGCTGTTGTTCGGCTCCGTGCTCACCACAGAGGAGTTGCTCGGGCGCATCGCGGCAGTCACGGCGGACCAGGTGCGGACCGTTGCCGAGCGTGTGCTGACCGGCCCCAGAACGCTCGCGGTCGTCGGGCCCTTCGTGGGGTCGGACTTCTCCTGACGCGCTGGTGCCGGCCAGCGGGGCCCGGCCGGCCTGGCCCGCCCGGCGATCGGGGCTGGCCCGCCCGGCGATCGGGGCTGGCCCGCCCGGCTTGGCTCGCCCAGGCCTTCAGGGCCGTCAGGCCATCTCTCGGCTCGAGACCATGAGGATGTTTCGGGCAACGGGTACCGTGATGGGATGTTGCGCGTTGGAGTATTCGGAGCCGCTGGGCACATGGGAGCGGCAATCTGCGCGGCGGTGCTCGGCACCACCGATCTCGAGCTCGTCGTGGCCGTCGACCCCGCTGCGGCGGGCCGACCCCTCGACGAAGTCGCAGCCTTGCACGGCAGTGGGCTCGAGATCGCCCCCTCGCCCGCAGCCGCGAGCGAGGCCGGGGCCGAGGTGATGGTGGACTTCACCGTCGCCGCAGCGGCGCGTGACAATCTCCGATGGTGCGCCGATCACGGGGTTCACGTCGTCTGCGGGACGACCGGCTTCGACGAGGCCGATCTCGAGGCCCTGCGGACCCGGTTCTCAGGGGATGCGCACGCGATCGTGGCCGCGAACTTCTCGATCGGCGCGGCACTGATGATGCGCTGCGCAGAGGTTTGCGCCCCGTGGGTCGGTGGCGCGGAGGTTGTCGAGCTTCATCACGACCACAAGCGGGATGCACCCTCAGGGACGTCGCTCGAGACGATCCGCCGGATGCAGGGCGCACGTGACGCGGCGGGTGTGGGCGATTGGGCCCCCGATCCGACCGAGAAGGAGCTCGTCCCCGGAGCACGAGGCGGACGAGCCCCAGGAGGCGTGCACGTGCACTCGGTGCGGCTGCCCGGGTTCGTCGCGCACCAGGAGGTGATCTTCGGTTTGCAAGGCGAGACGCTTTCGGTGAGGCACGACTCCTTGGACCGGGCGAGCTTCATGCCCGGCGTGCTCCTGGCGGTGCGCCGGGTCGCCGACCTGGAGGGGCTGACCATCGGGCTCGGGGATCTGCTCGGACTTTGAGGGTTCGTTGCCCCGGGGATCGACAGCAGCCTCGGCCACCGGCTCCGGCGAAGTTGGGAATTGGCCCGGTTCCGAACCCGCATGCTGCTAACTTTCGATCCGTGACAAGGCCGCGACCATGGTGACGGCGGCCAGACGCGCCGGACGCTTCGGCGCAGTGGTGACCGCCATGGCGACCCCGTTCGATGCCGACGGGCGGCTTGACATCGGCGGGGCGGTGACTCTCGCCCGCTATCTGGTCGACAACGGGAGTGACGGGCTCCTCGTGACCGGCACCACCGGCGAAGGGCCGACCCTGAGCGACTCGGAGCGCACACAGCTCTGGGCGGCCGTGGCGCGCGGGGTCACGGTGCCGGTGATCGCCGGCTCGGGGACCAACGACACGGCCCACTCCGTCGAGCTCACGCGGGTGGCTACCGAGGCCGGCGCGGCCGGGATTCTCGCCGTCACGCCTTACTACAACCGCCCGTCCCAAGGCGGAATCGCCGCCCACTTCGCCGCCGTCGCCGCCGCGACGTCGCTCCCGGTCCTCGTCTACGACATCCCGGTGCGCACCGGCCGCAAGGTTGCCCTCGACACGATGTTGCAGCTCGTCCATGATTTTCCGAACATCGTCGGCGTGAAGGACGCGTCCGCTGACCCGGCCGGTGCCGCGAGGCTCATGGCCAGGGCTGGAGCAGGGTTCGACTGCTACAGCGGCGACGACTCGCTGACCCTTCCACTGCTCGCGGTGGGCGCGGTCGGTGTCGTGAGCGTGGCGTCGCACTGGGTCGGCAAGGAACTGGGGGAGATGGTCAGGCTCTACCTGGAAGGTGACGTCGAAGGCGCTCGGGAGCTGAACGCGGCCTTGATCGACGCGGTCTCGTTCCAGTCCAGCGACGAAGCGCCGAACCCGCTGCCGGCCAAGGCCGTGCTCCGCGCGCGGGGACTTCCGGCAGGCGAGTGCCGCCTTCCGATGGGGCCTGCCCCGGACTGGCTCGAGCCCAAGGCGGGCTCCATGCTGGCCAACTTGGACTTGTGGCGCTCGAGCCGCCCAGCTCGGGCCGGGGTGACGAGCGCGAATGCCTGAAGCGGTCCGGATCTCCTTCCTGGGCGGGCTGGGAGAGATCGGTCGCAACTGCGCGGTCGTCGAGCAGGCAGGCCGCCTTGTCGTTCTCGACTGCGGGGTGATGTTCCCCAATCCGGAAATGCCCGGCGTCGACCTGGTGCTGCCAGATTTCACCTTCCTCCGCGAGCGCGCGGACGACGTCGACGGGATCGTGCTCACCCACGGGCACGAGGACCATGTCGGGGCGCTTGCGTACCTCATGCGCGACGTCGACGCGCCGATCTACGGCTCGGGCCTGACCCTCGGGTTCGCTCGCAACCGGCTTGACGAGGCGGGGCTCGGTCAGAAGGCACCGTTGGTGGAGGTGCGCGACGGCGAGCGGCGCAAGATCGGCCCGTTCGAGGTGGAGTTCATCCCGGTGACGCACTCGGTGCCGAGTGGCTTCGCCGTTGCCTTCCACACCGCGCAGGGCGTTGTGCTCCACAGCGGTGACTTCAAGCTGGATCTGACACCGGTAGACGGGCGGAGGACGGACCTCGCCCGGATCGGGCAGATCGCCGCCACCGAAGGTATCCGCCTCCTGCTCGCGGACTCGACGAACGCGGAGCTGCCGGGCTACACGGGCAGCGAGAGCGCTGTCGGCGAGTCACTCCGCAGGATCTTCCTCGCGCAACGGGGCCGTCGAATCGTGGTGGCCTGTTTCGCGAGCCACGTGCACCGCATCCAGCAGCTGGCCGACGCCGCGATCGCGAGCGGCCGCAAGGTGGCGCTTCTCGGCCGCTCGATGCTGAAGAACGTCGGCATCGCCCGCGATCTCGGAATGCTGACGATCCCGGATCGTTGCTTCGCCGACATCGAGACGATAGGCGACCACAACCCAGGCGAGATCTGCGTCATCTCGACAGGTTCCCAGGGCGAGCCGATGTCCGCGCTGGCCCAGATGGCATCGGGCGAGAGCCGGTGGCTGCACATCGAGGAAGGCGACGTCGTAGTTCTCAGCTCGCACGCGATCCCCGGCAACGAGTGGGCGGTCGCGAAGGTGATGGACGGTCTGGCGCGCCGGGGCGCGGAGGTGATCCATGCCGGCGTCGCTCACGTGCACGAGAGCGGTCACGCCCGCCAGGGCGAGCTGGCCACCCTGCTCTCGATCGCGCGACCGCGCAGCTTCGTGCCCGTGCACGGCGAGTACCGCATGCTGGTACGCCACTCCCGTCTCGCGATCGAGATGGGTGTCGCGCCCGACGAGGTCCTCATCTGCGAGGACGGCGATGTCGTGCAGCTCGGCGACGAGGGGATCGACTTCGCGGGAGAGGTGTCTGCTGCACACGTCTTCGTCGACGGAATCGTCGGCGACGTGGGCGTCGGGGTGTTGCGCGACCGCCGTGTGCTCGCAGAAGAAGGTGTCGTTGTCGCCGTTGTCACCGTCGACGGCCGCAGCGGAGAGCTGGTTGGCATCCCGGAGATCGTCAGCCGTGGCTTTCTCGACGAGCCCGGCGCCGAGTCGGTCGTCGAAGAGTTGCGCTCCGCGTTGGTGAAGGCGATCGAGGTCTCCGTAGGCGAGGGTGGGCAGGACCCGGACGCTCTCCGCCGGGTGGTCCGCCGGACGGTCGGACGCATCGTGAGCGATCGCACACGGCGCAGGCCGATGATCGTTCCGCTTGTCATCGAGGCCTGAGCAGGGACTTCCCTTACCAGACGGTTCCGGGATCACTGTCACCGGGAGTGGCTGGTGTTAGCGTTGTGCTCATCGTGGCAGTGTCTCGTCGTATCATCTCCGGCCAATCCGGTGCCTCCCGCGATGCTCCGACCAGGCGGAAGCCCGCCGGTTCCACGCGGGCAGGGGCTGCGCCGAAAGCGGGCGTGAGACCGCAGCTCACCAAGGTCCCTGCCGCGCGCAAGGGCACCGGCCGCGCGCGGGCACGCCGGAAGACGACTGCGCTCGGGCGCGGCGCCGGGCGGCTGGTCGACCTCGTCGCGGCGCCCTCGGAGGAGTCCTGGGGCTGGGCGTTCCTGCTCGTCGGTGTCCTCGCCGCGCTTGGGCTCTATTTCAACCTGCTCGGGCCGGCAGGGCACTTTCTCCGAGCGGGGAGCGCGCGGGGCTTCGGCTGGGGGGCTGACGTGGCGCCGGCTGCGCTCGCGGTCGGCGGCGCCATCCTCCTCGCGGGACGCGCCCGACGCGGCCTTGGAGGAGTCCTCGCAGCCCTCGTGCTCCTGCTGGTCGTGTCCGCCGGCCTTGCTGACCTGGCGGCGGGCTCACCTGGGACCTCGGCAGCCTGGCGCCAGCTCGGGGGCGCAGGTGGCATCGTCGGTGCCGGCGCCGGCGGCGGGCTCTCGAGGATCGTCGGCGTCGCCGGAGCCTCCGTTGTGCTCGGCGCCGTTGCCATCGCGGCGATCTGCGGGCTGCTCGGCATGCCCCTGCTCGCCGTCATACGGGTGGTCGGCCGAGGTCTTGGCGCCGCCGGGCGCTGGACGGGCAGGCTTTTGCGCGACTGGATGGCCGCGATGCGCGTTCAACCGCTCGAGCAGCGGCCAGCAGCTGTGGGGACCGGAAATGGCGACACCGACGGTTTCGGCGTCTGGCCGGCCAATGCCGGGGGGGCCGCGCCCGGGGCCGGCCACGTGTCGGTTCTGTCCGGAGTGGGAGACGGGGATCAAGCCGGCAGTGCAGTGGAGGCTGCCGAGGTTGCCGCTGTGGAGACTCGCGTGGGACTGGCAGATGCGGTGGTCGTCGGCGCCGAGCCGTCCGGTGGAGACGTGCTCCGCGCCGCGACCGTCGCAGGAAAGGCTGAGCAGCTCAGTCTGCCGGTTGCTCCCACATCCGGCTCGTGGAAGCTCCCGCCGCTGAAGCTTCTCAAGCGGAGCAAGGAACAGGATCTCGACCGGAAGGGGATCGAAGAGCGCGGTCGCGTGCTCGAGCGTGCCCTCGCCGGCCATGGCGTCGAGACGCACCTGGTCGGTTACACGGTGGGACCGACGGTGACCCGTTTCGAGCTCGAGCTCGGCGCTGGCGTGAAGGTGGCGCGGGTGACCACCCTCGCGAAGGACATCGCGTATGCCATGGCTTCACCTGATGTGCGGATCCTCGCCCCGATCCCAGGCCGGTCGGCGATCGGTGTCGAGGTGCCCAACCGTGACAGGCAGCTCGTCACTCTCGGCAGCGTGCTGCAGTCGATCGAGGCCCAGAGATCGACACATCCGCTCGAGGTCGCGTTCGGCAGGGACATCGCCGGCCGCCCCGTGATGGTGAACCTCGCCGAGATGCCACACCTGCTGATCGCAGGGGCCACCGGAGCCGGCAAGTCGTCGTGCATCAACTCGGTGATCACCTCGATCCTGATGAGAGCCACCCCCGACGAGGTCCGCCTCATCCTCGTCGACCCGAAACGAGTAGAGCTCGGCCATTACAACGGCCTTCCCCACCTGCTCACCCAGGTCGTGGTCAACCCGAAACGGGCCGCCAACGCGCTCTCCTGGGCCGTGACCGAGATGGAGCGCCGCTACGACCTGCTCGCCGAATGCGGCATGCGCGACATCACCGGCTACAACGCCGCGGTCGACCGTGGGGAGCTCGACGGCGGGGCGCTTGCGGGCCTTCGGGCGCCGAGCGCGGCCGACAGGGCGGGGCTGCTCGCCGAGCTCGCGCTCGCCGGCGCCGGCCTTGCCGGCAGCGATCTCGTCGACGAGACCGATCTCGCCGAGTCCCATCTTGCAGACGACGATCTCGCCAGCGCCGATCTGGTCGACGAGGCCTATATGGACCACGAGGCCGCTCTGGTCGACGAGGTCGATCTCGCCGACGCCGCCGGAGCCGACGACCCAGAAACGGAAAGAGACGCCTGGCTGGCCGGTGCCGACATGGCTTCGACGCCCGCCGTCGCCGGCGCCGGTCCGGGCGGCCCGCTCGGAGCAGGCGCGGGAACCCGCCATGTCAGGTTGCCGTTCATCCTGATCGTGGTGGACGAGCTGAACGACCTCATGATGGTGGCCGCGCGCGATGTCGAGGAGTCGATCTGCCGGATAGCGCAAATGGCGCGCGCTGTGGGGATCCACCTCGTCATCGCGACACAACGGCCCTCGGTCGACGTGATCACCGGCGTCATCAAGGCGAACATCCCGTCCCGACTCGCCTTCTCGGTCTCTTCTCTTGCCGACAGCCGCGTCATCCTCGACCAGCCCGGCGCGGAACGGCTCGTCGGGCGGGGCGACCTCCTGCTGCTCACAGCGTCCTCCAGCATCCCGCGGCGGATCCAGGGTCCCTGGGTGGGTGAGGACGAGGTCCAGACCGTTGTCGCCCACTGGCGCCGTCAGAGCGGTCCGCGTTACGTCGATGGTGTCGAGGGCGAGGAGGCCTCCTGGAACCGGGCCGGCCGGGGAGTCGAGGACGACGACGACGAGTACCTGCAGCGCGCAATGGAGTTGGTGGTGCGGTCACAGCTAGGCTCGACCTCCATGCTCCAGCGCAAGCTCCGAGTCGGCTTCGCTCGGGCCGGCCGGCTCATGGACCTTCTCGAAAGGCGCGGCATAGTCGGCCCGTCCGAGGGTTCCAAGCCGCGTGCCGTCCTGATGACAGCCGAGGAGCTGGACGAGCTGTAGCTGCGACGGCCGGGCCAGCGACGCGGTCAACGCTATGGAGAACGAAGGTGTCAACTCGCCGTCAATGACCTCGCTGTCTGGGGCCCCGTCCGCCGAGCGTGACGCCTCGCCGGCCAAGGCCAGGCGCCAGCCGTCACCGGCCAAGGCTCATCGGCGCCAGCTGTCTCCGGCCAAGGCTCATCGGCGCCGGATCTACTGGCGCCGGCGCCTGACAGTGCTCCTTTGCCTCGCCGTCGTCCTGTCAGGGATCGGATGGCTCGTTTCAGGGCCCGGATCACCGAAGCTCGTCACCTCCAGCGATCCGGGAGGGCTGCGGTCCCGACCGGTCCGCCTGCCTTCGGTCGTCCCGATCGTGCCTTCCGTGACGAGGCTCTCCGGGACGCTGTCGCCACTGCCGTTTCCCTCGACGGGTCAGTCCGCCGTGTTCGTCCAGGGGGTAGGGCTTCTCGGGGCGACCGGGGACGAACGGTCGGCGCCGATGGCAAGCGTGACAAAGGTCATGACCGCTGTCATCGTGCTCGAAGACCATCCCCTCGGCCACGGGTCCGGGCCGACGTTCACGATGACTGCAGCGGACCACGCGGCATGGATCCGGGACGTGGAGGAAGGCGATTCCAGCCTCGAAGTCGTCGCCGGCGAGCGCCTCACCGAGCGCCAGTTGCTCGAGGGGCTCATGATCCCCTCGGCCTGCAACATCGCCGACTATCTCGCACGCTGGGACGCGGGGAGCGTCGCCGCGTTCGTGCGGAAGATGAACGCGACGGCAACCGCGCTGGGCCTGAGGCACACGCACTATGCGGACGCGAGCGGCCTGAGCCCTGGTTCCCGCAGCACAGCGATAGACCAGGCGGTCCTCGGCGCTTACGCGATGAGCGTCCCGGGGATGATCTCTGTAGAGGATCACGCGTCGATGAAATTCCCGACGGGCTGGGTCGGCGGCTACAACCCGGCCCTCGGCCAGGACGGCGTGATCGGCCTCAAGTCCGGCTTCACCGACGCGGCCCAGATCTGCCTCGTGACAGCGGCAAGGCGCATCGTCGGGGGTCGCAAGGTTCTCGTCGTGAGCTCCACCCTTGGCCAGCCCTCGAGCATGGAAGGGGCGGCAGATATCGACCTGCAACTTCTCAACGCCGCAACTTCCGAGCTCCGGGCTCAGCAGATCCTGCGTGCGTACCAGCCTGTTGCCAGAGTCGTTGCGGGCTGGAACCGCGAGCGGCTGAACGCCGTGGTCACGGTTCCTGTCGCGGTTGTCGGCTGGGCCGGTCTGATCGTGGACACAGTGGTGGTGCCATCGATTCCCCCCAAGCCGGGCGTCGGGCCCGGCTGGAGGTCCGGCACCACGATGGCGAGCGTGGAGGTGTCGACGCCCGCAGGTGTGCAGTCGGTGACTCCTGCGAAGCTGAGCCGTTTCCTGCCGTCTGCTCCTCCGGGCTGGTCGCCGCCGCCTCCGGCCAGCTCCACGCTGACCTCCGCGACCGGTAGCTGAGATCGCAGTGCGCGCCCGAGCCCCGGCATCATCGGCCAATCTCGGTCCAGGCTTTGACGTCCTGGCCCTGGCCTTGGCTCTCTACGTGGAAGTCGAGATGTTCCCTGCAGATCGGCTCTCGTTGTGCAGCGAGGGTGAGGGGGCAGACCTTGCGTGCGACGAGCACCACCTGGCGGCGCGGGTGGCCTCTGCGGTATGCGGCCACGACCGTTTCGCGATCCGGGTCCGTTCCGAGATCCCGGTCGGGCGCGGGCTCGGCTCGTCCGCGGCTCTCACAGTCGCGGCAGCGGCCGCCGCCGGAGCGGCCGACCCCTTGAAGGTGGCCGTCGGCTTCGAGGGTCACGCCGAGAACGCGGCGGCGTCGGTCCGTGGCGGTCTCATCTCCGCGGCGCTCCTCGACACAGGCCCGGTGGTCCGCCGGTTCCCGTTGGACCCTTCGATCACCTTCGTCGTGCTCGTTCCCGACCGGGAGCTGTTGACCGTCGAGGCGAGGCGCGCCCTCAAGATCGAAGTGCCGCACCGCGATGCCGTCTTCAACCTCTCGCGAATGGGCCTGCTCCTGGCCGGGCTCGCCGATCGCACAGTGTTGATCGGTGCCGCGGGCGAAGACCGCCTTCACCAGGCGCAGCGAGTGCACCTGTTCCCCGAGGCGCCCGAGCTGTTGGCGCGGCTGACCAAGGCTGGGGCACTGGTGTCGTGCTGGTCAGGCGCAGGGCCGAGCCTGCTCGGAATCTGCGACGGCGCAACCGCGGCGGCGCACGTCCGCGATGCAGGGGAGATGGCGCTCGAGTCCCTCGGAGTCCCGGGCCAGGCGCTGGTGATGTCGCCGGACCTCGAGGGTCTGATCGTCGAGCGCTGAGCCTCGAGGATCGGCTTCAGTCAGCCGGCGCCACGCCGGCGGCGATCTCGTCGAGCCCCTGGGCCAGGGCGTTCCACGAGAGCGTCGCGCACTTGATACGAACCGGGAACTTGACCACCCCTTGGAGCGCGGCCAGCTCACCTAGGTCCTCGGGCCTGATGGTCTCGGCCTCGCTCTGAGCCTCGGCGTCCTCGGCGCCGTCCTCGCCGTCCTCCTCGCCGCCCAGGGAGTGCTCGCGGATCGACATCATCGCCTTGAAGGAACGGATGAGCTTGCGTGCCTCTTCGACGGGGCGGCCCTTCACGGTGGCGGACATCATCGATGCCGACGACTGGCTGATGGAGCACCCCTGCCCTGCGATGCGCAGGTCCGTGAGCGTGCCGTCGCTGACTTCGAGGTACACGACGACCTCGTCACCGCAGAGCGGATTGAATCCCTCGACTCGGTGCGCGGGTGGGACCGGCAGCTCTCCGCGGTTGCGCGGCGAGCGGTAGTGGTCGAGGATGATCTCCCGGTAAAGGTCTTCGAGGCCGGCCATAGCGGTGTCGTGGCTCCTATGTCAGTTGGCGTGTCTCAGCCGAAGAACGCTGCAGCGACGTCGAGCGCGTCTGAGAGCGCCTCGATGTCGTCCTCACCGTTGTAAAGGTAGAACGAGGCTCGTGCGGTTGCCGTGACGCCCAGCCGGCGCATCAGGGGCTTGGCGCAATGGTGCCCGGCACGTACGCAGATGCCCTCTGCGTCGAGGACCTGCGCGAGGTCATGGGCGTGAAGGTCGCGGAAACCGAGGGACAGCACGCCGCCGCGCCTCGACGGGTCAGAGCTCGGCCCGAAGATCTGCAGGTCGTCGCCGTGCCGTTCGGTGAGGATCTCGATCGCCCGCGAGGTGAGCTCGGTCTCGTGCGCCGCTACCCGGTCCATCCCCACGCACTCGAGAAAACCGATAGCAGCGTGCAAGCCGATCGCCTCCGCGATCGGCGGCGTGCCGGCCTCGAACTTCCAAGGAAGATCGTTCGGTGTGAAACCGTCCAGGCGCACGTCACTGATCATCTCGCCGCCACCCAGGAACGGCGGCATCGCATCTAGCAGGTCCTCCTTGCCCCAGAGCACGCCGATGCCCGTGGGCCCGAGCATCTTGTGGCCCGTGAAGGCCAGGAAGTCGACGCCGAGCGCGCTCACGTCGACGGAGCGGTGAGGAACGAGCTGGGAGGCGTCGGCGACGACGACGGCACCCGCAGCGTGTGCCGCCTCGACGATGGGGCTGAGATCGTTGATCGTGCCCAGCACGTTCGACATGGCCGAGACCCCGACGAGGCCGACGCCGTCGACAAGCCGGTCGAGCTCGCTCAGGTCGAGCCGGTAGTCCTCGCCGACGGGAAGGTAGCGGAGCTCGACCCCGCGTTCGGCGGCGAGCATGAGCCAAGGCACGATGTTGGCGTGGTGCTCGAGCTCGGTGAGCAGGATCGCCTTGCCCTTGGGAAGAAGGTGCCGACCGTAGGAGTGAGCGACGAGGTTGAGCGCTTCGGTGGCGTTCTTCGTGAACACGATCTCGGCTTCCGGCCGCGGCGCGTTGACGAACCGGCCGGTGGCCCTCCGCGCCATCTCGAACTGGCGGGTCGCCTCCTCTGCAATGGCGTAGACCCCGCGGTGCACGTTCGCGTGGGTGGTCTCGTAGTAATGGTCCATCGCGTCGAGCACGGCACGGGGACGCTGCGACGACGACGCCGAGTCGAGATAGACGAGCCTCTTGCCGTGCGATTCTTGCTGGAGGAGAGGGAATTCCTTGCGGAGTGCCGTGACTTCGAGCGGGCCGGCTTCAACGGTGGTGGTCATGAGCGCAGCTCCTCGTAACCCTCGCGGTCGAGGCGCTCTGCGAGCTCGGGACCCCCGCTCTCGACGATTCGCCCTTCCAACATCACATGCACGCGGTCGGGCCGCAGCTCCTCCAGGATCCGGCGGTAGTGCGTCACGAGCAAGATGCCGAGCGCCGGGCGGACGCGGCGGACTTCCTCGATTCCCCGGGCAACGATCCGCAGCGCGTCGACGTCGAGACCGGAGTCGGTCTCGTCGAGGATGGCGACGTCGGGCTCGAGCATGGCCATCTGGAGGATCTCGTTGCGTTTCTTCTCACCGCCGGAGAATCCCTCGTTCAGGTACCGGCTGGCGAAAGCAGGGTCCATGTCCAGGCGTTGCATCCACTCCATGAGGGCGACGCGGACCTCGAGCACCGAGATGTCCATCCCACGGCGAGCAGAGACGGCCTGGCGGAGGAATTGCGACACCGGCACACCGGGGATCTCCTCCGGATACTGGAACGCGAGAAACATCCCCGCCCTGGCCCGAGCATCTGCTGCCCACGTCGTGACCTCTTCGCCCCGCAACAGGATCCGTCCGCTCGCGACCCGGTAACCGGGGTTGCCGGCGATGGCGTTCGCAAGCGTCGACTTTCCCGAGCCGTTCGGGCCCATGAGGGCATGCAGCTCGCCCTGCTTGACGACAAGGTCGACCCCGCGAAGGATCTCGTGACCCTCGACCTCGACGTGCAGATCTTCGATGGTCAGCACTTCGCCGCCGGCAGCGCCGGTCGCGGCCAGCTCTGGGGTCTCGGGGCTCTCCGGATCACGACGGGCCTCGGCGGTCACGCTTGCATTCGACACGGCACCCATGTTAGACGCGCCGTCGGATTAACACTACGTCCGTAGGGGAAATACGCCCTACCAGCCCCGCGCGATCCATTCGTCCAGGTGAGGACGCTCGAGGGCGATCGTGGTGTCCAGGCCGTGGCCCGGCATCACGATCGTCTCCGGTGCCAGAGACGCGAAGATGCGCCGCTCGATCGAGTCGATGATGGTCGGGAAGTCCCCGAGGTTGGTTGCCGTGTTGCCCGGTCCTCCCGGGAAGAGGGTGTCCCCGGCGAGGAGGACAGGCGACCCCTCGATCAGGAAGCACATGGATCCGGGAGTGTGGCCGGGGGTATGTATCGTCCTCAGCCTCAGCCGGCCGACCTCGAGCAGGTCGTCGTCCTCGAGGAGGAGGTCGTACGACGGGAGCATGGCGGCATCCTCGGCTCGCACCGCAACCTCGTAGCCGGCATCCCGTAGCTGGGGGACCGCCTGGATGTGGTCCCAATGGCCGTGGGTCTCCACGACCTTGCGCACTCCGAGACGCCGGCAGAGCTCGAGAAGCTGCTCGTGCTCGTTCGCGGCGTCGACCAGCAGGGCATCGCCGCTCAGGCGGCAGCGCACCACGAAGACGTTGTTGTCCAACGGCCCGACGACCACCTTGTGAATCTCGACCTGCTCGTCCTCGTAGTGCATGGCGCGTCCTCCTGTGCTTTGTTGCCCGGGCCGGCGGGGCCAGCGACGGGCAGGGGCTCGATCTGGAGACAGAGTAGAGTCCGTTTCGGAGGTGATCCTCGGTGAGTCCTGACAAGCCTGCCGGCACCGGCGCGGGCGCAGGCGCCGAGGGCGGCCGGCCCGCGGGGCCGCGGGCGTCGGATGCGGACCGGGAACGTTTTGCTGCGGAGTTGCACGGGCACTTCGCGGAGGGCCGGCTCAGCCTCGAGGAATTGCAACGTCGTCTCGACCTCGTGTTCGCAGCGCAGACGCTCATCGACCTGTACGAGCTGACGAGCGACCTGCCTCACCCCGGGCCGCAGCTGCCGCGCGGCTCGGGGGCTGGGAGCGGGCGCGCGACCCGCAAACGGGGCTGGTGGCCCTTCGGTTGAGGGGATGGCGCACATTGGGCCGCGAGTCTCGATACATTGGGGCCACCAGAGAAAGGAGGTGGTCCAATTCATGAGTAGTCAACCTTGCGGGACCCTGGAGGTGGCTGGCCGCTAGGCGGCACGCTGGACCACCTGGTGAAACCATCCAGACACCCTCGGTGTCTCCGGTCGAGAGCCGGTCCCGCTCGATGCAGCCCGGAAGCCGAGCCTTTTTCAGCAAACAACTGTGGCTGTGGGATATTTCCACAGCCGCCTCGAGGGGCGCTTCGGCGCCCCTCGAGCGCGTGCTGAGCCGGACGGCTCCGCCTCGCCTGTTCCCTGTTCGATCGCCTTTCCCGTCGCAGCGGCGGCGCGCGGTGAGCGGTTGAGAGCGGACGGCCCGCCGCCGGCGGTCAGCTCTGGTCTCGAGCCTGGTCGGAGCGAGCTGCTCGTTTGGCAGTTGGCCCGGCGGCCTTCATGGCGCGCTTGTGCTCGCGCACGGCGAGGAGGGCTCCCGGGCTGTCGATATCGGCCACGGACGCGAGTGCTCCGGCCTTTCCAAAGGGCCCGGCGGCTGTCTCCCAGCCTTTTGGACGAACCCCGAGTTGCTTGGCGAGCAGAGCGACGAAGATCCGGGCCTTGTGCTCGCCGAAGCCGGGAAGCGCCTTCACGCGCTTGAACAGCTCGTCGCCGGTCGCAGCGGTCGTCCAGACCGCAGCAGCGTCGCCACCGTAATCCTGCACAAGCAGGCGGCAGAGGTCCTGCACCCGGGCAGCCATCGAGCCAGGGAAGCGATGGAGGGCAGGTCTCTCGACGAACAAGGCAGTGAGCTCGTCTGAGGGCATGGCGGCGATATTCGCAGCGTCGAGCTTCGTGCCGAGTCTCTGGCGCAGGACCCAAGGTCCCGCGAATGCTTTCTCCACGGGCACCTGTTGATCGAGGACCATGCCGATCAGAAGGGCCAGGGGATCTTCCACGAGGTACTTGTCCGCTCGGGGATCTCCGGTGAAGGGGAGGCTCTTGGCAGTGTTTGCGGCTCGCGGCATTGAAGGAGTGTAGGGCGCTCAGTTCGCGGCGCTGCCGGCCCTGAGACGCCCTCCGGTGACAGGCTTCAGGCGCCTCGAGGGTCGACCGCCTCGGGGTCTATCCCGTACTTCTCGATGGCCGCGACAACCTCGTCCGGCTTGCCCTCACCGGCCGCGACAAGCTCGGCCAGGACCGCGACGACGATGTGCTCGGCGTCGACCTCGAAATGCCTGCGAAGTGCGGCACGGGTATCGGAACGGCCGAAGCCGTCGGTCCCGAGCACCGTGAAGGGCGCCCGGACAAATCGCGCAACCTGATCCGGGACCGCCTTCAAGTAGTCGGTGACGGCAACTATCGGACCCTGCGCGTCTGCGAGCGCACTAGTCACGTAGGGCACTCGGGGCGCGCTCTCGGGATGGAGCCGGTTCCAGCGCTCGACTTCCAGGCCGTCCTCCCTGAGCGCCTTGTAGCTCGTGACGGACCACGCTTCGGCCGTCACGCCCCAGTCCGATGCGAGAAGCTCACGCGCTTGCATCGCGGCCTGCCACGCGGGACCGGAGAAGAGGACCGTGGCCGAACGGCCAGCGGCGCTCTCGGCCTCGCGGGGTCCCGCAAAGCGGTAGATGCCGCGAAGTATCCCCGCTCTTATGCTCGCGGCCGCCTCTGCTTGCAGAGCCTCGTCGCCCTCCGGCACCGGGACCGCAGGCATCGGATAGTTCTCGTTGTAGAGCGTCAGGTAGTAGATGCAGTCTTCGGCCTGGGGGCCGAACATGTGGTCGAGCCCGCGCTCGACGATGGTCGCCATCTCGTAGGCGAACGCCGGGTCGTAGGCGTGGACCGTCGGCACGACCGAGGCCAAGAGCAGTGAATGGCCGTCCTCGTGCTGGAGCCCCTCGCCGTTCATGGTCGTCCGCCCTGCGGTGCAGCCCATCAGGAAACCACGCGCCCGCGCGTCAGCCGCCTGCCAGATCAGGTCCCCCACTCGCTGGAACCCGAACATCGAATAGAAGAGGTAGATCGGCAGCATTGGCATGGACCACGTCGCGTACGAGGTCCCGGCCGCCTGGAAGCTCGCCATCGCACCAGCCTCCGTGATGCCCTCTTCCAGGATCTGGCCTGTGCGATCCTCGGAGTACGAGAGAAGCAAGCCGGCATCGACGGCCTTGTAGAGCTGACCCTCCGGGGCGTAGATCTTCACCTCCGCGAAGAGCGCGTCGAGCCCGAACGTGCGTCCTTCGTCGGGCACGATGGGGACGACGTACTTGCCGATGCCGGGGTCCCGGAGCAAGTTGCGCAGCAGCCTCGCGAACGCCATGGTCGTAGAGACGGGCTGGCCGCGCGAGCCGAGCGCGAACTCGGCAAAAGTTGCCGGTTCGGGCGCGGGAAGCCCGAGAAGTCCGCGACCGCGGACGACCCGGTTCGGCAGGTGCCCGCCGAGCGCACGGCCGCGAGCCGTCAAGTACTCGTGCACCGGCGATCCTGCAGGTGGGCGATAGTAAGGCGGCGCCTCCGCGTCGAGCGCTTCGTCGGGGATCTCCTCGTGCAGGTGCAACCTGTCGCGTAGCACCCGGAGCTGGTCCTTCGTCATCTTCTTGATCTGGTGGGTGGCATTGCGCGCTTCGATCTCGGGCCCGAGCGTCCAACCTTTGATGGTCTTCGCCAAGATCGCGGTCGGCGCCCCGATCTCCTCGGTGGCCGCCTTGTACGCGGCGTAGAGCTTGCGGTAGTCGTGCCCGCCACGGGGCAAGGTCTGCAGCTCCGCGTCCGACAGGTGTTCCACGAGCTTGCGCAGGCGGGGATCGGGGCCGAAGAAGTTCTCGCGGATGTACGCGCCGGATTCGGTGGCGAGTGTCTGGAAGTCGCCGTCGAGCGTCGTGTTCATCTTGTGGAGGAGCACGCCGTCGACGTCACGCGCCAGCAGTTCGTCCCAGCGCCTGCCCCAGATGACCTTGATGACGTTCCAGCCGCAACCTCGGAGCAACGCCTCCAGTTCCTGGATGATCTTGCCGTTGCCCCTGACCGGCCCGTCGAGGCGTTGAAGGTTGCAGTTGACGACGAAAGTGAGGTTGTCGAGGCGCTCGCGCGCCGCGAGGCTGAGCGCGGCGCGCGTCTCCGGCTCGTCGAACTCGCCGTCCCCGACGAAGGACCACACCCGCGACTGGGTCGTGTCAGCAAGCTCACGGTGCACGAGATAACGATTGAAGCGCGCCTGGTATATGGCCGTCAGTGGGCCGAGGCCCATCGAGACCGTCGGGAACTCCCACCAGTCGGGCATGAGGCGAGGGTGCGGGTAGCTGGCCAGCCCCTTGCCACCGACCTCGAAACGGTAGTTGTCGAGCTCGTCGTCTCCCAGCCGACCCTCGACATACGCGCGGGCGTAGATGCCCGGCGACGCGTGGCCCTGGAAGAACACCTGGTCGCCGGCCGTGCCATTGGCCTTGCCCCTGAAGAAATGGTTGAAGCCAACTTCGTAGAGAGACGCGGAGCTCGCGAAGGTCGAGAGGTGGCCGCCGATACCGGGATCGCGCATGTTCGCCCGCGTGACCATGACGGCCGCGTTCCAACGTATGTAGCGGCGAATCCGGCGCTCGAGGTCCTCGTCACCGGGGAACCAGGGCTCGGCTCGGGCCGGGATCGAGTTGATGTACGGGCTCGAGACGGTCGAAGGGAAGCCGACCTGGTTGGAGCGCGCTCTCTCCAGCAGCTTCATCAGGAGGAACTGGGCGCGTGGCCGGCCGCCCACCTCGACGACGGCATCGAAGGAGTCCAGCCACTCGGCGGTCTCCTCGGGATCAATATCGGGCAGCTGATATGAGAAACCATCGATGATCACGCCACCAGTCTCGCGCCCACAGAGCGGCTTTCCGGCCGCGTAAGTCCAAGAATCGCTCGAGCCGGGTCATCGGGCCGTCCGACGGGCCGCAAGCAGGCACCCGATGCCCAACAGGACCAGGCAGAATGACTCCGTGACGCTGTTCGAGGATCTAAATCCTGCCACCGTGGTGTTCACCGATGGCGCGTGTGTCGGCAACCCCGGCCCGGGCGGATGGGCGTGGGCGGTCTCCGACGAGGACTACGAGAGCGGGCACGCGGAGAAGACGACCAATCAGCGCATGGAGGTCACCGCCGTTCTCCGAGCCCTCGGCGCCATCAGCGGTCACGTTCATGTCGTGAGCGACTCCACCTACGTCGTCAACTGCTTCAGCCAACGATGGTGGGCGGGATGGCGCGCGCGGGGGTGGAAGAATTCCCGCGGCGAGCCGGTCGCGAACCAGGACCTGTGGCGCCCGCTCATCGACGAGGTCGTCGATGCGAGGCGCGGCCAGATCAAGCTGAGCTGGGTGAAGGGACACTCCGGCGACCCCATGAACGAGCTCGTCGACAGGCTCGCGGTCGAGGCCGCCCGCTTCCAGCGGGGGGCGCGCGCTGGCTGAGCCGCAATCGACTCCGCTTACTCGCGTCCGGAGTTCCAGATAATCTCCAACGTGATGCGATATGTAGAAGTAGGTGGAGAGAAGGTCTCGGCGATCGGCCTGGGCGCCTGGCAATTCGGGTCGAGAGAATGGGGATACGGCTCCCATTACGCCGAGCACGACGCCGTCGACATCGTCCATCGTGCCCTCGATCTCGGCATGAACCTCATAGATACCGCGGAGATCTACGGTTTCGGCCGCTCCGAGCGGATCGTCGGCCGCGCGATCGCGGACCGGCGGGCGGAGGTGTTCCTGGCTTCCAAGGTCCTCCCGATCTTTCCCGTGCGGACGGTCGTCGCCCGGCGGGCGGCGGGGAGCGCACGTCGACTCGGCGTCGCCCAGATGGACCTCTATCAGCTCCACTGGCCGAACCCGGTGGTCCCCCTGGCCGAGCAGATGGCGGCGATGCGGGACCTCCAACGCAGCGGCGAGATCCGCCACATAGGGGTGAGCAACTACTCCCTCGAGCGCTGGCAGGCCGCGGAGGGCGCCCTCGGTGGACCGGTCTTGTCCAACCAGGTCCGGTTCAACCTCGTAGACCGTCGGCCACTCAAAGCTTTGACCGAATGGGCGGCGGCGAACGACCGTGTGGTGATCGCGTACAGCCCGCTCGCGCAGGGTCTGCTGTCGGCGCGTTATGACTCGGGGCACCGCCCGACGGCGATGCGCGCGAAGTCGGCCGCCTTCCTGCCAGAGAACCTCGACCGTGCCCGGCTGCTGCTCGACGCTCTGCGCGAAGTCGCCGCCCGCCATGACGCCACGGCGTCTCAGGTGGCCCTGGCCTGGCTGATCGGCCATCCGAACGTCGTCGCCATACCGGGCGCCAGCACGGTCGCGCAGCTGCAGCGCAACGCCGAGGCCGCCGACCTCGATCTCACCGCCGAGGACGAGCATCGGCTCCTGGACGCTGCCGAGGCGTACCGTCCTCTCCACGGGCTGGCGGCTGTGCCCTCACTCGTGAAGATCCGGGCTTCGAGAACCGGTCGCAGACCGTAGCGGCACCGGATCGGGGGCCCGAACGGGGGGCGTAGTGGACGAGCAGCTGACCTGGAAGGACGCGACGGCGCAGGCTGGACTTGTCCGGTGTGGCGAGATGTCCCCGCTCGAGCTCGTCGACGCGGCCATCGAGCGGATCGGCCGATGCGATCCTGCGCTGAACGCTGTCATCCACCGCCAGTTCTCCACCGCCCGCACCCAGGCGGCCGGGGAGCTGCCCGACGGGCCGTTTCGGGGCGTGCCGATCCTGCTCAAGGACCTCGGAGCCCCACAGGCGGGAGAGCCCTACTGCGAGGGGACTTCCTTCGCGAAGGCTGCCGGCTATCGCGCCGCGCGGGACAGCTTCCTCGTCCAGCGGTTCAAGAAGGCGGGCTTCGTGGTGCTCGGTCGTACGAACACTCCCGAGCTCGGGACGGCGATCACCACCGAGCCGCTCGCGTTCGGGCCGACGCGCAACCCCTGGAGCACCGAGCACTCGAGCGGCGGCTCGTCGGGCGGCTCGGCGGCAGCTGTCGCGTCCGGCATGGTGGCCGTCGCCCACGGCAATGACGGCGGTGGTTCGATCCGCATCCCGGCGAGCTGCTGCTCGCTCTTCGGTCTGAAGCCGAGCCGGGGCCGCGTGAGCAAGGGTCCGGTAGGGGGCGATTCCTGGAACGGCTTCTCCGTCGACCACGTGCTCGTGCGGACCGTTCGCGACTCGGCAGCGGTCCTGGACCAGATCGCCGGCTACCGGCCGGGTGACACGTTCGCCGCGCCGCGGCCTGCCCGGCCGTTCTCACAAGAAGTGGGCGCCAACCCCGGCCGGCTCCGGGTCGGTCTCCTCGACGACACCGTGCAGGCGGGTTTTCGGGCCGATCCGGAATGCTCGCAGGCGGTGCGGCTCGCAGGCCGGCTGCTCGAGTCGCTCGGCCACGAGGTGGAGATCGCCCACCCGGCCTCGCTCGCCGAGCCCGAATTCCAGCGCCACTTCCTCGTCGTCGTGGCGACCGCCGTGGCCGTGGCGTTGACCGAATGGTCGCAGCTCCTGGGCAGGCAAGTCTCGGCCGAGGAGTACGAGCCGGCCAACTCGCTGCTGGCGGCTCTCGGCCGGTCCACCACCGCCCCTGACTATCTCGAGTCCGTCCTCTGGCTCGAGGGCTTCCGGCGCCGCACCATCGCCTTCTGGTCCGAGCAGGGCTTCGACCTCCTCTGCACGCCGGTGCTGGCACAGCCCCCGGCCCGGCTCGGCGAGCTCTCCGACCCGGTGAACGGCGCCGTCAAGGAGTCCGAGACGCTCCAGTTCACCGCTCAGTTCAACGTGAGCGGCCAGCCGGCCGCCTCGCTGCCGCTCCACTGGACGCCGGGAGGGCTGCCGATCGGGGTGCAGCTCGTCGCCGACTACGGGCGGGAGGACGTTCTCATCCGCGTCTCGAGCCAGCTCGAGGAGGCAAGTGGATGGGCGGACCGCAGGCCGGCCGTGCGCGCGTGACCGCCTCGATCGCACCTGGCAAGGCGATTCTGGCTCGGAACGCGAAATGGTGACTAGTCTGCCTACTCTCAATGGCCCACCGTCTCTCCCACCTTGACACGCTCGCGTCTGAGGCGATCCACATCATTCGTGAAGTGGTCGCCGAATTCGAGCGGCCTGCTCTCCTGTTCTCCGGCGGCAAGGACTCCGCAGTGCTGCTCCATCTGGCCGCCAAGGCCTGCCGGCCGCAGCGCCTCCCGTTCCCGATCGTGCACGTCGATACCGGGCACAACTTCCCCGAGGTCCTCGAGTACCGCGATCAGCAGGTGAACAAGCTCGAGGTTCGGCTCGTCGTCGGCTCGGTACAGGAGGACATCGACCGCGGCTCGATCGTCGAGCAACCGGTGCCCGGCGCCACCCGCAACCGGCTGCAGACCTTCACCCTGCTCAGGGTGCTCGAGGAGAACCGCTATGACGCGGTCTTCGGAGGGGGACGGCGCGACGAGGAGAAGGCAAGGGCCAAAGAGCGGGTGTTCTCGCTACGCGACGAGTTCGGCCAATGGGACCCGCGTGCGCAACGGCCGGAGCTGTGGGACCTCTACAACACGCGGCACAGGCCGGGGGAGCACTTCCGGGTCTTCCCGCTCTCGAACTGGACCGAGCTCGACATCTGGCAGTACATCGACGAACAGGACCTCGAGCTACCCCAGATCTACTTCGCGCACAGGCGCACGGTCTTCCGCCGCACCGGCATGCTCCTCGCGGTCGGGCCCTGGACCCAGCCGCGCGCCGGCGTCGCTAGCGAGCAGCCCTTCGAGACGACCGTGCGGTACCGGACGGTCGGCGACATGACCTGCACAGCCGCTGTCGAGTCAACGGCGAGCACTCCCGCGGAGATCATCGTGGAGACCGCGGTCACGAGGGTGAGCGAGAGGGGCGCGACGCGCGCGGATGACCGTTTCTCCGACGCGGCCATGGAGGACCGCAAGCGGGAGGGCTACTTCTAGTGGAGCTGCTGCGTTTTGCGACCGGGGGTTCTGTCGACGACGGCAAGTCCACGCTCATCGGCCGCCTGCTCTACGACTCGAAACAGATCTTCCAGGACCAGCTCGAGGCCGTGCAGCGCACGAGCGTGGCCAGGGGCGACGAGTACGTGAACCTTGCGTTGCTCACCGACGGGCTCCGGGCCGAGCGCGAACAGGGGATCACGATCGACGTTGCGTACCGCTACTTCTCCACGCCCAAACGCAGGTTCATCATCGCCGACACGCCCGGTCACACACAGCACACCCGCAACATGGTCACGGGCTGCTCGACGGCCGATCTCGTCCTGCTGCTCATCGATGCCCGCGCCGGGGCGACCGAGCAGACCCGACGCCACGCCATGATCGCGTCGCTGCTCGGCATCCGCCACCTCGTGCTGTGCGTGAACAAGATGGACCTGGTCGGCTATTCGAAGGAGCGCTTCGAGGAGATCCGCGACGACTTCATCGGCTTCTCGGAACGCCTCCAGGTTTACGACCTCACCTGCATCCCGATCTCGGCGCTGGTGGGCGACAACGTCGTGGAGCGTTCGACCGAGATGCCTTGGTACGGTGGGCTCTCGCTCCTTGACCATCTCGAGACCGTCCACATCGCCTCTGACCGCAACCTGATCGACCTGAGGTTCCCTGTCCAGCTCGTCATCCGGCCGATCTCGAGCGAGCACCACGACTTCCGCGGCTATGCCGGCAACATCGCGAGCGGCGTGCTCCAGGTCGGTGACGAGGTGGTCGCGCTCCCGTCCGGCTTCTCGAGCCACGTCGTGAGCATCGACGGCCCTGACGGCCCGCTCCCGGAAGCCTTCCCGCCGGAGTCGGTCGTCGTCCGGCTCGAAGACGACATCGACATCTCGCGCGGTGACATGCTGTGCCGGCCCAACAACCGGCCGAACGTGGGCCAGGACCTCTCGGCGATGATCTGCTGGATGGCGGAGAAACCACTGCGCGAAGGCGCGACGTTCGCGATCAAGCACACGACCCGGTGGGCGCGCGCGCGCGTTCGCTCGCTGCAGTACCGGCTCGACGTGAACGCCCTCCATCACGACAGCCGGGCCGCCGAGCTCGAGCTGAACGACATCGGCCGGATACATCTGCGCACGACCGCTCCGCTGTTCTACGACGAGTACCGGGACAACCGGGAGACCGGCAGCTTCGTGCTGGTCGACGAGCAGACCAACGCGACAGTCGCTGCGGGCATGCTGCGCCGGCCCACAGGCTGAGGTCCGGGCGCTTCTCCCAAAGGGGCTCGGCGTCCGCGTATCGGTGCCGCGGCTCGGCCCATTCGATGCCCGGAAGGCTTTAGGCTGAGCCCGAACGCCCAGCCGCGCGGGAGAGACGCGCGTCCGGCGGCAGGTGGCCGATCGGGCGCTTGAGTCATCGTTGAACCTAGGAGGTGGTCCGTCTGCCAGCGAACCAAGCTGAACCGGCGCAGTTCGACATAGTCGTCATCGGTGGCGGGCCCGGTGGGTACGCCACGGCTCTTTACGCGGGGGCCGCGGGACTGTCGGTGGCGGTGGTGGAAAAGGACAAGGTGGGCGGTACCTGCCTGCACCGGGGTTGTGTGCCCGCGAAGGAGTTCCTCGAGACCGCGACGGTGTTCCGCAGCGTCGAGGGGGCCAAGGAGTTCGGCATCCACGCGAGCCAGCCCGTCGTCGAGTTCGCCATCAGCCAGGACCGTAAGAACCAGATCGTCGACCAGCTTTTCAAAGGGCTTTCGGGCCTGTTGCGCCAGCGCAAGGTCGCGGTCGTGCCAGGCGTTGGCCGTCTGCTCCCCGGCAAGGTCGTCGAGGTCACCGGGCCGGACGGAGCCGTGACGCTCTTGAGCGGGACCCACGTCGTGCTCGCCTCGGGCTCGGTACCGAGAACACTCCCCGGTTTCGAAGTGGACGGCCGTTACGTTCAGACCTCGGACGAGTTGCTGGACCTGCGTGAGCTTCCGCGCTCTGTAGCGGTGATCGGCGGGGGAGCCATCGGTTGCGAGTTCGCCTCGATGCTGGCTGATCTCGGCGTGAGGGTCACACTTCTCGAGGCCCTGCCCAAGATCCTTCCCGGTTGCGACCAGGACGTGGCCAACGTGATCGTCCGGTCGTTCACCAAGCGCGGGATCACCGTGCGGACCGGCGTGGTGGTCACCGGGCACGAGCCCGGTGCCGATCACACCTCGGTCGTCTTCGAAGGCGGGGAGAAGCTCGAGGTCGAGACGATCCTGATGTCGGTCGGCCGCCGTCCGCTCTCCGACGCTCTGGTAGCCGAAGGCACGGGGGTCGAGATCGACGAGCGCGGTTATGTCCGCGTGGATGAGTGGATGAGGACGGGGGAGGCGGGAGTGTTCGCTGTCGGCGATCTCGTGGCGACACCGCAGCTGGCCCATGTCGGTTTCGCGGAGGCGATTCTCGCCGTGAAGCAGATCCTCGGCGAACGAGCGTTTCCTGTCGACTACGGCAAGGTCCCGTGGGCCATCTACTGCCATCCGGAGGTTGCTTTCGTGGGGATGACCGAGCAGGGCGCTGCCGACGCAGGCATCGAAACCGTCACGAAACGAGACCCTTTCGGAGGCAACAGCCGCGCCCGCATCCTGGGCGAGACCGACGGGCTCGTGAAGGTGATCTGCGAGAAGACGCCGGATGGAGGGGCAGGACGCCTGCTCGGCGTGCACATGGCCGGCCCGTGGGTGACAGAGCAGCTGGGGCAGGCCTATCTGTCAGTGAACTGGGAAGCCACACCCGACGAGATCTCGCCGTTCCTGCAACCACATCCGTCGCTCTCCGAAACCTTCGGCGAGACTGTTCTAGCTCTCACAGGAAGGGGCCTCCACGTTGCCTGACATCACGATGCCGCAGCTCGGCGAGACCGTCACAGAGGGGACGATCATCCGCTGGATGAAGAAGGTCGGCGACGAGATCGCCTACGACGAGCCGCTTTTCGAGGTCTCGACCGACAAGGTCGACTCCGAGGTCCCCTCGCCGGCGTCGGGCTACCTCGCAGAGATCCTCGTAGCTGAGGGTGCGACGGTGGACGTCGGCACCAAGCTCGCCGTCGTCACCGACGAGGCTCCCTCGGGCAGCGTCCCGGCAGATTCGGCCGGTGCCCCGGCTGCCTTGGCGCCGGCACCAGCGCCTGCGACCGCACAGCGCGAGCCCGAGCCCGAGCCTGCGCCTGCGACTGCACAACGCGAGCCAGAGCCCGAGCCTTCTCCCTCGCCGGAAGAGGCGACTGAATCTGTCGGGACCAAGTCGAACGGAAAGGGGCTGGTGCTGTCTCCCGTCGTCCGGCAACTGGTCGGCGAGTACGGCATCGACCCGGCCTCGGTGCCTGGCACCGGCAAGGGTGGCCGGATCACCCGGGCGGACGTGCTCGCGTTCATCGACCGTCGCGCGGCCGGAGGCGGGGCGACGGTCGATGAGGCGAGCGCACCGGCTCGCGACGAGGCGCCAGCGAGCACGCCAGGATCGGCGCCAGTCGCGGCCGGCGCGCCAGCGACCCATTCGTACACGTCCGTCGCGGGAGCACGCGACGAGGTCGTGCCGTTCACGAACATCCGGCGCCTCACCGCCGAGCACATGGTCCGGTCGAAGGCGACGTCGGCTCACACCCTTGCAGTGATCGAAGCCGATTACGAGGGGATCGAGCGGGTTCGCAAGGCGCACAAGGACCGGTTCCGCGACGAGGAGGGGATCGGTCTCACCTACCTTGCCTTCATCGCTCGCGCCCTGGTCGAGACGTTGCGCGACTACCCGCAGTTGAACGCGTCCGTCGGTGACGACGCGCTCGTCATCCACCGGGACGTCCACCTCGGCATCGCAGTCGATCTGGGACAGCGGGGGCTCATCGTGCCCGTAGTCCGCCACGCCGAGGGTCAGTCGCTCCGGGGGCTCGCCCGCGCCATGGCTGATCTCGCCGAGCGAGCCCGCACGCGCAAGCTCGCGGCCGACGACATCGTCGGTGGGACGTTCACCATCACGAATCCGGGCCCGTTTGGCACGTTCTTGACTGCGCCGATCATCAACCAACCACAGGTGGCGATCCTCTCGACCGATGGGATCAAGCGCCGCCCTGTCGTGATCACCGCGCCCGATGGGACCGAGGCGGTCGGGATTCATTCGGTGGGCCTGCTCGCGCTCTCTTTCGACCACCGCGCCGTCGACGGAGCGTACGCGTCGGCATTCCTTCACGAGCTGGCCCGGGTCATCGAGTCGCGCGACTGGGAAGCCGAGCTTTGAGCGCTAGCGGCCGGGAGCTGCGCGTCCGCTGGCTCGGGCGTGTCCGGTATCGGGATGCCCATGTCCTGCAGCAAGCCTTGTACAAGGCGTGCGGAGCGGAGTACCTGCTCCTCCTCGAGCACCCACACGTGTACACCCTCGGCGTGCGCGCGGTGGCCGGGCACGTCCTCGTGGATCCGGAGTCGGTCGGCGCGGAGCTCGTGCACGCCGATCGTGGCGGCGACGTCACCTACCACGGGCCCGGTCAGCTAGTCGGCTACCCGATCCTCAATGTCCCGATGGGGCTGCGCGCCGTGCCTGCGCATGTGCACGCGATCGAGCAGCTCGTCATCGATGCCATCGGCGACCTCGGGCTTCGGGGAGCGGGACGGCTCGAGGGCTATCCAGGAGTCTGGATGGATCCCGACGGACCCGAACCGAAGAAGCTCTGTGCCGTCGGGGTGAGGATCGACCGGGGACGGTCGATGCACGGCTTCGCCTTGAACGTCGAGCCCGACCTTTCGATGTTCGGGCACATCGTCCCTTGCGGCCTGGCCGATCTGGGTGTGACCTCGCTCGCCGCTGAGGGCGTGAACGTGTCGATGCGCGACGTCGTCGAGGCGATCGTGCGCCGTGCGCCCGATCAGCTCGTCCCAGGCGCGTCCATCGAGCGTCAGGATGCGTCTTGGTGGCCGGGCCCTGCGCGGACCGTGCCACACCTTGGCGCCGCGGACGGAGGGCCGCGCTCGACGCGCGCGCTCGATCGCCGGCTGCTCGACGCGGGAGTCGATCTCGAACAAGGGGTGGCGATCTCGAGTCCCAAGCCCGAGTGGGCGCGCGCTCAAGCCCGAATCGGCCCAGAGCTGATTCGACTTCGCTCGACGATGCGCGAGCTCGACCTGGTGACCGTCTGTGAGGAAGCCGGGTGCCCGAACATCTTCGAGTGTTGGGCTGACGGCACCGCGACGTTCATGATCAACGGTGAGCGCTGTACGAGAGCTTGTGGTTTCTGCCTGATCGACACGAGGCGGCCGCTTCCCCTCGATCCGGGCGAGCCCGATCGCGTTGCCGAGGCGGTCGCCCGCATGAAGCTGACACACGCAGTCGTCACGGCCGTGGCGCGCGACGACCTCGCCGATGGCGGGGCGCTGGCCTTCGCCGAGACGATCGCCGCCGTTCGTCGCCGCAGTCCCGGTACCACTGTCGAGGTCCTCATCCCAGACTGCAAGGGCGACGAGGCAGCCCTCAACGTCATCTTCGATTCCCGTCCTGACGTACTGAACCACAACCTCGAGACCGTCAACCGGCTCCAGCGTGCGGTCCGCCCCTCGGCTTCCTACGCGCGAAGCCTGTCGGTGCTCGCCCGCTCGGCATTGGCCGGATGTACGACGAAGTCGGGCATCATCCTCGGCATGGGTGAGACCGTGTCCGAGGTGGTGGCAGCGCTCGGCGATCTTCGTGCCGTGGGAGTCGAGATCGTGACGCTGGGCCAGTACCTGCGCCCGACCGCAGCGCACCTGCCGGTGGCCCGCTGGTGGGCCCCGGCCGAGTTCGACGAGCTGGCGGCGACGGCCCGGGCGATGGGCATTGCGCACGTCGAAGCGTCGCCGCTGACACGCTCGAGCTACCACGCAAAGCGCGCGGTCGTCGCATCGAACGTTGCGGCTGCAGTGCCGAAGACAGCGCAGGTGTCGTGAGCGTCGCCAGCCCGCTCGATCCACCGATGGACGCTTGCCTCGCGAGGGCGGCGCGTTTGGCGCGCGTGCGGGACCGCATGAGGGAAATGGATGTTGACGCCCTTCTCCTCTCGCTCGGGGCTGACCTTCCGTGGCTGACGGGCTACGAGGCCATGCCGCTCGAGCGGTTGACGATGCTCGTTCTTCCGGTCGACGACCAAGCGACCCTCGTCGTTCCCGAGCTCGAGGCGTCACGCGTGGACCACGATCCGCGTTTGTTCGAGATGCGCCCTTGGGCAGAGCACGAACAACCCACCGAAGTCGTGGCGGCACTGGTCGGTCGCAGGACGCGGCTCGCCGTCTCGGACCGCTGCTGGGCTTCGCACCTGCTCGAGCTGGAGCGTTCGATCCCACGCGCGCATTGGCGCAGCGCGAGAGAGGTTGTCGGCCTGCTACGGGCGGTGAAGGACGCCCACGAGGTCGCCGCGCTGCGCGCCGCGGGGACGGCTGCGGACGCCGTGGCGGCGGCGCTGTTGGGCGGCGAGATCGCCCTCATCGGGAGAACCGAGGCCGAGGTCTCCGCTGATATCTCGACCCGGCTCCGCGATGAAGGCCATGAGCGTGTCAATTTCGCCATCGTCGGGAGTGGCCCCAACTCCGCCAGCCCGCACCACGAGCCTGGCCCGCGCGTCATCGGCAGGGGCGAGGTCGTCGTGTGCGATTTCGGTGGTTCTCTCCGCCTCGGCGACGGTGTCGGCTACTGCTCGGACATCACCCGCACGGTGGTGACGGGAGAGCCTGAAGCGGAATTCCTCGAGCTGTTCGAGGTTCTGCACTTCGCGCAAGCGGCCGCGGTGGCGGCCGCGGTGGTCGGCACGCCGTGCGAGCAGGTCGATCATGCCGGGCGGGAATTGATCGCCGCCGCCGGCTACGGCAAGTCCTTCATCCACCGCATCGGGCACGGGATCGGGATCGAGGAGCACGAGGACCCCTACATCGTCGCCGGGAACCCGACGCCGCTCGTTGCCGGCCACGCCTTCTCGGTCGAGCCGGGCATCTACCTGAACGGACGTTTCGGGGCCCGCATCGAGGACGTCGTGATCGCGACCGACGACGGTCCGCTTGCCTGCAATCAAGCCGACCATCGCCTGGCGGTGGTCGAGGCCTGACCGAGTAGTGGTCCGCTCGAACGGTCAGCTCGCTCGTGGCGAGCCGGGTGCGGTCCGCTTCCCTGCCCGAGCACGGCGCCATCTTGAAGGCGATCCAGGCGAACCTGCTCACGAGTGTCTGTTTCGTGCGGTCGTCACCTTGAACCTGGCCTGTCCCGGGTATCACGCAACAGATCACATGATCGAGCTCGGCTTCACCAGCAGCGGGCGCCCGGCGGCGATCCGGCCGACTTCGGCAAGGTGGTGGCTTTCCTGTGCTCGCAGGCGGCCGCCAACGTGAAGGGCGCGAGGATCGTCGTCGACGGCGGGGAGTCTCTCGCCCTCTGAGCGTGTGTCGTTGTCATCCGACCGCAGGAGCGGACCGATAACCTGCGGTTATGCAAGGCACCGACGTGGGAAGGAAACGTCAATGACTGTCCCATCGTCCCTCTACCGGCTCACCGGCGAGCCGGCTCCGCCCTCCCCGGTGCTCGTAGTCGCGCTCGATGGATGGGTCGATGCAGGTCTCGCCGGTGGGACTGCCATGGCGAGCCTGCTCGAGGCCGTCGAGACTTGGCCGTACGCGGTGTTCGACTCCGAGGAGCTGCTCGACCAACGTGCCCGCAGGCCGAAGCTCAAGATCGTCGATGGCATCAACGACGGGATCGAATGGCCGCAAGTGATCCTCAGCGTCGGGGCCGACCGACTCGGCTCGGGCATTGCGATGCTTGCCGGTCCCGAACCTGACATGCACTGGCGGTCGTTCTCCGATGCCGTCGCCGAGCTCTCTGCAGCCCTCGAGGTCAGGCTGATGGTGGGATTCGGCGGCTTTCCCGCCGCCGCTCCGCACACGCGGCCGGTGAAGCTCGCGGCGACAGCCTCCAGCGGCCAGTTGGCCCAGAAGATCGGGTTCATCCCGGGCGCCATCGATGTCCCGGCTGGGATTCAGGCGGTCATCGAGCGTGCATGCTCGAAAGCGGGGATCCCCTCTGTCGGACTGTGGGCACGCGTGCCGCACTATGTCGCTGCGATGCCGTTTCCCGCGGCGTCGGCCGCCTTGCTGGATGGTCTCGCGATCCTGACAGGCCTCGTGATCGATTCCCACCACCTCGACGAAGCTGCCGACGCGGCACGCAAGAAGGTCGACGAGCTGATTGCCCAGAGCAGCGAACACCTGGAGATGGTTCGCCAGCTCGAGCTGCAGATCGACGAGCTCGAAGGGACACCCGGGGTGTTCGACGACCGGGTCGTCCCCTCAGGAGACGAGATCGCAGCAGAGCTCGAGCGGTACCTGCGTGGCCAGTGAGGGCACGGCGGCCGTGCTGTTGCGCTAAGTTACGAAAGCTGATGACATAAGTCATCATTAGTGCTGTTCGCGACGATGGGGGACTGCGATGAATGTGACCGACGAGCTTCTGCGCAACAACGAGGCCTACGCCTCGTCGTTCGACAAGGGCGCCCTGCCTCTGCCGCCGGGCAAGAAGGTGGCGGTGCTGGCCTGCATGGACGCGAGGTTGAACCCCTACGGGGTGCTCGGCCTGAAAGAGGGCGATGCCCACGTAATCCGCAACGCCGGTGGCGTCGTCACAGATGACGAGATCCGCTCGTTGGCGATCTCCCAGCGGCTGCTCGGTACCGAGGAGATCATCCTCGTCCATCACACCGACTGCGGAATGCTCACCTTCACCGACGACCAGTTCAAGAAGCAGATCCAGGACGAGACCGGCATCAAGCCGCCGTGGGCGGTCGAAGCTTTCGGGGATCTCGACGAGGACGTTCGCCAGTCGATCGCCCGCATCAAGGCGAGCCCGTTCATTCCGAAGAAGCACTCGGTTCGGGGATTCGTCTACGACGTGTCGAACGGGAGGCTGCGTGAAGTCATCTAGGGCTGAGGTGGTGGGTATCTGGCAAGCGC
>OCTA010000525.1_pt1 | contig 35366 bp, 37 predicted proteins | sample 1538991 | NCBI WGS metagenome assembly OCTA01 (sample SAMEA3539302, study PRJEB22396) | soil metagenome | biome: tundra; feature: field; material: soil | place: USA | collected 2010-05 | depth 0.15 m | reverse complement strand
TGGTCGGCGACAAGACCTTCCAGCAGATCACCGAGGATTTCGCGCACATCATCATTCCCAAGGTCTGGGAGCGGGAAGAGCGCAAAGTCTCGCGCGTGGCCGCGCGCCTTTCCATCTCGCCCAAGAAGGTGCGCCGGGTTCTGCGGGCCGCCGGCCTGTTAGCCTGATGGTAAGTAGGACAGGCCTCCTGGCCTGTCCCCGCTACACGAACTTATACTCGCCAGGCACAGGCAGCGGCGGCACATCCAGCTTCATGTCATAGTCGAACGCCTTCGGCTGCAGGTCCAGATTCGAAGCCATCATCTGCTCCCAGGTAATCTCCTGCCCGGAGTAAGCCGATTCGCGTGCCATGATACAAGTCATAGTACTCTCCGCCACCGCCATGCCATCGTTTATATATGGACCTTGGCCGCGGATACTCTTCACCATGGCGATGTGTTCCTGCACATATGGGTCCTCGCCTTTCTGGCCCATATCTTTGCAGTTCGTGCGGCCCCGCGTGCCAATGATTAATTCCGAGACATCCTGGTAGGTGGGCCTCCGGAACTGGCGGCAGTGACTCGACAAGTGTACGCCGTTCGCATAAGTAAAATCGGCATCGACATGATCGTAGATGTTGCCGTAAAGCTCCGTGCGAGGCCGCCACGCCGCGCCGCCCGAAGCGAATACCTTCACCGGATGCGTGCCCATGAACCAGTCGATCGCGTCGATGTTGTGCAGGTGTTGCTCCACCACCTGGTCGCCGCACAGCCACACGAACGAGTACCAGGCGCGATGCTGGAACACCATGTCCGACCACTTCGCATCGCGTTCCTTCTGCTGGAGCACCGGCGTCCCTACCCAATACCCATAGGCCGCCACGATGTCGCCGATCGCGCCGTCGCGCACCTTCTTCCAGGTCTCGACATAACCGTCGTGGTGGCGGCGTTGCGCGCCCGACATCACCGTCAGCTTCAGTTCTTCGGCTTTCTTCGACGCCGCCATCACTTTGCGCACGCCCACCGGATCGGTGCCGAACGGCTTCTCCGCGAAGATGTGCTTCTTGGCTTCCACCGCCGCCACGAAGTGCTCCGGCCGGTAACCCGGAGGCGTGGCCAGAAGCACCACGTCGATGTCCGATGCCAGCACTTTCTTATAAGCGTCGAAACCGATGAAGTGATGGTCCGGATCGATCTTCACCTTATCGGCCACACCCGTGTATTTGGACTCGCGAATCTCGCCGAGCGACTTCTCCAGGCGGTCTTCGAAGATGTCGCCCATGGCCACCAGTTCCACGTTCTCATTGCCATGCAGTAACTGCTGCGCGGCCTCAGTGCCCCGTCCGCCGCAGCCGATCAGCCCGGCCTTCAGCTTCTCATTGCCCGCGCCGCGCACCAGCTCAGGCCGGATAATCGTAAACGCCGTGGCGGCAGCACCCGCCGCCGTGGAGTTCCTCAGAAACGACCTTCTGGAAATCTCGCTAGAACCGTTTTCCATACATTCGCCTCCCATGGGCTTTAAGGTGCGATTGTATCGTATTAACATGAAGGTATGGCCACGACGGTAGCGTTGACCCTGACCGCCGTGCTTCTGTCCCCCCTCGCAACGCTGGCCACCGATTGCCGTTTTACGCTGGCGGACCAGTCCAACTGGGCTGCCAAAACGGGGTTTTACATGGACCTCGAGAACACTCCTACCGGGTCGTCCACGTTTTGCCAGTTGCAGACCATGATCGTCGCGGTGGGGGTCGCCGATGGCGCGCAATGGCAGTTCAAAGTCGCCAATCCCGCATGGACGCTGAATCACGAGTACACAGCCCGTGCCGTGATCGCGCCCGCCTACTTCGAACTGTACCTGGACGGGCAACTCCTGGGTCACGTGGCCAGCGGATTCGCAGGTCTGCCGAACCAGGACCTGCTGGCGAACTCCGTACCGTCGTGGGCGGCAGGCGCCGGCAATTATCTGGTTACGCAAAGCTCTGTCGAAGCGGTAGCCAGCGGCGGGGCCGCGGTTTCGGAGACATTCGCGGCAGACACGCGGCCGGTACCACTCATGTTGCTCGCGCCGGCGGCCCTTTCCCAGAGCGTGCCGTTCCAATATGCAACCGGTGACTCGTTGACTGTCACCGCCGTATTCAGCCTTACCGCCATATCGGCCAATCCTCAAACCTACGCGCCCTACGTGGATACCTACGGCCAGAGTATCTATTCGAGCTTCCCGGGCAAGATTCAGACGGATGCCGACCTCGCATCCGCCGCCGCCGAAGAGCAGACGAAACTCGCCGGGTGGGGAGTGCCCAGCGGCTATGACGCGTGGGGCGGCGTGCTCAACGCGGGCTGGCAGGATTCCGCGACGGGTTTCTTTCATGTCGTCCAGCACAACAGTGTGTGGTGGCTGATCTCGCCGGCTGGCAATCCATGCTTCTACATCGGTCTGGACAATGGTCCGCTCACCACCGGGAACAACACTCCCACCACCGGCCGCGAATGGGAGTTTGCCGTGCTGCCGCCTCAGACTGCGCCGTACAGCTCCGCGCGGAGTTCCGGCGACTGGGGCAACACCGGGATGGCCAGCGTCTCTTTCGACACCTGGAACATGATCCGCAAGTATGGCAGCGATGCGTGGCAGACCACCGCCACGAACCTGACCGTCCAGCGGATGCAGGCATGGGGATTCTCGGGCTTCGGCAAATGGTCCGGCGCCACCGGCAACCTGCCCATTCTGCCGGTGCTCGAAGGCTACAACGTTCGATCCTGGTGCAGCATCCGGATATCTTCGATCCGAATGTGCAGGCGCTGTTCCTGGCCTCTCTGCAACAACAGATGCAAGGCTTTGTGAATAGTTCATCGATCCTGGGCTGGTCGTACGGCAACGAATACGACGAGATCGTCACGCCGGACGAGGTCAGTAGCATCCTCGCCATGACCAGCACGGTGCCCGCCAAGCAAGCGCTGGTGAACGAAGCGCTGAGCGCGAGCTACGGCAACAACGTGGCCGCCATGGCCACGGCGTGGGGCGTGACTGCAGCCAGTACCGCCGATCTCTACAACGCGTCGCCCACGCCTCCCGCCGCGGACATCGAAACGCTGCGCGAGTATTACGCGGACCGGTATTACGCATTCCTCTATCAGACGGTGAAGACCATCGATCCGAATCATTTATATTTTGGCTGTTGGATCGTCCCCCGCTGGTGGGTCAATGCGACCGACTGGCAACTGAACGCCGCGCACTTGGATGTGATCGGGTACGACCGTTACGCGCCGGTGTTCGAAGACAGCCTGCTGCAGAGTCTGGCTAAGTCCACCGCCAAGCCGACTTTTCTGGGCGAATTCTCGTTTCCACCACACTACAGTCTGTTGCGCGGTTACGAAGTCTACCCGTTAGCCAGCGCCAGCGACGACGCCGATGCTGGGGCGCAGTATCAGACCAACCTCCAGGCCGCCGCCCGCAATCCCTGGTGCGTGGGCGTCGGCTGGTTTGAATATCGCGATGAGCCGGTGTCGGGCCGCGGCTTCCTGGGCGAGACGGATCTGGACCTGGTGGAAGGCGAAGATTACGCATTCGGAATGGTGGACGTGGCGGACCGTCCCAAGTATGACTTGGTGGAACAGGTGCGCACCACCAACCTCGCGATGGCGCAGCGGCGCCTGGCATTCGCGCCGCCGAAGCTGAACGCCGGCGGTACGGTCAACAATGCCAGCTTCGCCGCCAACGCGCCGGTCGCGCCGGGCAGCCTGGTGTCCATATTTGGCACCGGTCTGGCCAGTTCGATGTCGACCACCTCACTTACGCTGGGCGGCTTACCCATGCCGCTCTTCCACGCATTTTCGCTTCAGATTGATGCGCAGGTGCCCTGGGAACTGGCACAGCAAAGCCAGGCGCAGCTCGCCATCGTCACCGACGATTTGAACGGCAATACGGTCACCGTGCCGATCGCGCAGTTTTCGCCTGGCCTCTATTCAGCGAATGGCACCGGCGCAGGTCAAGGCGCGATTCTGATCAATGGCACCACCAAGCTGGCTGCCCCGGGCCAACCAGCCAAGCGCGGGACAGACTATGTCAATATTTTTGCGACGGGACTCGGCCCGGTGACGCATCAGCCGGCGACCGGAGCGCCCGCGCCGTCGAGCCCGCTGGCGGAGACCACCCACACCGTTAATGTGACCATCGGCAACGTGCCGGCAACGGTCTCGTTTGCCGGGCTAGCGCCGGGTTGGGTGGGTCTGTATCAGGTGAACGTGCAAGTACCGGTGAACGCTCCCGTGGGCAACGCCGTGACGGTAGTGCTCAGCGTGGGCGGCGTGGCCGCGAACCAAGTGACGATGGCGGTCGAGTAGGTCACCCCCCGATCGAATACATCGGCCGCGGCGGCGCCACGAACCGCGAGGTATTGATCTCGTGGCCCTCCCACTTGCCGGCCACGTTGCGGCGAACCAGCGCCGCGATTTCGCCGTCGGGCGCGCCGCCGCGCAGCATCCCCTTGACGTCGTCTTCCTCAATTGCAAATAGGCAATTCCGCAGCTTGCCATCGGCAGTAAGGCGCAGACGGTTGCAGTTCAGGCAGAAGGGACGGCTCACCGAGGCGATGAAGCCCACCCTCCCGATGCCATCGGCGAACCGGTATTCGAGAGCCGGCGCGCGCGGGTCCGCATCCGGGATGGGCACCAGCGGCGCGATCTCCCGCGAAAGCGTCTCGATGATATCGCCGGCCAACAGCACCTTGCCGCGATCCCAGAGCTGCTGCGCGTCCAGCGGCATGAATTCGATGAACCGCACTTCGAATCCGTTCTCGCGGCCGAAGCGCGCCAGCGGAACGATATCCGGCTCGACCAGGTTCTTCACCGCTACCGCATTCAGCTTGATGGGGCCAAACCCCATCCTCTTCGCTACGGCGATGCCCTCCAGCACCTTGTCCAAATCGTCGCGGCGCGAGATCTGGCGGAAGCGATCGCGGTCGAGCGTATCCAGGTGCACGTTGAGCCGCCGCAGACCCGCCTTGTAGAGCGGTTCGGCAAGCTCCGCCAGCAGCACGCCGTTGGTGGTCAGGGCCAAATCGTAGATGCCCGGAATCGCGGCCAAGCGCCGGATCAGCACCGGCAGATCGCGCCGCACCAGCGGCTCGCCGCCCGTCACGCGCAGCTTATCGATCCCCAGCCCCACCGCGATGCGCGCGAACCGCTCGATCTCTTCGAAGCTCAGGATCTCATCGCGCGGAACGAATTGGACGCCCTCCTCCGGCATGCAATAGAAGCAGCGGATATTGCAGCGGTCCGTGACACTGATCCGCAGATTGGTGTGGACGCGGCCGTACGAGTCGGTTAATGGCTGTGGGATCACCGGGGAGTGTCTCGTTGTCCTAATTCTATCAGACATGGCCCATTGACAGATGCCGGTGGTGTCTGAAACTTGCGTTGACGACGCAAGTTTTCGCTATGGATCTGCCCGGCGCTCGTCAGAACCGTTTGCCGTTCCTGACGCGTGTGCAGGCGTTCAGCACGGCACTCTGATCGTCTGGCATGTCGAACTGAATCACGATATCGCTTCCAAACGCCTCTGTCACGCCGTAAATCTCCTTGCGGATGAGCCCGCCCTTGCCTTCTTTGTGGGGCAGCCAATGGCCCCAGAGAAGTTTCAGCAGACCGATTCCTGGTGGCATGAAGACGGAGAGGCCATCGGTGGAGACACCCCACGATTCCTTGCTGAGCTTCCCGTCAAGGCGCATCTCGATGGGAGAACCGTCCGCCCCACGATCCACGACAGCACCAACAAAGATGTAGCCGTCGTTGAACTTTCCCCCAGAGCAACGCAGCACTATTTCCGGGTTTCGCGTGCCGTTGATCTTGGACGGCGGCGTGAGGTACCTGCCCTTAAGCGTGAACACGTCAAAGGACGTTCCATGAAGCGGGTCATCCCTTGTGGAGTGGACCCACGCGGGCACTTGCGGGACGGTCGCATCTTGCGCAGTGGCGACGGCGGCCATGGCGACAAAAATGATGTATGGGCGCATCGGGATTACTGTAGCGAATTTGGCCCAGCGCGGCAAGGGGTTGCTACTGGCGCGGCGGCTGGTGATAGGCTGAGGGCATGGGCCTATCGGATCATATTAGAGATCTGCGCCCGCACGCAGAGTGGCGCGCGATTGAAATTGTCATCATGGCGTGTATTGGAGGTGGGGGCGTGACCGCGCTCCGGTTTATCGTCAAAATACTTGGTGGTCCTGGATGGGCGCTTGCCGCGCTGATATCAGCCGCCATCTCTGGGCTTGCGGCTTGGTATTTGACGCGGCCAAGAAAGGCTGGGCGTGCCAAGGAAAAAGCACGCACTTCTGAAGTAGGGGGAACTCCAGATAGATTGCGTCAGTATGTTGCAGGATTGGCCGGAGATCTGTTTGCTGTCCTAATAGAGATCGGGGAGAAACTGGAAGCTCCGATCATAACCTCTGATCGATACATGGAGACATTATTGCGGGACCCAGACCCGAGAGTCACGACCCGCGCATCAGAGCGAAAGATTGAAGGTCGCCTAAAAGATGCCTATTTGCGCGCCAGAGACATCGGCGTACTACCCGGATGTGTTTCATGGTCAACATCTATTGAAGATGTGGGGGAGGTGAGAGCTAGAATCTGGGACCTCGGAATTTTGAGCGAAGCGCTTAGGGAGCGCTTTCCTGATCTTCCCGTCGGCTCCGGGTGATAGAATCGGACGCGTTGGCGAGCTTCGCAAGTGTTGACCGGATCAATCAACCCCGAAGCAGAACACCGCTGGCCCATAGGGGTGCCCGACAGCGTATTCTCCGGGCGCAAGCCCGGTGGTGGTCATTTTCAACGATGAGGTTCCATACTTGGAGAAATCGACTGGTAGCATGCCTTCGGCGGGAGTTGTGGTGGTAGAGGCCCCGAGCGGTGACGCGTGGCCCGACATCATTACCAACTCCCGCGTCTTCTTCTTGGGCTTCAGCTTACGCAGGCAAAAGATCGTATTTGGGTCTATTGCCGAGACAGGCATTACGGAGCGCACGATAAAATCCAGCTTTTCGCCGCTGTTGAATCGAACTGGGGATTTCGCTCCGGGAAACTCTGAAGCGGTCTTCATGCTCATCACAATAAATTCGTGGGCGCCGCCCTTGATCGCGGCTGCCTGCCGCTCTAGGGGAACAAGGCTTCCATTGTCGAGGCGATAGAAGATATCGGCCATGTCGGGTTCTGGCGGCTGCTGCGCCACAACGGGCACGCCACAGGTCGCAATAAGCGGGCAAAGCAGAAGCACCGCGTGCTGAAGTGTACGCACGGGCAAAGTATAGCACCATTCGCCCGTAACGGGTGGTGTGTCTGAAACTTGCGTTGACGCAAGTTTCGCCGTGGCTTTTAGGTCTCCTTTGGCGTCGTGACCACCCGGAATATAGCAACGCTCTCCTTGCCAATCTTCACGCGCTTTACCAGTGTGGCTTTGAAGGCATGCCCGGTTGGGCTGAGAAGTCGCCATGCTCTTCCGGTTCGCATCTTTTCACCGCGCTTGGCCGTAACGTCCTGGACGTTCGTTTTGATCTTCGCCATTGGCAAATCGTACCACCCGACGCAAGTTTTTGGCACCTGGTGCCCGCAACGCACCAGATCCGGCCGCCCCCGCTGGTGTTACCTTTGGGGGTGGCAGATGAAAATCGCCCATGAATTGACAGGTATTTCTTTTGGGCGATATCGCCAGGGGGTATTTGTGCCATTGCGTGTCTATTTTGATGGAAGCGGCAAAGAAGAGAACGACGCGGTAATAACCGTGGCAGGATTCTTCGCCGACGCGAAACTCTGCGAAGCGATAGAGGATGACTGGGAAATCGCCACCGGCAGCAGGGTATTTCACCTTGCGGACTTCGGCACGAGATCTTGCCAGTTGGGATCTGGGCAGTGGAACATCGGAAAGCGGGTGGAATTTCTAAAGCGCCTAGCGGGCATAGTCAATCGACCTGGATGTAAAGTTGTTAGCGCCTCGATTGAGATCGCGCCCTACTTGTCCTTTATAGCCAAAAGCCCACATGCCCACGTGAACGGTCCTGCATTTTCGGGCTGTGCTCAGGCCTGCGTTCAAGTGACAGAACTGCTAATAAACAGACTTGGAATGTGGAAAGATCGTGTGGCATACGTCTTTGAATTAGGGGATCGCCAGCATGAGATACACAAAATGTTTAGTGATTGGATGGACACGAAAAGCAGCCTGAGCGGTTTACGTGGAATATCTTTTGAGTCGAAACAGACTACGCTGTTACAAGCGGCTGACTTAGCAGCCGGGGTTGTGCAGAAATGCCTGATATCTGCTCATGCAGCATTGCCGTGCCTGGACGGCGGAAATAGTAAGACCTATCTATACGTTTATGAGCACCATTACTCTGCTGACGGGGTGACGTCGGCGGTTGTGTCTGGACACGACCACGACGGTTGCCAGATCATCAACCAAAAGACCTTTGCTGTTTTGGACAGGGCAAGCACGGAGTTTTTTCAACGGCACCCAGAGGTAGAGAAGAAGCGGCTTAAGCAGTCACCATACAGACCGAAACCAAAGAAGCGCTAAGGGCCAACCTACGCCGGCAGTTCTTTGGGTTCCCAGACGTGATCGGTGATCCCGGCTTCCATGGCGGGCGTGATGCGAAGGTTCCACACGGGCCCACATTTCCGGAATGCAAGCGTTCGCTGTTTTCCTATCAACGCAACTTTCAGACACTACCCAGATGCCGGAACAGCGCGCGCAGCGCCGCGCCGCGATGGCTGACCGTTAGCTTCCGCTCAGGAGCCGCTTCGCCGAAAGAGCATCCAAACGGCGGGTAATAGAACAGCGGGTCGTAACCGAATCCATGCGGACCGCGCGGCTCCTCCAAGATCGCGCCTTCCACTGCGCCGCGAAACGTGTGCAGCAGGCGCCCGCCATCCACCAGCGCAATCACGCAGACGAATCGCGCGGAGCGGCCGGGCACGCCGCGCAATCTCTCCAGCAGCAGTTGGTTGTTGGCGTCGTCGGTGGCGTCCGGCCCGGCAAACCGCGCCGAGTAGACTCCGGGTGCGCCGCCCAGCGCATCCACCTCCAGACCGGAATCGTCGGCGAATAGCGGCCCCGGTGCGTGCCGGCCATAGTATTCCGCCTTCAGGATGGCGTTGGCTTCAAATGTGGCGCCGGTCTCCGCGCACGGTGGCAGGGCTGCGAGACCGGGCACGGGTTCCACACGGATGCCGCCCTGCTCCGCCGCCAGCCGGAATTCGCGCAGCTTGCCGGCATTACCCGTGGCGCAGTAGGCGGTCACGCGATGCGGACCACGCGCTTCTGGATTTCGACCAGTTCGGCGATGCCGCGGCGCGCCAGCGCCAACATGCGCGCCATTTGCTCGTCGTCGAAAGCGTGGCGCTCGGCGGTGGCCTGCACTTCCACGAATCGGCCCGCGCCGGTCATGACCACGTTCATATCGACGGCCGCCTGCGAGTCTTCTTCGTAACACAGGTCGATTATCGGCTCGCCCGCGAGGATGCCCACGCTGGTGGCGGCCACATAGTCGATCAACGGCATGCGCTTGATCATGCCATACTTGACGCACTGCTGGAGAGCCAGCGCCAGGGCCACGAACGCACCGGTGATGGAGGCCGTGCGGGTGCCTCCGTCGGCCTGCACTACGTCGCAATCGAGTGTCACGGTGCGTTCACCCAACAGCGCCATGTCCACCACGGCGCGCAATGAGCGACCGATCAGGCGCTGGATTTCATGCGTGCGGCCGGAAGGCCGGCCTTTATTGACTTCCCGCGGCGTGCGCTTCGTGGTGGCGCGCGGCAGCATGGAGTACTCCGCGGTCACCCATCCCTTGCCGGATCCGCGCAGGAATTGCGGCACGGATTCTTCCACGGTGGCCGCGCATAGCACGCGCGTATTGCCCACCGTGATGAGCGTGGATCCTTCCGCCGTCTGCAGGTATCCGGAGGTAATTTCGACCGGACGCATCTGGTCCGGCGCGCGGTTATCAGTTCGCATATTTCATCACGAAGTAGAGAAAGAAGAGCACGAGAACGAAACCCGAACCCAGCAGGATCACGCACGGAAGGCCGCCTTGCGTTGCGGCGCGGCTCTTCGACTTGCCTTTTACGGGTTTGAACTTCGCCATCCTAAGCGGCCATCCTAAGAGATGGTAGCATCCGGCGGATTCGCGCCGGGTATGCAAGAATATGTAGCATGACACGCCGCTATTGGATTTTTCTCGCGCTAGTATTGAGCGCTTGCAGCCAGCCTGCGCGCAGCGCCGCGAGCCTGTTGCCGGCCAGCGTAGGCGGGGTTTGGCAAAGGACGTCGCTGCGCGACATAGCGCCGCCGCGGCCCGGCATCGTCCGCGCGTTCGAAGCCGGGTACGAGGGCGCGGGCAAGGTGACGGTGGATCTGTACGAGACGAAGATCTCCGGCACGGCCTTCGAAATGGTGCAGCACTGGAGAGCGGCGCCGGAGACGGTGTTCTTCGATAAAGGCAGGTATTTCGTGCTGGTGAAGTGGGAGCAGGCGGACCGCAAAGCGCTTACGGCGCTGGTGCGGGGGTTGCAGAAGGAGTTGGAGGAGTGACTGGGACACTCCCATCGCATCCACTTTGGGAAACGCGCTTATGCTTGCAAATCGCGACAATAGAGGAAAGGAGTCGGCTGAACAGAAATATCTTTGCAGGTATGGGAGCGGCGCTCGGCATCGATCCGCAATTTATAATGGCTCTGTCGCTGCAAGAGAGCGGGGCTAACCTTGTCCATGTATCCCAGACGAACCCCTCCAGCGGAGGGCAGCCGCTGAACAACCTGTTTGGGGTCACGGCGGGCGGCGCCAACAACTTAACATTCAGTAGCCCGCAGGCATCGGCGAACTGGTGGGTAAGCACCTATGGAGCAGCCTTGGCAAACAAGCCCACGACCATTCAGGGCTTTGTTTCCGATCTACAGAACAACCCCGCCGGGAAGTACAACAGCGTCAACCCGGATTGGGGGTTCTCCATAGAAGGAGGGTACTGGACCGTAGACCATGGCCCAGGAGCACCCGCAGGGGGGCACACGCCCGGCACGTATCAATCAATCGTCAACTGGATGAAGAAATGCCAACTCAGCTTCTAGGGACATTAGCTCGCTGCGTCTTGACACTTGGCGCGCTGAGCTCCTGCCGACCCGGGCCCGTTTTGGCAGCGGAGCAGCCAGACGTTCTCACATGCGACACAGTAACGAATGCGCGGCCGGGCCAGCCCGGAGTTAGTTATACAGGGCACATCAGCAACAGCGACTACCGGTTTGACGCGACGATTCCAGCTGGCTTGATTGGCCTGGGATCCGCCGACGGCGCTCCGTTTCATGGCTTCGCTATCTTCCTCGGCAAATCCGCCTGCATCACGTTCGAGATCGAACTTATCCTCGACCTTCCCGGCGACTCGCCATCGCTGCCCCTCGAACGACGAGTGCCCATGAGGTTTGGCAACCGTCGAGGGGTCGGTTACTCACGCGTTGGAAACGCCCACGGAAGGCGCTTTCTCAACGCATACGTCGAGGTTGAGCTACCTCGATCCGGGTACAAGAACGGCGCATCGATCTACCTTGTAACGCCGCTGGAGGACAGGAGCACGACGGAACCGATATTTCGCGCCTTTCTCGCTAGCTTCAAGTTTTGGTAGGTGTTGGTAAGATGCCCACAGACTGCCATGAGCCACACGACGTACACCTACCAGGGCAACTTCACCACCGTAACCGATCCGGCCGGCAACTGGAAGCAATACGCCAACGACGCCTTCGGCAACCTGGTGTCAGTCCTGGAGCCGGACCCCCTGGCGAATCCCGTTCCGGGGCCGCCCGCGTCCCCACCGGCATGCTGCTGACCAGCTATACCTACGATCAGGTCAACCACCTGAGGCAGGTGGCCATGCCGCGCAACACGGCCAACGGCATGAAGACGCAAACCCGCACCTTCGTCTACGACCCCACCACACTACGCCTGACCTCCGCCACCAACCCGGAGAACGGCACGGTGAGCTATACTTATAACGCGGACGGCACCTTGTACAGCAAGACAGACGCGAACAACAATACCGAAACCTACACCTACGACGCCTACCAGCGCCTCACCGCCATCTCCGACCACGCCCAGACGTTCACGTACGACACCTGCCCCGCGAACGCCACCGGATGCGCCAATGCCTGGGGCCAACTGGTGCAGGCCACCTTCGGCGGCGCCGGCAGCACGGTCGGCCCGAACGACCTGGTCTTCCGGTACAACTACGCCTACACGCCGGCCGGAAAAGTGTCCAGCAAGACCCTGGAGGTGCAGTCGTACAACCATTTAAATATGGGGGGCGGTTATGCATACGGAGCGGCTAGCGGGCCAATTGGCTTTCTTTGTTGAAAAACCACCATCGGCGCACGCAAAGAGTAAAGAGGACGCATCCGCGCACGACCCGTGAAACCCGAATATCCATCCGGCATGTCCGCCGGGGAGAACCCAGCCGCGTGGTCATCCCGTTCGATTTGGTCCAAAAGCGGCTCTGGGCTATGAAACTAAACGACTTATGCGAAATCGGCTTTACTCGGCAGAAACGTTCCATCCGATGATCGACGCACAATTCCGCCCAATCCCGCACAACCCAACCCACCACCCACAACCCATCGCCCCCCTCCCCGGTTGTCGCCACTCCATTCACTCTGTTATGCTTCAGTTGTCGAATTCAACAAGTTAGCCACCCGGCCCCGCAGGCCGGGCCCCACGAAGAGGTTTCGCCATGTCAGGTCATTCAAAGTGGGCGACCATCAAACACAAGAAGGCCGCACTCGACGCCAAGCGCGGAAAGACGTTTACGCGCATCATTAAGGAAATTATGATCGCCGCCCGCAACGGGGGCGATCCGGACGCCAATCCCCGCCTCCGCACCGCAATCCTGGCCGCCAAAGGCGTCAGCATGCCCGCCGACAACATCAAGAAAGCCATCATGCGCGGCACCGGCGAGTTGGAGGGAGGACAGATCGACGAAGTCATGTTCGAAGGCTATGGGCCGGGCGGCGCCGCCGTTCTGGTCAAGGTTGCCACCGACAATCGCAACCGCACGGTGAGCGAAATCCGCCATTGCTTTTCAAAGAACGGCGGCAATCTCGGGGAAGTGGGCAGTGTCGCCTGGATGTTCGAGCGCAAGAGCCACGCTTACGTGCCGCGGGACAAGGCCAGCGAAGAGCAGCTCATGAACATTGTGCTGGACGCCGGCGCCGACGATCTGCGCGACGAAGGCGACCAGTGGGAGGTCGTTTCGCCGCCCGAAGCCCACGAAGCCGTGATGGAGGCCCTCCATAAGGCCAATGTCCCAACGGAAGCCGCCGAGGTCGCCATGCTTCCGAAAAACCTGGTGCGTCTCGAAGGCAAGAACGCCGGCGCCATGTTGCGTCTCAGCGAGGCGCTCGAAGAACAAGACGACGTTCAGAACGTGTATTCCAACTTCGATATCGACGAGAAGGAGTTGGAGGCCTTGGCCCAACAAAGTGCTGGTGCTCGGAGTTGATTGCGGGACGCGCCGGACCGGCTACGGCGTCATTGAATCCGACGGCGGCCGCCACAAGCTGATCGTCTCCGGCGTGATCTCGACCAATGTCCGGGATCCGTTCGAGGCGCGCCTCCATGAAATCGCGCGCGGGTTGCGCGACGTGATCGGGCGGCACGCCCCCGCGGCCGCCGCCGTCGAGCAGGTGTTTTACGCGGCCAACGTCCGGACCGCTTTGAAATTGGCGCACGTGCGCGGGGTCGCCCTGCTGGCCATCGCCGAGGCCGGGCTGCAATTGGGCGAGTATTCGCCGCTGGAAATCAAGTCCAGCGTGGTGGGCTATGGGCAAGCGGGCAAACGGCAGGTCCAGGTGATGGTGCAGTCTCTACTGGGGTTGGATTCCATGATCGAATCTGAAGATGCATGCGACGCGCTGGCGGTGGCTATTTGCCACGCCACCCATGCCATGTGGGGCAGGATGGCATCCTGCGCGCCGATTGGCAATCGGCGCTCTTGAACTAACTGCGAAATGAAACGGTGCATCCCACTCCTCTGCTGCATCTCCCTCGGGGCCGCCCATGCCGCCCATGCTGCGGACGTCCCGCGTCTCTATTTCTCCAAATCGTTCCCCGGCAGCGCGCCCGCCTACGTGGCCATCAATGTGGACAAGACCGGCGCGGGCGACTACCGGGAAGAGGAGAATGACGATCAGCCCGTGCGCTTTCACTTGGGCGAGCCGGAGGTCGCCGGCATGTTCGACTTGGCCGCCAAGCTCGGCTACTTCGACCACCCGCTGGAATCGCCCTTGAAGGTGGCCTTCATGGGCAACAAGACGTTCCGCTTCGTGGATGGCGCCCGGAAAAGCGAGGTCAAATTCAATTTCTCCGAAGACCCCGCGGCGCAGGCCCTGGCCGACTCGTTCGAGCGCATCAGCGAGTCCGAACAGCTCCTCACCAACCTGGAACTCTCCGCCAAGTACGACCGGCTGGGCGTCATGAAGGCGTTGCTCTTGCTGGAATCGGCCTACGACCATAAGCGCCTGGTGGACACCTCGCAGTATCTACCGCTGCTCGACCGCATTGCCAAGAACGAAAGCTACATGCATCAGGCCCGCTTGCGGGCGGCCGGCCTGGCGGACCAGTTTAGATGTGCAGCGGCGCCGTGCGCCGCCATCCCGCCGAAATGAGACTCGCCAGTGCAGTTCTCATCCTGGCGATGCTCGGCTGGGCGCAGAATGCCCCCGATCCCAATGCCGGCGAAAGCCAGGACTTGAGCCAGGCAATCTCCGAGGCTGGCAACAGCCCGGTCGATTTCATCCGCGCGCTGGAAAAGCATCTCGCGAAATACCCGCACACCACGCGCCGCAATGAAATCGAGCGGGCCCTGGTCAAAGCGGCCATCGAAGCCAAAGACGATAAGCGCGTGATCGAGTACGGCAAGCGAGTGCTGGCGCGCGAACCGTCAGACATCCAGATCTTGGATAAAGTCGTCCGCGCCCTGCTGGTCTCCAGCGCCGCCGACACCTCGGAGCAGGCGCTGAAGTATGCCAGGCAGTATGAAGAGCTGATGCGCCAGACGCGCAACCAGCCGGCCCCGGGCCACATGAGCGAGGCCCAATGGCATGAAGAAGTGGACAAAGGATTGGGGCGCGTGCTGGCCTCCGAGGCGCGCGCCACCGGCAATCTGGGCAAGATCGACGAGGCCATCGCGCTGGCGCGGCGGGGTTATGAAGTCTATCCTTCGGCCGAGGCCGCGCGCGAAATCGGCCGCTGGCTCGTCCGCGCCGGTCACGATAAAGATGCGCTCGCCCCTTATGCCGATGCCTTCGCCATCCCCGATAGCCGCAACACGGACACCGACCGGGCCAAGGACCGCGCGCAACTGGGCAACATTTATCGCAAAATCTACGGCTCGGAAAAGGGCTTGGGCGACCTTCTCCTGGAAGCCTTCGACCGCACCACCGGCCTCGCGGCGGCCCGCCGCCTGCGTTTGCGCCAGAACGATCCCAACGCGCAAGCCACCAACGTCCTGGAGTTTACCATCTCGGGCGTGGATGGCGCCAAGCTGCCCATCGCGTCGCTGAAGGGCAAGGCCGTGGTTTTCGACTTCTGGGCCACCTGGTGCGGCCCGTGCCGCGTCCAGCACCCGCTTTACGAGCAGGTGAAGCAGCGCTTCCACACTTCGCCCGACGTGGTGTTTCTTTCCATCAACACCGACGAGGAACGCGATGTGGTGGTGCCCTTCCTCGAGGAGAACCACTGGGAGCAGCAGCACGTCTATTTTGAAGACGGGCTTTCGCGGGTCCTGGCCATTACGTCGATGCCAACCACCATCGTCCTCGACCGCCACGGCAACGTGATCAGCCGCATGAACGGGTTCGTGCCGGAGCGCTTTGTGGATATGTTGACCGACCGGATCAAAGATGCGCTAAAGAATTAGAAGGTGCTATAATCCCCCCTCGGACCTCCGATTCTTATGACACCTGAACCCTTTTCCGATAATGCCGCTCCGCCGTTGGGTGAGGTCGGCCGCATCACGGGCGTGTTCATCGACCCCAAGAAAGCGTTCGCCGATATCGCCGCCCGGCCCCGTTGGATCGTGCCAGTCGTCCTTTTGATCCTGGCCGCCATGGCGTTCACCTACACCTATACCTCGCGCGTGGGCTGGGAACGCTACATCCGTCAGACCATGGAGAACAATCCAAGCATGCAAAACCTGCCCGCCGATCAGCGTGAGGCTCGGATTCAGACGGGCGCCAAGTTTGCGCCGATCGTCGGGTACGTAGGCAGCCTGCTCTTCGTGCCGATTGGGGCTCTGGTCATTGGCGGCGCGCTGCTCTTGGTGTGCAAGATGATGGGCGCGGGCGCGCTGAACTTCAAGCAAATGTTCGCCATCAGCGCCTACGCGATGCTGCCGGGGCTCGTCTCCAGCATTCTGGCGATCATCGTCATGTTCATCAAGAACCCCGAGGAATTCAACCTCCAGAACCCGCTGGCCTTTAACCTCGGCGCGTTCATGGAGCCGCCGCCGAACTCCGGCAAGTTCCTTTACAGCCTGGCGACCTCGATCGACCTCTTCAGCTTTTGGACGATCCTGCTGCTGGCCGTCGGAATCTCGGTAGCGGCGCGCAAGTTCCCCTTCTCGAAGGCGGTCGTCGCGGTTGTCTTGCCGTGGGCTCTCTACGTGCTGATCAAGAGCGCGTGGGCCGGCGCGTTCAGCTAGCGACCTTGAAGAAAACTTGCCGTGAACTAAGCCGTGAACGACTATCTTAGCTTCCGGAAAATGATCACGCCGGTGATCGTCGAAACGTTGTTTTGGATCGGCACAGCCGTCTGTATCCTGGTAGGACTGGCTGCGATCGTTCAGGGGATTTCTTACCGTGCCGACAGTCAAGTGTATTTTGGGCTGCTATTTCTCGTGCCGGGCCCCCTCGTCGTCAGAATCTATTGTGAGTTGCTGATCCTGCTGTTCCGCATGAACGAGACGCTCACCGAGATCCGCAACTCACTGGCGGCACCGAGGCAGGGCTTGGGCTAGCGGCTCGCTGGCCTGGTTAGCGCTGATCGCCTGCGGCTTTCCGTCGCTTCTTGGCCACTCCATCTGCCGGACCTCGTCGGCATAGTACAAGGTGTGCAGCACTCCTTCGTGCCCGGCCGCAGAATCACGACGGGATCGCGATTGTGGATAGCCTTCTTCGCCAGCGCGTAATGATTCGACTGCTCCGTGGCAGGCGCACAGCAGCGCACGGTGCTTCTGGCCGCGCCCTTGCTGACCGCTTCATCGTGGTTGAGCATCGAACGGATTCAACCACATTCGGGCTACGTCTTGAGGCGGATGTCAAACGGATACTCAAATACGTCCGTAATCCGGAACTTTGCCGCGTCGATGTGCATCGGGTTGAAAAGGAAATTAGCTGTTTCAGGGACAAGCGCGCTAGGTACCTGCAATAGAACGCCCCGCTTCTTGCGGAGCCATGCCGTCCCCAGATCGCGAGTCACTTCCAGACTCGTCCTCCAATCCTGGGGCAGGTCTCCCGGCTTGATGACCGAGACCTCCGGGTCCGGGCCCTCAATTTTCAGCAGCGTGAACTCCGGCGGCACATCGTTCGCACCGGTATGAACACATACTTCCAGGAGCGCCGCCGACGGACTCGCTGCCAGATACACAACCGGCTGGCCTGCATGATGCCAGCGGCCAGGAACCTTCAGTCCGCCCGCTCCGCTGAGGTCGCGATGCCGGCTGATCCTCCAGAGGATCATCTAGATGAACATGCCCTCGTCAATCTGAACGAGCAGTTCTTCGACAATCCGGCTGCCTGTGTCCGTATTGAGAAGTGAAAGCGGCGCGCGGCCGTCGAGCCGCGCATGAGGGTTTCGCAGCCAGGCTAAAGCCCGCTCCCGGCTTCCGTAGACGGCCTCCGCCAGTGAAAGTACCCGGATCACGCGCAACACACGGTCGGACTCTTCCACGGTCAGCTTTTCACGCCGGGAGCGGCGATGCTGAAGCGTCCTGAGTGGAATGATGGCCGCGTCAATCTCCGAGCGCTGCAGGCCAAGCGAAATCAGCCGTTTGATGACCGTGGGCGCGAGCTTCCCTTCGACGATGCGAAGCACCTCCGTCTCGGTCGCCGGCGCCCGCTGGCCGAGCCAATCGCCCATCTGCACATTGGTGGCGTTCATCCTGAATCTCTCAACTACATTATGCCATATCCGCTTCGGCAAAATGTCCCGCAGTGGGGCGGGCCTCCAGGCCTGCGCGGGTTCTCCAGAACCCGCTCAGCCGCATCACATCGCCTTCGTCCGCCGCTCGCGCTTTTTCGCTACCGGCTCGGCCGGCGCCTCTTCCTCCGTCGCGCCGGCGGCCGCGGTGGCCACCTGCACCGGCTTTTTCTTCTCGGCCAAACTGCGCTTCAGCGCTTCCATGATGTCGATCACCGGCGCGAAGTGCGGCTCCGGCGTCTCCACCACCTTCTGCCCTTCCTTCTTCGCCTCGATCATCGCCATCAGGTTGTCGCGATAGGTGTCGTGGTATTTCTCCGGCTCGAAATCCGCCTTCAACGTCTCGATCAGCATGTTGGCCATCGCCAACTCGTTGGGCTTCACCAGGTTCGTGTCGGTGCGGAATTCGTCCACCTGCCGGATTTCGTCCGCATAGTACATGGTGTGCAGCAGGATGCCCTTCTTCCCCGGCCGCAGGATCACGATGTGCTCGCGATTGTGCATGGCGATCTTCGCCAGCGCGTAATAGTTCGACTGCCCCATCGCCGCGAACAGCAGAGCGTAGGGCTTCTCCCCGCCTTCGTCGGGCGCCATGTAATACGAGCTTTCCATGTAGATGGCGTCCACCGTGTCGCCCTTCACGAATTCCAGAATCTCCATCACCTTGGCGGTCTTGGGAGCGACCTTCTTGATGTCCTCCTCCTCGATCACCACGTAATGGTCCTTCTCGTACTCGTAGCCTTTCACCAGCTCGCTGCGCGGCACCGGTTGGTCCTCCGCGGCGCAATAGGTGATCTGCTTGATACGCGAATTGTCCTTGGCGTGCAGCAGATTGAAACTCACGGTCTCGCCGCGCGCGGCGCTGTACAAGCGCACCGGCAACGAAACCAGTCCGAACGTCAGATGTCCCCTCCAAACGGTGCTGGCCATAATGCATCACCTCACATTGGTATTTGACAGTTCCGAAGATATCATGTAAATGGAGGAGGGGCAAGGCTTTATGGCACTGGAAGAGTACGTCCGCAAACGCAAGTTCGAAAAAACTCCCGAGCCGCCTCCCCAAACTCAAGCCGGGCGGACAGCAGCGGGCGCGGCCCCGCGCTTCTACGTGCAGCGCCACGATGCCACGCGCCTGCACTACGATTTCCGCCTGGAGATCGGCGGCGTGCTGGTTTCGTGGGCCGTTCCCAAAGGCCCTTCGCTCGAGCCGCTCTCCAAATTCCTGGCCGCGAAAGTGGAAGATCACCCGCTCGAATACGGTGAGTTCGAGGGCAATATCCCGGCCGGCAACTACGGTGCGGGCAGCGTCATGCTCTGGGATCGCGGCACTTGGGAATTGCTCGGCGACGCGCCCGTCGAAGAGCAACTCGCGCGCGGCGACTTGAAGTTCCGCCTGCACGGGGCGAAGCTGAAAGGCGAATTCGCCATCGTCCACATGAAGAATCGCGGCAAGGGCAACGAATGGCTGCTGATCAAAAAGCGCGATGCCGACGCCGTGCCCGGTTGGGACATCGAGCAATTCGCCTGGAGCGTGCTCTCCGGCCGCACCCAGCAGGAGATCGCGCAAGGCTTGCCCGCCCGCAAGACCAAGCAGGCGAGCGCCGGCGATCCACAGCGCGAATGGAAAAGCCGGCCCGCGCGCCACGCTTCCACGCCCGCTGCCAAGGCCGCGCCGCCCGCCAAAACCAAACCCGCCGCCAACCCCGCATCGCTGAAAGGCGCCGTGAAGGCAGCCATGCCCACTGCCATCACGCCGATGAAAGCGGCGCTGGCCGAGACTCCGCCGCGCGGCGACGAGTGGCTCTTCGAGGTCAAGTGGGACGGCGTGCGGGCGATATGCTTCATCGAACAGGAATCCGTACGGCTGGTCTCCCGCACCGGGCACTCCTGCGAAAAGCAGTATCCCGAGCTCAGCGTGATCCCGCACTATCTCGCCGCCAGCCAGGCCATCCTCGATGGCGAGATCGCGGCGCTCGACGAAAAGGGCGCGGCGCGCTTCGAGCTGATTCAGCCGCGCATCGCGCAGTCCGATGCCAATGCCGTGTCGCATATGGCCCGCTCGCGGCCGGTGGTGTACTTTGCTTTCGATCTGCTTTATCTGAACGGCTACGACCTCCGCCAGGTTGCGCTCATCGAACGCAAGCAGTTGCTGGAATCCATCCTCACACCCACCGCCGTGCTGCGCTATTCCGAGCATTTTCCGGGCGCGGGCGATGCCATGCTGCAAGCCGCGCGCGAAACCGGCATCGAGGGCCTGGTCGCCAAGCGCGCCAACAGCCGCTACGAATCGCGCCGCTCGAGCGAGTGGATCAAGATCAAAATCGTCGAACGGCAGGAGTTCGCGATCTGCGGCTTCACCGCCGGCGAGCGCGATCACTTCGGCGCGCTGGTCCTGGGGCTGTACGACAACGGCAAGCTGACCTGGGCCGGCAACGTCGGCACGGGCTTCGACCAGAAAACCCTCGCCATGCTCCGCGAGAAACTCGACCCGCTCACCACGCCGCACTCACCGTTTCCGGATTCACCCAAAGTGGGCAAAGACGTCACCTGGGTGAAGCCCGAACTGGTGGCGGAGGTGAAGTTCGCCAACTGGACGGGCGAAGGCCGCCTGCGCGCGCCCGTCTATCTAGGCCTGCGTCCCGACGTGAACCCGCGCGACTGCGTCCGCGAAACCGCCGGACCGCCCTCCAGCCCGTCCAAGGAGCCTCTGCTCGCCCCCACCACCAACGAAGTCACCCTAACCATCGACCGCCATCCCCTGAAATTCACCAATCTCAACAAAGTCTTCTACCCCGCCGAAGGCATCGTGAAACGCGACCTACTCAACTATTACGACGCCGTCGCCAGCCTGATCCTGCCCCACCTCAAAGACCGGCCGCTCTCGCTCAAGCGCTATCCCAACGGCATCGAGCAGCAGTTCTTCTTCCAGAAAGACGCGCCCCTCACCTTCGCGCCATGGCTGCGCACCGAGGAAATCTACTCCGATCATAATGAAGCCCCCATCCGTTATGTCTTCGCCGAAGACCGCGCCAGCCTGCTGTATCTAGTCAACCTCGGCTGCATCGACCACAACCCGTGGATGAGCCGCGCGCCCACGCTCGATAATCCCGATTTCGTGCTGATTGACCTGGACCCCCAGGATTGCCCCTACGACATGATCGTGGATGCCGCCCTGCTGGTGCGCGAAAAGCTGGACGCCATCGGGCTGCAGGGTTATCCCAAAACCACCGGCGGCGATGGCATGCACATTTATATTCCGCTCGAACCGGTCTATAGCTACGAAGAGAGCCGCACCTTCGCCGAGATCCTGGCGCACCTGGTCCAGCGCGACCGGCCCGAGCTGTTTACCGCGCCGCGCGCCGTTTCGAAGCGCCAGAAGGGCCGCGTCTATTTCGACTGGGTGCAGAACGGCAAATCGAAGACCATCGCCGCGCCGTATGTCTTGCGCGCCTACCCCGGCGCCCCGGTGGCCACGCCCCTGGCCTGGAGCGAAGTGCAGCCGGGTTTGACGCCCGGCCAGTTCAATATCTACAACGCGCCGGAGCGTTTCGCCAAGACGGGCGATCTGTTTGCGGGCGTGCTGAAGAATCCGCAGAGGCTGGAGGAACCGTTGCAGAAGCTCGAGAAGCTGCTCCGCGGACACGCCGCGAAACATTGACATAGCCGAACGACTTGGCATACCATTTCGGATGTAATGATCCTAAATGGAGGGGAGGCGTCCATGACACGATCTTTACTCTCGACTGCCTGTACGCTGGCCTGCCTGGCGACCGTGGGATCAGCGCGTGCGTCAGCCCCCAACTTTTTCGCGCGGCGCGACTACTCCGCCGCGACCTCCGGCATCGCCGTAGCCGACACGAACGGCGACGGGGTCCCAGACCTGATCGCCCTGGGCACGGGTACTATCACTGTCCTGCTTGGGAACGGCAATGGCACCTTCCGGGCCGGTCCCAAGTCAACAGTCCGGACGGGCGACGTCTTCTTCCCGCTGGCCTTGGACCTCAACGGTGACGGCCACGCCGATCTGATCTTCGCAGGGCAGTCCTCCTTCGCAGGGTATTCTGGCATCGGCGTCTGCCTTGGAAACGGCAACGGCACTTTCCAACCGGCAGTCTTTTATCAGGCGGGTGCGGACCGCTTCCTGTGGAATGTCGTGCTCGGGGACTTCAACGGCGACGGAATCCCGGACGCCGTTGTTAGCGGCGAGAGCGGCATCTGGCTGTTCACCGGTAAGGGTGGCGGGGTCTTTAACCCGGGCGTCCTGACGCCCATGAGCGGCCCCACCGGAGGCGTGGTCGCGGCTGCGGACTTTAATGGCGATGGCAAGCTCGATCTGGCTGTTACCACGCAAACCGGGTTCGTCGTTCTTCTGGGTAATGGCAACGGAACCTTTCAGCCGCCGCAGACCTACGCCACTCCCTTCACCTCAAGATGGATCGCTGTCGGGGATCTCAACCTCGACGGTCACCCGGACATAGTGCTGGCTGCCTACGGGCCCACCAGCACGCCCAACTACGTACTGGTCTATCTGGGCAACGGCAGGGGCGGCTTCGCAGCGCCAACCAAGGCGGAGATCTCCCCCGGCGAGGAGATCGCCATCGGCGACGTGAATGGCGACCACATTCCGGACTTGGTGGGCAGCGCGGGCTACATTGCCCTGGGTAACGGTAATGGCACTTTCAAGAAGCCAATATACTACCCGCTCCCGAGCAGTGGGATTGGTGCCTCCGGCGTCGTCCTAGCAGACCTGCGGAGGAGCGGCCGGACAGACCTCGTCTTCCAAAACACCTCTATCTCCGTACTGCTCAGTCTGGGCAAGGGCAAGTTCGAGGACGGCGAATGGACCGCCATCCAAGGCGGCGCGGGCTGTGGCGCCGCCGCCGACTTCAACCGGGATGGCAAGCCGGACCTGGCCGTGAACACGCCCACAGGCGTCTCCATCCTGCTGGGAACCGGGCAAGCTCTGCACCCGTTCAAGTCCGGCGCCACGCTGACCCTTCCCAACGCTGGTTGCGTTGTCACCGGCGACCTGAACGGCGACGGTATCCCCGACCTGTTGGTCCCCTCCACCGGGACGGTGGTTGCTTACCTGGGAAACGGCGACGGCACCTTCACTCAGAAAAGCACTACCGCCACGACCACGGGAGGCTTCCTCGCTCTTGGCGATTTCAACCACGATGGCAAACTGGGCTTCGCCACCTCCGGCAACCTCATGGCCCTGGGCAACGGCGACGGCACTTTCCAGACTCCCGTTCCCATCTTACCCCCGTCGGAATTGCCGTATGGCGGACTCACAAATCTTGCCGCCGGCGACCTGAACGGGGATGGCTGGCCGGACCTGGTAATTACCAGCTCTTACGACAGCTACATCTACGTGCTGCTGAACAACCAGCACGGCGGCTTCACCGAAACGAAGATCGACTCGGTGGTTAATGGCTACTTGACAGGCCCCACGCAAATCCTGCTGGCCGACCTGAATCGCGACGGGAAGCTGGACATCGTGGCGGCGACAGATTCGGGTCTGGCGGTCGTCTACATGGGCGATGGCAAGGGAGGGTTCACCTATCTGGAACAGCTCGTTCCCGGAAGCGCCTCCAACACGCCCAGCGTGATCGCGGTTGCCGATGTGAACAACGACGGCATCCCCGACCTGGTGATGACGCAGGCCGGCGTAGGCACGGTGGCGATCTTCCTCGGCAAGGGAAACGGGACATTCGCGCAACCGTATTATGTCGGCGCCGGCCCCGCACCTGGAGACATTCTGTTGGAGAACCTGCATGGGCAGGTGCCCTCCTGCGGCTTCCCGGATATCGTGGTCCCGGACGTAAGCGGCGGAGTTATGGTGCTCATCAACCTTACGGCGTCCACATGCCCCAGCTCTGTAAACGGACAACGCCCATGACAAGAACCCTACTGTGGACCGCCTGCGCGCTGGGCTGCCTGGCAACTGCTGGATCGTTAGGCGCGGCCGACCCTACCTTTTTTGCACGGCGAGACTATGCTGGCGGGGCCGACGGGATCGCCGTCGCCGACACGAACGGCGACAAAATACCAGACCTGATCAGCGTGCTGAACCAGGAGATCAAGGTGCTCCTCGGGAATGGAAACGGGTCCTTCCGGCAGGGCCCCACCTCCCAGGCTGGGATGGGAATCGGCTTCGCACCGGTGCCAATTGACCTTAACGGGGATGGCAAGGTGGACCTGGTCTTTGCGACGGGCGTTGCCGACGGCCCGTCGGGTATCGGCGTGTGCTTCGGCAACGGCGACGGCACCTTCCAACCGGCAGTCTTTTATCAAGGAGGTACGGATCGATTCCTCGGTAACGCCGTACTCGGCGACTTCCATGGCCGCGGCACCTTGGACGTCGTCAGCACCGGCGAGAGCGGCATCTGGCTGTTTGCCGGGAAGGGTGGCGGGGTCTTTAGCCCCGGCGTGCTGACGCCCATGAGTGGCCCCTCCGGCGGCGACATGGCGGTCGCCGACTTTAATGGGGACGGCAAGCTCGACTTGGCGATTACAACCACCACAGGCTTTGTTGTCGTTCTGGGCAATGGCGACGGCACGTTTCGGCCGCCACGCGCCTATACCACCACACCATTCGCCGGGGTCTGGATCGCCGTCGCAGACCTCAACCGCGATGGCCACCCAGATATCGTGCTGGCCGCTTACGGGCCAACTAGCGCGCCGAACTACGTGCTGGTCTATCTCGGCAACGGCAGCGGCGGTTTTTCTAAGCCGACCAAGGTCGGGATGTCACCGGTCGAGCAGATCGCAATCGGAGACGTCAATGGCGACTACATTCCGGATTTGGTGGGCAGCGGCGGCTATGTTGCTCTGGGCAACGGGAACGGCACGTTCCGCAAGCCGGTCCTCTACCCACTGCCCGGCGGCATTACGAAAACCTACGTTGCGCTGGCAGACTTGCGCAACAACCGCCTCACGGATCTCGTTTTCCAGGACGGCGACGGGTCTATCTCCGTGTTGCTGAGTCTGGGCAAGGGCAGGTTCGAGGACGGCGAATGGACCGCCATCGAGGGCGGCGCGGGCTGTGGCGCAGCCGCCGACTTCAATCGGGATGGCAAGCCGGACCTCACCGTGAACACACCCACAGGCGTCTCCATCCTGCTGGGAACCGGGCAAGCTCTGCACCCGTTCAAGTCCGGCGCCACGCTGACCCTTCCCAACGCTGGTTGCGTTGTCACCGGCGACCTGAACGGCGACGGTATCCCCGACCTGTTGGTCCCCTCCACCGGGACGGTGGTTGCTTACCTGGGAAACGGCGACGGCACCTTCACTCAGAAAAGCACTACCGCCACGACCACGGGAGGCTTCCTCGCTCTTGGCGATTTCAACCACGATGGCAAACTGGGCTTCGCCACCTCCGGCAACCTCATGGCCCTGGGCAACGGCGACGGCACTTTCCAGACTCCCGTTCCCATCTTACCCCCGTCGGAATTGCCGTATGGCGGACTCACAAATCTTGCCGCCGGCGACCTGAACGGGGATGGCTGGCCGGACCTGGTAATTACCAGCTCTTACGACAGCTACATCTACGTGCTGCTGAACAACCAGCACGGCGGCTTCACCGAAACGAAGATCGACTCGGTGGTTAATGGCTACTTGACAGGCCCCACGCAAATCCTGCTGGCCGACCTGAATCGCGACGGGAAGCTGGACATCGTGGCGGCGACAGATTCGGGTCTGGCGGTCGTCTACATGGGCGATGGCAAGGGAGGGTTCACCTATCTGGAACAGCTCGTTCCCGGAAGCGCCTCCAACACGCCCAGCGTGATCGCGGTTGCCGATGTGAACAACGACGGCATCCCCGACCTGGTGATGACGCAAGCCAACGTCGGCACGGTGGCCATCTTTCTCGGCAAGGGAAACGGGACCTTCCAACAACCGTATTACGTCGGCGCCGGACCCTTCCCCGGAGACATACTCTTGGAGAACCTGCACGGGCAGGCACCCACCTGCGGCTACCCGGACATCGTAGTCCCGGATGTCACCGGCGGAGTTATGGTGCTCATCAACCTTACGGCGTCCACATGCCCTGGCTCGTAAACGGACAACTCGTGCCCGAGGATCTCATCCGCCAGGAATCCGCGCAGATTGCCTGCGATCCGCGTTGGAAGAACATGGCGGACGAAGGCGAGCGCGCCAAGCGTTTGCGGGCGGCCGCCGAACAGACGGCCCAGGACAAACTCCTGATCGCGCAAGCGGCGGCCCGCGATCCACGGCCCGTCGATCCCGGATTGGTCGCGCAACAGGTGGCGCGCCTCAAGCAGAACGGAAGCTGGCGCGGCCCTCCGGCGACACCGGCGTCCAGGAGGTCGTCGAGCACAGCCTGCGCGTCGAGCGCCTCACGCGCGAGATGGTGGAAGCCGCGCCCAAGCCCGCCGCGGAGGAGATCGAGGCCTTCTACCGGGCCCACCGCGAGAACTTTCGCCTGCCGGAAATGTTCCACGCAGCCCACATCGTCAAGCACGTGAATGAGGAGCAAACCGAGGAGCAAGCGGAGGCCGGCATCCAGGCTGCCCTGGCCGACTTGGAGCGCGGCGTCCCCTTTGCCGAGGCCGCCGAACGCCACTCCGATTGCAAAGGCAATGGCGGAGACCTGGGCGAGTTTCCCCCCGGTCACATGGTGGAGGAATTCGAGGCGGCCATTAGCGGCCTGCGGCCGGGCGAGCGCACCGGCATTTTCACCACTCCGTTTGGCTTCCACATCGCGGAGTTGCGGGCGAAGGTGCCGGGCGGTCCGGCCAGCTTCGAGGAAGTTCGGCCGGACATCGAAGCGGCCTTCACCATGCGCAACCACCAGGAGCGATACCTGCGCGCCGTCGCGGAGTTGCGTTCCCAGGCCGATATCCGCTATATTGCCGATACCGCGGATGCCCCCCAGCCAGCCTGAAGCCGCGGCCACCGCCCACCTCTGCTAATATGGCTAGAGTGTTTCCGGAACCCACTGGCTTGCCAGGACCCTATCAAATGCCGGCATCTGACCAAGAGCGAGCGGACGCTTGGCGGCGCGTGCAACTGGCGCGGCATCCCAAGCGCCCCCATGCCCTCGACTACATCGAGCGCGTCTTCACGGATTTTCGGGAGTTTCACGGCGACCGGCTGTTCGGTGACGATCCCGCCATCGTTTGCGGCGGCGCGTTCCTGGCCGGCCGCCCGGTGATGGTGGTGGGCGAACAGAAAGGCCGCGACACCAAGCAGAAGCTCTATCGCAATTTCGGCATGCCGAAGCCGGAGGGCTATCGCAAGGCTCTGCGCGTCATGCAAATGGCCGGCAAGTTCAACCGGCCCATCATAACCCTGCTGGATACGCCTGGAGCGTATCCGGGAATCGATGCCGAGGAGCGCGGCCAGGCCGAAGCCATCGCCCGCAATCTGCGGGAAATGGCCCGTCTGGCGGTGCCCGTGATCGTGGTTTGCATCGGCGAAGGCGGCAGCGGCGGCGCCCTGGCGCTGGGCGTCGGCAACCGCGTGCTGATGCTCGAAAACGCCATCTACAGCGTGATTTCGCCTGAAAGTTGCGCGGCCATCATCTGGCGCGATTCGACCAAGGCGGAGCTGGCGGCGGCAGCCCTCAAGCTGACGGCCGAGGAACTGCTCAAACTCGGGCTGATCGACGCCGTGGTCGGCGAGCCGCCCGGCGGCGCGCACGAAGATGCCGACGCCGCGGCGCGTTTTCTGAACGACGGCCTCCTGCAGGCGCTGGACAGCCTCGCCGAGTTGGGACCCGATCAACTCGTAGATCAGCGGTACACCAAGTTCCGCCACATGGGCAATTTCTTCGCGTGAAAAAGAGCGTTTGGTTGGGCATTCTGTTCGTGGCCATGGTGGTCGGTTTCGTCGTTTATTCGACGGTGAACACCGGGCGTAATCGTATCCGTTGTGAGGTCTGCATTACCTTCCGCGGGAACCAGGCCTGCCGGACGGCTTCCGCCAGCACCCGGGATCTGGCCCTGCGAACCGCTACCGAGAATGCCTGCGCCCAGATCTCCTCGGGCGTAACCGATTCCAATCAGTGCCACAACACGCCGCCGGACAGCGTCCGCTGGCCATAGCGTGTGGGGCAGGCCTCCTGGCCTGCGCGGGTTCTCCAGAACCCGCCCCCGGCGAGCGAAAGCTCGCCCATCGGGTGTTAATATGTTTATTGAACTCTCCCGTTAAGAATTGCGTCTAATTATCGTCGGCAAACTAGGAGTCTCGATTCGTGAAGACCAAATGGAAAACCATCCTCATCGTCTTGGTTGTGCTTACGCTGGGCATCGGCGTTTATGCCAGCACAGTCTACAGTAAGCGCGGCGTGGTGGCCGTCCAGACCGGAAAGGTGGTACGCCAGGACCTGACGAGTCTGGTGACCGCCTCGGGCGAGATCAAGCCCAAGAACTATATCAACATCGGCGCCAACGCCATCGGCCTGCTTACCAAGATTCTGGTCAAGGAAGGCGACCGCGTCCGGAAGGGGCAACTGGTGGCGCGCGTGGAGAATATCCAGCCCGAGGCGCAGGTGGCCTCCCAAAAAGCCCAGGTCAGCTCGGCGGAGGCCGATTCCAGCGCGGCGGAAGCCGGACTGAAGACGTCCGACGAAGCCCTGCGCACGCAGCAAGCCGTCATCGACCATGCCCAGTCCGATTTGGACCACGCCAAGCTCGATTACGACCGCGCCAAGGAGTTGTTCAAGGGCCAGCTTCTGGCCAAGCAGGATTTCGACGCCAAGAAGGCGGCCTACGATGCGGCCGCCGCCGCCTTGAACGAACAGCAAACGCGCCTGACGCAAGCCCGCTCGCAGCGTGAGCAGACCGCGGCGCAACTGGCATCCTACCAGCGCCGGGTCGCTCAGGCCAATGCCGTGCTGGCGCAGTACACCGACATGCTCCACAAGTTCGATTCCTATGCGCCGCTGGACGGAGTGGTGACGAACCTGCCCGTGCGCGAGGGCGAAACCGTGGTGCCCGGCCAAACCAATCTGGCCGGCAGCAACATCATGACCATCGCCGACATGTCCCTGATCACCGCCGAGGTGAAGGTGGACGAAACCGACATCGTCAGCGTGGCGCTGGATCAGAAGGCGGACATCACTATCGACGCCATCCCCAACAAGACTTTCAAGGGCCATGTCATCGAGATCGGCAATACCGCCATTCTACGCTCGACGGGTCTGGCCGCTTCCCAAAGCGCCGTCTCCAGCCAGGAAGCCAAGGACTTCAAGGTTGTGGTAGCCATGGACGACCCGCCCGAGGAGATCCGTCCGGGCCTGTCCTGCACGGCCAAGATCACCACCGCCACGCGCCAGAAGGCGCTGACCATTCCGATTCAGGCGCTCACCATCCGGCAGAAGGGCGACTTGGAAGTGAAGCCCAAGACCGGCGCCGGAGCGATGGCCGCCACCAAGCTGACTCCGGCCGAAGAGAAGGCCCGCAAGGAAGAGGTCCAGGGCGTGTTCGTGATCGCCGGCGGCAAGGCCGCATTCCGCAAAGTGGAAACCGGCATCACCGGCGCGACCGATATCGAAGTCCTCAGCGGCCTCAAAGACGGCGACGAGATCGTTACCGGCAGCTACCAGATCATCCGCACCCTGCGCAACGAAGCCCAGGTGAAGGTGGATAACAAGTCGCCGATGCCGCAGAAGGCGTAACCCATGGCACAAGCACTCGCAGAGAGAGAACTGATCGAACGCGGCGAGCAACTGAAGCGCGACGGCATCGTCATCCGCACATACGACCTGTGGAAGACGTACATCATGGGCGACCAGGAGATCCACGCGGTTTCGGGCGTGGACATCACCATCAAGCGCGGCGAGTATGTGGCCATCATGGGCCCGTCCGGGTCCGGCAAGTCCACGCTGATGAATCTGATCGGGTGCCTGGATACGCCCACCAAGGGGCAGTATTACATCAATGGCCGGCTGGTCAGCGAGATGACGGACGACGAACTGGCGCGCATCCGCAACAAAGAGATCGGCTTCGTTTTCCAGACGTTCAACCTGCTGCCGCGCGCCACCTCGCTGCACAACGTGGAGTTGCCGCTGATCTATAGCGGCACCCCCTCGGACAAGCGCACCGAGCGCGCCAAGGCCGCCTTGCGCCAAGTGGACTTGGAAGCGCGCATGATGCACAAGCCCAACGAGCTATCCGGCGGCCAGCGCCAGCGTGTGGCGGTGGCCCGCGCGCTGGTGAACGACCCCTCCATTCTGCTCGCCGACGAGCCTACCGGGAACCTGGACAGCGTCACCGGCAACGATATCATGGCTCTGTTCGCGCGCCTCCACGAGCAGGGCAACACCATCGTGCTGGTCACCCACGAGCACGACATCGCCGTGCACGCCCATCGCGTGATCCACATCCGCGACGGCAAGGTGGAGAAGGACGAGCAGGTCCGGTAAGTAGTAACTGTGCCATCTTGTGCTTCTGCATTTTCTTGTGGGGCAGGTTGTCAACCTGCAGGCCGATTGTTAATCGGCCGCGCCGTCTCAAAGTCGAGCAGTTCCCGTTGATGAGCCAGGACGAGGACGCCCAAGTCAAGGTGCCGGTAACTCGCAGATCCCGGCGCACGACCTCGGCGCGTCCGTCCCCAGTCGTCGATCAAGATGCGCTCGGCATGAAGCGAGAGCGCGAGGCTGATAGCCGCACTTTCGCCCGGATCGAGGAAACTCAGAGTAGCATCGGATGGCGTGTCCGGCCGCACGTCGAGCCAGTCCGGCGGCTGCGAGATCCAACTTCGAACGGATGGCGGCGTGCCAGCCTGCCGCATTTCCTCGACAACCGTGTTTGGTGCGAGCACGCGGGTGTACAAGTGCGCCAGCACATTCGCCTGCCCGGTAAGGTGGCTACGTCCGTCTTCTCACTCGCCGAGGCTGGCAAGATCCTGCTCAAAATCCTCGCAAGTATACTTCTCAACCCGATGCTCTTTCAGAAATCCATCGAGCTCGTATCGCGACGGGATGCCCAACAGCGAGCGGAGTTGATAACCAGTGAGGCGGCGCTCACGGTAGGCCTCAAGAGCGATCGCCTCAAGCGCAGCGCGCGCAGGGTTCGTGGGGGGGCAGCAAGGTCGGCGCCAGATCGTCCGGGATTTCGAGAGTGAGCTGCATGAGTCAGTGTATCATGCCAATCACCGCACTACTGTCACCCTCGCAAACCCCTCCGCCACGTCCGGCGGCGCCAGCTTTGCCGCCATGCGCTCCATCGCCTCGTCCGGCACCACCCGGTCGCGCCGGAGGTTCCGCTCGCGGCAGACCTCCAGCGGCACATCGAAGTACACCGCCTCCACGTCGCAGCCGTACCATCGCCCGATTTGGATGTACGGCCGCCGCTCTTCCGGCGTCAGGTGCGTCGCATCTACGTAGGAAACCGGCCGCCCGATCGCCAGCCGGTGACGCAGCAGATACCGCATGGTCAGGAACACGCGCGCATGAATCGTCTGGTCGGTCGCATTGTCGGCCAGCACCTGGCGGATCCAGTCCGATGAGATCCCCACGATCCCCTGCCTCTCCAGCCAGGTCGATTTGCCCGACCCGGGCAAGCCCACCAGCACCACGATGCGTTGTCGCGACTCGGCCAATCAGGACCAATATCGCATGAACCACTCCGAAATGCTGTATCGTGGAACGTTGGAGATGGAATGATGCGCAAAGTCCGTTGGGGCGTCCTGGGCGCCGCCAATATAGCCGTGAAGAAGGTCATACCCGCCATGCAGCGGGGCGAGTGGTGCGAGATCGCCGCCATAGCCTCGCGCGACCTGCCTAAGGCCCAGCAGGCGGCCGCCGCCCTCGGCATTCCGAAAGCCTACGGTTCCTACGAGGAACTGCTGGCCGATCCGGAAATCGAGGCGGTCTACAACCCGCTGCCCAATCACCTGCACGTGCCCTGGTCGGTGCGCTCGGCCGAGGCCGGAAAGCACGTGCTCTGCGAGAAGCCGCTGGCTCTCGACGCCGCCGAAGCCCGCCAACTGCTCGAAGCGCAGGCCCGCACCGGCGTGAAGATGGGCGAAGCTTTCATGGTGCGCACGCATCCGCAATGGCTGCGCGCCCGCGATTTGGTCCGCGGCGGCCGCATCGGCGAACTGCGCGCCATCATGGGCTTCTTCAGCTATTTCAATCGCGACCCCGCCAACATCCGCAATGTGCGCGCGTGGGGTGGCGGCGCGTTGTTCGATATCGGCTGCTATCCCATCAACACTTCCCGCTTCATCTTCGGCGAGGAACCGCGCCGCGTGATGGCCCTGCTGGAACGCGACCCCGATATGCACACGGACCGCCTGACTTCCGCCATGCTCGATTTCCCCTCCGGACAGGCGGTCTTCACCTGCTCCACCCAACTGGTTGCCTATCAGCGCATGCAGTTGTTCGGAACCGGCGGCCGGATCGAGATCGAGATTCCATTCAACGCGCCGCCCGACCAGCCTTGCCGCATCTTTGTGGACGACGGCTCCGACCTGTTCGGCGCCGGCATCCAAACCGAAACATTCCCGGTCTGCGACCAGTACACCATCCAGGGCGACTTGTTCTCGCAAGCCGTGCGTGGCGAGGGCGAAGTGCCGGTGCCGCTCGTTGACGCCATCAGGAACATGGCCGTCATCGATGCGCTGTTCCGCTCGGCGGAATCGGGACGCTGGGAAGCGCCATAGTGGGGCAGGCCCTCGGCCTGCGGCGGCCTCCCAGGCCGCCCGGGTGCCCCACGACTATAAAGGAGAAGCACTGATGAAACGAACATTTTGGATTGCGGCCATTGCTTTGGCTTGCTCGATTGCAGCCGTCGTCGCCCGCGCGCAAGAGGCGAAGCCCCAGAGCGCCCCGCCGCCCACTCCCCCGCCGGGTATGCAGGCGGCGATGAGGGTGGTTTCCCCCGAAGTCTCGCCGGACCACCAGATCGTGTTCCGTATCCTGGCGCCGCAGGCGAAAGCTGTCGGCCTGCGCGCCAGCGACATTCAGGGTCTGCCGCGTGAAGGCCCGGCTTTCTCGAAAAATGAAGACGGCGTGTGGTCGGCAACCGTCGGCCCGGTCGAGCCTGGCGCGTACCGCTACACCTTCATTGTGGATGGCGTCCCTACCATGGACCCGCGGAACCCGGCGGTCAGTGAGTCGAACACCAACTCCTGGAGCCTGGTCTACGTGCCCGGCGCCGAATTCATGGACACGGCCAACGTGCCGCATGGCGCGGTTGCGTCCGTGACTTATTACTCGACGGCGCTTGCGCGCTTCCGGCGCATGCATGTCTACACGCCGCCGGGCTACGAACTGGGAGGCGGCAAGTTTCCGATCTTCTACTTGCTGCACGGCGCCTTTGACTGCGACGATTCGTGGACGTCGGTGGGCCGCGCGGGATTCATCCTGGATAATCTGATTGCGGCGAAGAAAGCCCAGCCCATGATCGTCGTGATGCCGGCCGGTCATACTTCGGCCGATTTTCCGCCTCCTGGCGCTGCACGCCCCGCGCGCGATGAGTTCGCCGAAGATTTCGTGACCGACATCATGCCCTTTGTCCAACAGCACTACCGCACGCTGACCGATCGCGCGCATATGGCCATCGCCGGCCTTTCCATGGGAGGCGGACAAACGCTGAACATCTCGATGTCGCACCTGGACAAGTTCGCTTACGTCGGCGTCTTCAGCGCCGGTGTCTTCTCCTTCGGACGTGGGGGAGCGTCGGGGCCTGCGCCCCCGCCCGAGTGGGTCGAGCAGCGTGCCGCCATGCTGGACGACGCATCCCTGAAACCGGGCCTGAAGCTGCTGTGGTTCGGCACGGGTACTGACGACCGCCTGATCCCCACCACCAAAGCGACCATCGAGATGCTGAAAAAGCACGGCTTCACGCCCTTCTTCCGCGAGAGCCCTGGCGGGCATACCTGGATCAACTGGCGCAATTATCTGAATGAGTTCGCGCCCCAACTGTTTCAGTAAAGGTAGGACAGGCCTCCTGGCCTGTCCCGCCTGGAGTTCGGAATTTTAGGCTCCGGAGGTGGACTTATGAAACGAAGAGCATTCTTGCAATCGACGCTGGCTGGGTCCGCCGCGGCCCTCGCCGCGCCCGCGCAAGGGATTCCCAAGCGGACCTATAAGGGCGATGTGAAGGTGTCCATGATCGCCTTCGGCGGTATCGTAGTGGTCGGGATGGAACAGAAAGACGCCGGCCGCGCGGTGGCGGAAGCCTTCGACCGGGGCGTCAACTATTTCGATGTCGCGCCGAGTTATTTCAACGGCGAGGCGGAGATGAAGCTGGGCCCGGCCCTGGTGCCATACCGCGACAAGTCTTTCCTGGCCTGCAAGACGATGGAACGTGGCGCGGCCGGCGCCCGCAAAGAGTTGGAACAAAGCCTCGGCCGGCTGAAGACCGACCGCTTCGACCTGTATCAATTCCATGCCGTTTCAAGCGTCGGCGATGTGGATCGGATCCTGGCGGCCGGCGGAGCCGCGGAGACATTCGTCAAGGCGCGCGAAGAGGGTAAAGTGCGGTTCCTGGGCGCTTCCGTCCATGATGCTGCGGCGGCCATCTCCTTAATGGACCGTTTTCCGCTCGATTCCGTAATGATTCCCCTGAACTTCGTGCTCGTCCACGAAGGCAACTTCGGGCCGCAGATCCTGGCGAAGGCCAAAGAAAAGGGTGTGGCGCGCATCGCGCTGAAGTCGATGGCCCACACCACCTGGCCCAGCCGCGAACACGACACATGGCGCAAGTGCTGGTACCAGCCGATCGACGATCCGGAACTGGCGGAGAAGGCGGTGCGCTTCACGCTGAGCGAAGACATCACCGCCGCCATTCCTCCGGGCGAGATCGAGCTCTTCCGCATGGCGCTGGATTTCGCCGGACGCTTTCGCCCATTAGAGCCGAAGGAACGCGAGGAGTTGTTTGCGAAGGCGCGCGGCGTCAGGCCCCTGTTCCGCGCGTGAGGATGCGCTGAGTCTGGTGAGTTTGGTGGGGCAGGCGGTTTCGCCTGCCAAGGCGAGCGAAGCTCGCCCCGAGCGTTATACTGACCAAAGGGGCAGTGACCCAAGAGGAATCTAATGATCCAACTGACCATAAATGGCAAACCCGCCCACTTCGACGGCGATCCCGACATGCCGTTGCTCTGGTACCTGCGCGACGATCTCGCGCTGACGGGCACCAAATTCGGATGCGGCATGGGCCTGTGCGGCGCATGCACCGTGCACGTGAACGGCG
>OCTA010000524.1_pt1 | contig 35387 bp, 29 predicted proteins | sample 1538991 | NCBI WGS metagenome assembly OCTA01 (sample SAMEA3539302, study PRJEB22396) | soil metagenome | biome: tundra; feature: field; material: soil | place: USA | collected 2010-05 | depth 0.15 m | reverse complement strand
GCCCAGCCGGCCACCGTCACGGTGCCAGAGACTGTCACACCCGAGGCCGGCATATCGATGTGCACCGACGGTATTATGGCGGCGCAAGTTAGCGACTGGGGCGCGCCGATACTAGTGCTGGTCTGTGAGATCCTCAACGAAATCGACTGCGCCGCTCCGTCTTTGAGTGAGTTCGGTGTGGTGTAGTTGAAAGCGTGATAGCCATTGCCGATACCGGCGCTTGCGAGAGTGGCTTCGAATGAACTGGCAGGCACAGTCGCGATCAGTGTGGCGCCGTCCAGGATGTCCACGCTGACTGTCTTGTTCGGATTGTTCGCGTCCCAGGCCCAGCCACCGATGTTGGTGCAATCCGCTTCGTCGAGGGAGCCTGCATACTGCGGCGGCAGAGTAAACACCGCGAGGAACGCATTCTGGGCGCCTGCCAGCGCCGACTGCGTCGCGTTCTGGATGGGAAGGTTTAACGACTGTGTCTGTCCCGCTATATAAACTGCGTTGGAGTCATCGTATGCCACCGCGTTTGCAGCATCACTGCCGCTGCCGCCGAAGAACGTGCTTTCGAGCAAGGCGGTCCCGGTGGAGTTCAGCCTGGTGACAAACGCGTCATATCCGTTCGCCAGGGATGCCTGTGTAGGATTGGCCAGCGGAAAGTCGGGCGACGAGGTAAAGCCAGCGACTACGGCGTTGCCTCCGGAATCGACCGCAATGGCCGCAGCTTGGTCGAAGCTGCTGCCGCCCACGTACGTGCTGTACACCAGGCCGCTGCCAGCAGGATTCACTTCGGTCACAAAGGCGTGAATGCCGACTCCCGCTGAAGTGGAGAACAAAGCATTTGCCAACGGGAAATTCGGGGAACTGGTAGTCCCGGTCACGTATGCGCCGCCCGCGCTATCGACCGCGATAGCGGACCCTGTCTCGGGAAAGCCAACCGTGCCCCCGCTGCCGCCAAGGTATGTGCTGTAGACCAGCGAGCTTCCCGTGCTGGCGATCTTCGCGACAAACGCGTCCTGATTGCCACCGGAAGTGGGCTGAAAAGCATTGACAACCGGGAAGTTCGTCGACGTTGTGCTTCCTGTGAGGTACACCGCACCCGTGCTATCGACGGCAACGGCTGTGCCGTAATCGTTGCCGTTGCCGCCCAGGTATGTACTGTACACGAGCGAATCTCCAGCCGGGCTCAGGCGGGTGACGAAAACGTTGGTTTGGCCGTTCAGTCCGGACTGAATCGGATTCGCCCGAGGGAAATTGGTTGAAGTGGTATCGCCGACCACCGTGATGTTGCCGGCATTGTCAACAGCTATGGCGTTGCCGCTGTCGGATCCATTGCCACCCAGGTAGCTGCTGTAGACCAGCACGCCCGCCGGATTGAGCCTTGTCACGAAGGCGTTCTTGGCGCCTGCCAACGCCGATTGCAAAGATTCGCTGACGGGAAAGTTCGCCGACATGGTCCAACCGGTGACATAAACATCGCCGGAACCGTCCACGGCAATTGCGAAAGCGCGGTCGTCGCCGCGGCCGCCCAGGAAGGTACAGTAATCGATAAGATGCGTGGTGCCATCCCATTTGGCGACGAATGCATCCACGCCACCGGCGTTGGGGCGTATCGGACTGCATCCCGGCAGACTCGTAGAGTCCGTCCATCCCGCGACGTATATGTCGCCGGACCCGTCTACGGCCACGGCTGTAGCGGTGGTCATGTCGCTCCCGCCAAAGTACGTGCTGAGACTCAGTATCCAAGCTGCGGCGGAAGCGGGCTGGGGCGTGCCAGCGACGAGGACCGTCAGTGCCACGGTGACAGGAAGTCTCATGTGGGCTCCTGCAGCATCATTCGGCAGATGCCCGATCGGACTTTAGCGGTGGCTTTCCAAAGACAAGCACTGCGCGGCGGCCGGAGCGTATAATTTTGTTTTCAATACATCTCCTGCCAGGGCTCCTCACCATGATTCAGGCGGGGACGCGGGAAAGGACACCTGCGCCGTGCGTGAAAACCGGCGCGCCAGGTTCCAACGTTTCAGTTATTGCCTTTCACGATATGGTTTTCGGTCCACGCCTGGCGAAGGCCGAAGGGCAGTGCCAGCGGCTTGCTGGTATCGTAATGCTCGGGTTGCCGGGCGGCGACGATCCGGATCACTTTCCCCACGAATAACGCGGGCAGCCAAAGCTTGTCGTAGTACGCCTTTTCCACCGAGAAAGTGATCTTCGAATTGGCGGCTGCGAAACGGTAGTCTACCCAGATGGACTGCTTGCCGCGCAGAATGGGCCGCAGCAGGGCCGGGATGGTGCCCGGCTTCCAGCGTTCGATGGCGTCGAAATCGACGACGGTGAACGTGGAAATGTAGTTTTGCGGAAAGATTTTTACGGTCACCGAATCCACGCCCGGCCGGGGCGTTGTGCGCAAAGCGTAGCGCATATACTCGCTGATCTCGCCGTCGGATAGCGCAAACGAGACATAACGGGGGTGGGAGTCCCGTTGCGCTCTGGCGTCACGAAGGTCCTGGAACATCGCCAGAAACTTTTGCGCAACCGGAGGCATGGAAGTATCCGCCGCCGGCAGCCGAGAGCCCAACAGCAAGGCCAAGGCCAAGCCGATTTTCTTCATCACAAGGTTTTATTTCAACACATCTGAGGCTTTAGGGGCGGCTTTCCAAATACGCGCACGCCACCGCGGCCGGAGCGTATAATTGCTGTTTTCAGGATATCTCTAGAGAACGCCGTGGACCTGGTTTCCATCGTCATCCCGTGCTACAACCCTGGCGAATGGCTTCTCGACGCCGTCGCTTCGGCGCGGGCACAGACCTATCCCCGAATCGAAATCGTCTTGGTTGACGATGGAACCGACCAAGCGGACGGTCTCGATTACATTCGCTCGGCCGCAACCCGGGTCGACCTATTCCTCGAGCAGGCGAACCTCGGGTTGCCGGCAGCGCGCAATGCGGGAATGCGCGCTGCCGGCGGCCGATTCGTTCTTCCACTCGATGCCGACGATCTTCTCGATCCGCGTTATGTCGCCGAATGCGTCGTGGCGATGTCCACCCCGGATCCGGCTTTCGTCTATAGCGACTGTCGCGTGTTCGGCGAGCGGCATTATATCGAGATGTTGCCTGAATACAATTTGTACAATTTGCTCGACCGCAACTTCCTCACTTACGCAGCCCTGATTTCAAAGGACGACTGGGAGCTGGCGGGCGGCTATGACGAATCGATGCGGCTCGGTTACGAAGATTGGGAGTTCTGGTTGCGGTTGGGCGCCGCCAACCGCTTTGGACGCCGGCTGCCGCAAGCTCTGTTTCGTTACCGGAAGAGGAAAGGGTCGCTCTACGATGTTGCGCTCGCCCACCACGCGGAGATTGTCGCGTACATCGAGAGCAAGCATCCCGAGTTATATGACGACCACCACCGGGGCCGCATCAAAGCTGTTTGGGCCCCGGCGGTATGTTTCGCCGGCCCTCGTCCGGCGGAATCGCAGACAATCGACGATGTTTGTTTTACCCCGGCGGAGGTCGTGCCGCCCTTGGGAGCAACCGAAGCGCCCGCTTTGCTGGTGCCTGGATCGAACGAGTTGGACCGGCAGAGTGGCGAGTTTGCGGCCTTGGCCGTCTGGGCCGGGCACCAATCGCTGCAGCTGCCGGACGGTTCGATGGGTATCTCGCGGGAGTATGCCGCGAGATATAAACATCGCCTGGAGCGGAGCTTTCGGTTGGGTGATCTCGCGCCACAGCCCACTTCTGGCGGAACGTGGTATTGGAACACCCTCCATCGCCACCTCACCAATGCGGAACTTCTCTCCGCAAGAGCGTGGGCCCTCCACCCGCTCGAGAACGCGCTACGGTTGATTCCCCTGCGTCTCAAGGAGCGAATCAATTCCGGGTTGGGACGCCCACTGTTCGATTTGACCTTCTACCTGCGATTTCAACCGCGAGGCTTATTGTTCGAGAACACTCCGATCCAACCGTTGCGCTATTGCCCCCGGATGTCTCCGGGCCGAATTCGCGTGGCGTTGATTACGCCCCACCTGGGATACGGCGGTGCGGAAAGCGTCCTCCTGGAACTGGCCGGCGTGTTGCCCGCAGACCGATTCGAGGTTCTGCTGCTGGCGACCCAGTCGACGGACAATGGCTGGTCCGGGCGCTGGCGCCAGTCGGTGGCTCATGTGTACGACCTGGCTCGAATCGTTCCTCCTCAGAAGACCGTCGCCGCCATTTACTCGATTGTCACGAATTGGAAGTGCGCCGCCGTCCTCGTCCAGAACAGCTTGGCCGGTTATTCCGCGTTTCCTCACATCAAACGCGACCTGCCTCATGCCAAATTGATGGACCTGGTCCACTCGGTGGACGAAAACTGGGATCTGATTTCCGTCACGGCCGGTCTGGCGCGACAGATCGACGTGCGGGTTGCGGTTTCCGGTGCCGTGCGATCCCGCTTGCTAGCCTGCGGAACACCCGAAAACCACGTTGTGACGGTGCGAAATGGGGTAGACCTCGAGCGATTCCGTCCCGCATTGGAAACCACACCGCACGATCGTAAGCAGATTCTCTTCGCCGGGAGACTCGACCCCATCAAGCGCCCGTCAATTCTGGTCGACATAGCGGGGGAATTGCTCTCTCTCCGAAAAGGGGCGGACTTCGTCTTTGTCGTGGCCGGCGAGGGGACGGAAGCTTCTTCGCTGCAAGCTCTAGTACGCCGCAAGGGTCTGCAGGGAGTCTTCGAGTTGCTCGGACACGTGGAAGACATGCCGCCTCTGATTGCCGCCGCCGATATCGTGCTGCTGCCCTCGCGGTCGGAAGGCGTGCCGCTGATCGTGCTCGAGTCCCTGGCCTGCGCGACGCCGGTGGTGGCGTCGAAAGTGGGAGCCGTCGCCGAGGTGGTGGACGAGAGTTGTGGCGTTCTGATCGATCCAGCCGGCGGCGAAGCGTCGGTCTTTGCAGCGGCCATCGATCGGCTCCTAAATGACCCCGGCATTTGCCGGAAAATGGGGGAGGCCGGCAGAAAGAAAGTTGCCGCCGAATATGATTTGCACCGCGCCCGCGAGGCCTACGCAAAGCTTTTCGCCTGATGTTCAGCATGGGGGGATGGCGCGGCCCACATGCTAGAATCAAGTTTCGTACGAGCCAACGCCTCTCTCATGTGGAACGGTGAATATAGTTTTCTCTTACCCAATCTGATCCAAAAGGATTTCAAGATCCGTTACCGGAACATGTCTTTGGGCATCTTCTGGTCGCTGCTGAATCCTTTGGTCATGATGGGCGTGATAACATTCGTGTTCACCAAGGTCTTTGCAAACAAAATTCCCCACTTTGGTTTGTTTGTTCTCTGCGGTTTGGTGCCTTACAACTTCTTCACTGTGGCATGGATTTCCGGAACTACTTCGCTGGTCGATAATGTTGGCCTGATTAAGCGCGTTAGTGTGCCGCGCGAGACCATTCCGATCGCCGCGGTCCTTTCCAATGTGATTCACCTTTTGATTCAGATCGGGTTGTTGTTTACGGTCGCATTCCTGTCGGGCGTTTTCCCAAACCGGTATTGGTTGCTGCTTCCGTTCATCTGGGGCATGGAGATCGTATTCGTATGCGGTATCAGTCTGATCACTTCCGCACTGAACGTCTTCGTGCGGGACGTGCGATACGTCGTGGAATCCACTAACGTCGTGCTCTTCTGGCTGGTCCCAATTTTCTATTCATTTGATATTATTCCTCCGAGATATAAGGACCTGTATGAACTGAACCCGGTGGCTGCGCTGGTGATGGCTTTGCGAAACATTCTGTTGCAGGACTCTCCTCCACACGCCGTCCTTCTGCTCAAGCTGACCGCTTCATCGGTGGCAATGTTGGCGATCGGCTGGCTGGTATTCCGGCGCGCCCAGGATCGATTTTACGATTACCTGTGACGATGATGACAGCGATTGAGTTTGAAGGTGTATCTAAATCGTTCGGCCACCACGGCGGCCGCGCGTTGTTGCGCCAACGGCTTCTCCATTGGGCGCGGTCTTCGGGCGGAGACCGCTTTTACGCCCTGAAGAACGTGAGCTTTCGTCTCGAGGCCGGCCAGGGGCTGGCGGTACTCGGCTCCAATGGCGCTGGAAAGAGCACCTTGCTCAGTTTGGCGGCCGGGCTGGCGAAACCAGATACTGGCCGCATTCAAGTCAATGGCCGGATGGCGGCGTTGTTGGAGTTAGGCAGCGGATTCCACCCGGACTTGACCGGTGCCGAAAACATCCGTATGAACGCCTCGTTGATCGGTCTGACGCGCAGGCGAACGGCTGAGCTGTTCGATGGCATCGTCGCCTTCGCCGATATTGGCGATTTCATCAACGAACCGGTGCGCACTTACTCGACCGGGATGGTCATGCGTCTGGCGTTTTCCGTCTCCATCAACATGGATCCCGACATCATGCTGGTGGACGAGATCTTGGCGGTGGGCGATCAGGCGTTTCAAAAAAAATGCATGGCCCGTATTCTGGCGGCCCGCCGCCAGGGCAGGACTTTTCTTTGCGTCTCCCATGCCATCGCATTGGCGCCGGAGCTTTTCGATAACGCGATATGGCTGAATCACGGAGAATTGATGATGAGCGGCCGCGCCGACGACGTCATGAACGCGTATAAGGGCTTCAGCGCTGTGGGCGCCTGACCGGCGGCGAGTATCTATAGGGTCTTGCGAGCTCCGCGAAACCAAGTCCGCAGAAGCGCGCCGCCGAAATCGCGGACGAGAGGCATCACACGATTGCGGTCCACTTGCCGTGAGAACCTCCAGAGAGTGCGCAGGGCATCGCCAAACAGCCGGAGACAGATCAGTTCCTGGATGGTGCCCCGCGCCACCTGCTCGAGAAACCACCCCTTTCCCCTGCTCTCCAATTCGGCGGCAGCCTCCTGGCGGACCTGATCGAGGCTCCGTTCCGGATGACGGCTGGAGATCACCGCCATCTTCGTGTACAGTGCCTGCTGCCATTTCCGGCCTAACGTCATACCGGTAACCGAGAAGCGGTAGCGGAGCAACGGCTCGGGAATATTTGCCAGCCGGTAGACCTTGGCCACCCGCAACCACAGATCGTAATCCTCGGAGTTCCGGAACTCCGCCCGGTAGCCGCCGAGACTGAGAATCCGCTCCCGCCGCATGATCACCGAAGGATGGTAAATGCAGTTTTCACGAGCTAGGGTGCGGACGATCTCTTCATGCTCGGCCGGCAACCGCACCAGGCGGTCGTCGGTGGGCCGGCGGCCCATGTGGTAGACGAAGCTGCCGGCTACCGCGATATCGGGCCGCCCATGCATGAACTCGACCTGGGTGCCGATTCGCTTCGCTAACGCCACGTCATCCTGATCCATCCGCACGATCAGGTCGCTGCGCGCTTCTCGAAGACCTTCGTTCAAAGTGGCGGCCAAGCCGGCATTCTCACGATGAAAAATTGTCCGGATGCGCCCATCGGACTCCGCATAATGGCGGATGATCTGCGCGGAATGGTCGGTTGAACAATCGTCGATGAGAAGAAACTCGAAGTCGGAATCGTCCTGTTTCAGAATCGATTCGATTGCCAAGTGCAGGAACGCGCCACCGTTATAAACCGGGAGGAGTACGGAACATCTCATCGAAAGGACGCAACCGAATCGACCGGAACCCGGTTGTGCCAAGCCGACATCATCGCAGCGATACCGGACGTAAGGTCGATAGCCGGCTGCCAGCCCCACTCCCGCCTGGCTTTGGCGATGTCGAGCACGACCCAGTCCGTCAGCCACTTCCCCTGGCTCTGGTTGACTTCCAACTCGATGGGCTCGCCATAGCAGTCCTGAATCACCTGCAAGATCTCAGCCACCGAATAGCCGAGGCCGGAGCCGACGTTGAAGACGTCAAACGTTCCGCGCGGCACCGAGACGCGCTCCGCCATAACGCAGATGTCATCGAGATGGACATAGTCGCGCACGTTGTTCGGGTCGCCGAACACGCGGACCGGGTTCCCATTCAGAACGCTGTTCAGCGCCACGCCAATCAGGCCCTGCATCCGGTGACGCGGCAGCAGGGTGCCATAGGCGTTGCCAACCCTCAGGACAGTGGCCGTCAGATGGCCTCTGTCCGCGGCCAGCCGCAAATACTGTTCTGCTGTCAGCTTGAGAATTCCGTAAGAAGAAGATGGGCGGCAAGGATCAACTTCTCGATAGGGAAGTCTCCCCTCGTTTCTGGCATACACGGCGCCGCCGCTGCTGAAATAGACGATCTGCGGCTTGGCACCGGCCCGCTCGACCGCACACAGCAGGTTCAGGAGCGGCTCCAGATTGGCGCGCACATCGTTCGGCTGATCCAGATCCGAATTCACGGGTGTATTTTCATGGGCGAGATAGTAAATCGCTTCGAGCCCTTCGACGAACCGCGAACAGTCCGCCGGCGAGTGAAGATCGCCTTGGCAGATCTCCGCGCCCTCAGGACCCGTGTTGACGGGGTTTCTCACCAGGAGACGCGGCGAAGCGCAACCGGACGCAACCAGCCACCGCGTCAGGTAAGATCCGATAAATCCGCTCGATCCAGTGATTCCTATTAACATCCTTACCCGCAATTCCGCACACTTGACCTGGAAAACTGCCGGCAGTGTCTCGATGGTAACCTATGCCCGTAGTTCTCGCAAGACCGCCTGTCGATCGATGTATCGGCCGCAGACCAAGCCGGAGTGGCGGGAATCAGCTCATCTTCAAGGGGCCCAAAAGGACCGCACAGCCTGCCGCTTCGACTTGCAGAGATCGACACCGGGTCACTGGCAATCGCTCCTTCCTCCGCGGGCTCCAGACCCCGAGACGCAACTGGTAGGTCTTTCCGAGATCCGCCTCCGCAATGGGGACGCTGAAAGAGTAAGTGATAAAACCCCAGGGGTCCTGCCAGTGAATGCACAACTCGTGGTCGCCCTGCACGCGGATCGCGCCACTCTCATCCAGAAAATGAATGAACGCGGTCCAATCGGGATCCATGTCCGCGGCGTGCCACTCGAAGTCGAAAATCACATGCCGGCTGCCGTCGGTACGACGGTTGCAGCGCAGCAGCGTGAGGGAGTCGCCGAATTGTGCGCCAAACCGGATCCGGCGAAACGATTTCACAATCGTGCCCCAGGCCAGCGGTCCGGACGGCAGGTAGCCGGGACGCCGGGACGCCGCGGGGCGCCGGGCGGCGTAATCCCGTTGCAGGCGGCTGTAAACCCCGAGCATCTCCTCGGCGTTCTGGTCCATGGTTTTTACCGCAGGCATGCCGGCGCGAAGACGATCGATCAATTCCGGTTGGGCGATCAACATTTTCAGTTGCCCGGCGAGACTCCCGGCGTCGCCCATCGTAAACAACAAACCGTTCTTGCCGTGATCCACCATCTCCGCCAGACTGCCCACGCGAGAAGCCACCACTGGCGTCTTCAGCGCAAAGGCGGACAGCAACACCAGAGGAGAATTCTCGTGCCAAAGCGAGGGAATCACCAGGGCATCAAAACCGGCGAACACCTCTGGCAATTTCTCGTTCGGGAAGGTGCCGCGGAACGAGACATTTTCCATGCCGGAAGCCAGCTCGCGCAGCCGTTCATCGTATTCGGGAAAATGCCCCGGGGTGCCGTACACCGCGAGCTGGATCTTATCGGACGGCAGCCGCCGCATGGCCTCCAGCAGAACGTGGACACCCTTCGAATGGCGGAAAGTCCCCACGTATCCCAATCGCAGAACACCGGTTCGTTGCTGCGCGGCCGCGGGTTGCGGCGCATGGTCTTCGAGGCCGAAACTACACTCGCGCATCTCGGCGGGTTTCAATCCGGTCTTGGCCAGCAGGCGCCGCGTGTTCGAGGTTGGCGAAACCAGCACGTCTACCTGCGAGAGCGCCGTCTTCATCCAGCGGCGCCGGTGCGAGAGCCAGAGCAGGCTCGCCAGCCACGGCGCGCGATCGACCGGCACAGCCGCCAAAGCGGTAATTACGGGCGCCAGAATAGCGCTCGACAGTTTGTTCCCAGCCAGCCTGCGCGGCCATGTCCCGGCCACGTCCTGGCCTGTGCATGCCAGACAGGCGAGCGCATTCGGTCCACCACAGAGAGATTCGTCCCACCTCACCAATTGGAAGGTCGGACAAATCGACCAAAAGTCCGTTGCGGTTGCGACGACTGGAAGCCGCAACCGCTTGGCAGCCCAAATGGACGCCGTGGTCAGATGCATGGCATGCACTACGTGAACGACGTCAGGCTTCGCCGTCGAGAAGTAGCGGAAAAGAAGCTCTTCCATGTTCGGATCGTAATAATCGGCAAGATGAGACCACTGATGCCGTTTATGAAATGAGATTCGGTGTACCGGAAGGCCCTCGTACACTGTGTCGAAGACCCGGATACCTTCGAAGGCATCGTGCGGCGCCGGCGGCTCGTAACAGACAATCAGAGCCTCGTGCCCGTTTTCAACGACCTTGCGGGCAAGGCTCCTGGCGTACACTTCGGTTCCCGCGTTCCAATTCGGGAAAAAAGTGTGCACCACGAAGACGATCCGCATTTCACACCTCCAGCACGGAAATCCGCTTGGACGCGCCGTCTTGTTCGCGACAGTTGGCTACTTCGACCACTGCTGCGAGTTGTCCGTAACAGACCAACCGAAAAACCATGGGCAACGGTTCGTGCACCTTCAATCCGCCCCCACATAGCGCGTTCGCGCCGGAGTCCGCCAGCGCAGGCCGCGTCCGCCACATTCTTGCACGTGAATTCCTAACAGTAGCAAGATCCACCAACCACGCGCAGAAAGAAATCCAAGGACCGTGCGGCAGCCGCGGGCCAGGAGAATCTCAGCGCCTGAGTCCGGCCTTTCTCACTCAACTCAGTAAGCCGCGACGGCGACGTCAGCAGGTTTTCAATCGCATCCCGCAGCTCGATCCGGCTGCGCGGGTCGATCAGCACGGCCGCGCCGCCAGTGATCTCCGGCAGCGACGAGACGCCCGATGTGATCACCGGCACACCGGCCGCCATGGCCTGCGCTACTGGGAATCCGAATCCCTCATAAAGCGAGGGATAGACAAATGCCGCGGCACCCGCGAAGAGTGCCGGCAGGTCGCTTTCAGGCACATAGCCCAGGTAGCGCACATTGGGCGGCGAGTTCTTCAGCCGGCGCATGGTCGCCTGGCTCGCCCATCCGTGCGAACCAGCAATCACCAAGTCGAATTCGCCCGAAATCGAAGGAGCCAGGTCGCCGTAGGCATCCAGCAGCAAGTCGACATTTTTTCGCGGCTCGATGGTTCCCACGTAGAGCAGGTACCGGCGCCCGAGACGCAGCTCGGCACGCACCCGCTCGACATGCCGTTGGTCAATCGAGAAGTACGCTTCCGGAACGCCCGGATAAATGACTTGTATCTTCTCTTGCGGAATGCCCAACAGCCTCACCGCATCGTTTCGGGAACTCTCCGAGACTGCAATCAAGCCGTCGGCGCGCTTCCAGATCATTTCCGCGTAGCGCTGCTCGAAAGCTACGTTGGCCGGCAGATGAGCGTCCGGGAGAAGCCAGCAGGTCAGATCGTGGATGGTGGCCGTCAGCTTCGCTCGCCTGGGCGGGTACAGTATCCTCGTCGAATGGAAGACGTCCGTGGCGGGAAACCAGGGCTGGGAAAAACCTGCCGGCAATCGATTCATCAGGAAGAAGAGGCCCAGGCGGAAAAACGTTGGGATGCGTCCCTCTAGCGCCCTGCGGTGATCCAGACTGGACGCCTCTCCCAAAAAGGGAAACAGACGCACGTCCGCTCCGGGCTCCCGCTGCAAATGCTGGATCCAGTAGTACAGGTAGTTCTTCACTCCGGCACTTCTGAAAAGCAGCGGCAGCGCGTCTATCGTGATCCGCATCGGCAATGAAGGCAACTGCCGCTCGATGGCAGCGGCGTAGCTCCAGTATAGTCGTGCACATGCTTTCGAGACCGGTAACGGTACGGCGGAACCGGCCCAGCACCCGGCTATAATTCGGTATGTCGTTTCAGGGCATGTGGGTGGTGGCGTTTGAGAGCCGGCGCGCGGCGGAGATCGCGGAGCTGGTTCGTAAACAGGGCGGGCAGCCGTTTGTCGCGCCAGCGATGCGCGAGGCACCGATTGCGAATGATGACGCCGCATTCGCCTTTGCCGAGCGCCTTTTCGCGGGAGAGTTCGATACGGTGATACTGCTGACCGGCGCCGGCACGCGGCGGCTCAACCGGCTGCTCGAGTCGCGCTATCCGGAAGGCGCTTTCGCCGATGCGCTGCGCCGGGTCACGGTGGTGGCGCGCGGCCCAAAGCCGGTGGCGGCGCTGCGTGAGATGGGTTTGACGCCGGCGATTGTGGCGCCGGAACCGAACACATGGCGCGAACTGGTAGCCGCCACCGCCGGCCGCATCGGGCGCCGCATTGCGGTGCAGGAGTATGGCCGGTCGAATCCGGAGTTGCTGGCTGCGCTGGCCGGGCGCGGAGCCGAAGTCACCCCGGTCCGGGTATATCGATACGATCTGCCGGAAAATGTCGAGCCGTTGCGGGAGGCTGCGCGCCGCCTGGCGGCGGGCGAATTCCAGGCTGCGCTGTTCACCACCGCGGTGCAGATCGAGCACCTCGTGCGGGTGGCGGCGGAGCAGGGGATTGAAGCCGCCATGCTCACGGGTTTGCGGCAGTGCCTGATCGGCTCTATCGGTCCTACCACTACCGAAGCGCTGGAGGAATTCGGCATCCACCCGAACCTGGAACCCTCCCATCCCAAGATGGGCCTCCTGGTGATGGAAACCGCCGCGCGCGCCGGCCAGTAAGGCTTCGCGGAACTCGAGTCTTACTGGTCCATAGGTGGTCTATTTTCCGTAATAGTCACTCGCGAGTTGCTGAAAGAAGGCAAAGTTATGGACGATGAGGTTCGTGATTTCGGTCAGATCGGCGCTGGTTAGGTCCTTGTCCTTCTTGGCCTGGTCGAGCTTTCCAGAGTTGGCCAGTTTGGAATAGGAAGTGTAGCTTGCCGCGGTTTTATTCTTGGTGTCGAACTTTGGGACGTTCGAGCTATCTTTGTTTCCGTCCACTCGAACGTAAACAGGGTTGCCTGTTTCGTGTCCGCCATGGAACTCAAAAACGTAGTTCGTGGACACCTGCGCCAGGGCGATCAGATTTCCGCGGTTGTACCTCGTGACAAGTTGGTCGGTGGCGACCGCACGGAAGGTATCGGGCATCAGTTCCTCCTCTCGAGAACTCGGCTCAAGCCGGAATCTCGATCTCAGCTCTGAGCTTCTGGCAGTATACCCTTGCGGAGGCGGCGACGGTGTGCCAGATCGCACGATTCCCCGATCCGGCTGCTGGATTCTGCGAAACTCTTGAAGAGGAGTCTTTTCCATGACGTGGCCCTCCCAATCCCCGCTTGTCCAAACCTGGAATGGGGCCGGCTATGCGGCCAACGCGCACTTCGTGCCCGCGCTCGGGCAACCGGTATTGGACTTGCTCCAGCCGCGGCCCGGTGAGCGGATTCTGATACGGGGTATTTTGTAGTCCAAAAACATAAAGACCACAAAATGTTGTGGATTGCCGTGACCGGATCGGGCATGCCCGGCCCCTCCGGCGGGCGAACCAACCGGTCTTTGGCGGCGGCTATGCTTCCTTGTACATGTACTTGATGGCAGGCTTATAGATCACCACGTTGGGTTGGCCGTCGCGAGTCACCTTGAGGCAACACTTGTCATACCATTCGATGATGCCGTGCAGGGTTTCGCCGTCGCGCAGCACGAAGACCATTGGGGTCCTGGCCTGCATCTGCTTCACGTAATAAAAATTCTCCGCATTGGTCTGGTCCGGCGGGACCGGTTTCTTCTGCGACTGGAGGGCCGGGCGGCGGGGTGGACTAATCTGCTCCTTGATCTCGTTCAGCGACGGACGAATGAGCTTGCGATTGACGGTCTCCACTGAATGCCATCCTTATGAAGTAAGTCTGATTGACCGCCGCTTCTCGGCACAACAAGAGCGGCTTTGTCGTTGGGTTCGATTTTCGACTTGACTCATAAATAGCATAATGAGACCTGCGAAGCAACGAGGGTTCGGGAAGAATCCCGAGCGGCAGCGAGAATGGGGCCGAGTCGGTATCCGAGCTGTCACCTGAATTGCGCAGAGCGTGCGCCGGGTGTCGCTCTACTCTCAGGACGGGGGACTGACGATCACTGTGTAGATGCGGTCCAGATCTTCCGGAGAGTAGTAGTCAATTTCGATGCGGCCCTTCTGCTTGGCCTTCTCGACGATGCGGACCTTGGTGCCGAGGACGCGCTCCAGTTCAAGAATGGCGGCCTTAACGTTGGGATCGGTTTCGAGCTCATCGAGGTGCTTAGGCTTGCGTCCCTCGAGCATGCGCTGGGTGGTGCGCTCGGTTTGGCGCACGCTCCATCCCTGTGCGACGGCTTTTTCCGCCACTTCCCGCTGGAGATCGACATTGGGAAGCGAACAGAGACAGCGGGCATGGCCAGCGGATAAGCGTCGCTCAGCGACCAGTTGCTGGATATCGGCCGGGAGTTGCAGGAGGCGGAGGAAATTGACGATGGTGGTGCGGTCCTTACCGGTGCGCTGTCCGATCTGATCGGGGTTGAGGAGGAGTTCGCGGCCCAGCCGGTCAAAGGCAACGGCGGTCTCGATGGGGTTCAGATCCTCGCGCTGGATGTTCTCGATGAGGGTGATTTCGAGCAGACGGTCGTCGGGGATTTCACGGATAACAACCGGCACGGACTGATTGCCAGCCAGCTTGGCGGCACGCCAGCGGCGCTCACCGGCGACCAACTGGTAGCGTTCACCAGACCGGCGGACTACCAGAGGCTGAATGATGCCGTTGGCGCGGATGGATTGTGCCAGTTCGGACAGGCGCTCACTTTGGAACATGCGCCGCGGTTGCAGCGGGTTAGGATCGATGCTGTCGATCGGAATGGTGAGCGACGCTTCCTCGTTTGGCGCGGGCGAAGGCACGGGTTGGTTCGTCGGGCGGGTAGGCAGCAGGGCGCTGAGGCCCTTACCGAGCGCCTTGCGAGGATTCTCTGTTTTGTTCATGGTCGAGGATCTCTTTGGCCAGCCTGATATAGCTTTCGGCGCCCTTGGAGCGGGGGTCGTAAGCAAGAATGGGTTTGCCGAAACTGGGCGCCTCGGCCAAGCGAACGCTGCGGGGGACGATGGTGGTGAAGACCTCGTCTTTGAAGAACTCTCTGAGATCAGCCGCGACCTGGCGGGTGAGGTTCGTGCGATCGTCGTACATGGTGAGGAGTATACCCTCCACCTGCAGTGGATGCTGGAAAGCATCGCGAATTCGATCAATGGTGTCCATAAGCTCTGAAACACCTTCCAACGCGAAGAATTCGCACTGGATGGGGACCAGGACGGAATCCGCTGCAATGAGGGCATTGAGCGTGAGGAGATCGAGAGCGGGAGGGCAATCGATCAGGATGAAGTTGTATTGGTCGCGAATGCCTTGAATGCGCTCCCGCAGGCGAAACTCGCGGTTGGGGATGTCCACCAACTCCAAGTTGGCGCCAACGAGGTTCTTGTCGGCGGAAATGACGTAAAGGCCATCGAAGGCGGTGGCTACGGTGGCGTCCCGAGGCGAGGCGTCGCCCAGGATGACATGGTAGAGGCTGGGGCGATTGGGATCCTTGGCTATGCCGAGACCGCTGGTGGCATTGCCTTGGGGGTCGGAGTCGATGACCAGGATTTTGAGATCGTTCGCTGCCAGCGCGGCGGCGAGGTTGATGGCGGTTGTCGTTTTGCCGACGCCACCTTTTTGGTTTGCGATTGCAAATACCCTGCTCAAGCGGCCATACTAACACGAAGCTTGACGCGACTGAAGCTTGAGTTTCACGTGAAACACCGGGCGTCGCGTTTCACGTGAAACAATCAGTCCCAGGCGTTACGACAGGGCGTTTTCGGCCTCGATGCGCCGGAGCGCGGCACAGAGGCGGGAGAGGACGCCGGTGAAGAGCAGCCAGTTCTCACCACAGCGTTCCTTGCGGGAGATTTCCTCGAACTCAGCCACCAGGAGCGTGGCGCGTTTGTCGAGAGCGGCGATGCGTCGATGGATGGGAAGGTAACGGCCGGAATTGTGGGAGGCGCGGCGCCGGAGCTCGACAACGGCGGCGGCGACGCGGCGAGAGTTATCGCCGGTGAGCGCGATGGCTTCGCCGTTAAAGTGGAGAGCTCCGTCACGGACCGTGGGAGCGATTGCGCGGTAGGCCTCTGGTGAGATAGGCGTCAATTGAGCGAGGCGCGAAATATCCCGCACCGAGTTCCTCCCAGAGCCGGATGATCTTATCGGCTTGCCGGCCGGACATCTTCAAGTAGCGCGGACAGAACTCCCGCCACCGCCGGGTTATCCGATGAAACGCCTTGTCTTCCCGCAGTTGGCGGAGCCTGGCGGCCTGAGCGGCCGAGCAACGGCCGCTAATCATCTCAAAGGCCTGAAGTTGGCCCAGGACGGAGCCCAGGTCGAGCGATTCGGCGACTTCGGCCGCCGGGGCGGCGTTTGGAGTTCGCATGACACCTCAGATGCGCCGTGGGCCCGATTGTTCCCACGGATAGACGCTAACTTATTGATAACAGGGAAAGCCTGCCCAATCTTGTGGGTCCGATCATTCCCACTTTCGTCGGTTTACCGCTCTGCGCGGGAACCTCTGCCACTCTTAGAGTGGCATGCGAGGCGGCGGGAGGGCCGCTGGGGACTGGGCGGCAGATGATGTAAGTCTAGGTCTGGCGTGGACTTGTCGATACTTAAAGAACGCGTGATTGTGGTTTGCCTCTCATCAGTCGTCCTGGCGTTCGTGCCGTCGGCGGGAAGAGGTTCGCGCTTACGCTACTTGCAGATGCGACTGCGTGAGCGCCGCGGATTCCGAAGCCAGTGAGCGCTGCAGACTGGCCAGCGACTGCTGCATAGAAAGCAAGCCACGTTCCGTGCCACCGAGGTTTCCCATTTTCGAGATGACGACGTGGTGCAGACTCGTGAACAGGTGGAAGATGCGAGGATCGCGCCAGCCACTCTCGGTCTCCCGCCGCATCATGCCCATCGCTTCCGCCGGTGTGTAGGCAGCCTTGTATGGGCGCTCGCTGGTGAGCGCGTCATAAATATCGGCGATCTGCAAAACGCGGGCCAGAAGAGGAATCTGATTGCCTCGAAGTCCGTCAGGGTACCCGGAGCCATCCCACTTCTCGTGGTGGTGGCGAATGATCGGCAGCACCGTGGACAGAGATTTCAGATGACCGCAAATCTCCTCTCCACGGACAGTGTGACTGCGCATGGTCACCCACTCGTCCTCCGTCAGCTTGCCGGGTTTGAAAAGGATGCAATCCGGAATCCCAACTTTGCCGACGTCGTGCAGATAGCCGCCGCGATAGAGCGCGAGCAGACTCATTCGATCCAGCCCCAAAGCGATGCCGAGAGCGACGCCGGTAAACGCGAGACGCTCGCAGTGCCCGCCTGTATTCGCGTCGCGCTGCTCAACGGCCCGCGCCAAGGCGAAGACAATCTCTTCGGTTTCATCCAGGCCGGCCCGCCCGCGGTGCTCCGCGCGCATCTCCTCGGTGCGCTGCGCACAGGTCTTCAGCAGATCCGTCCAGTCGTCCCGCGCGGCCGCATGCACGCCATCCAAGTTCCACCCAGCCTGCGAGTCCTGCCTGACTTGTCCGCGCTCCATGGCTACTGGAGTTATCGGCAGGCTTGGCGGAATCCTTAGCCGGGGCAGGCTAATAAAATCTTGGAGCGTCCCATCCGCTTTTGCTGCGTCTCCCGCGAATCTCCTAGGCGGTCTAAGGGAGTCAACTAACCCGGGTACCCTCCAATGATTCCGTGGCCGACTCTATTGACCGTTAAATTAGGTACTTTATAGAAACCATTAAAATGATCCACTAGCCCAATAATATTGGCAACGCACCACGCTTATAAATCAGCACACACGAACTGCATCATACGGTCATCAGATTTTGTTCCAAAAGCGAAGCCTTCGGAAAGGGCGTCCGGCCCGGTCGCTAGCAACACACGCCTAGGCCTCGCCACGGCCTGCGTCTTGGCTGCTACAGTTGCATGTGAGGTGCAGGCAACGTCGCTCAAAGCGGTAATTGTGGATGACGAGGCGTTGGCGCGCGGGTACCTGCGTGAGATGCTGCGGGCGCATCCGGAAATCGAAATCGCAGCCGAGTGCGCCAACGGCTTCGAAGCTGTGAAGGCGATCGGAGAAACCGCCCCCGACCTGGTCTTTCTGGACATTCAAATGCCCAAGCTGGACGGGTTTGAGGTGCTGGAATTGATCGACCCCGGTCCGGCGGTGGTATTCGTGACGGCCTACGACGAATACGCCATGCGCGCTTTCGACGCGCACGCGGTGGACTACCTGCTGAAGCCGTTCAGCGCGGAGCGTTTCGAGCGGGCGCTGGAGCGGGCCCGCGCGCGGTTGGGCGAGCGGACGCCGCCGGTGCCGCGGCCGCCCGAGCAGCGGGTGGACCGCATCGTGGTGCGCGACGGCGCGCGCGTCCACGTGATCCCGCTCGACAAGCTCGACTACGTGGAAGCGCAGGATGACTACATCGCCTTGCACAGTGGCGGCAAGAGCTATCTGAAACCGCAGCCGATCGCGGAAATCGAGGCGCAGCTCGACGCCAGGCGATTTGTGCGCATCCACCGATCGGTGATTGTGAGCCTGGAGCGGGTGGCGCGCATCGAGCCGTACGGCAAGGACAGCCGATTGGCGATTCTGACCGACGGCACGCGCCTGCCGGTGAGCCGTGCCGGCTATGCGCGGCTGCTGGAGGCAATGGAGGGGGCGGGGAGCGGCTAGCGGTTCGGTTTGTCGGCGTCGCGCTACCACTTGGGCATGCCGTAGCGCAGTCTGCTACTCTCGACGTTACCGCCGCCCAAATCGAGGCTTCATGGATTTTGCGGAAGTTCGGAGGCTTACTATTGCCGCCCTCTTCTCCGATGACAAGCTCTTTGAACAGATTGTGCTCAAGGGCGGAAACGCCCTAAACCTCGTTTACGATCTGAGCCCTCGGACATCTCTCGACTTGGATTTTTCGATTGAGAACGACTTTGCCGACTTTGGCGACGCCCGCGACCGCATCTTTCGTGCCATCAGGAAACGATTCTCCGAAGCCGGTTTTGTGGTCTTCGATGAAACCTTTGAACCTAAGCCCGAGGTTCTAAGCGCAAACCAGCAAACTTGGTGGGGTGGCTACCAGCTCAACTTCAAGCTGATCGAACAAACGAATTACGAGCGTCTCGGCGGAAACCTTGAGGCCATTCGTCGAGATGCCCTCGTGGTAGGACCGGAGCAACGGCGGAAGTTCTCAGTGGATATGAGTAAGCATGAGTACTGCGGAGGCAAAATTGAACACGAGTTGGACTCGTACTCAATTTACGTCTACAGCCCCGAGATGATCGTCGTCGAGAAGCTTCGAGCGATCTGCCAGCAGATGCCGGAATACACTCTGCGCAGTAAGCCGACTCGCCGAGCGCAAGACTTTTACGACATATGGCGCGTGATGACAGAAACGGGCCTCAGTCTGGAAACGCCAGACATCTTCGAGCTTGCCAAGCACATATTCTCTGCGAAAAAGGTTCCGTTGGCGTTTCTGGCTAGGGTGAGCGATCAGCGCGAGTTCCACAGGGGGGACTGGCCGGCGGTTGTGGCGGCGGTTGGACAGAACCTGAACGATTTCGATTTCTACTTCAATTTTGTGCTCGAGCAAATCGTGGCCCTAAAAGTCCTTTGGGTAAAATAGCCGCCACTCTTTATCGAACGCGGTCTGCCGCATGTCGTGGGCGAGGTAAAAATCGAACTCTAGCCCAAGTTTCTTCAGGCGGCTAAACCGCTGTTCCTCATAGCCCGCGTGCTGCATGTAAAAGCCGATGGCCTGGTGGTAGGGGTACACGTAGTCGAGCTTCTTGAGCGTTGCGATCAGGGTGCCGACAGAAAGGCGGTCTCTCGCGTTGCGGTACGCCTCAAGCACTTGATGGACACCGCCACCGTACGCGGGGCGAACCGCGATGTCGATAAGCGTGCGCTCCAGTTTCGTCACCTGGAGAGCTTCCCCGTCGACCACCATTGGACCGACTTCAAGACGCCCAGTGTGTTTGCCCCTGATGAGAACGAACTTCGAATCTTCGTATTGAATAGAGAAGTTCGACTGTCGCTGCTTTCCGGCAAACGCCCGTTTGATGCTTTCTTGCGTCAGACCGCCGCCACGCGGCTTCTCGCTTTGCTCTGAATTCACGTAGATGGTCCTCGGAAGCTGCTCCGTGAGCGAGTGGAGAAAGACCGCCGTGCCGTGGCAGAGATAGGAGTTGCGCATGAGCGAAAGCGCAAGCGCGTAGGCTGAGGCCCCGCCCCAGATGTAGCGCACGAGCGCCTTTGCCTCAGGATAGTTTTCCGCTGCAAGGCGAACTTCTTTCAGGCGCGCCTTTGCTATCAGGTACTCAACGAAGTTCCGCGCATTAGTCGCCTGCGTGAGCCGCCAATTGCCTCGGTGCTGCGCTAGAATGCTTGCGAGTTCGGCCGGCCAATAGATCTTCTGCGCTGAACTCTCGAAGAGGTTCACGATGTCGGGTTTTGCGATGTCAATCCGAGACGGTCTTCCGCGTGCCATGATCGGCCTCCCTGCGCATCAGTGTTCCGATAAGGTATATATACCATATCGGATCACTGATGCGCAGGGAGGCCACGCGCGACATATGCCTGAAGGGAAAGGAGTACGCTACATATGGAAACGATACATTGTAAGGTATATATACCTTACAATGTTTTGTAATACTCCGTGCCAAGCCTCGATTCTGGAAACATAGCGCTGAAGATGCTGGAAACGATACACTTACGACGCGGCGGTCAAACTGCCCTCCTGGCCAAGTTACCGAGGTCGCGTCAACCCGGAAAGCCATCCTGCAGACGACTTCACCCCGCCTCGCAGGGCAGGCGCAATACCACGCGGTAGAGGCCATCTGCGATGCCTGTGTCCAAGCGGGCTTGGGGGCCGTATCTCACTTCCAGGCGGCGGCGGACTTGCGCTAAGCCTACCCCCAGGCGCTCGGGGGGCGGGGCTTCGGGATCGAAGGGGTTGGTCACGGTGACGACGACTCCGGCGGCGTCGCGGCGGGCTTCGAGGCGAATGGTGCCGCCTTCGACTAAACCGGCGATGCCGTGTTTGACGGCGTTTTCCACCAGCGGTTGCAACAGCAGCGCGGGGACGGCGCAGCTTTCGCAGCCGGCTTGGATGTCGATTTCGACGCGCAAGCGGTCGCTGAAACGCACGCGCTCCAACTCGAGGTAGTTGCGGGCCAGGTCCAGCTCCTCGCCGAGGGGAATGGTGGGGCGGCTGCCGAGGCCCAGGCTGATACGGAGAAAATCGGAAAGGCGGATGCACATTTCGCGCGCGCGCGCGCCGTCCACGGAGGCCAGCGCGGCGATGGAATGCAGGCTGTTGAAGAGGAAGTGGGGATGGATCTGGAGGCGGAGGGCCTGCAACTCGGCCTCGCGCGCGAGAGTGCGAGCTTCGGCGGTGCGAGCCTCGGCGGCGCGGGATTCCTCGGCTGCGAGGCCGGCGTAGTGCAGGCCGGTGGAGAGCAGATAGAGCAGCACACCGACGCCGAACCAGAGCGGCAGATGGCCGGTGGCATCGATCTTCAACTCCAGCGCCACCGCCCAGGCGATACCGGCCAGCAGGAGGCCTCCCGCCGCGGCGGCGGCGCTGAACGTGACAGCCAGTTCCGGCAGGGCCGCCAGGCTGAACGGGCGGCTGCGGCACAAATACCAGGGCGAGAGGCAGACAAAGGCGTAAACGAAGCAGGCCGGCGCCACCACAGCCGCGGCTTGCGACAGGCGAAATCCGCCACCGGCCCAAGTCAGGTAGGTGAGCAGCGCGCAGGCCGGAAGCCATGCCAGCAGGTAAAAGAGCAGGCGCCGCGACGCCAGAATGGGATGCATCGCCTAATTCTTGATGGTCACGCCGCCAAATACCGCTCCGCCCTTGACGATCAGCCGCTTGGGATTGGGGTTCAGGTTGTGATCGGGGTGCTGCGTCTGGTCCGCGAAGCCGCCAAAGACACCCGAGCCTTTCATCACGACCTCCCAGGCGGCGGGAACTTTGATGTCCGCACCGCCGAATACCGCGTCCAGCTTCAGCACGGCGTAATCGCGGAGCATGGTGGCTCCGCGCAGGTCGATCTCGAGACCGCCGAAGACGCATTCCACCTTGCCGCCCTGGAAGTCGGGGTCGGTGATCACGCGCTTGCCGCCCCAGAAAACCGCGGATTCGTTCAGCTTGTTGCCGCGCCAATTGAACTTGTCGGCCCAGTCCGCGTGCCGGTTGCTTCTAGCGGCCCAGCCCATGCCCGGCCCGAACAGCCGGTCGGTCAGCATCAACACGCCCACCGCGATCAGAATCAACGGCCACAAGTCGCCCCACCCCATATGCAGGAAGCCGAGGTTGATCGAAAGCAGCACTCCGCCGATACCGATCAAAATTCCGCCCACCACTTTGTCTTTCGGCTCCGGCTGATCGACCACCTTGAAAATGCCCCAGGCGACCAGCGCCACCGGCCAGTACTCAAAAATGTCGTGGAAGGCAATGATGTGCAAATTATTCAGAAAGAAGAGGGCCCCGACGGCGATCAGGATCAGTGCCGGAATCCACTGGGCGGGCAGACCGTCCTGAGGGGTTGGTTGGTTGTCTTGTGGTGTCATGGCCCCAGCGTAAGGCGAGGCGAGGCGCGGCGCACTTGCCAATCGGCGAACAGCGGGGCGCCGCCGGTGAACGCCCAGGACGCGGCGGCGGATGCCAGGCGTGAAACGAACAGCGGTTCGCCTGCACTATCTTGAGGCTGCTGGGGCGCACGTCTTCGGCCGGCGCTGCCTGAAGTTGACTGGCCGGCCGTTTCAGAAATGCGGTCTCGTATTCCCGGCAGCGGACGAGCCGTCCCCGGATGAGCCGGCCTGGACCGAGAATGCGAGAACAAGGATTTATCGACCAAACGGTTAAGGCAATTGAATTGCTCAGCCGATACGCAGAGTGAGGTGGAAACGATGATGGTGGCCGCCGGACTTGGGGTTTTAGTGGTGATTTGCCTGCTTCTTGCCATGATGGAGACCCCTCCGCACATTGGCAGATAGTACACACCCGGAGTCAACCTGACACACCGGTGGGCCGATAGGCGCCGCGCAGGCGCTGCGGACCATCTACGACGCGTGATGTCCTGTTGTCCGTTTCAACAATCCTGTCCATCACATAGTCACGGCCGGTTCTCCCAATCCGGTGGATATTGCATCAAACCGGTACATTTGATAAATAGTGTGGGCGGCCACCAGTTGGTCGACTCCGTGGCCGGCGCGTCAGGAAAGAAAAGCCGAGATGACTCTCGGCTCAGCAGGCCCGACGGCCTGCGCCACGGCTCAAGAGCGCGTCCCGATTATCAGGCCGGCGGGGCCGGGCATGCGGACGCGGTGGATGGTGGTGAAGCCGGCGGCGTGCATCCATGCGGTATATTCGGGCTCGCTGTAGCTGGCGCCGGCGCGGGTGCCGACCAGCATATTCAGCGAAAACAGGGCGGCCGATTGGGGCGCGCACTTGTCCGGTTCGAGGATGAACTCCTGAATCGCCAAACGGCCACCGGGCGCCAGCGCGTCGAAACAGCGGCCGATCAGGTGCGCATTTTCCTTTTCGTCCAACATGTGGCAGATGGCGGAGACCAGCACCAGGTCATAGCCTTCGCCCAAATGGTCGGTGCGCAAATCGCCGATGCGGGTGTGGACGCGGCCGGCGAGGCTGGCCTCGTCGATGTGGCGCTGGGCCAGCGGCACGACGGCGGCCAAGTCGAGGATGTAAGCCTGCAGTTCCGGGTTGGCGGCGGCGAAGGCGATGGAATAGGCGCCGGAGCCGCCGCCCACATCCAACATGCGCCGTACGCCTTGTGCGCCCACCGCGGCCACCAACGGGACGGCGCGTTCCACGGCGTTGCGGTGCATGGCAGCGATGAAGGCTTGCGTCCAGTCGCTGGAGCGCTCGGCCACCTCGCGGTGGATCACGGAAGTGCCGGCTCGCACGCACTCGGTGAGGGTGGACCAGTTCTTCCACAGCCCCGCGGTGTGCATTAGGGCCGGGCGAGCGTTGTGGGGCGAGGCGGCGGAAAAATGGCGGGCGGCGGCGGGCGAGTTGTGAAACACGCCGTCGCGCTTGGAGACCAGTTGGAGCGATGCCAACGCGTGCAGCAGCATTTCGGTGGCGCGGGGATCGGCGTGGATGCGGGCCGCGATATCGGCGGCCACGCCACCGTCGCCGATGGCGGTAAACAGGTCGAGCTCGAGCGCGGTCAAAATGACGCGGCTCTGCTGGAAGGCGCGGATGCGGTCGTTCAGATCGTCCGGCAACGCGCCGGCAGCTTCGCGCGCGTGCATGACGGCCAGGCGCTTCTCGCGGGTGACGGCCATTTCGGCGCGGACCTGGTCGACATCGCCGCGTTCGAGGCGCGCCAACGGCCGGCCGTGGCGGAAGTGCTCTTCCACCAACTCCGGCGCATCGGCTGGAGTCAGGCCGCAGTACCAGGTTCCCTCCGGATACACGACCGCGTTGGGGCCGCTTTCGCAAAGCCCCAGCGAGCCGCACGCGGTCACCTGCACCTGGCTTTCGAGGCCGCGCGCCGCCACCTCGCGCCGCAAGGCTTCGATTACGGCAAGGCCGCCGCGGGCACCACAGCTCGGCGCGCCTTCCGGCTTCTGCTGGTCGCAAACGAATACGTGATAGCGAAAGGGCTGCATGAGATCCCTCCGCAAATGAGCTTAACAGAGCGCGGGGTCCGAATCGCGGGGTGGGCCGGGGGACGTTGCACTATTGAAAGAATCGCGCCTGTGAAAAAATGCGCCCGCGAGCGGGCGTTGGCAGGTCGGGGACCCGCCCCACCTGTGAGGCGCGGCATCCGCACTGTGTTACGTTTTTGTTACGTCAAAAACAAACGGGCAAGCATGCCCCACCAGAGGCCGCTGTCGATTAGATTGAAGATAAGTGCCCCGCTACGCAGCCATCGACATCGGCAGCAACTCCATCCGCATGGAAGCGGCCGAGGTTGCCGGCGGGCAGCCAACCCGTGTGTTGGCCTCCGACCGCGAAGTGACGCGTTTGGGCGAAAGCGTGTTTCGCAACGGCGCGGTGAGCGAGGAAGCGATCAAGGCGACCTGCGCGGTGCTGGTGCGGATGGCCGCGCTCTACCGCAAGCTGGCGGTGGTGGGCGTGCGGGCGGTAGCGACCAGCGCCATCCGCGACACGCGAAACCAGCGCGAATTTCTGGAACGGGCTTCGGAGGCCGCCGGGACGCACGTGGAAATCATCTCCGGCCGCGAGGAGGCGCGGCTGATTCACCTGGGCGTGGAGAGCGTCTGGCCGCAGGGCGAGCGGAGGGTGCTGATCTGCGACATCGGTGGCGGCAGCGCGGAAATCGTTGCCAGCCAGGACGGCGGCCTGCACACGGGGTTTTCGAAACCGCTGGGGGCCGTGCGGCTGCGCGAGATCTTCCTCAAGGACGATCCGCCATCGCCGCGCCAACTGCACCAGATGCAGGAGTTCATCGAGGACAAGCTATCGAGCGTGGTGCGGCGGCTGGGGCCGGCGAAGTGGGAGCGCGCGATCGGCACGTCGGCCACGGCATCGGCGGTGGCCGCGGCGGTGGCGCGGCTGCCGCGGTCGCGGCGCGACGAAATCGACCGCCTGCGCATTTCCACGGCGCAGGTCCGCAAGCTCTTTTGGAAGCTGGCCGGGTTAAGCCTGGCGGGCCGCCGCAAAGTGACCGGCATCGGGCCACGCCGCGCCGAAATCATCGTGCCCGGCGTGGCGGTACTCCTGACGTTCCTGGAGCGATTCCATTTGCCGGCCATTTACTACTCGCGCGCCGGCGTGCGCGATGGCGTGATTGCGGACCTGGCGGCGCGCAACGTGGGCGCGGAGCTATCCCGCCTCACCCGCGAGCAGCGCCGGGAGGTGGAGGACATGGGCCGCCGCTACGGGGTACCGGTGGAACACGCGCGCAGCGTGGCGCACATCGCCGGCCTGTTGTTCACGGCGCTGCACCCGCTGCATCGCCTGCCGCCGGCGGCGGGCAAACTGCTCGAAGCCGCCGCCCACCTGCTGGACGTGGGCCACTACATCTCCAGTTCCAGCCATCACAAGCACTCGTACTATGTGGTGGCGAACTCGGACATGCCGGGGTTCACTGAGCGCGAGCGCGTGCTGGTGGCAGCGCTCTGCCGGTATCACCGAAAAGCGCTGCCGAACCCGGTACACACCGCCTTTCAATCCCTGGCGCCGGAGGAGAAGCGCGCATTGACGGTTTTGATCCCGCTGCTGCGGCTGGCCGACAACATGGTGCGCGGGCCGGAGCGGCGCATCGAGAGCCTGACCTGCCGCGTGCAGAACGGCGAGGTGACGCTGCTGGTTCATTCGACCGGCGACATCGACCTGGAACAGTGGGGCGCCGAGCGCGCCGCCGGCACGTTTCAGCAGGTTTTCAACCGCACCCTTACGCTGGTGCGGGCGCGATGATCCAGGGTGCGCGGGAGAGTTGGCGGGTTAGTTGATGAATGTAAATAGGGCGATGGCAGGTCGGGGACCGGCCTCACTTGGCCATATCCAGCGGCCTCCATTCGTGACATAATATCGTCAGCGATCTAGGAGGGAAGTGCCGGGTGACCCGCTTCGAAAGAACGCGGACGCTGGTGTTGCTCGTTGCGGCGCTGTCGCCGCTCGGGCCGGCGCGGAGTCAGGGACTGCCAAGCGGCGCCAATTCTTCCGAGGCGATGGCCGCTGCCGCCGCCGGTGCTGCGCTCGTTCCTACCGCTCTGACCCATGCACCGGTCCTGCTCACGGGCCGCGTGCTGCTGGAGAATGGATCGCCGCCGCCGCATCCGGCCCAGGTCTCGCGCGTTTGCAATTCGATTGCCCATTCCGAAGGCTTCACCGACGCCCAGGGCTATTTCGGAATCCATTTCGGTTCCACCGCAACGGTCTCCCAGGATGCCAGCGAGCAGGATCGGCTTTCGCCTTCGGTTACCGCGCCAGTTCAGGTTTTGCCTTCCCTCGGCGATGAGGCCGGCGCCTCCCTCACTACCGACAAAAGGCTGCTCGATTGCGAGTTGCGGGCCGTGTTGGCCGGCTACCATTCGTCGAGCTTGCCGATCAAGCAACTACATTTGATGGACAACCCGGATATCGGGGTGATCCTCATCCGGCCCAACGGGGCGCAAGGTGACGGCGCCGTGGTTACCGCCCAATCGCTGGCGGTCCCCAAAGCAGCTCGCAAACTCTTCGAGCGCGCGCAGCAGGAAGCCACGGCCGGAAAGACCGATCGGGCCAAGCAGCGCCTCGAGAAAGCGGTCGCGGTCTACCCGGAATTTGCCGCCGCGTGGTGCGAACTCGGCAAGCTGGAGGTGGCCAGCGGGGGTCTCGATTCCGGCCGCGCCTCGTTCGAGCGGGCGCTCCACGCCGACCCCAAGCAGGTCGATCCATACCTTCAGTTGGCCACCGTGGCGTTGTGGGACCGAAAGTGGCAGGAACTAGCCGACCTCAGCGCCAAAGCGCTGGAACTGGATCCGGTCGATTATCCGCAACTGTTCCTGTACGCCGCCGTGGCCAATTACAATCTGCACAAACCGGAGACAGCCGAGCGGAACATCGAGCGGGCGCAAGCGCTCGATTCGCGGCACGCCTTTCCGGAGATTGAACGCATGACGGGAGTGATCCTGGCCGGCCGGAAAGACTACAGCGCGGCTGTCGAACATCTTCGCGCCTACCTTCAACTGACGCCCAATGCCGATGATGCAGCCGACGCGCGGTCGCGTCTCGCGGAAGCCGAAAAAATGACCGCGCAAGTCCCCGCCAATTAGCCTTCCAGGTCCGCCTCCAGCGCACGCGAGATTTTGACATATAAACAGGCCCATTTCTCCCGCACCCATTCTGTTATGATGCTTGGTTCAACGAGCGGCTCTGGCGCGGGCCGCAATGAGTGTGCCTGCACCCACGTGTAACGACCGGTTGCGGGCCGTGAGAGGTTAGGTCCCGGATGCACCTGCATGTTATCGACATAGCGATTATCGTCCTTTATCTGGCCACCACGGTTGTGGTGGGCTATTGGGTTTCCCATCGCGCTTCCCGCGACATGAAGGCTTACTTTTTGGGCGGCAACACTATGCCGTGGTACGTGCTGGGCATTTCGAACGCCTCCGGCATGTTCGACGTCAGCGGCACCATGCTGCTGGTGTACTGGGCGTTCGTCTACGGCGTGAAGAGCGTGTGGATTCCGTGGCTGTGGCCTACCTTCAATCAGATCTTCCTGATGGTGTTCCTCTCGAGCTGGCTGCGCCGTTCCAACGCGATGACCGGCGCTGATTGGATTCAGACGCGGTTCGGCAAGGGCCGGGGTGCGCAGCTTGCGCACATCATCGTGGTGGTCTACGCCTTCCTCGGCATCATCGGTTTCTTCACTTACGGATTCAAGGGCATTGGAAAATTCGCCGCCAACTTCCTGCCGTGGCATCTGAGCCCCAACCAATACGCGCTGATCCTGATCGCCATCACGACCGTTTACGTCATCAAGGGCGGGATGTTCAGCGTAGTGGTCACCGAAGTGCTCCAGTTCTGCATTCTTTCCATCGCCTCCTTCGCGGTCGGCATCATCGCCATGATGAAAATCGCGCCAGGGACATTGACCAAATACGTTCCCGCAGGTTGGGATAACCTCTTCTTCGGCTGGCATCTCAACCTGGATTGGTCCACGCTGCTGCCGGCCGCCAACACCAAGATCGCCGAGGATGGCTACGGCCTGTTCGGCTTCTTCGTCATGGCGCTGCTGTTCAAGGGAGTGCTCATCAGCGCGGCCGGCCCCGCCCCCAATTACGACATGCAGCGCGTGCTCTCGTCGAAAAATCCGCGCGAGGCTTCGATGATGAGCGGCTGGGTCAACGTGGTGCTCACGTTCCCGCGCTACTTCCTGATCACCGGGCTGACCATTCTGGCCGTCGTCTTCTTCAGCGACCAGCTCAGGGGCATGGGAAACAAGGTGGATTTCGAGCTGGTGTTGCCCTACGCGCTGGGGCGTTTCGTCCCGGCCGGCCTGCTTGGATTCTTGATCGCCGGCTTGCTGGCGGCCTACATGTCTAACTTCGCCGCGACTGTCAATGCAGCGCCACCGTACTTCGTCAACGACATCTATAAGCGCTATATCAATCCGAACGCGAACCCACGGACGTACGTGCGGCTGAGCTACCTCAGCTCGTTTCTGGTGGTGGTGATCGGAGTCCTCATCGGCTGGTTCGTCTCTTCGGTGAATTCCGTGGTGATCTGGATTGTCTCCGGCTTATGGGGCGGTTACACGGCCTCCAACCTTCTGAAGTGGTATTGGTGGCGCTTCAACGGGTACGGTTACTTCTGGGGTATGGTGACCGGCATCACGGCCTCGGTGACGATTCCCGGTATCCTGACCAGGATTCCCTCGTTGCAGAACTATGCGAGCCTGCACACGTTGAACCTGGAGGTCTCTCTCGGATTCGGGTTGGTGTTCGTCGTCGGCATGATTGGCTGCTTGCTGGGCACCCTGCTCACCCAACCAGAGGAGGACGCAGTTCTGATGGAGTTCTACCGCCGCGTGCGTCCGTGGGGTTTCTGGGGCCCGGTTAAGGCCAAAGTGATGGCGCAGTATCCGACGTTCCAGCCGAACCAGGATTTTCCGCGCGACATGTTCAACATCGTCGTGGGCGTGGTGTGGCAGGTGGCGCTGGTCGCGCTTCCGATCTACATCGTGATTCGCACCAACATTCCCGCCATCTGGTATTGCCTGGCCGTGGTCGGGGTGACGTCCGTCATTTTGAAGTACACCTGGTACGACCATATGTGCAAGGTGAACGCGGAGATCGCGGCGGATGAGGCCAGGGCAGTGGTGGGGGAAGGGGGGGACTAACAGGCCCCGGGGCTGTGCAAACGACGGGGGCGCGAAGCCTCCGTCAGTTCTGAAGGAAGACCTTAGTCTTTCTTGCTCTGATCATGCTGGTCGGAGCAGCGCAGCTCGCTATGCTCGCTCGACCCTGCGTCGCGATAAAGAATCGTGCTCCGCTTCCACTCCGGCCAGGAGCTAACCCTTTCGCTCGCCCGCTGAACTGTTCTCATCTGGCTCAGCGAGCTGTGGTCCTTCAATGGTATTTTGTCCATGCCTCACTCCCTGCAGCTTTCGCAAGATGTCCTTGAATTCTTCGAGCAGCTTGTCCTCACGCTCTAGATAGCTTAGCGCAACCATCGGCACGCGCGGGGGGCTGTCTGTTTTGTTGGGCAGAATCGGCTTTCCATCATCGCCCTTTCGTTTTATTTCGCGCCCGCTGCTTAGGTCGAGCGAGAACAGGTCCAAGTAACGCCGGGGACCAATTCCAATGAAAGGCAAGAATGGAATCTTGCCGGTCTTCCGCGCTTCCGCCTCGTCAAAGCATATCGCATCGTTATGCAGATCCTGAGCCCTGCTTTTCGGGTACGGCTCGATGTAATAGACCTTCTTGATTCCGGCGCCGATAATGTGTCTCGTGCAGTTGTGACAGGGGAAGGTGGTGACGAACAAATGTCTTCCCCTTACCCCGATTCCGAGCCGAACGCAGTTCAGGATCGCGTCCATTTCTCCGTGCACGGCGCGTCCATACTCGGTGATCTCCCGAAGGTCGCTGGCATGCACCAGTTCGGCAGCGCCTAAGTCGTTTATGACGCGCGGTTGAACCTTCCGGACCTGCTCCTGAGCCATTCTCTCGAGATCGGCAGAATCGGTTCCTGGCTTTAGCTCCGAGATTAAGCTCTTCACGATTGGCAGTAAGTTCTTCTCTGTCAGGAGGCTAGAGTCGAGCTGCTTCACGATGCTCTGGACAATCCGGTCACGCTGCGCGAAATTCGAATCGACTTTCATTTTGTGATCCCGGTGATCATCGGAGTCTCCGTCCCAGTAAGGCCCACCTCTTGGTGAAGGGACCTCATTCATCCCGACCGCAATGACCTCGCCCTCCGGGGTAGCAATCGCGGCACCAACCTGACGCCCAAGCTGGGCCGATCTTGCAGCGGAAGCGTACGCCATGAACATGGCGTGCTCTTCCTTGCTTGGAGTCCTGAACGTGTTGCCAAAAATCAGCTCCAGGAATCGCTCCAACTGTTGCTTGTAGGCCTCCCCCTTCCGTCGAACGAACACGTCAGCCAAGTAGAACGTCTTTCGGGTACGTTGTCCATGAGGGAGGTGCTCGTCCTGGTCCCTCTCGATAAGGAGCTTGGCTTGCGGCTCACTCAGGCCAATTTCCTTCGTTAGGTATGCGGCCTGAGCGTCGTCGTCGTCAGCAATGCCGATCAAGAAAAACCCAGGCCTGTATACCTGTCTGAGCAACTGAACTTCCTCAGGCCGTTTCAGGGAACGGATCAGATGGGCCGTGCGATCTCTCGCGATTGGGCGCTCTTGCTCATCTTCTGTTCGGCCCGAAGCGATCTCGTTGATGGCCATCACAGCCAGCATTCGGTCGTCCTTTGCCCGCGCGCACGCCTCGTTGCCAGCATCCATAAGGGCCCCCATTTTCTCAAAGGCCGATGCCCCATCAAAAGAGAGTCCCAATTCCAGGGTACGAAGCTGGTCGCTGATTCGAAACACCTCAGCGGCGTAGCGATACTGCTTCAGGTAGTGCTCCAACACAGTAATCACCGGGTCCGCGTCTGTGCCCACGCCATAGACGAACCCGAAGACGAGCTCCGCATAATCCGCTGTGTTCATGTCCACCTTCCCGTCTTCGCCTTTACCCTGACCTTCTGCCGCTGGAGCAAGAACCGATGTGAGAGGTTCACAGGGAAGCGCTATCCTCACCGGCCATGGCACACTCCGCCACGAGTGCCCCATCTGCCGCGGAATCGGTTCAGCGGCTCTATCTTAACTCTTATTCACCACGCCTGGCGGACTTGTTACTTCATATAAAACAAGCTCAACCTCGGCAACCTGGATTTCTCCAGTAAGCTGCGTTCCAGGTATTGGCGTTCTAACATCGACAGTTGGTCGGCGGTCATTTTGCCCCGGTAGGGGCGTAACTGGGCGTCTAACTCGCGGCGGGCCTGGAGTAAGTCGTCATCGGATTGGCGGGCGCGGGCGGCGGCGATCATTTTCTCTTCTAGAACGGTGAGCCGCTGTTCCAGGCCTTCCAGGTCCTGGTAGTGCGTTTCGGCTTCGGCAGCCAGGCGCGAGAGAGTGGCGGCGATTTCCGGGTATGGTTCGCGCAATGCCGTGGCATTGGCTTCGAGATAGGCGCGCATATCTTCCAGCGGAAACGGCGGCGGGGTTTCGCGCCGCGCGCGCGGGTCGGGCTGGGCGGCCATGAGCTGCGCCTCGGTGAGCACGGCCTGCGCGCAGAAGGCGAGCGAGTTCACCATCTGCGTTTTCACCCGCCGCCCGCGCCATTTCTCGAAGGCGGCATCAATGCCGCGCAGCACGGCTTCGAGCGGGACACCTGCATTCTTCCAGGTTTCCACCAGCGCCCAATCGAGCGGCGACATCAGAAACAGCGCGGTGCCGCGGGCACGTTGGAAATGCTCCTCCACTTCGGTGAAGTAGTTGAAATAGTTGCGGAGAAAATCGGACTCGGGCGTCACGGCCGGTGCAACCGCTCCCAGATCATTTGCAGGCCTTCCAGCGTCAGATGTTCGTCGACCACCTTCAAATAGCGCGAGCCGGAGACCACCAGGCCGGCCTGGCCGCCGGTAGCGACGGTCTTCGTATCGGGGCCCAGTTGCTTGATGATGCGCTCCAGGATGCCATCGACCATTCCCACCGCGCCATAATATAATCCCGACTGCATGCTGGCCACAGTGTTGGTGCCGATCACGGTTTTCGGCGGCCGGAACTCCACCAGCGGCAGGCGCGCGGTTCTGGCGAAGAGGGCTTCGACGGCGATGCCGACGCCCACCGCAATCGCGCCGCCCAGGTAATCGCCATCGCGCGAAACCACATCAAAGTTGATGGTGGTGCCGAAATCGACGATCACGCACGGGCCGCCGTACTTGCGGAAGCCGGCGACGCCGTTCACCAGGCGGTCCGCGCCCACTTCGCTGGGATTATCGTAAAGGATACCGATCCCCAGATCGGTTTTCGGGCCGACGAAGACAGCTTCCGTGTGGAAGTAGCGCAGCGTCATGGCAGCCAAGGTGGAATCGATGGGCGGCACGACGCTGGAGATGACGATACCGTCGACGGCCTCGATATTGAGGTTCACCGGCGAAAACAGATTGTGCAACAAGATGCCCCACTCATCGGCGGTCTGCTTGTGGACGGTGCGCAGCCGCCATTGGCAGAGCAGCTTGCTGCCTTCAAAAGCGCCGATTGTGATGTTGCTGTTGCCTGCGTCAAGAGCGAGCAGCACGTACGCCTCCCGCAATAATCAGAGTATCGGTTCCATCGTCCTGGCGCACTACCAGGAACCCGTCCGGATTGAGGCCGGCGGTGACGCCGCGAATCACGCCGCGGGGTTGGTGCACTTCCACGCGGCGGCCTGCGGCATAACTAGAGCCTTGCGTGAAGAGGCGCAGGATGGCGGACGTGTCATATGCGAGATACTCGTCGGCGGCGCGCAGCAGCGCGGCTATGATGGGCTCGCGCGGAACGGGTTGGCAGGCGGAAGCGCCTGCCCCACATTTTTCACGGCTCAGCGAAGTGGCTTCGCTCGCCAGCTCGGGCGGAAATGATTCGTGATTCACGTTGATGCCGATGCCGGCGATGGCCTTCGCGCCGGAAAGTTGCACCAGAATGCCGGCGACTTTCCGATCGGCGATCATCACGTCGTTGGGCCAGCGCAGATCGCAGGCGATGCCGGTGGATTTGGCGATGGCATCCTGCGCCGCCAGGCCCAGCGCCAGGGTGAGAACCGGCGCCGGCGCCAGCACCAGCGAGCAATAGATTCCGCTGCCGGCTTCGGAGTGCCAGGTGTGACCGTGGCGGCCGAGGCCGGCCCTTTGTTCTTCGGCCAACACCACCGCGCCCGGTTCCAACGCCGCGGCTACGCGCATGGTGGAATCGATGGACGGGTAGTAATCGATCCGGCGATCCGGGAACTCGCGCCGCAGGCCGCCGATGTCGAGCGGTGTCACTGCGCGCTCGTATCGAGCTTGCCAAGCTGCGTCTTGTAATCGGCGAGCTTTTGGCGCATGCCGTCGATCACATGCGCGGGAGCGCGGCCGAGAAACTTCTCGTCGTTCAACTGGCGCTCGTTGTTGGCGATGTTCTTGAGAAGCTGCTCGCGCTCTTTCTCGTCGCGCTTGCGCTGGGCGTCTTCCTGGGCTTTGGGAAGATGCAGCGCCAGGTCGAACTCGGGGCCGGAGCGGATGCCGGGCGCCTTGGGAGCAGCTTCGGCTTTCAACTCCAGATTCACGTTGGCCAGCTTGCGAATGGCTTCGCCATTGCGGCGGGCGACGTCGAGCGCGGGCCCGAGAGAATACAGCACGCCCGCGACTTGCAGTTTGGGATCGAGCTTGGCTTCGGTGCGCAGCGTGCGGGCCACGGTCACGATCTCCTGCAGGATGCCGATTTCGCGCTCGGCTTCAGCGTCGGCTGCGTCTTCGCGGAACTGCGGGTAGCCGGCCAGCGCGATCGAAACCGGGCGAGCGGCGCGATCGGTCGCCAGCCGTTGCCACAACTCCTCGGTGAGAAACGGCATGGCCGGATGGAGCAACCGCAACGCGGTTTCAAACGCCGCCAGCGCGTTGCGCCAGCCCGGCGTGAGACCGGAATTCTCGCGGAATTCGAGCTTCTTCAGCTCCAGGTACCAATCGCAGAATTCGTGCCAGAAAAAGTGCCACAGCACCTGTGCGGCTTCGTGGTAGCGATAGGTTTCGATGGCGCGGTTGGCCTGCGCGGCGCACGCGTTCAGGCGGCTGAAAATCCAGCGGTCCTCGATCGGCACCGCGCCGGTTGCCGGGTCTGCTTCCGGGCGGAAGTCTTCGAGCCTCGCGGGCAGCCAGGGCTCGACGCCGCAGAATTCCATCTTGCCCAGCAGAAACCGCGCGGCATTCCAGATTTTGTTGGCGAAGGCGCGCGAGCTTTCCATCCGCTCTTCGGTTAGCACGATGTCGGTGCCCGGCGCAGCGCCTTGCAACAGCGCCATGCGCACAGCGTCGGTGCCATACTTCTCGGTCACGATCAGCGGGTCGATTGTGTTGCCTTTCGTCTTCGACATTTTCTGCCGCTCGGCGTCGCGCACCAGGCCGTGGATGTAGACCTGGCGGAAAGGCACGTCGCCCATGAACTCGATGCCCAGCATCGCCATCCGCGCCACCCAGAAGAAGAGGATATCGAAGCCGGTGATGAGGAGCGAGGTCGGGTAGAAAGCCTTGAGATCCTCGGTCTGATCCGGCCAGCCGAGCGTGGAAAACGGCCAGAGGCCGGAGCTGAACCAGGTGTCGA
>OCTA010000523.1_pt1 | contig 35433 bp, 28 predicted proteins | sample 1538991 | NCBI WGS metagenome assembly OCTA01 (sample SAMEA3539302, study PRJEB22396) | soil metagenome | biome: tundra; feature: field; material: soil | place: USA | collected 2010-05 | depth 0.15 m | reverse complement strand
CGTTCGCGGCTCCGAATCGGCGCCGTACGGAGCCGCGCGCGTAAGCAAGCGGTTGTGGCGCAAACAATAACGTCGCCATGTTTAAATCGTCGTAGCATCTCAGTCTGCGCAGAGAAGTTCCGTGCCAAGCCGGAGGGCTATCTGAAACCGAGGAATACCACCCGGCTAGTTGAGGCGGCATCCAGATCGGGCGGGCAGGTTGAATATACCTGCCCCATGCACCCCGAAGTACGGCAATTGGAACCCGGTAGCTGCCCAAAATGCGGCATGGCGCTTGAGCCGGCCGTACTCGCTCCTGTCGTCAAGAAAGTCGAATACACCTGCCCCATGCATCCGCAGATTGTGCGTTCCGAGCCCGGAGCGTGCCCGATCTGCGGCATGGCGCTGGAACCGCGCGAAGTGACGGGCGAGGAAATCAATCCCGAACTGGTGGACATGATGCGACGGTTCTGGATCAGCCTGTCGTTCACCCTGCCCACGCTGCTGCTCATGGTTTCTTCGTTGATTCCGGCCGATCCGCTCAAGCACCTGCTGGGTTCCGGTCCATCGATCTGGCTCGAGTTTGTGCTCGCTACCCCAGTAGTGCTCTGGAGTGGCTGGCCGTTTTTTCAGCGAGCTTGGACGTCGGTTGTAAACCGGCATCTTAATATGTTCACGCTGATTGCGCTCGGCACGGGAGCTGCTTATTTCTACAGTGTCGCTGCTCTTCTTTTTCCGGGACTCATTCCAGCTTCGTTCCGGGACATGACCGGGGATTTGGCGGTCTACTTTGAGCCTGCTTCAGTCATGGTGACCTTGGTCCTGCTGGGCCAAATGCTTGAACTGCGTGCCAGGAGCCAGACGAGCAGCGCGCTGAAAGCCTTGCTGGGGTTAGCGCCCAAGAGCGCGCGCATTGTCAGAGAGGATGAGCGCGAAGAGGATATTCCGCTGGACCGTGTGATCGTCGGCGACCGGCTCCGCGTCAGACCTGGCGAAAGGGTGCCGGTTGATGGCGTCGTGCTCGCAGGTACAAGCAGTGTCGATGAATCGATGGTGACCGGAGAGCCGATTCCGGTAGAAAAAACGACCGGCGCAAGAGTCACCGGGGGCGCCGTCAACGGTACCGGAACTTTCATCATGCGTGCTGACCGCGTCGGAGCCGAAACGCTCCTGTCGCAGATTGTCCGGATGGTCGGCGACGCTCAGCGGACCCGCGCGCCGATTCAACGCCTGGCCGATGTCGTCGCCTCCTATTTCGTGCCCGCCGTTATTCTGATCGCCGTCATTACTTTTGCCGTGTGGGCGATTTGGGGACCGGAGCCGCGACTCGCCCATGCGCTTGTGAATGCCGTGGCGGTGCTGATCATTGCGTGCCCCTGTGCGTTGGGTCTTGCTACACCCATGTCGATCATGGTCGGCACGGGGCGAGGCGCACAGGCCGGTGTTCTGATTCGGAACGCGGAAGCCTTGGAAACACTGGAGAGGGTCGACACTCTTGTGATCGACAAAACGGGCACCCTGACGGAAGGCAAGCCCAAGCTGATCACTTGGGAGTCCGCAGAAGGCCGTGAGGACTTGGAAATGCTGCGCCTGCTCGCCAGCCTTGAACAGGCGAGCGAACATCCGTTGGCTGGCGCCATTGTCGCTGGAGCCAAGGAACGCGGCCTCCAACTCGCCAAGACGGACAGTTTCCGTTCTGTCACGGGCAAAGGCGTCACGGGCACAATTGAGGGCCGCACGGTAGCCGTCGGCAGCGCCAAGCTGCTCGAAGAACTTTCTGTTGACCCACAGACCCTTGTCAAACGCGCCGAGGAGCTACGGCAACAAGGTCAAACCGTGATGCTCGTCGCCGTCGAGGGCCGACCGGCTGGCTTGGTTGGCGTAGCCGATCCAATTAAGCCCTCGACGCCGGAGGCCATTCAGCTCCTCCACGCGGAAGGTATTCGCCTGGTTATGCTGACCGGCGACAACCGAACGACAGCCCAAGCGGTCGCGAGCAAGTTGGGCCTTGATGGCATCCAGGCCGATGTGTTGCCAGACCAGAAAGCCGTAGTGGTCAAGCGACTTCAGTCCGAGGGTCATGTCGTCGCGATGGCCGGAGATGGCGTGAACGATGCGCCGGCGCTAGCTCAGGCGCAGGTAGGCATCGCGATGGGTACGGGGACCGATGTCGCCATGGAGAGTGCCGGAGTAACATTGGTACAGGGCGATCTTCGCGGAATCGCGCGGGCGCGTCGGCTGAGTCGGGGTACCATGCGCAATATTCGTCAGAATCTCTTCTTCGCCTTTTTCTATAACGTGCTCGCCGTCCCGATTGCGGCCGGAGTGCTCTACCCGTTCTTCGGCCTGCTTCTCAGCCCCATGATTGCGAGTGCGGCGATGACGTTCAGCTCCTTCTCGGTGATTATGAACGCGCTCCGGCTTCGACGGTTAGAGCTATAGCAACCTAATGGGTGTTGTTTTCGCGGAACTCACTTTCAAACTCTCATGAAAACCAGTCGGGTTTCATTTGGCTCTTTCGAGGCAACACTCGCCGGCTGCCGCATGCTAAACTCGAATTCCTCTCGTCCCCAATGGATTTCCTCACAGGGTTGAACGCACAACAACGTGAAGCGGTGACCTGCACCGAGGGTCCGCTCCTGATTCTCGCCGGCGCGGGTAGCGGCAAGACGAGGGTCATCACGCATCGCATCGCGTACATCGTCACGGCGCGGCACGTGCCGCCCTCCGCCATCCTGGCCGTCACCTTCACCAACAAGGCCGCCAGGGAAATGCGGGGGCGTGTGGCCGCGCTGCTCGAAGGCGCCGGCCTGGATTCCACGCCCCGGCTCTCGACGTTTCACTCGTTTTGCGTCCGGCTGTTGCGGATGGATGGCGACCCGCTGGCCAAAATCCGCCCCGGTTTCACGCGGCGCTTCACCATCTACGACGAAGACGACCAGCTCGCCATCGTGAAGGCAGCCTACAGAACTCTCGGCCTGGAAGAGAAGGAGTTCATGCAGTACCGGGCGGCCATTTCGCGCATCAGCCACTCCAAGAACTTGAAGCTGGGGCCGGCGGATCTCTACAAACAGGCCGCCAACCCGGAAACCGAGAAGCTGGCCTCGATCTTCGAGCAATACGAAAAGGCATTGCGCGCCGCCAACGCGCTGGATTTCGACGATCTGCTGCTTGAGGCCGTGCGCCTGCTGCGCCATGACGACGCCACGCGCGAAGCTTGGAACCGCCGTCTGAGTTACGTGATGGTGGATGAATACCAGGACACCAATCGCAGCCAGTACGAGCTGATGCGCCTGCTTTCCGAATCGCATCGCAACGTTTGCGTGGTGGGCGACGAAGATCAGTCGATCTATAGCTGGCGCGGAGCGGATCTCCGCAACATCCTGGATTTCGAGCGCGACTTTCCCAACGCCCGCACCATCCGGCTGGAGCAGAACTACCGCTCGACCAAGAACATCCTGGCAGCCGCCGGCGCCGTGGTGGAGAACAACAAAGCGCGCAAGGGAAAGAAGCTCTGGACCGACGCCGCCGCGGGCGAGATGGTGGGACTATACGCCGGTCACGACGACCGGAACGAGGCGCTGTTCGTGGCCGACCGGATCGAGAGTCATCTGGCCGCGCACCCCGGCGATCAGGTGGCGGTCCTGTATCGCACCAACTTCCAGTCGCGACAAATAGAAGACGCGCTGCGGACCTACGGCCGGAAATACAAGATCGTGGGCGGATTCAGTTTTTACCAGCGGGCCGAAATCAAGGACACGGTGGCTTACCTCAAGCTGGCCGTCTCCAACACGGATACGGCGAGCCTGCTGCGCGTGATCAACACGCCCGCGCGCGGCATCGGCCGCACCACCGTGGAGCAGGTCGAGCGCCACGCGCGCGAGCACGACCTCAGCCTGTGGGCATCGGCCGAGCGCCTCATCGACGAGGGGCAGCTCTCCGCGCGCTCCCAGTCTTCGCTGGCGAACTTCCGCAACCTGATACAGGAACTTTCGCTGGTGGCGAGTTCGTCGCCGTTGCCCGACGCGATCCGATTCGTGTTGGACCGCACCGGCTATCGCAAGATGCTCGGTCAGGAGCATACGCCCGAATCGCAGACGCGCCTGGAGAACCTGGACGAGTTGATCAACGCGGCGGCGGAGGCGGCCGAGAGCGGCAAGACCATGTCCGACTTCCTGGATGAAGCCGCCCTGGTGTCCGACGCCGATGCCTTCGAAGAGACGGCGCCGGTGCACCTGATGACCCTGCACAACGCCAAGGGGCTGGAGTTCCCCGTGGTGTTCCTGACCGGCATGGAGATGGGCCTGTTTCCGCACAGCCGTTCGATGGATTCCGAAGCGGCGCTAGAAGAGGAGCGCCGGCTGTGCTACGTGGGCATGACACGCGCGCGCAAGCGCCTGATTCTGACGTGGGCGAAATACCGGCGGCGGTTCGGCGGCGGAGAGCAGACGCGCTCCACGCCCTCCTGGTTCCTGAGCGAGGTTCCCGCGCACTTGATTGTGGACCTGGGATCGCGGGACGAGCCTGGAGAGGTCGATCTGACGGCGGAGCGCGACGACGCGCGGCAATTGGCCAGGCGCAATGCGTTCACCGGGAAAACCTATAATTCGCTCGACAACATCTCACAGTTCTTCGGCGCGCGGGGCCTGCCGTTCAACCCGCCCGGAGCGCAGCCGCCCCGGCCGCCCGTTCCGCCAAAACCCGTGTACGCCGCGCCGGCCCCGGCGAGCGCCGGGACCCGCAAGACCAGAGCCGGCATGACCGTGGATCACCCCAAGTACGGCCAGGGGACGGTGATACGGCGCGAAGGCGACGGAGAAGATGCTAAGATCACTGTTAACTTCCCCCGTTACGGTCTCAAGAAGCTGGTTGAAAAATACGCAGGACTAAAAACAACCCGATGAACACGAAGAACATTACCGATAAAGCCGAACGCAAACAGAAGAAACGCGCCCTGCGCAAGGCCGCGCCGCCCAAGGCGAAGCGCGCCGCCGCGGTAGCCCGCGGCTCGATGAAAAAGAAGATCCGCCGCCAGGTGCAGGGCCAGCGGAAACGATAGAAGCGGCCGATAGCCGATAGCTCTCCCCACGTGAGCCTTTTCCGAACGAAGAGCATCGACGCTCTGATCGCGGCCGCCGAAGATCCGGAGCGGAAGCTTCGGCGCACTCTGGGTCCGTGGAGCCTGACGGCTTTCGGCATCGGCGCGGTGATCGGGTCCGGCATATTCATCCTCACGGGGACGGCCGCCGCCGGCGAGACGCTGAGCTTCAAATCGGTCCTGCATGCTCCGATCCTCGACCTGATCATGCACGGCCGGAACGCGGTCTCGATGGTCGGCCGGCCCGGCGCCGGGCCGGGCATCTCCCTCTCGTTTCTGCTGACGGCGTTGGCGTGCAGTTTCGCGGCGCTGTGCTACGCGGAACTGGCGTCCATGATCCCCATCGCGGGAAGCGCTTACACGTACGCCTACGCCACGCTGGGCGAACTGGTCGCCTGGATCATCGGATGGGATCTGATCCTGGAGTACGCTGTCTCCAATATGGCGGTGGCGGTGGGGTTCTCCGGGTACCTGAACGACGTTCTCGATAACCTGTTCGGCTGGCATTTGCCGGCCAAGCTCGCGGGTCCGCCCATCGCGGGAGGCGTGCTCACGGGGGCGTGGTTCAACCTGTCGGCGCTGATCATCCTGCTGATCCTGACTTACATTCTGGTGATCGGGGTGCGCGAAAGCGCCGGGACCAACAATGTGATGGTGGTGATCAAGATTGCCGCCATCCTGATATTCGTGTTCGGCGCCGCGCGCGCGGTCCGCACCGAGAACTGGCATCCCTTTCTCCCCAACGGTTTCCCCGGAGTCCTGACGGGCGCGGCCATCGTGTTCTTCACCTACATCGGCTTCGATTCGGTTTCCACCGCGGCCGAGGAGTGCCGGAATCCGCAGCGCGATCTGCCTTTCGGCATCATCATGACTCTGGTGGTCTGCGCGGTGCTCTATATCTCGGTGGCGCTGGTGCTTACCGGCATCGCCCCCTGGAGGACGCTCACCGGCGACGCGCCCGTGGCCGACGCTCTGAAGCACCTGGGTTACAACGGCGTGCGCCAGTGGGTGAGCATTGGGGCCATCGTGGGGATGATCTCGTCGCTGCTGGTGTTTCAGTACGGGCAAGCGCGCATCTGGTTCGCCATGTCGCGCGACGGTCTGCTCCCCAAGGCGTTCTCCAAGGTGCATCCGAAGCACAAGACCCCGCACGTCAGCACCTGGATCGCGGGTTTGGCGGTAGGGATTCCGGCGGGCATCTGGGATATCGGCACGTTCGCCGACCTGGCCAACATCGGCACGCTGTTCGCGTTCATCATCGTGTCGCTGGGCGTCATCGTCCTGCGGCGGACGCAGCCCGAGCGCCGGCGCGGCTTTCGCGTCCCCGGATCTCCCTGGCTGCCGATGATCTCCATCGCATTCTGCCTGCTTCTGATGCTGGCGCTGCCGCTGGAAACGTGGGTGCGGTTCTTCGTCTGGCTGCTGATCGGCTTTGCGATCTACTTCCCGTTTGGGCGCAAGAACAGTGCGCTGGCGGAGAAGCGGACAGCGTAAGACCGCAACACCAAGAAGGCAGGCCGGGAGGCCCACCCCACCCGGCGCCAGTCTAGTTCTAGCAGGATGCTGAAAAAGGCTCCGGCCTCCGCTCCCTCACGGTCGCGGCTCAGTAAGTTCGTGCAAACACGCGGCCGTGCTTCCGAGCCGCGCGCGTCACCACCGGCGGCCATTCTGCATCTTCGGTGATGAAACCGCACGGATCGAAACTTATGCGAAAACTCTTTCTGCTTCTGCTGGCAGGGCCTCTGTTGGCGCAGGATGCGCTCTCGCTGCGGGATGCCGTTCGCCTGGCCCTGCGGGAAAACAAGTCCGTGGCCGCCGCCAACGCGGGAGTACTGGCGTCCGGAGCGCGCGTGGAACAGGCCCGCGGCGGAATGCTGCCCAAAGTCGACTACTCCGAGTCCTTCGCGCGCAGCGACAATCCCGTATTCGTCTTCAGCTCGCTGCTCACCCAACACCAGTTCGGCCCCGACAATTTCAACATCGGCCCGCTGAACCGGCCCGGAGCTTTGAACAACTTCCAATCGCAAGTCGCGGTGGACCAGCCGCTATACGATGCCGGCCAAACGCGCCATGCGGTGAAAGCCGCCGAACTTACCGGGAAGATGACCGGCGAGGAACAACGCAGCGTACAGATGCAGGCGATTTCCGCCGTCGCAATCGCCTACTACGGCGCGCTGCTGGCGGCGGAGAATCTTAAGACCGCGGCGCAGGCCATGCGCTCCGCGGAGGCCGACCTCGCACGCGCCGAATCCGTCCGCGCGGCCGGTATGTCCACGGATGTCGATGTCCTTTCGATTCGGGTACACCTGGCAGCCGTACACGAGCAGCGCATCGACCGCGCCGCGGAACTGGATGTGGCGAAGGCGGCGCTGAACGACGCGCTGGGGGTTCCGCTCGATACGCCGCACTCGCTGACCAGCGCGCTAACGCCCCTGGCGCTTCCGGACCTGGCGCTCGACGACTTGGAAAAGGAAGCTTCCGCCGCGAGGCCCGAGGTTCGCCAAAGCCGCCTGGCGGTGGACCTGGCGCAAACGCAGGCCGACGCCGCGCGCGGCGCGATTCTGCCGCGGGTGAATTTCCACGCGGCGTTTGAGGCCGACCGCCAGCGGTTCGTCACGCGAGGCGGCGCCAATTGGCTGGCCGCCATCAACGTGCGGTGGAACCTGTTCAATGGTTTCGCCGATAAGGCCCATATTGCGGAAACCGGCTATTCCGCCGCCCGCGCGTCAGCCGACGCGCAACGCGCCGATTCGGCCGTCCGGCTGCAAGTGCGCCGCGCGTACGCCGGTCTGCGCGCCGCGGCGCAACGGATTGACGTGGCCAAGGCGGCGGTGGCGGAAGCCGAAGAGAGCCTGCGTATCACGCAAAACCGCTACGAGGCCGGCATGACCAATGTGACGGACCTGCTGCGCAACGAGACCGCAGCGCTCGAAAGCCGCACTCGCTATCTGGCCGCGGTACACGATCAACGGGTGGCCGCCGCCATGCTGGAATTCGCCGCGGGCCGTCTCTCCGCGGATTCTGAGGTGTTGAACTAATGAAAGTAACTCTCTTCCCCGCCCTGATTCTCTTTTCCTTGTCGATCTCCTGCGGGCGCCAGGAACCGCGACGCGCCCAGACCTCGCCCGGCGCTTCGGTAACGGTCCAAACCGTAGCGGCGGCCGCGCAGCAATGGCCCGCCACCTACGAAGCCACCGGCACGGTTCGCGCGCGCACGACCGCCACGATATCGAGCAAGGTGATGGGGTACGTCTCGCAAGTGGACGTGCGGGTGGGCGACCGCGTCCACAAAGGCCAGCCGCTCATTACGCTCGATTCGCGCGACCTGGATGCCAACGGGAGCCGCGCCGAAGCCGGGCTCGCCGAAGTGCGAAGCGCCGTCCCCGAAGCCGATAACGGAGTCGCCGCCGCCAAGGCGGGGCTCGACCTGGCGCAGTCGACCTTCAAGCGCATGGAGGAGCTGAACGCCAAGAAGTCGATTTCCAGCCAGGAGTTCGACGAAGCCTCGGCCCGGCTGAAGGCGGCTCAGGCGAACTACGAAATGGCCCGGTCGAAGCGGGTGCAACTCGATTCCAAGATGGCGCAGGCCGAGCAGGGAGTGCGCGCCGCGAACATCATGCGCGATTACGCCCGCCTGGCCGCGCCGTTCGACGGCATCGTCACCGCGAGATCGGCGGAGCCCGGCAATTTGGCGGCGCCCGGCGCTCCTCTGCTCACCATCGAGCAGGATGGCGCCTACCGCCTGGAAGCGCAGGTCGACGAATCGCGGATTCCCACCATGCAGGTAGGCCAGACGGTGGAAGTCGAGCTGGAAGCATTGGGCCGCAGGATGCACTCGCGCGTCTCCGAAATCGTTCCGGCGGTGGACGCGGCGTCGCGCACGTACCTGGTGAAGATCGATCTGCCGGCAGCGCCGCAACTGCGTTCCGGCATGTTCGGGCGGGCCGTCTTTCCGCTCGGCGCGCGAACGGTGGTGGCGATTCCCGCATCCGCGCTGGTGGAGCGCGGCCAACTGCAATCGGTATTCGTGGCGGAAGACGGCGCGGCGCGCACGCGTCTGATCAAGACGGGCGAGCGCTCCAAGGGCGTGGTGGAAGTCCTGTCGGGAATCGGCGCGGGCGAGAAGGTGGTGGCGCCGGTTCCACCGGGGCTTCAGGACGGCGCCAGTCTGGAGGTCCGGCAATGAGCGCTCCCCGGCGCCTCGGGCCGGCTGGACGATTCGCCCAGGCGTGGATCTCCTCCAAGCTCACGCCCCTGCTGATTGCCACCGCGCTGCTCCTCGGCGGCTTCGCGGTCTGGAAGCTGCCGCGCGAGGAGGAGCCGCAGATCATCGTGCCGATGATCGACGTGTTCGTGCAGATGCCCGGCGCCTCCGCGCGGGAAGTGGAGGAGCGCGTCACCAAGCCCATGGAGAAACTGCTGTGGGAGGTCCCCGGCGTCGAGTATATTTACTCTACTTCGAGCCCCGGCGCGTCGATGGCGATCGTGCGCTTCTACGTCGGGCAGGATGAGGAAAAGAGCATCGTCCGCCTCAACCAGAAGCTCATGGCGAATTTCGATTTGATTCCGCCGGGCGCCTCGCAGCCCCTGGTCAAGCCGCGCTCCATCGACGACGTGCCGATCCTCGCCCTGACGCTTTCGAGCAAGCGCTACGGCGATTTCGAGCTGCGCCGCATCGCCGCGCAAGTGGACGACGCCATCAAGCAGGTCCCGGACGTTTCCGCCGTGACCCTGATCGGCGGCCAAAGGCGCGAGATCCTCATCGCGCTCGATGCAGGAAGGCTTTCCGCACACAATCTTTCGCCGCTCCAGGTGGTTGGCGCGCTGGGCCTCTCCAATCGCCGCTTGCCCTCCGGGCAGTTCTCCAGCGGCAACCGCGAGTACGCGCTCGAGACGGGCGAGTTCCTGCGGACCGCCGAGGACGTGCGCAACGTCGTGGCGGGGGTGGCGAACGATAAGGCGGTGTTCGTGCGCGACGTGGCCGAAGTGACCGACGGAGGCGAGGAACCGAGCGAGTACGTTCGCATGGCGCAAGCCGGCTCGCCGCAGTTCCTTCCCGCCGTCACCATTTCCATCGCCAAGCGCAAGGGCACGAACGCCGTCACGGTGGCGGACAATGTGCTCCGGCGGATCGAGCCGCTCAAGGGCGGCGTCATTCCCCCGGACGTGAGCGTGGCGATCACGCGCAACTACGGCGACACCGCCGCGGAGAAATCCAACGAACTGCTGTTCCACATGCTGATCGCCGTAATATCGGTGAGCCTCCTGATCGCCATCACGCTCGGATTCCGCGAATCACTGATTATCTTCATCGCCATCCCTGTGACGCTGGCCCTCACGCTCACGGTCTTCTACCTCTACGGCTACACGTTGAACCGTATTACCCTGTTCGCGCTGATCTTCTCGATCGGCATCCTGGTGGACGACGCCATCGTGATCGTGGAGAACATCGTGCGGCACTGGCGCATGGCCGCGAACCGGGAACGGCCGCCGTACGAAGTCGCCATTGAAGCGGTCGACGAAGTGGGCAATCCCACGATTCTGGCGACCCTGACGGTGGTGGCCGCGATCCTGCCGATGGCCTTCGTCGGCGGCCTGATGGGGCCGTACATGCGGCCCATCCCCATCGGCGCTTCGGCCGCCATGGCCTTTTCGCTGCTGGTCGCTTTCATCGTGACGCCTTGGGCCGCGGTGCGCATTCTGAAGTCCAGCGGCGCGGCGGCGCACGGCGAGCGGGAAGACCGGCTGACGCGGTTCTACCGGCGCGCGATGGGCGCGATCCTGCATCGAGCGGCCCTGCGCTGGGGATTCCTCGGCGGCGTGGTGCTACTGCTGGCCGGCTCCGCCTCGCTGGTCTATTTCCAGTTCGTCAAGGTCAAGATGCTTCCCTTCGACAACAAGAGCGAGTTCCAGGTGATCGTGGACATGCCCAACGGCACGACGCTCGAAGAGACCGCGCGGGCCACCGGCGCGCTGGGCCGCGCCACGCTGGGCCAGCCGGAGGTGGTCAATCTACAGACCTACGTGGGCACGGCTTCCCCGTTCAACTTCAACGGGCTGGTGCGGCATTATTACTTGCGGCGAGGGCCCAACGTCGCGGATATTCAAGTCAACCTGCGGCCCAAGGGCGACCGCCAGTTGCAGAGCCACGAGATCGCCAAGCAGGTGCGTCAGCGGCTGCTTCCCATCGCCGAACGATATGGGGCGCGCGTCAAGGTGGCGGAAGTGCCGCCCGGCCCGCCGGTGCTCGAAACGCTGGTGGCCGAAGTCTACGGCCCCGCGCAGGGCGACCGGCTGGCCATCGCGCGGCGCATACGCGACCTATGGAAGCGCACGCCCGGCGTGGTGGACGTCGATTGGTACGTGGAAGACGACCAGCCGGAATACCGCCTCATCGTGGACAAAGAGAAGGCCGCGCTGAACGGCATCTCCGAAGACGATATCGCCCGTACGATGCAGGTGGCTTCGGCCGGTTATCGGGCGGGCTTGCTGCACGTGGATTCCGAAAAGGAAGACGTGCCGCTCACGGTCCGCCTGGACCGCGCCAGCCGCTCGGATCTCGACCGGCTCCAAGACCTGAAAGTGGCCGGGCGGGTGTCGCTGCGCGAACTGGTGCGCGACGAACCGGCGACGGTGGACCAGAGCATCTATCATAAGAACCTGATGCCTGTCACATACGTGACCGGCGACGTGGCCGGCGCGATGGAGAGTCCGGTCTACGCCCTCCTCAAGCTGGCGCCGGACATGGCCAAGATGCGGGCGCCCGAGGGGTATGCCATCGAGCAGCACATGGGCGCCATGCAGCCGACCGACCCCGAGCGCTACTCGGTGAAATGGGACGGCGAATGGCACATCACCGTCGAGGTTTTTCGCGACCTGGGCATCGCGTTCGCGGCGGTGCTGATTCTGATTTACGTGCTGGTGGTAGGTTGGTTCCAGTCCTTTATCACGCCGCTCATTATCATGGCGGCCATTCCGTTCTCGCTGGTGGGCATTCTGCCGGCGCACGGTCTGATGCACGCGTTCTTTACCGCGACTTCGATGATCGGCTTCATCGCCGGCGCCGGAATCGTGGTCAGGAACTCCATCATCCTGGTGGATTTTGTGGAGCTGCGGCTGGCCGAGGGCATGCCGTTGGCGGAAGCCGTAGTCGATGCCGGCGCGGTGCGATTCCGTCCCATGATGTTGACCGCCGCGGCCGTAGTGGCGGGGGCCGCCATCATTCTGTTCGACCCCATTTTTCAGGGCTTGGCTATCGCCCTGATGGCCGGCGAAGTCGCCTCGCTGGCCCTCTCGCGCATGACTGTGCCAATTGTATACTTCGTGGTAAATCGAAAGAGGAAAGCCGCATGACAATCGAACGCTATCTCCGTTTCATCGCCGGGTTCTTCGTGATGGCCAGCGTGGCCTTGGGCTACTGGGTAAACCCGGCGTGGTTTCTGTTCACCGCATTCGTGGGACTGAACCTGTTCCAGTCCGCGTTCACGAACTGGTGCCCCATGATGACATTTCTGCGAAAGCTGGGCGTCGGCTCGCGCCCTTAAGTACTATCTGCTTCAAGCCGGCTCCGCCGTGGGGCGGGCCTTTTGGCCCGCGATGACGCCTTCCGGCGTCATCGGCCGGGCTCCAGCCCGGCCAGCCTCTCGCTTGCATCCCAGTCCCGCCAGTTATAAAGTGGACCGCATGGAACACACCCGCAGATCCTTTCTCTCGTCCACCCTCGCCGCCGCCCCGCTACTGGCGCCGCGCGGCGTTTGGGGCGCCAACGACCGCCTCGCTTATGGCCAGATCGGCGCCGGGGGGCGCGGCCGCGATCTGACCGCCAACTTTAAGAAACTCGGCGCGGAATGCGTGGCTGTGGCGGATGTCTACGAGCCCAACCTCCAGTCCGCCCTGAGAATCTCTCCGGACGCCAAGGGGTACGTGGACTATCACGACCTGCTGGCGCAACCGGGCCTCGACGCCGTGGTGATCGCCACGCCCGATCACCATCACGCTCCCATGCTGTTCGCCGCGCTGGAAGCGAAGAAGGACGTGTACCTGGAAAAACCCATGTCCCATTCGCTGGAAGAGAGCCGGCGCATGATCGACGCCGTGCGCCAGTCCAAACAGATCGTGCAGGTGGGGATGCAGCGCCGTAGCGCGCCCGCGGTGATCGAGGCCAAACAGATTCTGGATAGCGGCCTCCTGGGAAAGATCACACTGGTGAAGCCCATGTGGAACTGGAACGTCTCCAAGGCGCTGGACAACACGCCGCTCCCCGGCAAGCTGGACTGGAAGCGCTTCCTGGGCAGCGCCCCGGAACGCGACCTGGAACCCATGCGCTTTCGCTCCTGGCGTTATTTCTGGGACTATTCCGGCGGCAACATGACGGACCAGGGCACGCATCTCATGGACGTGGTCCAGTGGTTCACCAATTCCGGCATGGCGCGCTCGGCCGTGTGCTACGGCCAGCGCGCCAAGAACACCGGCTCGGAAGTGCCCGACGTGTTCTGCGCGGTCTTCGAATACCCCAACCTGATGGCCACCTGGACCTTGAACTACTGCAACTCGTACGAGAACGATTGGTCCATTCAGTTCCAGGGCGACCAGGGTACGATGATCCTCAACGCGGCCGGTTACCGCATCTGGAAAGAGCCCGTACCGAAGAATCCCGACCCCGTGCAGCAGAAGGCAGCGCCCATACCGCTCGAAACGCACATCCAGAACTTCCTGGACTGCGTGAAGTCGCGTCAGGAACCCAACGCCCCGGTGGAGGTCGGCGCCAGCGCCGTATCCGCGCCGCACCTCGCCAACGTGGCGTTCCACGCCGGAAGACAAGCCCGAATGGGCGCCGACGGTTTCAGCGCGGGGTAGGTGGGGGCCGCTGTTCAGTTGGCGTATCGAACGCTGAGTCTCCCGTCTGTGGTAGTCTATCCAGACGGAGGTTTCAAATGCCACGCCGCTGGTTAGCCCCCCTTCCTTTCATTATCGGCCTCATCCCTTTGATGAATGTGATCCGCAGTCCGCGATTCGCTTCGATCCATACGGTCGACGTCCTTCGGTTGATCGGCTGCGGAATGTGGTTCGGCGTCGGCTTGTTCTGGCTGTTCGCCGGCCGTCGGGCCAGCGCCCGCAAGCAGCCGGAGTGAAGCCCGTTCAGCCCCACCACGTCTCCCCCGGGGCCAGGTGCGCCTTCGCGACATCCGGATTCAGCTCGATGCCATAACCCGGCTTGTCCTGGATCGTGAAATATCCGTTCTCCCAGAACGGGCCTTCACGAATTACCAAGTCGGGCCACCAGTCGATCCATTTGGCCAGCTCGTGAATGCGGAATTCACGCATGGCGGAGGCCGCGTGGCATGAGGCAATGGTTCCCACGGGGCTCGCGGGGTTGTGGCACGCGGTCCAGATGTAGTACATCTCGGCGAGGTCCGAGATCTTCTTCGACTCCAACAGGCCGCCGGATTTCGGAATGTCGATGTGAACACCCGACGTCGCCTGCTTTTCGATCAGCTCGCGGAAGCCCTGGCGGCCGTAGAGGTTCTCGCCCGTGCAGATGGGCACGTTGATCGACCGCCGCACCAGCGCCATGGCCTCGATGTTCTCCGGCGGAACCGGATCTTCCAGCCACATCGGCTTCACCGGCTCCAGTTCCTTGGCCATGCGGATCACGTCGGTGGTGTCGTAGCGCCAGTGACACTCGATGGCGAAATCCGCGTCCGGCCCGAGCGTTTCGCGGACCGTCTCCATGCCTTTCACGATGCGGCGGTAGTCCTTCTGCGTCAGATTGCGGGCGTACGGGTCGTGGCCGGGCTCGGTGAATCCGGGATCGGCTTTGACTGGTACGCCGTCGCCCTGGAATTTGAAGGCGGTCCAGCCCCACTTCTCGGCGCGCGCTTCCTGCGCCTGGGCGCGCCAGGCGGCCGGATCCTCCGGGCGGTCGACGGCTTGCAGCGTGCGGTAGAAGCGGATACGGTCGCGAAAACGGCCTCCCAGCAGATTGCAGGCGGGCGTTTGGAGGATGCGCCCGCACAAGTCCCAGAGCGCGATTTCGATGCCGCTCGCGGCGCTGACGGTGACTCCGCCGATGGCCCCGGCGCCCGCGCTCTGCATCAGCATCTTGGTGTAGAGCCGGTCGACGTTGAGCGGGTCTTCGCCCACGACGATGCCCTTCAGTTTATTGAGGACCAAGTCTTTGACGCCCCAGCCCCAATAGGCTTCTCCGATGCCGTAAAGGCCGGAATCGGTCTCCACCTTGATGAGATTCCAGTCCCACGTGCCGCGCACGATCATGCACTTAACGTCGGTGATTTTGACTTTTTTCGCGAGCGCCTGAGCGAGGCGCTGGTAGGGGGCGGCGAAGACGCATCCCGCGGCGCCCGAGGTGCGCAGAAACTGACGGCGAGTCATAGGGACTATGGTACCGCTCGGCTACGTGGCGCACTCCTTAACGGTTGCTGGAAAAACCCGAAAAACTATATTGAGCCGCCGATGAACGCGGATGAACGCGGATAAACCATTTCTTTTCAATCCGTGTTCATCGGTGTTCATCGGCGGCCAGCGATGTTTTGGCCTTTTTCAGCAGAAGCCGCCGACTTCAGATGGCGGCACTCCCGCTACATCTCTCGACGCCCTTCCATGGCCTTTGAGATGGTGACTTCGTCGGCGAACTCCAGGTCGCTGCCCACCGGGACGCCCATGGCGATGCGGCTCACCTTCACGCCCAGCGGCTTCAGCAGGTGCGCCAGATAGACGGCCGTGGCTTCGCCTTCCGTGGTCGGGTTGGTGGCCACGATCACCTCCTGGATTTCGCCCTCGCCGATGCGCTCCACCAGTCCCTTGATCTTCAGCGAGTCCGGACCGATGCCACGCAGGGGCGAAAGCGTTCCGTGCAGCACGTGGTAGCGGCCCTCGAACTGGCGCGTGGTCTCGATGCCGGCGATGTTGTGCGGCTCTTCCACCACGCAGACCACCTTCGAATCGCGGTTGGAATCGCTACAGTAAATGCACAGGTCGTTTTCGCTGACGTTGTTACAGACGCGGCACAGGACCAGCTTGTCCTTGACGTCGAGAATGGCCTGCGCCAGGTGTTCGGCATCCTGGCGGCTGGCGCGCATCACGTGGAACGCGAGGCGCTGCGCGGATTTCTGGCCGATGCCGGGCAGGCGCTTGAATTCGGTCATGAGACGAGCCAGGGGCTCGGCGAAATCGGGCATCGCTTAGAACAGGCCGGGGGGCAGGCCCATGCCGCCCAGCATGCCACGGGTCTTGAGTTGGACTTCCTCGTCCACCTTCTTGACGGCTTCATTCGACGCGGCCACGATCATGTCCTGCAGCATCTCCACGTCGCCCGCCACTTCCGGGTCGATCTTCACCTTCAACAGGTTTTTCTGGCCGTCCATGTAGGCGGTGACCATGCCGCCGCCCGCGGTAGCTTCCACTTTGATCAGGGCGATTTCGCGTTGCAGCCTCTCCTGCATCTGCTGCGCCTGCTGCATCATCGCCTGCATGTTGCCGGGTAATCCCTTCACGTCGACTCCTTCAGATTGCGAACTTTGTAGATCTTGCTGCCCTCGAATACTTCCTGAAACCGCTGCACCTCGGGATTGGCGAGCGCGCGCTCGCGGACCTCGTCTTCCTGCGGAACCGGCGGGGCCAGGGGAGCGGCCGGCCCACCGCCCTCGTCTACGGTTACGTTCAACCGCAGTGGTTTGCCGAAGACCTCGTGCACGGCGGTTGCCATGGCGGGGTCGCCGAAGTAGATCTTATAGTTTTTTGCGGTGACGATCCGGAGCTCGCTGCCAGAAACCGCGATCCGCGAGTTTTCCACCGCGTCGGCGAGGTGCGCGTGTCCCAACTCCGAAAGCCGCCGATGCAACAATTCCCGAGCGTCGCCTTCTTGGTGGGGCGGGCCTCCCGGCCTGCCTTCTTGCTTTTTCCCTTCCGCCGGCGCGGAATCCTGCCGCGGCGCCCCAGCCCTTCTCGCTTTGTCCTGTTCGAACGGCGAAGGTCCGCTCCTGCGCGCCGGATTCGAAGCCGCCGGAGCCGGCGGAGCCGTAGGCGGTGGCGGTTGTGGACCCGCTCCGCCCAATTCCGCCAAGGCCTGTTCGATGGGCAGCAGCCTCCCCGCCTGCACCAGCTTCACCAATCCGATTTCCAGGTGAAAGCGCGGCTGCAGGGAGAACTGCAAGTCCTTGAACACGTCGAGCGAGAGCTGAAGGTAGCGGGTGAGATCCTCTTCGGAGAACTTAGAAGCGATCTCCGCCAGCCGCTGGCGTTGCGCGAGAGACGCGGCGATCAAGCGGGTTTCGGCGCCCGCGATGCACGCCACCAACAGGTTCCGGAAGTAGCGCGCCAGCTCGCGGCTGAAGTGCTGCAGGTTGTGGCCGTTGCGCTCCAGCTCGTCCACCACTTCCAGCATGCGGCGCGAATCGCTTTCGAGCAGCGCTTGCGCCACCATCTCCAGCGATTCGAGCGAGAACGCGCCCAACAGCGCCCGAACCTCGCGGGCATCGAGTTTGGCGCCGCAGCAGGCAATGGCCTGGTCCAGCGCGGAGAGCGCATCGCGCACGCTGCCCTCGCCGGACTGCGCCAGCACCGCCAGCGCCTCGGAATCCGCCTCGATGCCCTCCTGCTGGCAGATCCAGGCCATGCGCGCCACGAGGTCTTCGAAATCCACCGAGCGGAAGCTGAAATGCTGGCAGCGCGAGGCGATGGTGGCCGGGATCTTGTGCGCCTCCGTGGTGCAGAGCACGAAGACCGCCCATGGCGGCGGCTCCTCGATGGTCTTCAAGAGCGCGTTAAAGGCCTCGTTGGTGATCTGGTGCGCTTCGTCGACAATGAAGACCTTGTAGCGGTCGCGCGCCGGCTGGTAACGCACGTTCTCCCGCAACTCGCGCATTTCGTTGATGCCGCGGTTGGAAGCCGCGTCGATCTCGATGACGTCCACCGTCCCGCCGGCGGTGATTTCCAGGCAACTGGCGCACACTCCGCAGGGCGTTGCGGTAGGCCCTTCCACGCAATTCAGGCAGCGCGCCAGGATGCGGGCGATGGTGGTCTTCCCGGTTCCGCGCTGTCCCGAAAAAATATAGCCGTGGGCGATGCGATTGAGCGCAATGGCGTTTTCGAGGGTGGTCTTGACGTGCTCCTGATTGACCACGTCCCGAAACGTCTGCGGCCGGTATTTACGCGCGATGACCTGGTACATGGGGCGGGCGAATGCCAGGCCCCGGGTAATCCGCGGCACACGAACCGCACCGCTACCGTTGCTTCCTTCCGGACCTGGCGGGGTTTGCGGCCGCCCGTTGCACGGAGCCCGGAACCTGACAAGCAATTATCGTAACACGCGGCGTTTTGGAGGCCGCTTTTCAGTCCGTGATCCGCCCGACGCGCCACATTGAATCCACCGCCGAGTCGCCGAGACGCCGAGTTTTCCTGACTTCTCCGCGTTCTCCGCTTCCTCGGCGGGCGAACCTTATGGGTGAGAAAAACCCGCCAAGAACGCCCTGCGCGTTCTTCGCGGCCAATCGGATTCCTCGATGCGCGCGCTGAGCCGGCAGAGGGCGCGGAGAGTTTCCACATTGGCTTTTCTCGGCGTCTCGGCGCCTCGGCGGTGAGATCGGTCTTGCCTTACGGACGGATTACGGTCAGTGGGGCGGGCCTCCAGGCCTGCCTCGTTACGATATGATCTTGTCTTGACCGCAAAACCCATTCTTCTCTTCGGCCTTACGCTGGTCTTGCTGCAGGCCCAGACGGCGAGCCGGTTCGCTCTGACCGTGGACAACATTATGCGCGGCCCGGGTCTGGTGGGCTACGAACCGGCGCAGGTGCGGTGGTCCGGCGACAGCGAACGCCTCTGTTTCCAGTGGAAGCAAGCCTCGGACAAACAAGACGCGCCGCTGGACGCCTACGTGGTCAACCGCGATGGCTCCGGCTTGCGCAAGCTCACCGACGAGGAGGCCAAGCTGGCCCCGCCGTTCGGCGGCGATTCGACGCAGGACAAGCGCCTGACCGTTTATGCCCGCGACGGTGACATTTTCCTCTACGACAACACCACCGGCGCGACGCGACAGATCACCAAAACGGCGGACGCCGAATCGAACCCCCGCTTCCTGCGCGACGGCAAGCGCATCTATTTCACCCGCGCGAACAACCTCTACGTGATGGCGCTCGATACCGGCATGCTGGTTCAGATGACCGATATCGCCGCGGCTGGGGCGCCGGCGGCGCCAGCCGCAACCGGCGGGCGTGGCGGCCGGGGCGGGGCTGCTGCAGCTCCGGCCGAGGGCGAGCCGCCGAAGGGAACCGACAGCCAGGAATACCTCAAGAAAGAACAGAAGGATCTGCTCGAAACCGTCCGCGAGCGCGCCGCGCGACGCCAGGAGGACGAAGACAAACGCAAGCGCGACAACCCACGCAAGCCCTTCACGCTGCAGGCGCGGCAGTCGGTGACGTCGCTCCAACTTTCACCGGATGAGAAGTACATCACCGCGGAAGTGGTGGAGAGCGGCAACGCCAAGACCACCATCGTTCCGAGCTACGTCACGGAATCCGCCTACACGGAAGATCTACGAGGGCGGTCGAATGTGGGTGACACGCCGTCTACCACGCGGTTGGCAGTGATCGCGGCCGATACGGGAGCGGTCGCTTGGGTGGACGCCGGAATCCAGGGAACGCAGGCCGGGAGGCCCGCGCCACAGGTCCAGCTTGGGCAGCCGATCTGGTCGGAGAACGGCGCGAGGGCCGTGGTCGTGGGCCGCGCCGCGGATAACAAAGACCGGTGGATCTTCGCGCTCGACTTGGCCACGGCAAAGGCGCGTGTGCTGGCCGACGTGCACGACGATGCCTGGGTGAACGACGTCCCGGCAGCCACCGCCGCCGGCTGGATGAAGAACGATCGCGAGGTGTACTTCGAATCCGAGCGCACGGGTTACTCGCAGCTTTACGCGGTCCCCTTCGATGGCGGGGAGCCGCGCGCGCTCACCTCGGGCAATTGGGAGGTGCTGGGCGTTCGGCAATCGAGGGACAAATCGCAGTTCTACCTGACCGCCAATCTCGATGGACCATTTGAGAATCACCTCTACGCGATGGATGCCGAAGGCGGCCCGCTGACGCGCCTCACCAAGGCCCCCGGCAAGCACACGGCGACGCTCTCTCCCGACGGCCGCTGGATCGCTGATATCTACTCATACACGAACAGGCCGCCGGAGTTATACGTTCAGGAGAACCGGCCACTGGCGGAAAGCCGGAAGCTCACCACGTCGCCCGCTCCGGAATTCTCGCAGTATGCCTGGCAGGACGCCCCCATCGTGACATTCACGGCGCGCGACGGCGTCAAGGTTCCCGCGCGCCTGTTCAAGCCGGCGAACTTCCGTCCAGGCGGACCGGCGGTGGTCTTCATTCACGGCTCCGGTTACTTGCAGAACGTGGACCGCTGGTGGTCGCTGAATTACTACCGGGAATATATGTTCCACCACATCCTGATGGAGCGCGGGTTCCTGGTGATCGACGTGGATTATCGCGGGTCGGCCGGTTATGGCCGCGACTGGCGGACCGCCGTTTACGAACACATGGGCGGCAAGGATTTGGACGATATCGTGGACGCGGCCAAGTACGTAATATCCGCGCACGGTGTGGACCTCAGGAAGATCGGCCTTTACGGCGGCAGCTATGGAGGGTTCCTGACGCTCATGGGGATGTTCACGCAGCCGGACGTGTTCGCCGCCGGCGCCGCGCTCCGGCCCGTCACCGACTGGGCATACTACAACCAAGGCTACACTGCCGGCATCCTAAACCTGCCGCAGAGCGACTCGGAGGCCTATCGTAAATCGTCGCCCATCTACTTCGCGCAAGGGCTGAGGGGCGCGCTGCTGATCTGCCACGGCATGGTGGACACCAACGTGGAGTTTCAGGACACCGTGCGCCTGACCCAGAAACTCATCGAGCTGCACAAGGAGAACTGGCAGGTGGCCATGTACCCGATGGAGAACCACGCCTTCGTGGAACCGTCCAGTTGGGCCGACGAGTACAAGCGCATTCTAAAGCTGTTCGAGCAGAACCTCAAATAGCGTCGAGCCAAAGACGCCGTAGAAACGCGGGAACCCCGCCGCTCGTCCATAAGCTGGTAGGATGCAGAGTATGGGAAAACACAATCTGACATTGGCGATTTCCGTTGCGGCGTTCTTGCTGGCACCGGGGCTTCGCGCGGCCCAGCAGACGGGGACATCGGCGTTGGGTGCTCCGCCCAACGCCGTGGACCGCCTCACGCGCGAGGTACGTCACGAGCTGGTGATGCAGCCTTACTACGGCGTGTTCGACGACCTGAGCTACGCCGTCAGCGGCTCCGTGGTAACGCTGTACGGACGCGTCACGACGCCGGCGCTAAAGAGCGACGCCGAGAATGCCGTAAAGCGGATTGAAGGGGTGAGTAAGGTGGACGATCAGATCAAGGTGTTGCCGCCCTCTTCGATGGACGACCAGATCCGCCGCGCGGAGTACCGCGCCATTTACAGCCGTCCGGGTCTGGACGTGTACGCCCTGCGGGCGATTCCGTCCATTCACATCATTGTGGAAGGCGCCCATGTGACCCTGGAGGGTGTGGTGGCGAGTCAGGCCGATAAGAACCTGGCGGGCGTAGCGGCTAACGGCGTGGGCGAAATCTTCTCGGTGGACAACAACCTGCGCGTGGAAAGCCATTAGGCCGCTCGGGCGTTAGAGCGCCAGCCGCACACCGGGTAGCGGCTCGTCTACCGCGACCGCCGCCGCGTGCGCCACAGAAGCTGCGGGCGCCGCCCCCAACGCCGCCGTTGACGCTCGGCGCGAATGATCGAGGCATGTACTGAGAGCGCGACTCGGTTTGAATCCCGAAGGGAAAACTGCAGAAGGCGGCTGGGTGTATACTAACCAGAAACTAGGAGCCAAAATGGAGATTCCGGCTCAAAGCGAGAGTTCGGTCGATCTTGGCCGCTCCCGTTCAGTCGTACAAGAACGGTCCTTTCGGAAGAAATCGAAAATCTGAACCAGTTCGCGCCCTGAGCCAATGAGCATAAACCACCCGAGCTTTCCCGCTCGTCTCACTCCCCGCGGTGTAGCCGAGTTGGCCTGCGTATGCCTTTCCGTGAGCCTTGCCGCCGCCGAATCGCCGCATGGCACGCCTATTGAAGCCCGCCTGTTGACTCCCATTTCTACATACAGCGCAAAGCCGGGGATGGAGATTGCCGCGGCGGTGGCCACGCCGTTATGCGCGGGTGGGGCGAGCGTGCTGCCGGAAGGGACGGAGCTGCGCGGCGTGGTGAAGCGGGTCCACAAGGTGGGGCTCGGGCTGGTGCATGAGAGCGCGGGGCTGCAACTGGAATTCACGCTGCTGGACCTGCCGGACGGGCGGGAGTACACGGTGGCGGCGCGCCTCTCGGGGATCGATAACGCGCGGGAGCGGGTGGACAGGAAGGGGAACATTCACGGAATTCGCGCCACGGCAACGCTCTCCAACCGGTTCGGTGAGCGGATTATTTTCGCGGTATTAGGACATCCCGCGGCCATGATTCCGCTGTTCGTGGTGGAATCGAGTCTGTTCCATTTTCCGGACCCGGAGATGGGATTCCGGCGCGGCACGGAGATGGAACTCGCTGTGGAATTTCCGGAGCAGTTCGGGACGCTATCGCCATGCCCGTTGCCGGAGGTGGAGGCCTCGCCGGAGGAGTGGGCGGCAATGCAGCAGGTGGTGAACGAGCTGCCCTACTGGTCGTACTCGAAGCGGCAGCGGCAGCCGATGGACCTGGTAAACCTGCTGTATGTGGGATCGCAGGAGGAGTTGGAGCGGGCATTCGCGGCGGCGGGGTGGATTGGATCGCGGGCGAACTCGATGCGGGCGACAGTGGCTGCCATCCGCGCGGTCGCCGAACAGCGGGGCTTTTCCGATGCACCGATGCGCACACTACTGCTCGACGGCCGGGAGCCGGACCTCCGGCTGCAAAAGAGCCTGGACACATTCGAGAAGCGCGACCACCTGCGGATCTGGAAGCGCGACGGGGAGTTGGACGGGCAACCAGTGTGGGCGTCGGCCGCCACGCGCGACTTGGGGACGACATTCGGAATTCACCCGTTCGGGTTTACGCACGAGATTCAGAACGAAGTGGACCTGGAGCGGGACAAAGTGGTGCACGACCTGATCTTCTCCGGGTGCGTGGATTCGGTGGCGTACGTGCAAAGGCCGAAGGGCGTGCGGGACACGGGACAGGAGTACCGGAAAGGCGTGAGCTCGGACGCTCGGGTGGCGGTGATCACGCTGAACGGCTGCACGCAGCCGCGCGAGGATTTCGGGACGGCGAAGGCGTGGCCGGAGCCGGGCAGAGCCGTGCAATGGATTCGGCGGGTGACGCTGACGGCGCGCAACCACTTTATTCGGGACAACCTGGTATACCGCACGGCGGATGCCATACGGCTGAGCTACCTGACGCTCCGGAAGTTGGACCAGCAGGCCAAGCAGGAGGGGCGGGCGCGGCAATTGGAAACGGCGATGCGTAGCGCGCCACCCCGTCGGGAAAACAAACCGCCTGTGGTCCTCAGCGCCGACGACACGGTCGAAAGCTGGCTGCGTACGCAGAAGAAATAGAGGTTTAAATCACAGTAGTTCGCGTTCGGTGCTCCGCAAGCCCCGGAGGGGCGGCGGAAAATAGCCCGGCGCGTGGTCTTCCGGCCGGCGCGAGGTTCCCCGCCTGACCCCCTGCCTATTTCGTCGCCCAGTACGCGCGATGGCCGATGTAGTCGGGGTCGGGAAGATTGGCCAGGATCACGCGCCGTACCTCCAGGATGTCCACCTCGCCGACGTTCTGGTACAGCACCTTGCCGCCCGGCGCGATCACCATCGTGAAAGGCACGCCGGAATCCCACTTGGCGTCGAATGCCGCCTGCATGGCGTAGGTATCGGTCGAGGCGAATTGCAGATTGCGGCTGGAAGCGTGCTGTTTCTCGAGCGCCTTCAGCGCCCCTTCCCGCTCGTCGGGCAGGTTCGTCGACACGGTCACCAGGTCGAAGTCGCGCAGGCGAAACATGCGATAGGTCTCTTCGAGGCTCGGGAACTCGGTCAGGCATGGCCCGCACCATGTGGCCCAGAAGTTCACCAGGAGGACCTTGCCGGTCGGGTTGGAGCGCAGCTTCTTCAGGTCTTCGGCCGTTGCCGGCTCCAATTTCACGGATTCCGCTTCGATCTTCCGGAGCTCCGATTGCCGGCTGGCAATCTTGGACTTCCACTTGGTCGTGCAGCCGAATACGCCGGTGTGCGCAACCGTCACGGGCTTGCCCGCCAGCATCTCGTCGAGGGCGGCGCGCGTGTCCTGGGTCTTCACCAGCGATTCGCGCTGGCTGTCGTCGACGCGTCCCTCAAAGCGCAGGATGCGCTTCTCGTCGAAGAGGAAGACGTGCGGCGTGGCCTTCGGGCCGTACGCCCGCGAGACCTCCTGAGTCTCGCCATCGTACAGGTAGGGGAAGTTGAAGTGCCGGTACTCCGCGCGGATCTTCATCTCTTCCAGGCTGTCGCTGACGTCGGTGTAGCCCAACTCGTCCAGCCTGATGGCGGTGGGGTCGTTGGGCTGGATCGCGACCAGGTCGACGCCTTTGCCGCGATAATCGCCGGCCAGCTTCTTGAGGCGTGTCTCATAGAGCTGCGCCGTCGGGCAGTGATCGCAAGTGAAGACGATCGCCAGGATGCGGGCCGCCGAATATTCGGCCAGCGTGTGCGTGTTGCCGTCGATGCCGGGAAGCGAGAAACCCGGCGCGGGCGAACCGATGGCCAGCGTCGGATGGCTGTCATTCTGCGCGAATACCACTCCCGCGGCAGCCAGCGCCGCCAAGGCGACAGTGGGGAGTTTGGACATATGGACGCCTCCTGAGTAATCAGCCTAGCAGATCCCGCCGGCCTTTTCCGAATGGACCATTTGCGCGCCTGCCGCCGTATGCCCTACAATCTCTACTGGGTTGATGGCGATTCTTTTTCAAGACTTCCATGTATATCTCCGTAAAAAGTGACTACGCGTTGCTGGCGATCTTCGACCTGGCTGCGCAGCGCCCCGGCGAGCCGATCCGCATCGCCGACATCGCGGGCCGCCAGAAGATCCCGCAGAAGTTTCTCGAACTCATTCTGGCCGGCCTCAAGCAGGCGGGCTTCGTGGAATCGCGCCGCGGCGCCGAAGGCGGATACCTTCTGGCGCGGCCTCCCGAATCGCTGACGTTGGGAGAGGTGCTGCGCTCCGTGGAAGGCCTGCGGACAGGCAAGGGCCACGACCGCCGCCAGGCCGAGACGCCATTCACCGATATGTGGGAGAAGGTGGACAGTGCCGTTTCCGGCGTAGTGGATCAAACCACGTTCGCCGATTTGCTTCGCGACTGGAACGAAAAGCAGAATCGGTACGTGCTCAACTGGGAGATCTGAGTTGCAAGTCTACGACGACAATTCCTATAGCATCGGGCACACCCCCTTGGTGCGCCTGAACCGCATGAACGATGGCGGGAAGGCGATCATTATCGCCAAGATCGAAGGCCGCAATCCGGCCTACTCGGTGAAGTGCCGCATCGGCGCGGCCATGGTGTGGGACGCGGAAAAGCGCGGCGTGCTCCAGCCGGGCAAGGCGCTGATCGAACCCACCAGCGGCAACACCGGGATCGCGCTGGCGTTTGTCGCGGCGGCGCGCGGGTACCCGATTACGCTGACCATGCCGGAGACCATGTCAATCGAGCGCCGCAAGGTGCTTAAAGCTCTGGGGGCCGACCTGGTCCTGACCGCGGGGCCGGAAGGCATGGCCGGCTCCATCTCCAAGGCCGAGGAAATCGTGGCCTCCGATCCCCACCGCTGGGTAATGCTGCAGCAGTTCAAGAACCCGGCGAATCCCGAGATTCACTTCCGCACCACGGGCCCCGAGATCTGGGAAGACACCGGCGGCGCGATCGACGTGTTCGTCTCCGCCATAGGCACCGGGGGAACCATTACCGGCGTGTCGCGGTACCTCAAGAGGGAGATGGGGAAGAATATCCTGTCGGTGGGCATCGAACCAACCACCAGTCCGGTGATCACGCAAAGCCTGGCCGGCAGGCCGCTGAAGCCCGGGCCGCATAAGATCCAAGGTATCGGCGCCGGTTTCATCCCCGACACGCTCGACCTGTCGCTGGTGGATCGTGTGGAACTCATCAGCAACGAAGAGGCCGTCGATGCCGCGCGGCGCCTGGCGAAAGAGGAAGGCATTCTGGCGGGCATCTCCAGCGGGGCTGCCGCGGCCGTCGCCGTGCGGCTGGGCAAGATGCCCGAGTTCGCCGGAAAGACCATCGTCACCGTGCTGCCGGACGCCGCCGAGCGCTATCTCAGCACCGTGCTTTTCGAGGGAGTCTCCGACGAGTAACAAGCGGAGCAAAAAGTAAAGCGGGCGCACTTGGGTAGTAGGGTGTGCGCCCGCTATCGTAACGGGGATTCTTACTAACAGAGACGATAGTCACGGCAGACTACGTTACAGAAAACCCGATGGCATGACTTACAAAATGGGGCTAATCGTATGTGGCTCTTTCGGGCTATCGCTCCTGCTTTATCCGATGGCGTGGGCGCAGGAGCAACCTCCCGCTCCGGTAATGCTGGAGAACTCGGGTAAGCCAATGATCGTTCCGTTCCGTTGCGCCGGAGAGGACTTTCAGTGGGCCGGCTTGGCTTGTTCGGAGGACGACCCTTGTCCCGTGTATCTGGAGATCTCCGCGGCGGAGCCGGCGGGGGCCCGGATATTCGCCGCGGGTAACATCCATTCGTCCGCCGTGACGTTGTACTCGGAGTTACTGGTCAGCGACGACGGCGGGCGAACGTGGCGCGAAGCCCAGGACCGCATTCGCGGCGCCGGTCTCGATCGCATACACTTCGCCGATGCGGAGAACGGCTGGATTGGCGGGGAGTTACTCTATCCTTTTTCCCAGAACGCTTTCTTGCTCGTCACCGCGGACGGCGGCAAGAATTGGACCAGACAGCCGATTTTCGAGGAAGCCCGCGCAGGATCCATTCAGGATTTCACTTTCACGTCCAAGCGCGCGGGACGCCTGGTTTTCGACCGTGGGCCGGGCGAAGGAAATAACCGTTACGAATTGTACGAATCGGGCGATGGCGGGGCAAGTTGGACCCTCAAGGAAGCCGGCGCCAAGCCGCAACCTTTGAGGCCAGCCCCCGCGCCGTCCGACTGGCGCGCGCGCGCCGATGGCCCCACACAGTCGTTCCAGATCGAAAAGCGCGCGGGTGAGCGCTGGACTCCCCTCGCCGCGTTTGCCGTGAAGTTGGGCATCTGCGGAGAGCCGGAGGCGCCCAGCCCACGCTGAGCCCCACGGCTGGGCAGGCCTGGAGGCCCGCCCCACTAACTTACCAGCGAGGAGGACCGCCGCGTCCGGGCGCCATCATCGGCCCTCCGTTGGCGCCACCCCGTCCGGGCGCCATCAGGGGACCTCCGTTTGCGCCCGCCCGGCCAGCGGCCCCGCCAGCGCCGGGAGCCGGGACAATCAGCCCGACCATCTCAGCTTCCCGGATATCCGGCTGGAGTTTCGAGGCAGCAACAAGCGCCTGTAACAGCGGCTGCTGAGCCGGGGTGAGCACGGCCACCGCCTGGGGCTGCGCGGCCGCCTGGGCGTCGGAGATTTGCTTCTGCAGAGCCTGGATGTCCAACAGCAACTGTCCCAAGGCCGCCGCGCTGGAGCCGCCGGCCGCGAGATTGGTACTGAGCGCCGTCTGTTTGTCGGCAATTTGCTGCCGGAGCGCGCTCGTTGAAGTGCGCAATTGGCTCTGGATGGTTTGCAGGGCTTGCACTTGCGCATCGGTCAAGGTCAGGTAGGCTTTCAATTGCGTAATGCCTGGCTGCGGGGGCGCCGTTGGCTGCGCCCAGGCGGACACGCCCAAAAGGGTCAGGGCAACAATTGCGGTCTTCATTGGTTTAGTCCTCTTTCGGGGGCGATTCGGCCCCATGTCTATACTTCTCCCACAGGCGCCCAAAGTTCCCCAATTGCGGCGCCTTTTCCGAATGGGCCGCCCGATCCCCCGGAAACCCGATTTGCGCCAGCTTTCCCGCCTCGGCTATACTAACTAATTGAACTAGAATGCCGAAGCGCACTTTTCAACCAAACAACCGCCACCGGGCGAAGACGCATGGATTCCGCAGCCGCATGGAGACCAAGAATGGGCGTGCGGTGCTCGCGCGCCGTCGCGCCCGCGGGCGAAAGAAGCTCACTGTCAGCTCCGAAAGGTAGTCTCCATCCCAGGTTTTCCGAAACGTGTTCGTCTGCTGCGGTCGAAGGATTTCCGAAGGGTCTACGACGAGGGAGCCCGCTATACCGGCCCTCTGTTCGCGGCTTTTTGCGTCCGCGAAGCGCGGCCGGAGGGCCCCCACATCGGATTCACTACGCCACGCGCGCTTGGCAAGGCGGTGGTGCGGAATCGGATCAAACGGCGGGTCCGCGAAGCGGTCCGCCTGCTCCTCGACCGGCTGAGCCCACAGTGCTCCATCGTCATCAATCCACGGCGCAAAGCGTTGAACGCTCCGGTGGCGGAGTTGCGCCGCGAAGTGGAAAAGCTGTTTCTCCGCTGCAATGGATCGTAATCGGTCCGCTTCGCTTCTACAAGCGTTTCGTCTCCCCAGCTCTGCCCTCCGCCTGCCGCTTCCACCCGACCTGTTCGGAGTACATGCGGGAGGCCGTCGAGCGATACGGCGCGGCCCGGGGAGTTTGGATGGGGTTGCGGCGCGTGGCGCGCTGCCATCCGTTTCACTCCGGCGGGTTCGACCCCGTCCGGTAGGATGAAGAGCGGTTGGGCGGGAACAAGACGGGCCCGGATGCTCGTCTTACATAACGAGATGGAAGAATGCCCGAAACGGTAACGAGCGGTGGCAGCCCTGGACAGCCGCCCAAAGAAATGTCCATGGAGATCCGGCTGTTGCTGGCTTTCCTGCTGATGGGCGCGGTGATGTTCCTGTCGCCCTATCTATTCAAGACTCCTCCGGCGCCGGCCGCCAACAAGACCGCGCAGCCGGCGCAAACCGAAGCGGTTCCCGCGGCTCCCGCGCCGCTTCCGCAGATCGCGCCGGCCGAAGAGGGCAAGGCCGCCGCGGCTTCGCCGGCGACGCCTCAATACACGCTTCCCCCGTTCGTCATCGATACGGAACTGTTCACCGTCCAGTTGAGTAATCAGGGCGCCACCGTGCGGAGTTGGAAGCTCAAGAAGTACAAGGGCAACGACAGCAAGACGCTGGACCTGGTGAATACGGCCGCGGGCATGGACTACCCCTTCTCGTTCTATATCCCCGGCCAGGATGCCACCGCCAAAGTGGTCAACTGGGCGCACTATCAGCAGGCGGCCGACCCCGACGGCCTGGGCGTCAGCTACACGTTTTCGAACGGCCACGTGGCCGTCAAGAAGGTGTTCCGTTTCGAGAAGAACAGCTATATTTCCCGGGTTTCGGGCGAAGTGACCGTCGACGGCAAGCCGGTTCCGGACATGATCCAGTGGCGGGGCGGCTTCGGCGACCTCACGTTGTCGAACGCGGCCGCCAACGGGCGGTCGCTGTATTTTAACGTGCCGGAGAACAAGCTCACGGAGCAGCACTCCAACGTGGCGAAGAACGGACCGGTTTCCTCCACGGGCAGTTACTCCTTCGCGGGTCTCGCGGATACCTTCTTTGCCGCGGTCTTCCTGCCTCAGAGCAACGGCTCGATGCAGGAAACCACGTTCACCGACTACGCCCCCACGCCGCTCAATAGCGCCAAGACGGCGTTCAGCGGAGTGGCCGTCTCCGATGGCGCGGACAATCGCTTCGACGTCTTCGTCGGCCCCAAGGATTACGACCGGCTCGGCCGGATCAACCCGAAGCTAAGGCAATTGATCGATTTCGGGTGGATTGGATTTCTGGCCAAGCCCCTGTTTCTCATCACCAATTGGTTCAACGACGCGTTCGTTCACAGCTTCGGATGGTCCATCGTCGCGGTCACGATCGCGCTGAACATGATGCTGTTCCCCGTCAAGCTCTCGAACATGAAGTCGATGCGGAAAATGCAGGCGCTCAAGCCGCAGATCGACGTCATCAACCAGAAGTTCAAGAACATCGGTCTGCGCGACCCGCGCAAAGCCGACCAGAACCAGGAAGTGATGGCTCTGTACAAGAAAAACGGGGTGAATCCCATGGGCGGGTGCTTCCCCATGCTGCTGCAGATCCCGTTCTTCTTCGCGTTCTACAGGGTGTTCACGGTTTCGGTGGAAATGCGCGGCGCGAACTGGCTGTGGGTGAGCGACCTGTCCCAACCGGAGCAGATCCCCATCCGGATTCTGCCGGTCGTCATGATCGTCAGCCAGTTCGTCATGCAGAAGATGACGCCGCAGCCAACCGGCGATCCCAGCCAGCAGAAGATGATGCAGTTCATGCCGCTCATCTTCGGCTTCATGTTCTACAATTTCCCCAGCGGCCTGGTGTTATACTACTTGACCAGCAATCTGGTAAGCATGGGGCAACAGTGGTTCTTCAACCACACCGCGGTCGCGGATGAAGCCGCCCGCTCGGTGGAGCCCCCAAAGAAAAAGAACGTCAGGAAATAACCTGTGAGCGAGCGAAAATACACCGTGGCCTCGATCGGTTCCCGTATCGATGCTTTCTTGCGGCCCACCCTCCGGAACGGAGGCTTCCATGTGACTTACCAGATCCACGACGTGGAACCGGCGGAGGGCGATGTCGAAACGCCGGACATGGCGCTGAAGTTCTCCGGCCCGGACGTCGATTTGCTGCTCTCTAATCGCGCCGAGCTTCTGCTGGCCCTGGAGCACATCACCATGGAGATGCTGCGTATGCCCTCCGAGCATCATTCGCGCATTTCCTTCGACGCCAACGACTACCGCCTGCTCCGCATCGAGGAATTGCGGCTCAGCGCGGTGACGGCCGCCGAAAAAGTGAAGCGGACGGGCGTTCCGTTCCGCTTCAATCCCATGACCAGCCGCGAGCGCCGCGTCATTCACCTGGCGTTGCGCAACGAGCCCACGATCCGCAGCGAAAGCGGTGGGTCGGGTCCGGCCCGCCATGTGGTGGTCTATCCCGCCGGGATGGCGAGTCTGCCCGAGCCTGCCTACACTCCCGACGTGCGCCGCTCCGCCCCGCGAAGATAGATATAACCGCTCCCTCACGGTCGAGGCTCGGGAATTGATCGGAGCCGGGCCCAGAGGGCGCCCCGTCAGGGAACGGTGGCCTGATAGCTGAGGGCTGAAGGCTGACAGCTTTCCACTACCCGGAACCACAGGGAACAAATGTGCGTAAAGATGTTAGTTAAGGGCTGATATGGCTAACCGGAAACGCGGACCCTTTCGCTGGATATTGCTGGGGTTGACGCTGATCCTCGGCGGTGTGGCGTTCTTCTCCCTGCGTGGGATCGGCCGCACGCCGGCCAAGATCGATCCCGAGAAGCTCGCCGGCGTGGAACGGATCGACCTGGTACGTTCAGTCGTGGCGACGGGCAAAATTCAGCCTGTGACGCAGGTGGAAATCAAGTCCAAAGCCAGCGGTATTATTTTGAAACTCCCCGTGAATGTGGGCGATACGGTCAAGGCCGGGCAGGTGATCTGCGAGCTCGATCAGAACGACCTTCAGCCCAAGCTGCGGCAGGCGCAGGCCGCGCTGTCGATGGCCCAAGCCGCCCTCAAGAGCGCTCAGGCCGACTACGCGCGCAACAAAGTGGAGGCCGCCGGTCCCGACCTGCCGTTCCTCAAGCACGATGTGGAACGCGCCGACGAGATGTTCAAGGCCGACCTGATCGCCCAGAACGCGCGCGAGGACGCCGAAAAGAACTATCAAATGGGCGTCAACAAACAGCAGCAGGCGGAAGTGAATCTGGGGGTGACCAACGCCGCCATCGCCAGAGCCGAGGCTCAAGTGGAGCAGTCGCGCGCGTCCCTCGCCCAGTCCGAGGAGGACTTGCGCAACGCCACCATCGTTTCCCCTATCGACGGCGTGGTCCTTTCGCGCGACCGCGAAGTGGGCGATGCCGTAAGTTCGATCCTGGTCATGGGCTCGGGCGCTACCCTCATCATGACCGTCGGCGATCTGCGGGAAGTCTACGTCAAGGGCAAAGCGGACGAAAGCGACATCGGCAAAGTATACCTCGGCCAGTCGGCGCGCATCACCGTGGAAGCCTTCAAGGACCTGAAGTTTGCCGGGAAAGTGACCAAGATCTCGCCCATGGGGGTCGAAAAAGACAACGTCACCACGTTTGAGGTGCGCGTCTCCATTTCCAACGAATCGCGCAAGCTCTTGGCCACCATGACCGCCAACGCCGAAATCGTGCTGGAGGAACGCAAGGGCGTGCTGGCCATTCCGGAAGGGGCGATCATCTATAAGAAGGACCGCTCCACCGAAGTGGAAATCCCGGATGCCGCCTCGCAAACCGGCAAGCGGCGTGTTCCGGTGACCACCGGCATCGGCAACGGCTCCAAGACCGAAATCGCCAAGGGCTTGTCACAGGGGCAGCAGGTTATTCTCCAATAGGTCTGCCCGTGGAATTCCTAAAGGAACTATTCGCGCACGTTTTTTCCAGCCTGTTGCGCAACAAGCTACGCAGTTTCCTGACCATGGCGGGGATTGCGTGGGGTGTGGCCTCCATGGTGCTGATCGTGGCCATGGGCGACGGCTTCAAGGAAGGGCAGCGCGACCGCTTTCGGGACATCGGCGAGAACATCGTTATCGTGTTTAACGGGCGGACCGAGATGCAGCCCGGCGGGCGCCGGGCGGGCAGACTCATCCGGCTCAATTACGACGACGTACGAGACATCCGAACGGAGTGCTACCTGGTGCGGCGGACGGTGGCCGAACTCCAGAACCAGGTGAGCGCCGCGAGCCCGTTCAACAGCGGCGTGTTCGGCGTGCTGGGGGTGGAGCCGGAGTACTCGGAAATCCGCAACATCCCGGTGGACCGCGGGCGGTTTCTGGTTGCGCCTGATAATCTCGACGCGGCGCGCGTAGCGGTGCTCGGAGACAACGTGCGGAAGCAGTTGTTCGGCGAACGTCCGGTGCAGCCCGGAGCGGCCATCACCATCAACGGGTTGCCGTATCGCATCGTGGGGCTGACGGAGCCCAAGACGCAGAACAGCTCCTACAACGGCCTGGATAGCGACAAGATCTTCGTTCCCTACTCCACCATGGTGCGCGACATGCCGCTGGCCGATGAGAACTTCCACCCGGGAATCGTGAGCGACCTGATCTACGTTCCGGCTTCGCTCGACCAGTGGAAAGCGGCGCGCGACCAGGTGGTGCGCGTGCTCGCGCGCAATCACCGGTTCGACCCCGCGGACGGCGGCGCCGTATTCATTTGGGACACGGTGGAGAATGCCAGGCTGGTGGACAATATCTTCACGTCGATGACGGTGTTTCTGGGCGCCATCTCTCTGGTGACGCTGACGCTGGGCGGGGTGGGCGTGATGAACATCATGCTGGTCTCCGTGACCGAGCGAACGCGGGAAATCGGGCTGCGAAAAGCCATGGGCGCCACCAGAAGGCGCATCTTGGCCGACTTCTTCCTGGAGGGCCTGCTGCTGGCGCTGGCCAGCGGGCTGGCCGGCTGGATAGGCGCCTATGGCGTAGCCGCCGCGGTGAACCGTCTGCCGAAGCAGGAGATGTTCGGCGGTCTGCCGGTGAGCGGCGCCACCACCGCCGTGGCGTTCGCCGCCCTCGCCATCGTCGCCGTGGCCTCGGCGATCTGGCCCGCCTGGCGCGCGGCCGACCTGACCCCCGTCGAGGCGCTGCGCTATGAGAGATGAACCATTGATCCTAAAAACGGCGGTTGAGACGCCTGCAGGTGAGCCTTCTTCTTCAGTCGCAAGTAGTTGCAGCAATGGAAGTTGTCACCCATTGGGTGAATTGCGCAGCAGTTGGAAACCCAGACAGGTCTCGGACTTGCCGACTCTGCTGAGAGTCAACCGCCGTTTTTAGGTTGATCCACACTCGCTCCATATGACCATCGCCTCCACCTTCCGCAAAGCCAAGCTGACCGCTGAAAGCTGATAGCTGATAGCTCCCCCCTATATGACCATCGCCTCCATCTTTCACGAAGCCGGACAGGCGCTCCGGTTTAATCGCCAGCGCAGCATCCTCACCACCATCAGCTTGGCCTGGGGCGTGGCGTGCTTCGTCATCCTTTATTCCTATGGCGACGGCTTCCACCTGGCGCTCCGCACGGCCTTCCGTACCATCGGGCAGGATCTCGTCCTCATGTTCGGTGGCCGCACTTCCAGCCAGGCCGGCGGGGAGCGCGCCGGGCGCCGGATCCGGCTGGAGCTCGCCGACGTCGATGAGATCCGCACCTCGATTCCGCTGGTCGCCGCCATCTCTCCCGAAATGATGATGGGCGGAATGACCGTGGTGCGCGAGTACCGTTCGCAAACGGCCATGGTGCGCGCCGTCCGCCCGGCCTACGGGCGCGTTCGCAATCAGAGCATGGAAACGGGCCGCTGGATCGAGCCCCAAGACGAGAACCAAAAGCGCCGCGTGGCCGTGCTGGGCGCGAAGGTCGCCGAAAAACTGTTCGGCGAGGTCCCGCCGGAGGGAGAGGAGATTACCATCAATGGCCTGCGCTTCACGGTGGTTGGGGTACTGAAAACCAAGACGCAAATCGCCAACTACAATACCCCGGACAACGACTGCGCCTTCATCCCCTTCGAGACCGGCTCGCTTTTCCGCGACCTGAAGTACCCGGACGACATCGTCTGGATGCCCGCCAACCCCCTCTTTCGCGAACAGGCCGTGCGGCAGGTCACCGAGACGCTGGCCCGCCTGCATAACTTCTCCCCCAACGACGATCACGCGATACGCACCTATATATTCAACCAATACATGAAACTGGTCGATACGATGGGCATCGCCTTGCGGCTGCTGCTGGGATTCGTGGGCACGCTGACCCTGGCGATCGGCGGCGTGGGCCTGGCCAACATCATGCTGGTTTCCGTCACGCAGCGCACCCGCGAGATCGGCATCCTCAAGTCGATCGGCGCCACGCAGCGCGCCATCCTGTCGCAGTTCCTGCTGGAGGCCGTCGCGATCGTCACCGTGGGCGGCGTGCTGGGCGTGGTCGTGGGCTGGGCGATCACGTGGTTCCTGGGAGGCCTCCCGCTTCTCGGACCGCTGTTCCACACCACCAACGGCGAGGGCGATGTCCAACTCGGAATCTCCACGTTCGCGGTCGTGACCTCCACCGCGCTGCTGGAGGCGGTGGGCTTGATCGCCGGCCTGCTGCCCGCCATCAAAGCCGCGCGCCTCGACCCGATCGAATCCTTACGCTATGAGTAACGTGGGTAACCGTTATCAAGATAACTGGCCAAATGCGGCACTATTAGACGAGGTGTGGCA
>OCTA010000521.1_pt1 | contig 35495 bp, 29 predicted proteins | sample 1538991 | NCBI WGS metagenome assembly OCTA01 (sample SAMEA3539302, study PRJEB22396) | soil metagenome | biome: tundra; feature: field; material: soil | place: USA | collected 2010-05 | depth 0.15 m | reverse complement strand
ACCACCGAGATCTACACTCTTTCCCTACACGACGCTCTTCCGATCTTGTGGTTCCAGTGCGACGACCAAACCGGGAGCCTCGGGGACCTCCACTTCCTTCAAGACGACGTTCTCGGCCCAGGCGCACACCGACATCGACATCCTGTTCATGATCGACAACTCGTCGGAGATGACGACGATGCAGCAGAAGCTGCTCGCTCAATTGCCCACCTTCATGCAGACGCTCCAGGCGCTGCCGCTTGGCCTTCCCAGCGTCCAGATCGCGGTGGTGTCGTCGGACATGGGCGCGCCCAGCGATCAAGGGCCACAGGGCATCGGGTGCAGCAACAGCGGCGACAACGGCAACTTCTACTCCCAGGCCCAACCGCCGTGCACCATGACCACGCTCGACGCCGGCTCGTTCTTCGTCAGCGACGATTCGACCGGCATGACCAAGAACTTCGGCCTGGTCGACCCGGCGGGGATCTCGACTGTGCTCCAGTGCCTCGGCGCGCTCGGAAGCACCGGGTGTGGGTTCGAGCACCAGCTCGCCTCGATCGACCGCGCCCTCGGCGCCGACGGCCAGGGGCCGGCGCCGTCGATGAACAGCGGGTTCATTCGCGAGGGGGCCTATCTCGGCATCATCATTCTCACCAACGAGGACGACTGCTCGGCGCCCGCGTCGGGAAGCCCACTGCCCATCTATTCCTTGAGCGGGGCATCCGGGAATGACCTCGAAACCCCGGACGGCCCGCTCGCGAACTACCGGTGCAACGGGGGACCCCTCGGCGGGCATCTGTGCCAGGACCTGAGCGCCGCCAGCGCCAGCACGGCGTATGCGCAGCCGCCCCTCCATCCGCCCGCCGACGCGACGGGCACCGCGGGGGCTCCGGAGCTGGTGCTGTCGAATTGTGAATCGAACGACACGGCGTCCAGCGGCCTGACCCCGGTCAGCCACTTCGTCGCCGACATCAAGGCGCTCAAGCCCGATCCCGAACACCAAATTTTCGTCTCGGCCATCGCCGGTCCAGCCACGCCCTATGTCGTCCGGTGGGCTCCCGGCGCCGGCCCATCGGCCAACGAACTGTGGCCGGAGATCGAGCACTCCTGTACGTCTGCCAACGGGGACGGCAGCTTCGCCGATCCGGGGGTGCGGATCGGGGAGTTCGTGCATGCCTTTCGAAACGGCGTGTTGACGTCGATCTGCGACAACGACTACGCGACCGCGATGACGAACATCGCCCAGGGCGTCGGCGCGCTCGTCGACGCCAAGTCCCCCTGCATCACCTACAAGCTCCCGGCGAACGCGCTCGGACACCCCGATTGCGCGGTCACCAGCGAGGCCATCAAACAGGGCTCGATCGAGATCGTGGCACTTCCCGACTGCCTGGAAAACGGCAACGTCCCGCCCTGCTGGACCCTGGCCGCCGACGCGACCAGCTGTCCGGATGGTGGCCTCGCGCTGACGGTCTCCCCCGATCCGAGTTCGACCGCAGAGCCTGTTGCCACCTCGATCGAGTGCCAGATCTGTCAGCCCGGCAGCACCGCTCCGGGCTGCTGATCCGAGCCGGAGTGCGCCGACCTCCCCACGCTGACGTACAGGAAACTTTCACGACATATACAAGAAACTTTTGGGCGACCGTGCGGGGGCCGATCGAAAGGCCCGCCTTTGTGGGGACTCTGGGCGTGGCGGCCGCGGCATGGGTCTTGCGTCAGCGCAACGCGTGGTCTCGCGTGCGTTTGCCCTCGTCGTCGTCCCCCTCGCGATCCCGGCTGCGATCTCGGGCTGTCGGAGCGCGCCCGCCGCCGGCAGCGCCCTACCCCAGCCACCCCAGGATGAGGTTTGGCTGACGCCACGGCAGCTCCAGGATGCCAAGGTTCAGATCGAGCCGGTCGCGCTGCACGCCGTCGGCAATGAGATCGTGGCCAGCGGCAAGGTCGCCTTCGACGACCGGCACGTCGCGCACGTCTTCTCGCCGGTTACCGGACGCATTCGCAGCATCGTGGCCGATCCCGGGACGCGGGTGAAGAAGGGGACGCCGCTTGCCACCATCGAATCGCCGGACGTCGGGAACGCCTCGGCGGATCTCGGCAAAGCGAACGCCGATTTGGTGGCCGCCGATCACGATCTGCGGCGCCAGAAGGAGCTTTTCGACGCGCACGCCGGGTCCGAACGCGACTACGAATCGGCGCAGGACAACCATGGCAAGGCCAAGGCGGAGATGGAGCGGTCCCGCCAGAAGGCTCGGCTCTTCGGCGGGGCGTCGGCCGAGACGGTCACCCAGGGGTTCACGCTGCGCGCGCCGATCGACGGTGAGGTGATCGCCCGCAACGTGAACCCCGGCGCCGAGGTGCAGGGTCAGTACGGCGGCGGGACGGCGGTCGAGCTCTTCACCATCGGCGAGCTCGATCAGGTCTGGGTCTTCGCGGACGTCTTCGAGACGGATCTCGCGCGCGTGCACCAGGGCGCGACGGTCACCCTGAAGGCCATCGCCTATCCGGACCAGATCTTCACCGGGCAGGTCGACTGGATCGCGGGCGCGCTCGATCCGATCGCGCGCACGGCGCGGATCCGCTGCTCGATTCCCAATCCCCACCGCGAGCTCAAGCCCGAGATGTACGCGACGGTCAGCATCGCCGTCGCGGGTCCGACGGTGGCGGCGCTGCCTCGGACGGCGATCCTGCGCATTGCCGATCAGACCGCGGTGTTCGTCGAGAACGGCTCGGCGCCCGACGGCCGTCTCAAATTCGTCCGCCGGATCGTCGCGCTCAACGACGACCAGGGGACCGACTACCTGCCGATCGTGCACGGCGTTTCGCCCGGTGATCGGATCGTGACCGCCGGCGCCGCACTTCTGTCCGGAATGCTCTAGTCGTGCTCCAGCGCGTCGTCCGCTTCGTTCTGCGGATGCCGGCCTTTGTGCTGCTGATCGCGGTGGGCGTGCTGGCGCTCGGGCTCTACTGCTACAAGCAGCTCGACATCGAGGCCTATCCAAACCCGGTGCCGCCGATGATCGAGATCATCACGCAGCCGAATGGCTGGAGCGCCGAGGAAGTGGAGCGCTATGTCACGGTGCCGCTCGAAAACGGCCTGAACGGCATGATCGATCTCGACCACATCCGGTCGCAGTCGCTGTTCGGGCTGTCGGACGTCAAATGTTACTTCACCTGGGCGGTTGACTATCACCTCGCCGAGCAGCGGGTCCTGAACCGGCTCAACTTCGTGTCGCTGCCGCCGGGTCTGTCGCCCCAACTCTCGCCCTGGAGCGCGATCGGCGAGATCTATCGCTACGTCGTGCGCGGCGACGGCTATTCGCTCACCGACCTCAAGACGGCCGAGGACTGGACACTCGAGCGGCAGTTCCGTCAGGCGTCGGGGGTCATCGACGTGGTCGGATACGGCGGCTACACCAAGGAATACCACGTCGAGGCGGACCCCTACCGCCTCAAGGGGCACGGTCTGTCTCTCGCCCAGCTGGTGAACGGGCTTTCGAATTCGAACCAGAACGTCGGCGGGCAGCGGTTGACCGTCGGCGAACAGTCCTACAACGTCCGCGGCATCGGCATCTTTCGTTCGTTGGCCGACATTCGTTCGGTCACGATCACCGAGCAGAAAGGGACGCCGGTACGTGTCGGCGACGTCGCCGACGTGTCGGTCGGGCACGCGCCGCGCCTGGGGATCGTGGGCAAGGATCTGGATCCCGACGTCGTCCAGGGGACCGTCCTCATGCGCTACGGCGGCGATTCGCTCAAGACGCTGGACAACGTGCACGACAAAGTCGACCAGATCGCCAAGCTTCACATCCTGCCGCCCGGCATGCACACCGAGACCTACTACGACCGCGCCAGCCTCGTGAAGCTGACCACCCACACCGTCATCGAGAACCTGCTCATCGGAATGGTGCTGGTTGCGCTGGTGTTGTGGCTGTTCCTGGGCCACGGCCGGGCCGCGCTGATCACGGCGCTCAACATCCCGCTGGCGCTGATGCTGGCGTTCATCGGCATGGTGGCGACCGGCACCCCGGCCAACCTGATCTCGCTCGGCGCCGTCGACTTCGGCATCGTCGTCGATTCGACGGTGATCATGATGGAGAACATCTTTCGCCACCTCTCCACCGCGAGCAAGCGGAACAGCATCGAACGCATCCTGGCCGCCGCCGGCGAGGTCGGGCCGCCGATGTTCTCATCGACGCTGGTCATCGGCGTCGCGTTCATCCCGCTCTTCACGCTCACCGGCGTCTCGGGCGTCATTTTCTCCCCGATGGCGCACACCTACGCGTTCGCGATCGGCGGCGCGATCATCCTGGCGTTGACCCTGACGCCGGTCCTGGCGGAGCGGGGCCTCAAGGTCGGCGCGGTGGGCGATCACGAGCACGACAACTGGCTGATGCGGACGCTCAAGCGGTTTTACCTGCCGCTCTTTGCCTTTTCGCTGCGCCGGAAACGCGCCGCGGTGGCGATCGGGGCGGTGGTGGTGGTCGCCAGCTTGGCCGCGGCGACCACGCTGGGACGCGAGTTCATGCCCAAGCTCGAGGAGGGGAACTTCTGGATCCGCGCGACGCTGCCGATGTCGATCTCGCTCGAGCAGTCGGCCAAGTACGTCGGACGAATGCGGGAGGTGATCCTGGGCTGCGAGCCCTCGCACGCGGGGACCATGGCAGGCTCCCCGCCCCCCGCCGCGGCGGACTCCGGCGGACAACGCCCGTCTTCGCGGATTTCGAATTCCGACCGCTGCGACCTTCAGCACCGCAATCACCCGGAGATCACCACGGTCGTCTCGCAGCTCGGCCGGCCCGACGACGGCACCGACGTGTCGGGGTTCTACAACATCGAGCTGTTCGCGCCGCTCGCGCCGTCGGACGACTGGCCGCGCGGCGTGACCAAGGCGTCGATGACCCAGGAGCTGTCGCGCGAGCTGCAGCAGGCGTTCCCGGGCGTCATCTTCAATTTCTCGCAAATGATCTCCGACAACGTCGAAGAGGCGCTATCCGGCGTCAAGGGGGAGAACACGGTCAAGGTGGTGGGGCCCGACCTACACGTCAACGAAGACAAGGCCAACGAGATCGTCGACATCATGGCCGAGGTCAAAGGCGTCGAAGATCTGGGGCTGTTCCCCTCCCTCGGCCAGCCAAACGTCCGCATCACACCGGATCGCCTTCAGTGCGGGCGCTACGGCCTCAATGTGGGCGACGTCGAAGCGGTCGTTCAAGCGGCGATTGGCGGGCAGGCGGTCACGCAGGTGTACGAGGGGGAGAAGAAGTTCGATCTCACCGTGCGCTGGGCGCCGGCGTATCGCAAAGATCTCAAGGCGATCCGGAACATTCTGGTCGCGACGCCCGACGGCGCCCAGGTGCCCCTCGGCCAGCTCGCCCAGATCGCCGAAGAGGAAGGACCGTCGCTCATCTACCGCGAGGACAACCGCCGCTACGCACCGGTGAAGTTCTCGGTGCGCGGGCGCGACCTCGCCTCGACCATCGCCGAGGCACAGCAGAAGATCGCCGAAAAGGTGAAGCTTCCGTACGACACCCACCTCGAGTGGGCGGGCGAGATCAACCAGCTCAACGAAGCCACCGGCCGTCTCATCTTGATCATTCCGATCACGCTGCTCGTGATCGCGATGCTGGTCTATTCCTCGGTGAAGAACTGGAAGGACACGCTCATCGTGCTGGGGGGAATCCCCGTCGCCTGCACCGGCGGCATCCTGGCATTGCTCATCACACGCACCAATTTTTCCATCTCGGCGGCGATGGGGTTCATCTCGATCTTCGGCATCTCCGTCCAGGATGCCCTCATCGTCGTCACCTACGCGCAACGGCTCTGGGACGAAGGAATGGGCCTCGAGGAAGGGGTGCGCCACGCCGCCGAACGGCGCCTGCGCCCGGTGCTGATGACCACCTCCGTCGCGATGCTCGGGTTGACGCCGGCGGCGCTGTCGCACGGCATCGGCGCCGACACGCAGAAGCCGCTCGCCATCGTGGTGATCGGCGGTGCCCTGGTTCTGGCGGTCTTGCCCCGGCTCCTGCAGCCGGCGTTGCTGGTACTCGCGCACACGGGCGAGCGCCGCTGGCTGAAGCTGACCGAGGCCGAGCGCGCGCGCGACGCCGGGATTGCGGAGTCGCCCAAGCCCACGGAGTGACCGGCGTTCAGACCGGGGCGCCGCGCCGAAAAACCCGCAGCAACCAGCGCTCGGGCGCGTAGCAACCGACCAGCAGCGTGCTCATGAGCAGCGCGAACCAGATCACCGGCCCGAACATGAGCCCGATCATCGCGTGCATCGAGAGCGCGACCACCACGGCCGGACGGCGCGTCCACGGCAGCACGAACCAGAGCGGCGCGGCCACCTCGAAGGTGAGCGACAGATATTGCAGGGCCTGCCAGGCCCAACCGGGAACCGAGCGGACCAGGAACCACGAGATCGCGGTCTGATAGTTGTCGTGCAGATGGCTCCACAGAACGTCGCCGGACAGCCAGTCGCCACGCAGCTTGGCGATCCCGGCGCCCGAGTACATCGCCGCCAGGAAGATCTGAAAATAGCGGATGACGCCGCCCGGGACGTGGGTCGGAAGCGGCGCTTCCGGGTGCCGGCGCCGCCGGCGCCAGGCATCGACACCGTAGCGGGCGCCGCAGGGGGAGAGCCAGAGCGCGAGCGCGATCATCGGGCCCAGCTTGCTGACCGTGAACGCCTCCAGACGGTCCGCCAGCGCCAGGTAGGCCAGCAAGATCGCAAACGCGCCCGCGGCGACGCGGGTGAGGAGGCCCGCCGACAGACAGAGTCCCGCCAGTGTCGTGAGCAGCGCGATGGTCCAGGCGACGCCCGGCGACACCGGCGGCAAATAGAGCGGCTGCCGCCAGTCGCTGCCGCCCAGGTAGGGGACCCGGAACCCGATCGGGCTCAGCCAGTGATCGGCGTGAATGAGGCGCGACGACAAGAACGCCAGCAGCACCAGCGGCGCCACGATCCGGATGAGCTCGAGCCGTTCGATTGGCTGCGGCGCCTCCAGCCAGGCCCGCACCCGATCGAGCGGCGTCAAGGACCGCGGGGGACGCCTCACGGGCCCTCCCCCTGCAGCTCGGCGCACCGCTGCTCGCGCTCGGCCTTGTCGGTCACGAACCAGTAGTGGCGCTCGATGCTGGTCGGGTATTCCGCCAGCGGCAGCCGCTGATAGCGGGCCTCGGGCGTCCCCGGGGGTGGGATCGGGATGCGCAGGCTGAGCAGCATCACGCCGCCGATGCGTGCTTCGGGGTGGGTGCGGTTCTGCTCGCGCGCGATGAACCGGTCCAGCTCGGCCAGCACGCGCCGCTGGTGCAGGTGGAAGAACATCGCCCGATAGAAACGGCTCTCCTTGTCGTCGCGCCGGATGGGAAAGTACGGGCGCACGTCCAGCTCCTCGAAACGCCCCGCATCGCAGAACCAGGCCTCGGCCCGCCACTCGATCACGTCCCGCGCCGCGTGCGGAAACAGGGCGGCCTCTTGCACGAAGAAACGAACCGGCAGCGGCAACACCTTGTCCGCAGCCCCGTTGCCGGCGGCGTCCAGCCACACGGCGAAGACGTAGAGCCCGCCCAGCACCGCCGCCACCTGTCGCAGCCGGCGGGGCGCCCATGGCTGAGCCAACGCGACGCCGTCGAGCTTCGCGGGCTCGCCCTTGCCCGGGCTGGGCTTGGGTACGTCGGACTTCGGGGGCGCCATGGGGGGATCTAACAAGAGTTGGCGCGCGGCGTCCAAGAGCTAGGTCGTTCGCCGCAGGAGGCTGGCCGATCGCGGCGTGAGCGTCCCCACTTACGTGCGACCAGGCTCGCGGGTCATTCATCTGAAGATCGGAGGATACGAGTCATGAGACGGATACTGATGGCTGTGCTGGGTCTGGCGTTGCTGACCGCACCTGCGGCCGCTTTCGCCCGTGGTGGCGGCTTCCACGGCGGTGGCGGCTTCCACGGCGGCGGTGGCGGCTTTCACGGCGGCGGTGGATTCCACGGCGGTGGCGGCTTCCACGCCGCGCCGGCAGTCGGGTTCCGCGCGGGACCAGGTTTCCGCGGAGGGCCGGGTTTCCGCGCGGCACCGGGCTTCCGCGGAGAGCCGGGCTTCCGTGGTGGACCGGGCTTTCGCGGCGTAGGGGCGATCGGCGCGCGGCCACTCGCGCGCGCCTGGGCGCCCGGATACTGGGGCTTCCGCGGGGGCGCGCGCGTCTGGATCGGCGGCGCTTGGGCTTACCCGCCCTATGCGGGCGCGCTTTGGATGGCGCCCCAGTGGGTCTGGAACGGCTACACCTGGGTCTGGCAGGCGGGCTATTGGGCCCCGCCGGTTTATTGACCGACGAAACACACGCGTGACCGCGAAAACACGCGAGCCCTCGAAAGGCTCGCGTGGCCCGTTCGCGACTGCCGCCGTCTAGCGGCGACGGGCGCGAGCTGCCGCGGGAGTGGCGCGCCGGCGTAGCGATGCGAGGATGAGCACGCCGAAGATCAGCGCGAGCCCACCCGGGCCCGGCCCTTCCGCCGAATCGCAGCTGCAGGCGGTGACGCCCCCTTCGTGGCCGCCGGTAGTCGCACCCGCGCCGCCGCTGCCCTTGTTCCCGGCGGTCCCGGTCGTCGAGCTACCGCCCGTTCCTGTGCCAGTCCCCGTGGTCCCCGCGCCGCCCGTGATCGGCGCGCCGGCATCGGGCTGCGGGGCGCCACCGACGCCACCGTCGGGTACGGAACAGATCCCGCCCGAGCAGGTCTGCCCTGTCGGGCAGACGACGCCCTGGCAGCCGTCCTGACAGGCGCCCTTCACGCACACCGTGGCCGGTGGATTGCAGGCCTGTGTGTCGCAACCCTGGTCGACGCAATTGCCTGCCTTGGTGCAGACCTTGCCCGTCGCGCAAGCCCGGCATGAACAGGGCGAGACACAAGCGCCATTCTCGCAAACCTGACCCGAGTCGCAGGTAATACCCGAACAAGGGTCGACGCAGTTCCCGATGCGACAGACCTGGTCGGGCGGACAGGTGACGCCCTCGCAGCCACCGATGCACAGGCCGCCGTGACAGACTTGCCCCGAGCCGCAAGTGACGCCGAGGCACGCGCGCTCCTTGCACAGCTGATCGGCGCTGTCACAGACCGTCGGTATGTTGCAGGGAAACTCGCTGGTGTCGCAGGCGAAGACACAGACACCCTGGCTGCAGATCTCGCCCGCCAGCGGACAGAGGTTGGGCGCCTCGGGGTTGTCGATCGTGCCGTCACAGTCGTCGTCGAGCCCGTTGCAGACCTCGGTCCTGGCCGGCGTGTTCGACACGCAGTTGATGGTCATGCCGCCGTTCGAGCACTGGGTGGTTCCCTCCTCGCAGATCCCCTGCGCCGCCGGCACGGTGCAAGGCAGGCCCCCGCCCTCGCAATCGAGACCGGTCACGTAGAAGACGAAGTCGTTGAAGTCGCCGTCGCAACCCCCTCCGGTCCCGGTCTGCTTCCAGTCCGACGGCAGCATCGGAAGGTCTTCAAAGGCGATGTAGTAGGCGCTCGGGTCGGCGGTCGATTGATAGATCAACGTCGTGACCCACGGGACGCCGTATTGAGTCGAGATGACGTTGAGCTCGGCCTGCGAATACTTGGTCTGGTTGCACTTCCCTGTGCCCGCCATCAGCGCGAACCCGACCTGCCCCCCCTTGTAGTTGGGATTACTCCGGATGGCGTCCGCGGAGTAGGTGACGTCCGTCCAGGTGTGTTGGCCAACCTGGGTCGTGGTGTGCGTGGCCAGGGGGCAGAATCCGTTTTCCTGACACATCAATCCCATCGGGGGCGGGAGCTGGAGATTGGAAGGAACGAGTTGGTAAATCTGGCCCGCCGGCGGCGCCGTCGCGGGCGTGGTCGCGTTGTACCAGCCGAGAGCGTTCATGCAATCGCCCCCCTTGAGCACGATCTGGCCGGTAAATCCGCACTGCGGCGAAAACGTGCCGGGCGTCTGGTGCGCGTCCGCCACCGGATCGATGGTGTCGCCCCGGTACATGAAGAGGCCGGCGAGCGTATCGGCGTCGGCGGGGAATCCGCGACCCGTCACACAGCAAGAGACCTCGCTCGGGTTCGCCGGTTGTGGCAGCGGTGTCCCGTCGGGCTCCGATACCGTCGCCGCAGCCGGGCGGGGCGAGACCAGCAGAAGACCTGAAGCGAGGAGCAAGAGATCCAGGGCAGGAGTCAAGCTAAGGTGCTGCTTCATGCCCCTGATTTTGCGCCATTTTCGGTCTGGGGGGAATTTCAATCTTGGCGCGAGGTGCGACTGCCAACACCACCGGTTGCCCCCCGGTTGCTCCCCCGATCTCCTTCGGGTAGATCCTGGGCCCACCGACAGGAGACAGAAATGTACTATCTGACCATTCGCCAGTTCATGCGCTCGCTCAAGAACCTCGATACCGTCCTCGGCAAGGCCGAGGCGCAGGCCGAGGCGCGCAAATTCGACGTGAACAACTTCCTCACGGCGCGGCTCTACCCGGACATGCTGCCGTTCGCGGTTCAGGTTCGCATCGCCTGTGACACGGCCAAGGCGGCCGGCGCGCTGCTGTCGGGCAAGGACGCCCCCAAGCACGAGGACAACGAGACGACGGTCGCCGAGCTGCGCGGCCGCATCGGCAAGTGCCTGGGGTACCTCGAGACGCTGTCGGCCAAGGATTTCGAGCGCACCACGCCCGACACGGTGGTCAAGCTCCCGGGCTCCGCGACCCGGCCGAGCAAGTCGCTGCGCGCGAACGAGTATCTATTCGGCCGCCAGATCCCGAACTTCTATTTCCACGTCGTCACGGCCTACGACCTCCTGCGCCACGGTGGCGTCGAGATCGGCAAGGGCGACTACCTGGGCCAGCTGGAATACGTCGACGCCTGACCGCCCGCCCGAACACCAACGAGGACCTTTGACGCCGACCAAGGTCTCCGCCGCGTTGCTTCTGACTCTGTTCGCCGCGCGTACCCCGTCGGTGCGCGCGGCTGACGATGACGCGCCGTCGGTCGAGCCTGCGCAGTCGGCCGAGCCCGTGCAGGCGGCCGTCGACGCCCAGCTGGCCGAACCGCCCCCCGGCGCCCGGCCACCGCCCGACACGTCGGTCCTGTCGACCTACTATCCCCCGCCCGTCGATGGGCCGGCGCTGCGCCTGCCGGAATCGCCGACGCGGCTCTACTTCGATGTCGCCTTCGCGCAGAGCAAGGACCTGTCGGCGCTCCCCTACATCGCCGGAAGCGGGACCAACTTCCGCTTTGCGCTGGGAGGGGTGAAGCGCTGGCACCGCTTCGCGTTCGAGGCGGAGATCCCGTTCCTACAGGTCACCTCGCTGGACGTGACCGCGGTGCCCGGCGGGGTGCCCGATCCCGAGCGTCAGACGGGGCTCTCTTTCGGCGACGTGCGCCTGGGCGCGATCTGGACCGTTCCGCTGGCCGGCCAGGCGCTGGTTTGCGGCTTCGGTCTCCGTGGCCGGCTCGCCACCCACACCACGCGCTTCGATTTCTTCCTGCCCACCGACGGCTCGATGGTCTCCTACGTCTTCCCCTATTATTTTCACATCGAGCCGACAGCCATCCTGGGTGGGGCGCTCGGCCGGTTCACCTTCGTCGTCAACGAAGGTCTCCTGGTCCTGACCGGACCGAACGGCCAGTTTCTCGGCATGGAGGTGGTCGTCCCCAACGTCGTGTTCTGGGATTCGCACGTCGCCGTCGGCTATGCGCCATTCGACCTGCTGGGCGCTTCGGTCGAGCTCGGTACCGACATCCAGGTGAACACCGTCAACGACCCGCAGTTCCCCATCAACGACGTCCGTTCGTACTGGGTGGCGCCGGCGATCCAGATCCATCTGGACCCGATCCGGATCGACCTCATCGCGCGCATCGGCCTGGGGGGGCGTGGAACGAACGCCTTCGGCGTCCTCGACTACATCGGGACCAGCTCTTACACACTGCGCGTGGGTTGGGCTTTCAACTGACGCGTGGAAAGCGGTACCCTGTGGGTATGCGTTTTACGAGCCTTTCTATAAGCCTTTCTTGGATTGGTCTGGTTCTGCTGATGGCCCTCGGCGGCGCCTGTTCGTCCGGCGGCGGGTCGCGTCCCGACGCGTCGACGGACGGCGTGGTGTACGACCTGGCGCTCGATCTCCCGGTGGGCTGCCCGCCCGACGCCGGAAACGCCATCGGCGTCGGCGCCCACTGCACGCGCGGCGGCAACCAGTGCGGCGCCGTCGGAAGCAACCTGGTGTGCGCCTGCGACACCATCGACGGCGTGACGCTGGTCGGCGTCCCCTGCATCTGTACCCGGGCTGGGCTCAACACCAGCACCACCAACCCGGATCCCTGCAACCAGGTGCAACCCGCCTGCGGCGCGAACGCCACCTGCTGCAACTACATGAACATCGCGTACTACTGCAGCCCGAATATCTGCCTGCCGGGCGGCGCCTGCATCAATTTTTCCGCCCCCGACGCGGGCAACTGACTTTAGCGGCAGGCCGGCTCGTTGGCCGGCGTGGTCTGGCAGCTGGCGGCGAAGCAACAGTAGCCGTTGGTGCAGGCGTGGGTGCCGGAGCAGTCGGTCGTGCAGACGTTGCCGCTGCAGCGGACCGCGGCCCCGCAGGCGTTGGCGCCATGGCAGGAGATGCGGTTGCTCCCCGCCGAGCTGGTCACGCCGGACGCGCAGGTCGAGGGACCCGTGCACTCGGTGTCGCAGCTGTTGCCGCCGCAGGTCATCGGACCGTGACAGGAGCCCATGCCGGTGCACGTGATGGTGTTCATCGAGCCCGACCCCGAGACGCCGGCGCCGCAGGAGTTGGTGCCGCTACAGGTGACGTTGCAGGTCGTCCCGCCGCATTGAATCCCGCCCCCGCAGGCGTTGTCGGCGCAGGTGATGGTGCAGTTGGTGGCGCCGCGGCAGTCGATCGGGCTGCCGCATCCCCCGGCCGGGCAATCGATCTTGCAGGCGATGCCCAGCGGGCAGGTGATGGCGCCCTTGCAGGGCGAACAGCCCGAGCCGCAGGTGAAGACGCAGACGCCGCTGTCGCAGGCGCCTCCGGCGGTCACGCAGGCCAGGCAGGCGCCTCCGGCATCCGGTGGCCCGCACGTTCCCGCCGAACCGGCGTCGACGCCATGCCCGCCCGTTCCGACCGAAGCCCCGGCCATGCCGCCCTTGCCGCCGGCAGCTCCCCCGCCCAGGCCGCCGACGCCCGTGAAGCCTCTGCCGCCCGGGCCGCCGGTACCGGCCGTGCCCGTGGTACCAACGGTACCGGCGGTGCCCGTAGCGCCAGCCGTGCCAGCGGTGCCGATGGTACCACCGGCGCCCGACGGACCCCCGCCCGAGCCATCGCCGGCCCCGCCCGCCAGACCCGTGAGGCCGCCGCCGGCGTCGAAGGTTTCGGCGAGACCTCCGGCCGCACCCGCACCGGCGGTGCCCGAGGCGCCGGCAGTGCCGTCTCCACCGCCGCCCGTGACGACCACGGAGCCGCCCGCGCCGGCAGACGGCCCGGCGATCGACGAGAGGCCCGATTTATCGAGCCGGCAGCCGGCGCCGATCAGGGCGGGGAGAGTCAGGAACAGTATCCGGAAGCGCGAAGCTACCTTCAATGCCCGCTCCTTTGAACGGCGCCTATGCGCTGGGCGTAATTTTCGAGACTAGAGACCCGAGTCGATCTTGATCGCGACCTTCACCCACTGCGGCACGTGATTTCCGTAGGGACTTGCCTGCATCGGGTTTTGCCCGGGAAGCCAGACCGGCGCGAAGCTCGGATCGCCGATGGTGATCTCGCCCACCGAAACCGCGGCGAACCAGAGCTGGGGCTGCGTGGCGGAGATGGTGGAAGTGTTGTTCACCTGTACGCCGTACGGACGGCGAGACGAGAAGGCGACCCAGTAGAGCTTGTTGCCGCGGAAGGTCCCCACGTCGGGGCTGAAGCGCGGCCAGGAATTGTCGTAGTTGTTGCTGCCGCCGTTGGCGTTGTTGAGGAGGGTCGTGGCCCCACCCGAGGTCGGGACCCACCACAGCTTGGCCGACGAATCGTCGTATCCGTCGCAGGATCCCGTTCCGTATCCGCCCCCGACCGGGTCGGGATTGCTGCCGCAGGTGCTCTGGTTGAAGACCACGTACGCGCTGTCTTCGCTGATGCACGGGTAGTAACTGGAGACGCCGGCGCCGCGCGTGACGAGAACCTTGGCGTCGTCGTTCACGGACGTCGCGGTGGCGCTCGCGATCGCGATCTGGCCCCCGGTCTTGAGATCGCCGTTCAACCCTTGCGGGTTGCCGGTCGAGTCGGCCGTGGCGGCCTGATTGAACGACGTAAAGACGAACATGCTCCCGTCGTGGCTCCAGAAGGGATCGGAGCCGTAGGGATCGACGTTGCCCTGGTAGGTCGGAACGGCGGGACCGGTCCGCGTCACCGTCGCGGACGTCCCGCTAATCGCGACCGAGCTCAGGTAGAGCTTGGACATGTACATGTTGGCCATCACGGTGCTGTCGGGATTCCAGGTGACCTCGGTGGCGAACGTCTCCTTGCGGTAGCTCTTCCAGTAGTTGGTGGGATCGTTGGTCGGCGTGGCGCTGGGATCGCTGCTGGTGTCGGCGCCGCCGCCCCCGACGGGATTGATGAGCTCGAGCGCCTGCCCGCCGATGTCCAGCATCTCCCAGTTGGCGGCGTTGTAGGTGGAGGAGCCCCCAATGGTCAGCGCCATATACTTGCCGTCGTTCGTGATGGTGTGGCAGCCGATGCAGTGACCGCCGGCCACGCCGTTGACGAAGGCCTGCGGCGCGCCGTCGTAGGGCGGCGTGCTGCCCGGCCCGCCGTCGTCGGTCCAGACCACCTCGGGCGCCGGGTTGTCTCGGGAGAAGTCGTAGCGCTGGATCTGAGTGCCGCTGGTCTGCGTGGGGTCGAGCAGCAGGTAGGTGGGCGGCGTCGGGATATCGTTGGTGCTGGTCGCCGTCACCGGATGGGGCACGACCGTCCAGAAGTAGAGACCGCCGGTCAGGCCGGTGGGGGCCCAGGCGGAGCTCACCGGGGCCGACTCCGACGGCGCGCCGCCGCTCGAGACCCGCGCCGTGAGGTGGATGTTCTCCGAGGCGCTACCGGGAATCAGAAGCTGGGTGAAGGCCACCGGAATCGTGACGTAACAGCCCGGCCCCGGCCCCGCCTCGCAGCTGCCATAGAAGTTGACGTTGACGTTGCCGCTGGTGGTCTGGAAGTTGATCCGGGCGGACGTTCCAGAGGTGGTGGTCTGAACCTGGATGGGACCCAGGTTGGCGGGGAACAGCGAGCCGTCGAGCGGATAGGCGATGGTCGTCGTTCCCGACGGCGTTCCGTCCAGGGTCGTCTCGGTGCCCGTGCTGAAGCTGGCGCAGCTCCCGCTCGTGTCGAAGTCGGTGCAGGTGAAGCCGCCGCTGAAGACCGCGGTCAGGGTCGCGCTGGCCGTGACGTTGCCGCTGGTGGCGGTGATCGTGTACGAGCCCGGCGCGGTGATCGTGACGTTGCCGTTCGTGATGAACGTGCCCGACGAGGGGGACGCGCTCCAGTTGACCCTGGCGGTGACGTCCATCGATGACCCGTCCATGAAGGTGCCGTTGGCCGTATAGCTGGCCGATCCGGTCAGCGTGCCCGGCGTGCTCCCGTTGGTGAGGGTGATGTTCGTCGAGGGCGGCGAGACGGTGAGCCCCGTGAGCCCAGGGATGGCCGGGTTGATCATCATCATCCCACCCGATCCACCGCCTCCGGTCGACGTGGACATCGGCTTGACGCCGGCGCAACCGAACCCGGCGGCCAGGACGAGGGGGAGGATCAGGGTCGGTGAAATTTTCGGAAATAGTTTAGAGGAGATCGATAAACGCATAGTCGTGCTCCGGCGCTGGGGACCGCGATGCGGGTGGCGCGGGAACGCGTCACCCAAGGCTTGTCAACCCGTGACTATACTGCGACCGGCCGGCCGCCGCTAGGCCTCCAATTGGGTTGACGCGACCGCGCAGCCCGTCCGACGATGGGCCGATCATGACCATTTCTCGCACCGGTGACCGCAAGCGCGTGGCTCTCCGCCTTTTCCTGATGGCCACCCTGTGGACGACCGCTGGCCTGGGGCTCGGCGGCTGCGGCGGCGGCCTCAAGTACAAGGTCGACGACACGGCGCTGGATGCCGTCCCCTCCGGTGAACGACAGGATGTCTTCGCCGCCCAGAACGAGGTCGAGATCGCCCGCAGCGAGCAGCGAACCGCCAAGAGCCAGACCGAGCAGCTCGAGCGAGATCTCGACGTCGCCAAGAACGAGAAGAAACAGGCCGATCTGGAGGTCGAGAAATCGGCCACCGAGCAGGAGTCGGCCAACGCGTCGCACGACGAGAACCGCGCCAACTCCGCCAAGCACGGCAAGGAGGTCGCCGACCTGGGCGTCAAGGTCTGCACCGCCAAGCTCGACTGGCTCGATCAGAAAGAAGACTGGCTCAAGGCGGCCAGCAAGGCGGCCGATGCGCACCAGGAGGCGGCGCAGGCCAAGGTGGAGCTCGAGAAGGCCAAGCTCGCCAAGCAGAAAGGGATCAAACCCGGCAGCGACTTCTCGCTCGGAAACTACGAGGACCAGTGGAAGGACAAGAACGACGACTGGCAATCGGCCAAGAAGAAGGCCGACTCGGAAGAGAAGAAGACCAAGGAACGCGAAGAAAAATGGAAGAGCGTGACCACCGATCAGGCCAAAATGAAGGGCTGAGCGTGCTTCCCCCTGGCTATAGCCCGGCGCCTGGATTAGGCTGGATTTCAGTCCCGCGCCGGGATCGTCTGGGCCGATTTTGCCTCGTTCCCGCGCGGCCCACGCCCGCACCGGGGAACTCTTGAGCACGACCGAACGAGAAGCTCCACTCGCCAGCGCGGTCGCCGCCAGCGTCGCCGCTGCCCGAGCCGAATCGACGCCCGAGCCCTCCGACTACATCCCCGCCTACGAGACCGCCCGGATCCTGGTGGTCGACGACGAGAAGGTGATCCGGGAGATCCTGGCCGACTTTCTCAGCATGGAGGGCTACGTCGTCCAGGCGGTGGAGGACGGCGCCGCCGCCCTCGAGGAGCTCCAGAAGCGCAGCTACAACCTGGTCATCTCGGATCTGAAGATGCCCAAGATGGGCGGCCTCGAGCTGATCCAGAAGATCGCCGAGGAGAGCATCCCCGTCCTCAGCGTGATCATGACCGGCTTCGGCACCGTCGAGACCGCCATCGACGCCATGAAGAAGGGGGCCTACGACTACATCCTCAAGCCGTTCAAGGTCGAGGAGGTCATCCACATCGTGCAGCGTGGCCTCGATCGCCAGCGCCTGCAGCACGAGAACATCCGCCTCAAGGACGCGCTGTCGATCTACAAGATCAGCGAGGCCATCGCGACCTCGCTGTCGGTCGAGAAGGTGCTCGACCTGGTGCTCGACGCCACCATCGAGACCATCGACGCCGACGTGGTGAGCCTGCTTTTGGAGGACCCCAAGCGGCAGGGGCGCTTCACCGAGCGGATGCGCAAGGTCTCGGAGCGCGCGGCGCCCGGCCTGGAGGCGCCCGCGCTGAACCTGGAAGAGGTGCTCACGCTCTTCAAGGAAGACCGACCGCTGCTGGTGAACGGCAGCCGGGCGTATCGGTTCCTGGCCGCCGCGCCCCACGACATCGATCGGCGGCTGGTCAGCCTGTGCAGCATTCCGCTCAAGCTCAACGGCCGCATCATCGGGATGCTCAACGCCTACAGCTACACGCGCGGCAACCGGTTCAGCGAGGGTCAGCGCAAGATGCTGTACGTGCTGGCCAGCCGGGCGGCGGTCTCGATCGAAAATGCCCGCCTCTACGAGAACCTGGTCGATGCCAACAAGGACCTGACCGTCGCCAACGTGTCGCTGGAAGAGAACTTCAAGCAGACCATCATCGGGTTCGCGCACGCGCTCGAGGAGTCGGACCGCTACACGCGGGGCCACTCGGAACGGGTCGCCATGTACGCCCGCCTCATCGCGATCGGCCTGCGTATGAGCGGGCCCGAGATCGACACGGTGGTCAAGGTCGGCCTCATGCACGACGTCGGCAAGATCGGCGTCCGCAACGACAAGCTCAACAAGCCGGGGAAGCTGACGCCCGAGGAGCTGGCCATGTTCCGGTCGCACCCGGCCAAGGGCAAGCGGATCCTGGAGCCGATCCCGTTCATGCGCGACATCGTGCCCGGCTGCTATTGCCACCACGAGGCCTGGGACGGCTCCGGGTACCCGCAGGGGCTCATGGCCGATCACATCCCGCTCATCGGGCGGATCGTCGCCGTCGCCGACGCCTACGACGCGATGACCTCCGATCGCGCCTACCGCAAGGCGTTGCCGCACGAGATCGCCTGCGGCGAGCTGGAGCGGTGCACGGGCGCGCAGTTCGATCCTGAGATCGTGCCGGTGTTCCTGGCCCAGATCGAAGAGTTCCGGCAGCTCGAGGCGACGGCCGGACGCTTCATCCCACGCTGATTTGCCTCGCCGATTTCGCCCGCCGATTTCGGGCCGAGCCGGTCCGCAAGAAAGAGTATCCCGGCCGTCGATTCGTGACGCCGCGTGGCCGGTCGTGCGCAATAATGCGCCGACTCTTTTCTAGGCCCCCACGAGGACATTCATGAGCGCTGACGGCGCCGCACCTTTCGCAGGAAACCGCATCCCGATCGCGATCGAGGAGGAGATGAAGTCGGCGTTCATGGACTACGCCATGAGCGTCATCGTCTCGCGCGCGCTGCCCGACGCGCGGGATGGGCTCAAGCCGGTGCACCGGCGGATCCTCTACACGCAGCAGCAGATGAGCAACTTCTGGAACCGCCCGTACATCAAGTGCGCGCGCGTGGTCGGAGACGTGCTCGGCAAGTTCCATCCCCACGGCGACACGGCGGCCTACGACGCGCTCGTGCGTCTGGCCCAGGACTTCGCGATGCGCTACACGCTCATCGACGGGCAGGGGAACTTCGGCTCGGTCGACGGCGATCCGGCGGCCGCCTACCGGTACACCGAGTGCCGGATGGAGAAGATCGGCGGCCAGCTGCTGGCCGACATCGACAAGGAGACCGTCGATTTCAAGCCGAACTACGACGACAAGGAGATGGAGCCGACGGTCCTGCCGGCGCGCTTTCCGAACCTGCTCGTCAACGGCGCGGCCGGCATCGCGGTCGGCATGGCCACCAACATCCCGCCGCACAACCTGCGCGAGGTGATCGACGCGACCATCGCGCTCGTCAAGAACCCCGACCTCACCACCGACGAGCTGATCGAGATCGTCCCGGGGCCCGACTTCCCCACCGGCGGCTTCATCTGCGGGAGCAACGGCATCCGCAACGCCTACGAGACCGGGCGCGGCACGATCCTGATGCGGGGCCGCACGACCGTCGAGGAGCATCCCAAGACCGGGCGCAAATCGATCGTCGCCACCGAGATCCCCTACCAGGTCAACAAGGCCAAGCTGATCGAGAAGATCGCCGAGCTGGTGCGCGACAAGCGGATCGAGGGCATCGCCGATCTGCGCGACGAATCCGACCGCGAGGGGATGCGGATCGTGATCGATCTCAAGAAGGACGCGGTCCCCGAGATCGTGCAGAACAACCTCTGGAAGATGACGCCGCTGCAGGAGTCGTTCGGCATCAACATGCTGGCGATCGTAGATGCCCGACCGCAATTGCTCTCGCTCAAGAAGGCGCTCACCCACTACATCGCGCACCGCCGCGACGTGGTCACGCGCCGGACGCTCTTCGACCTGCGCCAGGCCCGCGATCGGATGCACATCCTCGAGGGGCTCAAGATCGCGGTCGACAACATCGACGCGGTCATCGACCTCATCCGCTCGTCGAAGGACACCGAGACCGCCAAGGCGAACCTGATCGCCAGTTTCGAGCTTTCGCCCCGGCAGGCGCAGGCGATCCTGGACATGCGCCTGGCCAAGCTGACCGGCCTCGAACGCGACGCGCTCATCGCCGAGATCAAGGAGGTGGCGGCGCTCATCGCGCGGCTCGACGAAATCTTGGGCAGCGAGCAGATCCTGATGGCGGTGGTGGTCTCCGAGCTCGAGGAGGTGAAGTCCGAATTCGGCGACGAGCGGCGCACCGAGCTCATCGAGGCCGGCGCCGACATCGACGTCGAGGACATGATCGTCCAAGAGGAGATGGTCGTCACCGTCACCCACGGCGGCTACGTCAAGCGCAACCCGAAGACGCTCTACAAGGCGCAGCGGCGCGGCGGACGCGGCATCACCGGCGCCGCGACCCACGAAGAAGACTTCGTGGCCCAGCTGTTCGTCGCCTCGACGCACGACGTGCTGCTGATGCTGACCAACAAGGGCCGCGCCTATTCCAAGAAGGTCTGGGAGGTCCCGCAGGCCGGCCGCACCGCCAAGGGCAAGGCCTTCGTGAACCTGATCCCGCTGCAGGAGGGGGAGCGGGTGGTTGCCCTGCTGCCCGTGCGTGAGTTCTCAGAGGGGGCCTTCGTCGTGATGGCGACCCGCTGTGGCTACATCAAGAAAACCTCGCTCGGCTCCTTCGGCAACATCCGCAGCTCGGGCATCATCGCGCTCACGATTCCCGAGGATGACGATCTGGTGAGCGTCCGGATCACCGAGGGCGCGGCCGATTTGCTGATCGGCACCCGCAACGGCTGGGCGATCCGATTTCGCGAGGAGAACGTCCGGCCGATGGGGCGCAGCGCCCGCGGCGTGCGGGGCATCCGCTTGCGCGAGGGCGACGGCGAAAAAGACCAGGTGGTCGGCATGTCGGTCATCCCACGCGAGGAGCCCGCCACCCTGCTCACCGTCTGCGAACGCGGCTACGGCAAGCGGACGCCGACCTCCGACTACCCGACCAAGAACCGTGGCGGCAAGGGGGTCATCACCATCAAGACCACCGACCGCAACGGCAAGGTGGTCAGCCTGCGCCTCGTCAGCGACGACGACGACCTCATGCTCATCACCGACGGCGGGAAGCTGATCCGGATGCCGGTGGACGGCATCCCGACCATCGGCCGCAACACCCAGGGCGTGCGCCTCATTCGGCTCGAGCCGGAGGAGAAGGTCGTCGCGATGGAGCGGATGGCCGAGAAGGAAGAGGGCGAGCACGAGGTGTCGCCCGAGGTGGCCGCCGCCCGCGCCGAACAGCAAGGCGAGCCGCTGGCCGCCGAGGATCTGGGCGACGAAGCCGCCGCCGACGAGCCCGACGAGGCCGAAGAAGACGAAGCCCCCGAGGACGCCCCAGGAGACGACTCCTAAAATGATCGCCCCTTCCGCGCAGGCGTAGCCGCGATGGCCACCAACCCCGGCTCGAAACGACCCCGGTCCACGACGCTCTTCGAGCGGGCGAGCGCCCTGTTCCCGGGCGGCGTCAACTCGCCCGTGCGCGCGTTCAAGTCGGTGGGGGGCACCCCGGTGTTCATCGACCGGGGCGTCGGGCCCTTCATCTACGACGTGGACGGCAACCGCTACACCGACTTTGTCGGGTCCTGGGGGCCGCTCATCCTCGGCCACGCCGATCCCGACGTGGTGGCGGCCGTGATCCGCGCGGCTTCCCTGGGTACCACCTTCGGCGCGCCGACCGCCCGCGAGGTCGAGCTGGGCGAGCTGGTGCGCTTCATGATGCCCTCCCTCGAGAAGATGCGCTTCGTCTCCTCGGGGACCGAGGCCACCATGTCGGCGCTGCGCGCCGCACGCGGCTTCACGGGCCGCCACCGGATCATCAAGGTCGACGGCGGCTACCACGGCCACTCAGATGCGCTGCTGGCCAAGGCCGGCTCGGGCGTGGTGACGCTGGGCCTCCCGGGATCGAGCGGCGTCACCCCGGCGGCAGTCGCCGACACCCTGGTGGTGCCCTACAACGACCTCGACGCCATGCGGGTCGCCTTCGAGGAGCACCGTGACGAGATCGCGGCGCTCATCGTGGAGCCGATTCCGGCCAACATGGGGGTGGTCCTTCCGCGCCCGGCCTACCTGCCGCTGCTGCGCAACCTCTGCGACGAGCACGGCACCCTGCTCATCTTCGACGAGGTGATCACCGGCTTCCGGGTCGCGCGCGGCGGCGCCCAGCAACTCTACGGGGTGCGCCCGGATCTGACCTGCCTCGGCAAGGTGGTCGGCGGCGGCCTGCCCTTCGGGATCTATGGCGGCCGCGCCGACGTCATGGACGTGGTCGCGCCCTCTGGACCCGTCTATCAGGCCGGGACGCTGGCCGGAAACCCGGTGGCCGTGGCGGCCGGTCTGGCGACGCTCAAGCGGCTGGACGAGCACGCGTATGTGGCGCTGGAGGGGCTGAGCCGGGTGCTCGAGGACGATCTCGGCCGCGCCATCCGTCGGTCCGGCGTCACGGCACGCCTGCAGCGGGTCGGCTCGGCCTTCACGCTCTTCTTCGCACCCGAAGAGGTCGTCGATCTCGCGAGCGCGAAGCAGTCCAACACCGACCACTACGCCAAGTTCTTTCACGGCATGCTGGAGCGCGGCTTCATGCTGCCGCCGGCGCAATTCGAGGCCGCCTTCGTCTCCCTGGCGCACACGCTGGAGGAGGTGAACGCCTTCACCGACGCCGCCCGCGAGGTCCTGACCAGCCTCGCCACCTCGGCCCCCTGATCGCGTCCAGCGTGCGGACCCGATCGCGTCGGGGGGCGCGGGACCCTCTGAGGGTCCCGACTCAACCCTTCGGCCTTGATCTCAGGGGTTTCGCGTGTTAACCGAACGCCGGCCCATCGATCCGGACGCTAAAAAGATGATGCAGATCGCCGGCAACACCGGCGCTCTCGGACTGGAGATATTCGCGTATCTCTGTCTGGCCTACCTCGGCAAATACCTCGACAACAGACTCCACACCAAACCCTGGCTCATGTACCTCGGACTCTTCCTCGGCGTCGCCGCCGCCATCAACGCCCTGGTGCGGGTGAACCGGGAATACCAGCGGTCCCTGAAACAAGATGACGAAGCCGGACCCGATCGCCGCTGAGCCCTTCGCCCGCGCGCGCGGCCTCGCCGCCGTCGGCGGCGCGTTGATGCTGGGAGTGGCGGCGTTGCTCTGGGGCCGGCGCGGGTTCGTGTCCGCCGCGGCCGGTTCGCTGCTGTCGTTCGCCAACGTCTGGGCGCTCGAGCGCTTCGGGCAACGGGCGGTCGAGCAAGCGGCGGTTTCGGGCGCGGGGGCCGTCGCCGCGCCGCTCACGGCGGCGCTCTCCGCCAAGACCGTGGTCCTGCTGACGGCCGCCTGGGTCTTGGTCCGGACCGGCGGCCTCGATCCGCTCCCGTTCGGTCTCGGATTCATGGTCTCGATCTTCTCCCTCTTGGGCGCGGGGCTGTGGGCCGCGCGGCGCGCGGAGTAGTCGGTGGGCGCGCACGGCACCTGGTTCGATTTCATCCCCGGCCTGGGGCATTTCAGCGAGTCGCTGCAGGGCACCCTCGGCCGGACCTGGACCTGGCAGGTCTTCCAGGCCACGCACTTCGAGATCACGCACGTGCTGGTCGCGCTGGTGGTGATGCTGTTGCTCCTGATGGGCGCGGCTTCCTACAGCTCCACCCTACGCAAGCTGGGCGACGAAGCGATCTTGCCGGCGCCGCGGTTCGGCATTCGCGCCATCTTCGAGGGGCTGGCCGACATGGTGTTTGGGCTGCTCGACGGTGTCATGGGCGAGAAGAACGCGCGGAAGTACCTCCCCTTCCTGGGCACGTTCTTTCTCTTTGTTCTCTGCTCCAACCTCATCTCGCTGGTGCCGGGGTTCCGGGCGCCGACCGATACGCTCAAGACCAACATCGGCCTGGCGGTCCTGGTCTTCCTGGCCACGCACGTCCTGGGCTTCAAGGAGCACGGCATCCACTATCTGGAGCAGTTCACCGGGCACATCCCGCTCAAGAGCCCCCTGGTGGTGCTGGTGCCGCTCATGTTCGTCATCGAGGTCATCAGCCACCTCATCCGACCGGCCACGCTTTCGATCCGCCTCATGGCGAACATGTTTGCCGACCACGCCGTGGTGGGCGTGTTCTTTACCCTGATCCCGTTCCTGGTCCCCGTGCCGCTCATGCTGCTCGGCGTGTTCGTTTCGGTGGTCCAGGCTCTCGTCTTCACCTTGATGTCCGCTACCTACATCAGCTTGGCTGTCGCCCACGAGGAGCACTGAGCGTCACCCCCGTCCGTTCCGAGGAGAAATCACATGCGCCGAAATCTGAAGGTTCTGTCGACACTACTTTTTGCCACCGTCTGCTTCTTCGCGAGCTCGGCCGCCTTTGCCGCCGACGCCGCCGGCACAGGCGGCGGTAGCGGATCACGCGAGATGGGTCTCGCCATCGGCGCCGGTCTGGCGATCGGCCTGGCGGCGCTCGGCGGCGGTCTCGGTCAGGGTCGGGCCGCCTCGGCCGCCCTGGAAGGGATCTCGCGCAATCCCCAGGCGTCCGGAAAGATCTTCACGCCGATGATCATCGCGCTGGCGCTCACGGAGTCGCTGGTGCTCCTGGCCTGGCTGATCGCGAACGGTCTGAGCGGCAAAATCGGCTGACCGGCTGAACCGGCACTGCGGGACGACCGCCGCGGACCGGCGATCAGGGGTCTTCGTCGCTGGGCTCGGCGGCTTTGACCCGGCGCTTCTGCCGCCGGGTTGGAGCCGGCTCCGGCCCGGCCTTGAGTGGACCGCCCGTGGCCCCCGGTTTGCGCCCTCATCTATTTTTTGAAGTAGTCTCCGCGCTCCATGGGAATCTCCTGCGGCATCGTCGGTCTGCCCAACGTCGGCAAGTCGACGCTCTTCAACGCGCTCTCGGCGGCCGGCGCCGCGGTCGCCAACTATCCGTTCTGCACCATCGAGCCCAACGTCGGCGTGGTGCCGGTCCCCGATCCGCGCCTCGACGCGCTGGTGGCGCTCTACCACCCCAAGTCGGTGGTTGCGGCGACCGTCAACTTCGTCGACATCGCCGGGTTGGTCCGGGGCGCGTCCAAGGGCGAGGGCCTCGGAAATCAGTTCCTGGCCACCATCCGCGAGACCGACGCGATCGCGCACGTGGTCCGCTGCTTCGAGGACGACAACGTCATCCACGTCGAAGGGCGCGTCGATCCGGTCGCCGACGTCGGCACCATCGACACCGAGCTCTGCCTCAAGGATCTCGAGACAGTGGACAAGCGGATCGATCGCGCCAAGAAGGCGCTCAAGGGACCGGCGACGCCTGCGAACAAGGACGAGAAGCAGGTTCTCGAGCTCTGCGAGCGCCTGCGCGCCGGCCTCGACGCGGGCAAGCCGGCCCGCGCGCAGGGCTTTTCGGCGGAAGAGCAGCTGCTCCTCCGGGACATGGGGCTCCTCACGTTGAAGAAGGTCTTCTACGTGGCCAACGTCGCCGAAAAGCAGCTGGGCGCCGCCGCCGCCGCCGATCCGCACGTCGGTGCTCTGCGCGCGCACGCCGAGGCAGAAGGCGCCCCGGTGGTGGTGATCTGCGCAGCGGCCGAGGCCGAGATCGCCGCGCTCGACGCCGCCGACCGGCCCGCGTTTCTAGAGAGCCTCGGCCTCGAAGAGCCGGGCCTCCACGCCGTCGCGCACACCGCCTACAAGATCCTCGACCTCATCACCTTCCTGACCGCCGGCCCGGACGAGTGCCGCGCCTGGACGGTCAAGCGCGGCGCTAAGGCGCCGCAGGCGGCCGGGGTCATCCACACCGACTTCGAACGCGGCTTCATCAAGGCCGAAGTGATCTGGTGGGAGGATCTGATCAAGTACGGCTCCGAGGGCGCCTGCCGCATCAACGCCAAGCTGCAGCTAGAAGGCAAGGAGTACGTCGTCAAAGACGGCGACGTCATCCACTTCAAGTTCAACGTCTGAACCGTACTTGACGTCCTGGGTGTTCCCAGGAGTTCCGGACACACGCCATAAGTAGCTGAAATCAGCTACAGCCATGCTCTCCTGCGGTCCTAGCTGTTCCGTTGCAGTCCGGCAATTGTGGGGTAACCGCAGGGGGTACCGGCGATGCGCCCGATGTTCTTGGCCCACCCAGGGGATCCTCTCGCTTTGACAAGGTAGCCACCAGGAGCTACCTTTGTGAGATGCGCTCCGTCGGTGTGAAGGTGCTCAAGAACAAGCTCAGCGAATATCTCCGGCTCGCCACGAGCGGCGAGACCGTGCTGGTGACCGATCGCGACCGGGTGGTCGCCGAGCTGATTCCGCCGCGCGAAGGTCGCAGCGTGCCGGTCGCGGACGCGTTCCTCGCCGAGGCGGTCCGCCAAGGGTGGCTGACGGCGCCCGCGCTGCGTGCTGATCGCCCGCCGCCGCGGTTGCCGGTGGCGTCCGCCGCGAAACTCCTGGCGGAGTTGGCGGCCGATCGGGCGGACCGATGATCTATCTCGATACCTCGGTCGCGCTGGCGCATCTGCTGGCCGAGGATCGTCATCCCCCGGACGATCTGTGGACCGAGGTCCTGGTCTCCAGCCGTCTCATCGAATACGAGCTTTGGAACCGCCTTCACGCGCGGGGCCTGGCCGGCAGTCACGGGGGCGCGGCGCGGACGCTCCTCGGGCACCTGGCCATGATCGAGCTGTCACCGACCGTCCTGACCCGCGCGCTGGAGCCGTTTCCAGTTCCGGTGCGCACCCTGGATGCTCTGCATCTTGCTTCGGCGGATTTCCTGCGCGGTCAAAAACAGGCGGTGGAGGTCGCTTCGTACGACGACCGAATGTCGGCGGCCGCACGAAAGATGGGGTTTGCCATCGCGCGGAGCGCTGGATAGAGAACCCCCACGCTGGACGGTTCGGAGAGAATTCTGGGCCCCTACTTTCACAAGGGGGGCAGTGAGTTCAAGGCCGTGGTCCTGGGGCATCAAAGTCCGACAAAACCACCTTCGTGAACTCGCTCCCGCCTCCGACCGCCCCCAGAATGCCCGTCTTCACGGACGCAGTAGCGTTAGACCCGCAAACGCTCTCGATGAGTTGCTCACCCTCTCACTTCGGCTGGTCCAGTGCGGATCCGGCGAGTCACCGGAGAACCACGCCACCGATGTCGAGGCATGTCGCTGTGACATAGGCCGCCGCGGGTGAAGCGAGATACAGCATGGCGTCGGCGATTTCACGTCCAGTCGCCTGGCGCCGAAGCGGTATCGCCGCGTTTCGCATGGCACGAATTTCATCGACAGACCTTCCAGTCGCGGCTGCCGTTGCCGCCATCGCTTGGTTGCCTAACTCCGACTCGACATAGGCAGGCGCGACGGCGTTGACCGTGATGCCGACACCAGCGAGCGCTGTTCGTCTCGATCGCGGCCGCGCTCGATTGCGGCCGCGGGTCATCATCGCCGACGGGCACCGCCGCTCCCGACTGCGGGGCTGCTCGAAAGACCGGTGCGCCCGTCGCTGCGGCGCCGCTCGATCCGTCGGAGGTCATCCCGCCTGGCCCGCCGACGACCGGGCCTAGAACTTCGAGGTCACGGCCATGAACGTCATCTTGTCGTTGGTCTCACGCAGGCGCGACGAGAGTGTGCGGATGAACGACCAGAGGAGATCGTAGGCCAGATCGCGGTCGACGAAGAGGAGGTCTTCCATGTCCTCCTTGCGGATCACGAACAGCTTGCAGGCCTCGTGCGCGCGCGCATCGGCGCTGCGCGGGAAGTCGTCGATGAGCGCCATCTCGCCGAAGTGCGTGCCGGCGCGCAGGACGGCCAGCGCCTCTTCGCCCATCCCGGGGACCTGGCGGCCGATGCGCACCGCACCCGACAAGATCAGGTACATCTTGTCCCCCTGATCGCCCTCCTTGAAGATGACGCCGCCCGACTGGAAGTCCTCTTCGATGCCGAGGTTGGCGATGCGCCGCAGGTAGCTCGGCTGCAGCGCCGAGAACAGGCTGATCTTGGAGAGCAGCTCGACGGCCTTCTCGGGCGGGATGGTCGAGCGCGCCGGGGTGGCGTTGGGCTCGCGGCTCGGTTCGATGGCGGAGACGCTCACGCCCGAGGCTTCGGTCAGCTCGAACTCCGGCTCCGCCTCGGGTTCTGGCGCCGCGCTCGGCGCAGCCGGCTCGTTGCTCATCCCGCGGATTATGCCAGGAAGCGGGCGCCGGGGAGCGCTCGGAGGCACTTTCTGGACGGGAGCGACCAAACCCGTAGAGTCGACACCGTCATTTTGGACCCCCCAAAAGGAGAACACGCATGATGGAACGGATATCTGGACTCGCAGCCCTTTCGTTGATGTTGGCCGTTCCGGCCATGGCCCAGGACGCGGCGCCCCCGCCGCCCGTGGTCGAAACCGGAGCCCCGCCGGCGCCGACGCCGATGCCGGCGCCGATGCCCGCCGCGGCACCAGCCGGCGCGATGGACGCCTTCGGCTCGGTGGGACAGATGGTCATCAGCGCAGACCTCCCCTTTCAGAACGAAGCGCCCGTACTGGTGATCGCGCACGAAAGCAACAGCATGGGTGGCAGTGCTACGGTCGTGGGGATTCAACCCTCTCTCGACTACTTCGTCGCGCCGAACATCTCGGTCGGTGGCGAGGTTGGGATCGCCTACACCACGCTCGGCGGCGGTGCCTCGGGGAGCAACACCGTCCTCGCCGTAGAGGTCCGGGCCGGGTACAACCTGCCGCTCGGGGACATGCTCTCCCTGTGGCCACGGGTCGGCATTGGCTATTCCCACTCGAGCAGCAGCAGCGGCGGCATGAGCAGCTCGGGATACTCGGTTCCACTGGACGTTTCCGTTCCGTTCCTCTTTCACCCCGGCTCGCATTTCTTCCTGGGCGCAGGGCCCATGATCACGACGGAGCTCGTCAACAAGGTCGAAGGAGTGAGCGTGGGCAAGAGCACCGACTACGGCGTCCAAGGCCTCATCGGCGGCTACTTCGGGTCCTAGGCCAGGCTTCAGTCTCGGCTGGCCGCTGGCTCGGGCCGGCGGCTAGCCCAGGAATCGTTCGGCGTCGATGGCGGCCATGCAGCCGGTGCCGGCCGCCGTGATGGCCTGGCGGTAGACGTGATCGGCCACGTCGCCGCAGGCGAAGACGCCCGGGATTCGCGTCAACGTCGAGCCGTGCTTGACCCGGAGGTAGCCGGCGTCGTCCATGTCGAGGAGGCCCTTGAAGAGCTTGGAGTTCGGCTCGTGGCCGATGGCGACGAAGACGCCCCCCACGGCCAGCTCGCGGATCGAGCTGTCGCGCGTGTCGCGCAGGCGCACGCCGGTGACGCCCGGTTTGGGCAGCTCGCCCAGGATCTCCTCGATGACGGCGCTGGTGATGAGCTCGATGCGGGGGTTGCGCGCGGCGCGATCGAGCATGATCTTCGAGGCCCGGAAGGACTCGCGCCGGTGGACGATGGTGACCTTGGGCGCGAACCGGGTGAGAAAGTTGGCCTCTTCCATCGCGGTGTCGCCGCCGCCGACCACCACCAGCTCGCGCCCCTTGAAGAGGGCTCCGTCGCAGGTGGCGCAGGCCGAGACGCCGTAGTTCACGAACTTCTGCTCCGACGGAATTCCCAGCCATTTGGCCGTCGCGCCGGTGGCGATGATGAGCGTCTCGGCCACCAGATCGCCCTCGCTCGAGGTGAGCTTGAACGGGCGATCGGAGAGATCGACCGCGGTCACGTCGCCCGTCACCACCCGGGTGCCGAAGCGTTCGGCCTGGGCCTTGAAGAGCTCCATCAGCTCCGGCCCCTGCACCCCCTTGGGGAAGCCGGGATAGTTTTCGACCTCGGTGGTGATCATGAGCTGCCCGCCCGGCAGGGTGACCGGCTCGATGGCGGCGCCCCCGCCTTCGAACAGCACCGGCTCCAGATTGGCGCGCGCCGCGTAGATCGCCGCCGTGTAGCCGGCGGGTCCGGAGCCGATGATCGCGACCTTGGTTCTCTCGGGGAGGGGCATGGGCATATAGGACACCAATTCTTTATTTGGATGCCGGGTCCCCGGCAATCGGTTTCACGGGGGCGGGCGCCGGCTATTCGACCGTGACGCTCTTGGCGAGGTTGCGCGGCTGGTCGACGTCGTTCCCCTTGGCCACGGCGATCGCGTAGCTCATGAGCTGGAGCGGCAACACGGTGAGGAAGGGCTGCAGCGCCGCGGGCGCGTCGGGGATGCTGAGCACCCGGTCACACAGCCCCGCCAACTGCTCGTCCCCCCGGGTGCCGATGCCGATGATGTGGCCGCTGCGCGCGCGCACCTCCGCCAGGTTGGAGAGCACCTTCTCGTAGCCGGGACCGCGCGGCGCGAGGACCACCACCGGCACGCCGTCGTCGATGAGCGCGATGGGGCCGTGTTTCATCTCGCCGGCGGCGTAGCCCTCGGCGTGGATGTAGGAGATCTCCTTGAGCTTGAGCGCCCCCTCGAGCGCGATCGGGTAGTTGGTGCCACGCCCGATGAAAAGAAAGTCGCGCGCCGTGCGGTAGGCCTGCGCGAGCGGCTCGAGATCGCCCAGCCCTTCCAGCGCCTCGGTCATCTTCGTGGGGGTGAGGGCCAGCTCGCCGACCAGCTTGGCCGCCGCCTCGGGCGCGAGCTTGCCCGTGCGCCGGCCGAGATGGATGGCGATCAGGGCCAGCGCCGCCAGCTGCGCCGTGAAGCACTTGGTCGAGGCGACGCCGATCTCGGGTCCGGCGTGGGTGTAGAGCACGCCGTTCGAGGCGCGCGGGATCGCGGAGTCGACCACGTTCGAGATCGCCAGCACGCGGGCGCCCCGCGCGCGCGCCTCCTTGACCGCCGCCAGCGTATCGGCCGTCTCCCCGCTCTGCGAGATCACGATGACCAGGTCCTCCGGCCCGACCACCGGATCGCGGTAACGGAACTCGCTCGCCAGATCGACCTCGCAGGGGATCCGGGCCGCCCCTTCGATGAGAAACTTGCCGACCAGGCCCGCGTGGTAGGAGGTGCCGCAGGCGAGCAGCAAGACCCGGCGCAGACCGTGCGGATCGATCTCGAACCCTTCCAGATCGGCGTCGTGCGCCTCCAGCAAGAGGCGTCCCCGCAGGGTATCGGTGATCGCGCGCGGCTGCTCGAAGATCTCCTTGAGCATGAAGTGCGGGTAGCCGCCTTTTTCGGCCTGGGTCGCGTCCCAGGTGATGGTCCGGACCGGCCGGTGGCGCGGGTTGCCCTCGAGGTCGGTGAGCGTCACACCCGCCGCGGTCACCTCGACGACGTCCCCCTCGTCGAGGAAGATCACCTGGCGGGTGTGCTCGAGGATGGCGGGCACATCGGAGGCCAGGAAGGTCTCCCCCTGGCCGAGCCCGACCACCAACGGCGAGGCGTTCTTGGCGGCCACGATCTGCCCCGGGTGCTTCTCGGAGATCGCCACCAGCGCGTAGGCCCCGTGGACCTGGCGCAGCGCCACCCGCAAGGCCTCGACCAGCGAGGGGGCGCCCAGCACCAACGCCTCGTCGATGAGGTGGGCGACGATCTCGGTGTCGGTCTCCGACGCGAATTTCCGGCCCGTCGCCTGGAGCCGCGCGCGCAGAGACAGGTAGTTCTCGATGATGCCGTTGTGGATGACCGAGACGCCGCCGGCCTTGTGGGGGTGGGCGTTCGCCTCGCTCGGCCGGCCGTGCGTCGCCCAGCGCGTATGTCCGATCCCCAGCGTCCCCTCGGGCGGCTCGAGCGCGATGAGGGCCTCGAGCCCCGCCAGCTTCCCCGGACAGCGCAGCACCTGCGTGCCGCGCGCCCCCACCACCGCGACGCCCGCCGAGTCGTAGCCCCGGTATTCGAGACGCCGCAATCCCCCGATCAGGATCGGCGTCGCCTGCCGAGGCCCGACGTACCCGACGATACCGCACATGGCGCGGAAGCATAGCGCATCGCAATTGCGCGCGGCGACGCGCGCGCATAGCATCGCCGCTTTCATGCGCCTCCCTTCCTTACGAAGTTGGGACGATTGGACCGAGCGCCAGGTCGGCATCGCGGTCGTCCTCCTCGGCCTTCTCCTCTATATCCCGCTGGCCGGGTCGTATGGCCTGTACGACCCCTGGGAGACGCACTACTCGGAGGTCGCCCGCCAGATGACCGAGCGGGGCGACTACATCAGCCTCTGGTGGCCGGGCGCGCCCATCGACGCCGACCACTTCTGGTCCAAGCCGGTGCTGTCGTTCTGGATCATGAGCCTGTCGATGCGCCTGTTCGGCCTGGCGCACGCCGCCAGCGGGACGATGGCGCTCTCGAGCCGGGCGGAATGGGCGGTCCGCCTGCCCTTCTGTCTGCTGGGCGTGCTGGGCATGTACGGGATCTACCTGTGCGTCTCGCGCTTCGTGAGCCGGCGCGCCGGCATCCTGGCCGCGGTGGTGACCGCCACCTCGCCGCTCTATAGCCTGGTGGCGCGGCAAGCGATGACCGACATGGCCTTCGTGGGGCCGATGACGATGGCCCTCGCGCTCGGCGCGCTGGCGCTGTTCGACGACGAGGACCTGCCGCTGCCCCGCCGGGAGGCCCACCTCGGCCGGCTCAAGCTGAGCTGGCCGGATCACCCGCTCTTCTATACGGCCCTCGGCCTCTTCACGGTGGTCGCGCTCCCCCAGCTGGTGGTCAACGTCGTCCAGCTCCGGTGGACCTTCAACCTCGGGCATCGCTTCTTCTCACTCCCCGGCGTGGTGGTGATGCTCCCCTACATCGCCGGCTTCGTGGCGCTCTTCGTCCTCCTGGCCCGCCTCCGCTACAAGGCGCCGCTATACCTCAACATCGCCGCCACGCTGTGCGGGCTGGCCACGCTGGCCAAGGGGATCGCGGGCCTGGGCCTGCCCGTGATCGTCTTTCTGGTGTACCTCGGGTTCACCTGGAACTGGAAGCGCCTCCGGCGCGCCCAGCTGGGCTTCGGCATCCTGCTGGCGCTGCTGGCCTGCGCGGTGGTCGCCGTTCCCTGGCACCACGCGATGCTGGTCCGGCACGGCAAGCCCTTCTGGGACGAGCTGTACGGCGACAACCACTGGCGGCGCCTGGTGGTCGGTCGCCACGGCGATCGCGGCACCTTCGAATACTTTCTGCGCGAGCTCGGCTACGCGGTCTTACCCTGGATCGCGCTGGCGCCGGCGGCGCTCACCTCGATCGTGATGCGCCGGGCCGACCAGGACCCGCGCCGGCAGGGGATGCTCTGGTTCGGCGCGATCTGGTTCGTGTCGGCCTACGGGCTGGTCTCGCTGTCGGTCACCAAGTTCCACCACTACATCCTGCCGTCGTTGCCCGGCCTGGCCATCGTGGTGGGCTGCTTCCTCGACGATCTCCTCAAGCGGCGCGACGTGCGCGCCGCGGGCGCCGCGGCGGTGGTGGGGATCCCCCTGCTGGCCCTGGTGACGGTCGATCTGGCCGCGGTCCCCAAGAACGCGCAGCTCTTCATCTGGTTGTTTTCGTACGACTACATCAACACGCCGCAGGGGCGCCCCTGGCCCCCGGCGCTCGACTTCCGACCGGCGCTGATCGCCTTCGCCGCCCTGTTCGCGCTGGCGACCGCCGCGCTGGCCTGGCGGCGGGTGCAGCGCCTGGCGGCCCTGACGCTCTGCCTGGCCGCGGTGGCGTTCACCTTCTTCTTGCTCGACGGGTACATGATGAAGGTGACGCCGTACTGGACCCAGAAGGGGCTGATCGCCAACTACTACCGGATGCGCCACTCCCCCGACGAGCACCTCTTGGTCTGGCAGATGTACTGGCGGGGCGAGAATTTCTACACCGAGAACGAAGTCTACCAAGGGCCGCCGGACGAACGGACGATCTTCCTGGGCGATCGCAACGCCGAGAACCTCAAGGCCTGGATGGACCGCCACCGAGGCCACCGCGCTTTCTTCCTCATCGAGCGTTCGCGGATGAGTCAGCTCGAAGGGATGGTGCCGGCCGACGCCCGCAAGAGCCTCAAGACGGTCGACGAGGGCAATATGAAGTTCTGCCTGGCGACGATCGACCTGTAGAGGCCGCGGGGCCCCAAATCCAGGGGCCGATCGGGGTCCGCGGGAGGCCCGGTCGCCGTCGTTGACGGCGGCTGCCCCGGGTGGCAGGATTCGCCCTCCCCGGGGGTCCCCCCGGGGGTTTTCGTCGTGCTCAAAGCCCTCACCATATTCAGCGGAAACGCCAACCGGGATCTGGCCCAGGCGATCTGCCGTTACGTCGAAACGCCACTCGGCCGCGCCGAGGTGACGCGCTTCGCGGACGGCGAGGTCTACGTCGAGATCAACGAGAACGTGCGGGGCGTGAACTGCTTCGTGGTGCAGCCGACCTGCGCCCCCGCCAACGACAACCTGATGGAGCTGCTGGTCATGATCGACGCGCTCAAGCGCGCCTCGGCCGGGGCCATCATCGCGGTCATTCCCTACTTCGGCTACGCCCGCCAGGACCGCAAGAGCAAGCCGCGCACGCCGATCTCGGCGCGCCTGGTGGCGGATCTGTTGACCGCGGCGGGCGTCGATCGCGTGCTGTCGATCGACCTGCACGCCGGGCAGATCCAGGGCTTCTTCAACATCCCGGTCGATCATCTGTACGCGATGCCGGTCCTGATGGACGACCTGCGCCTGCGCTTCACGCACGACGCGGTGATCGTCTCGCCCGACGCGGGCGGCGTGGAACGGGCGCGCGCTTACTCGAAGCGCCTCGGCACCAGTCTGGCGATCATCGACAAGCGTAGACCCGCGCCCAATGTGTCCGAGGTGGTGAACATCATCGGCGACGTGGCCGGTCGCGACGCCATCATCGTCGACGACATGGTCGACACCGCCGGAACGCTCTGCGCCGCGGCCCAGGCGGTCAAGACCCGAGGGGCGCGCGCCGTCTTCGCCTGCGCCAGCCACGGCGTGCTCTCGCCCCCGGCCATCGAGCGGATCACGGCCTCTCCTCTCGAGCAGCTCATCATCACCGACACCATCCCGGTTCGGCCCGAGGTCCGCGCCTGCCCGAAGATCCGGGTTCTCCCGGTCGCCAAGCTCCTCGGCGAAGCGGTCAAGCGCATTCATCACGGCGATTCGATCAGCTCGCTCTTCATCTGAACGACAACGCAACTCAACGCAAAAACGAAAGAAGCAAGTCATGGAGTTCACGAAGGTCAATGTCGAGGTCCGGGGTGGCACCGGTAAGGGCGGATCGCGCAAGGTCCGCGCGGCGGGCAAGGTTCCGGGCGTCGTCTACGGACGCAAGCTCGAGCCAATCGCGGTGACCTTCGACGAGAAAGAGCTGCTCTCCTCTCTCGACAAGGAGAAACGCCGCAACACCGTCCTCACCCTTTCGATCGCGGAGGCCGGCAAGACCGGCGCCGCCGGCGGGAAGACCGAAGAGGTCACCGCCATGGTCCGCGAGGCACAGATCAATCCGCTGTCGCGCCGCCTGGTGCACGTCGACTTCCTGCGCGTCGACATCGACGCCGAGGTCCACGTGACCGTCCCGGTGGTGCTCACCGGCAAAGCGATCGGCACCACCACCGGCGGCCAGCTCCACCAGAGCCTGCACGCCGTTCCGGTGGCGGCCAAGCCGGCGGCCATCCCGACCAAGCTCGAGGTCGACGTGAGCGCCCTCGAGATCGGGGACGCGCTGCACGTCAGCGACCTGAAGCTGGGCGCCGGGGTGCGCGTGCTCCTCGACGCACGCGACGCCATCGCATCGGTGGTGGCGCCCAAGGCCGAGAAGGTGGAGGCCGAAGTGGAGATCGGAAGAGCGTCGTGTAGGGAAAGAGTGTAGATCTCGGTGG